>JAANMX010003941.1_pt1 | contig 12362 bp, 6 predicted proteins | sample 7279681 | NCBI WGS metagenome assembly JAANMX01 (sample SAMN14094542, study PRJNA606508) | bioreactor metagenome | isolation source: A lab-scale SPAN reactor treating ammonium-rich wastewater day 351 | place: Ireland: Galway | collected 2018-01-01
CCTCGGTCACCAGCGCGCTGTTCTTCGACAACGTGCGGGTGCCGGATTCCAGCCGCCTGCCCAACGTGAAGGGGCTGAAGGGGCCGCTGGGCTGCCTGACCCAGGCCCGCTACGGCATCACCTGGGGCCCGATCGGTGCCGCCATCGCCTGTCTGTCCGAGGCGGTCGATTACACCAAGGAGCGCATCCTGTTCGGCCGCCCGGTGGCCGCCACCCAGAGTGCGCAGATCAAGATGGCCGACATGGCTCGCCGCATCACCCTGGCGCAGCTGCTGTCGCTGCAGCTGGGCCGGTTGAAGGATGCAGGCACCATGCAGCCGTCGCAGGTCTCGCTGGCGAAGTGGAACAACTGCCGCATGGCCATCGACATCGCCCGCGAATGCCGCGACCTGCTGGGCGGTGCCGGCATCACCACCGAGCATTCGGCGATCCGCCACGCGCTGAACCTGGAATCGGTCATCACCTACGAGGGCACCGAAACCGTGCACCAGCTGGTGATCGGCCGCGAGTTGACCGGCATCAACGCGTTCTGAGCGTCCGCTCGTCTTCCCATCCGTGTTGCAGGAGCGGCTTCAGCCGCGAGTTCTTGGTTTTGTCGCGGCTGAGACCGATCCTGCATGAGGAAAGGCGGGCCGCCAAATTGTGGGAGCCGGCATGAATCCTGACGACATCCACCTCGAAACCGAACGCCTGCTTCTGCGCCCGCCGCAGATCGAGGACTTCGATCGGTTTGCGCAGATGCTGGCCGACGATGCTGCCACCCGCTACATCGGTGGCAGCGCGCCGCGCGCGGCGGCGTGGCGGCGCTTCCTGCAGATGCCGGGGGCGTGGGCCTTGCAGGGCTTCGGCATGTTCAGCGTGCTGGAAAAAACCAGCGGCCTGTGGATGGGTCAGATCGGCCCGTGGAAGCCGGAAGGCTGGCCGGGCAACGAGATCGGCTATGCCTTCCACCCCGATGCCTGGGGCAAGGGCCATGCCTTCGAGGCCGGCGTGGCCAGTATTGATTGGGCGTTCGCGAATCTGGGCTGGGACAGCATCATCCATTGCATCGACCCGGCCAACACCGCATCCATTTCGCTGGCGCAGCGCTTCGGCTCGCGCCTGCTCGGCCCGGTGCAGATGCCGGCCCCCTATCAAGACAGCCCCACCGAGATGTGGGGCCAGCATCGTAGTGACTGGGCGCTGCGCGGCAGCCTGCGGCGTGCCGACTGAAACATTCATTCCATGCAGCCGGCTTCCATGTGGAAGCGGCGGAGATCCCCATGTTCAACACCATCCCCAATCCCATTCCGGCCCGCATGAAGGGCCTCAACCGCGCCGAAATCTGCGACGTCAATTTCCAGGAATTCGTGCGCGGCTGGAACGGCCAGGCGCAGCCGAAGCCGGCACCGGATGAAGCCATCCTCGACGGCAGCGCGCTGGATGCCCGCGGCTTCCGCGAGCTGTTCGAGTCGCAGCTGATCAGCCGCCACCTCGACCTGATGGCGCGCGTGCTGCGGGTGCAGAACAAGGTCTTCTACACGATTGGCTCAAGCGGCCACGAAGGCAATGCGATGGTCGCGCGCGCCGCGCGCCATACCGACCCGGCGTTCCTGCACTACCGCAGCGGCGGCTTCATGGCGGAGCGTTTCCGCAAGCTGCCGGGGATGGATCCGATCATGGATTCGGCGCTGAGTTTCGCCGCCAGCGCGGAAGATCCGGCCAGCGGCGGCCGCCACAAGGTCTGGGGCAGCAAGCCGCTGTGGGTGCTGCCGCAGACCTCGACCATCGCCTCGCACCTGCCGAAGGCGCTGGGCACGGCGGTGGCGATCGAGGCCGGCAAGCGCCTCGGCACGGGCCTGCCGATCCCGGACGACGCCATCACCATCTGCTCGTTCGGCGATGCCTCGGCCAACCACGCCAGCGCGCAGACCGCGTTCAACGCGGCCAGCTGGACCGCCTACCAGAAGCTGCCGGCGCCGGTGCTGTATGTCTGCGAGGACAACGGCATCGGCATTTCGGTGAAGACGCCGACCGGCTGGATCGGCGAGAGCTTCCGCAACCGCCCCGACCTCGACTATTTCTTCGCCGACGGCCTCGACCTCGCCAGCGGTTATGGCGACGTGCTGCGCGCGGTGGAACACTGTCGCCGTACCCGCCGCCCGACCTTCCTGCATCTGCGCACCCAGCGCATCATGGGTCACGCCGGCACCGACTTCGAGATCGAATGGCGCAGCATCGAGGAGCTGTGTGCGGTGGAGGCGGGCGATCCACTGCTGCGCTCGGCGGCGATCGCGCTGGAATCCGGGGCGATGTCGCAGGACGAAGTGCTGGCGCTGTACGAAGAAACGCGGAAGAAGTGCTTTGCCGCCGCCGAAGACGCCGATCGGCGTCCGCGCATCGAAACGCTGGAGCACGTGATGCGCCCGCTGGCCCCGTACACGCCGGACAAGGTGATGGCGGAAGCCACGCGCATGCCGGCGCTTGATGCGCGGGTGAAGGCTTTCGGCAGCGAAGACAAGCTGCCGGAGAAGCAGGTGCCGAAGCACCTGGCCATCCAGATCAACCAGGCCCTGCACGACCTGTTCGCCAAGTATCCGGAAACCCTGCTGTTCGGCGAGGACGTGGCGCAGAAGGGCGGCGTGTACACGGTCACCAAGGGCCTGCACAAGGCATTCGGCAGCAAGCGCGTGTTCAACACCCTGCTGGACGAAACCATGATCCTGGGCATGGCGCAGGGCTTCGCCAACGTCGGGCTGCTGCCGATCCCCGAGATCCAGTATCTGGCCTATCTGCACAACGCCATCGACCAGCTGCGCGGCGAAGCCTGCTCGCTGCAGTTCTTCAGCGACAACCAGTACGCCAACCCGATGGTGGTGCGCATCGCCGGCCTCGGCTACCAGCGCGGCTTCGGCGGCCACTTCCACAACGACAATTCGATCACCGCGCTGCGCGACATTCCCGGCCTCGTGGTCGGCTGCCCGTCGCGCGGCGACGACGCGGCGATGATGCTGCGCACGCTGGCGGCGCTGGCCAAAGTCGACGGCCGCGTTTGCGCGTTCCTGGAGCCGATCGCGCTGTACATGACCAAGGACCTGTACGAAGCCGGCGACGGCCAGTGGCTGACCGAATACCCGGCACCGGATCAGGCGCTGGTGCTGGGCGAAGAGCGCGTCTACCACCCGGAGGCCACCGACTGCGTGATCTTCAGCTTCGGCAACGGCATGCCGATGAGCCTGCGCGCCGCACGCCAGATCGAGGCGCAGCATGGCTGGAAGGTGCGCGTGGTCGACCTGCGCTGGCTGGTGCCGCTCAATGCCGCGGCCATCGCGAAACATGCGGGCGAGTGCGAGCGCATCCTCGTCGTCGACGAAGGTCGCCACAGCGCCGGCATCGGCGAGGGCGTGATCACCGCCATCACCGAGGCCGGCCACGGCGGCAAGCCGATCCAGCGCGTGGTCGGCGCGGACACCTATACGCCGCTGGCGGGCGCGGCCTTCCTGGTGATCCCGAAGGACGAGGACATCGTCGCGGCCGCGCAGCGGCTGGGCTGAGGGCTGACGACGCCGATCCGGTCAGGGTCGGAACGGGTCGGTCACTCGGCCCGTTCCAGCGTGTAGTACACGGTGGGCGAGCCCTGCCGCAGCAGCGTCAGGGTCTTGCCGTCGGCGCTGAGCCGGGCCTGCATGTCGTCGCTGACGGGTTGCCCGCGCCAGGAGTAGTGCGTGGTCAGGCGATTCCCGGAGATCGTGTAGCGGCCCTTGATCGCGTTGAGGATGCCGCCGATGTACAGGTTCTGTTCGTAGCTGCCGTCGGGCTTCAGGAGCAGGGTGCCACGTGTGTCCTGGTGCTCGCTGGTGACGCCGCTGGCATCGTGGAAGGCTGCGGCGCGATACAGCCAGCGATCGATCAGCGATGCCGCTGCCGGTGCTGCCGGTGCGGGTGCAGTGGGCGTGGGGCGCGCCGGCGCCGGCCCTGCAACCGGTGGTGCGGGCGTGGGGCGCGTCGGTGCCGGGTCTGCGGCAGGTGGTGCGGGCGGCGGCGTGTTCGCGCCGCCCTGCCATTGCACGCCCAGCGGGTTGCCGGATGGTGCCGGTGCGGGTGCGGCGTTCGATCCGCCTTGCCATTCCACCCCCAGCGGATTGGATGCCGGTGCCGAAGCGCTGCCGCCGCGTCCGTCCGCTGCGTTGCCGGTGGCTGCGTTTCCGCTGTTGCCGGAACGGATGCGGCTGGGCGGTACCCATTCGTCCCAGTTGCTGCCGTAGCCGTCGTAGCGGATCAGATAGCGGCCGTCCTTCGCCTGCAGGATCTGCGCCGGGTACCAGCGCCCGCTCCATTCCACCGAGACGCGCGCGCCGGGCGCGTAGGCACCGCTTGCGCCCGTTTGCGGCGTTGCTGCGGCGGTACTGCCGCCAAGCCGGGTGCCGGTGGCGGCATGGCCGCCGACGCCGCCGAACAGCACGATCAGGCGGTCGTCGGGCGCGCGGTAGAACTCGTACTCGCCGCCGGAAGGATGCAGCAGCCGGTAATAGCGGCGGCCGGGCTGGTGGTGCCAGGGGCGCACTTCCTCCAGCCGCCCGCTGCGGCCACCCCAGCGATAGCGCCCGTCTGCGGCGATCTCCAACCGGTTCATCGCCGCGCCAGGCTGGTAGTGCTGGTAGACGTTGCGGCCGTCGCTGGAGTACATCACCGCGCCCGGAATCCACACGTCCCAGCTGCCGGCAATGGCCGCCTCGGGCGCGCCGGGATTGGCGACGAGCGGGGCGCGCTCCATGCTGGCTGGATCGATGCGTTGGCCGGCCATGGCGGTCAGCGACAGGCTGATGAGGATGCAGGTTGCAGCGAACAGGCGCATGTCGGCTCCTTGGCACGGATGGAGACCGATCCTAGGTCGCGACGCGCGCGCCCGATTTGATCTGGATCATCAAGGTGCCAGCCGCTGCTTCAACGCCCGCGCCATTGGCAGCGGCAGGTTCGGCAGCGAGCGCAGCAACCATGGCAGCAGGCGGCGCTTGGTGCCGCCCAGCGACTCCGGCACCACCGCTTCGATCAGGTGCGGGCCGGGCCGGGCCAGCGCGTATTCCAGCGCCTTGCAGAACGCTTCTGCCGTGTCCGCGCGGGAAGCGTGCACGCCCATGCCCTGCGCCAACCGGCAGAAGTCCAGCACCGGGCCGTGCAGGTCGAGCTGGGACTTGGCCTTTCTGCCCGGCGTTGCGTCGGCACCGACGCGCTCCAGCTCGACGTTGAGCACCGAATAGCTGGCGTTGTTGAAAACAATCGTGGTGACGTCGAGCTGCTCGCGCGCCATCGTCCACAGCGCCTGCAGCGTGTACATCGCGCTGCCGTCGCCGACCAGCGCGAGCACCGGGCGATCGGGGCAGGCGATGGCTGCGCCGACGGCGTTCGGCAGGCTTTGCCCGATCGCGCCGCCGGTCAGGGTGAGCAGGTCGTGGCGCGGGCCGCCGGCGGTCATCGTGCCCAGCAGCAGGCCGGAGGTGATCGCCTCGTCGATGACGATGGCGCGCTCCGGCAACAGATGGCCCACGGCCTTGCAGACCTTGGCGGCGGTGAGCTTGCCGCGTGGGCGCGCTGGTCGTGCGGCGGGTTGCAGCGCGGGCACGGCCTGCGTCGCGCCCAGCGCGTCGGCGAGCCTTTCAAGACTTGCGGCGGCGTCCTGCGCTGGCGTCGCAAGCACATGCACGCGGCAGCCGTCCGGCACCAGCGCGCTGGCCTTGCCGGGATAGGCGAAGAACGACACCGGCACCTTCGCATCGATCAGCACCAGATGTTCGATGCCGGTGAGCTGCAGCGTGGCCAGCTCGGCCAGATAGGCGATGCGTTCCACCGCCGGCAGCCCGGCACCGCGTTCCAGCCGGGTGGGAAAGACTTCGCAGAACAGCTTCACGCCGCACTGCGCGGCGATGCGCGCGGCGGCCAGCAGCGCCGGTTCGCGCAGCGCGTGGCCGCCCAGCAGCAGGGCGGATTTGCCACCGCTGCGGATGGCGCTCGCGATGGCGGCGATGGTGGCGTCGTCGGCCGGCAGCGGCGCGGGCGGCGGCGGCGGCGGGCAGGGCGTACCGCCTTCGCCCCAGGACACATCGGCAGGCAGGATCAGCGTCGCCACCTGGCCGGGCAGGCCACGCGCGGCCTGGATCGTGTCCACAGCATCGCTGCACAGCGCAGCGGTGGTTTGCGAGGTACGCACGAAGCCGGGCGAGACGTTGCGCGCCACGGTTTCGATGTCGGACTGCAGCTGCGCATCGAACGGCACGTGATAGGTCGCGTGGTCGCCGACGATGTTGACCACCGGCACCTTGCCCTTGCGCGCGTTGTGCAGGTTGGCGAGGCCGTTGCCGAGGCCGCAGCCCAGGTGCAGCAGGGTGGCGGCGGGCTTGCCGGCCATTCGCGCGTAGCCGTCGGCGGCGCCGGTGGCCACGCCCTCGAACAGCGCCAGCACGGCGCGCATGCGCGGCTCGGAATCGAGCGCAGCGACGAAATGCATTTCGCTGGTGCCGGGGTTGGAGAAGCAGACCTCGATGCCGGCGTCGGCCAGGGTCTTCATCAGGGCTTGGGCGCCGTTCATGGGTGGGCTCCTGTCAGTGTCCGGTGGCGATCGCGCGCGCCGTCGCGCGTGCGGTGAGGATGCAGCCGGGCAGGAAGGTGCCTTCCAGCGAGCGCTTGCCGCAGGCACCGCCGCCGCCGAAGCCGGCTGCCTCGCCCACGCAGTACAGGCCGGGGATCGGCGCGTCCTGCGCGTCCAGCACCCGGCTGTGCAGATCGGTGCGCAGACCGCCCAGGCTCTTGCGGGTAATCAGCTGCATGTGGATGGCGATGAACGGCCCGGCGCCGGGCTGCTGCAGCGGCGCCGGCTTGCAGGTGCGCAGGCGATCCGGCCCCCACTGGCGCGCGTGCAGGATGCGCCGCACCTGCATGTCGGCGTCGGGGTTCGCGCCGGGTGCGAAGTTCGCGTCGAAGGCGTCGGCAGTGGCCTGCAGCGTGGCGGGATCGACATGGTGCGAACAGGTCAGGGCGTTCATTTTTTCCGCCAGTCCGGCCAGTGTGTCGTCGACCAGGAAGTGCGGGCTCTCGCGCTGCATCTGCCGCACCAGCCGATGGTTGCCCAGCAGCGTCTCCTTGAGGAAGCGCAGGAACTGCCTGTCGCGGATGCGCGGGTTGTGCTCCGCGCCGGAGATCGCGAATTCCTTGGCGGCGATGCGCCAGTTGAGCAGGTGCCAGGTCCACGGTTTTTCCTGCTCGGCCACGCGCTGGCACAGCCAATGCGTGTCGAAGCCGGTCACCAGCGGTTCCGGGCCGATGCGCCGGCCCGTGTGATCCAGCCACAGCGCCGACTTGCACGGGATCGCCGACAGCCCGTGGCCGTCGAAATGCGGGAACGGATGCGGGAAACCGGCGGCGTAGTTCCACATCTCGCCGGCACGGACGAGCTGCGCGCCCAGGCCTTCGGCGGCGTGGTGCATGCGGCCGTCGGCGTAGGGATGCGCGCCGTTGAGCATGGTGGCGGGCAGCGGGCGCTCCGGCGGCCAGTTGCGGCGGGTTTCCGCGTGGCTGCCGTTGATGCCGCCGGTTGCCAGCACCACCACCGGCGCGTCGATGCGCAGTTCCTGGCCGGTAGCCTCGTCGATCGCCAGCGCACCGGTCATGCGGCCTGCGCCGGATTCCAGCGCGGTGATGCGGTGGCGATGCAGCAGGACGAGGTTCCCGTTCGCGCCGGCCTCGCGCAGCGCGGCGATCATGCGTCGCGCCAGTTCGCGCGAGGTGCCCCAGACGACGTGGTAGCGCGGCACCGAATTGCCTTCGCCGTCGCGCCCGCGTTCGACCCAGTTCACCGCCGGCATGAACGTGATTCCGTGCGCCAGCAGCCAGTCGTGCACGTCGGCGCGCGAGCGCTCGACGTAGTGGCGCGCCCACTGCACGGCGTGAGTGTCCTGCGGGTCGAGCTCGCCGAAGCGCATCCAGTCGGCGAACGCGCGCTCCGGCGAATCTTTGATCCTCCTGCGCGCCTGCAGCGGCGTGCCGACCAGCGCCATGCCGCCGAATGCCCATAGCGCCAGCCCGCCGAAGCGCTCCGGCGTATCGCGATCCACCAGCGCCACGCGCTTGCCGGCGCGCAGGGCTTCCAGCGCCGTCACGATGCCGGCAAGACCGCCGCCGATGACCAGTACGTCCGTCTGCAATGCCGCCATGCTCGTCCTCCCCTGTGCCCATCATGGCCCAGCAGCCGGGAGTGGGACAGGGGCCGGTGTGGCCAATTCGGATCAGGCGGCGGTGGTTCGGGCCTGCAGCATCGCCTCGAACTCCGCCAGCGGCAGCGGGCGCGAGAACAGGTAGCCCTGGAAGGCGTCGCAGCCGTGCTCGCAGAGGAAATCCCGCTGCTCGGCGGTCTCCACGCCTTCTGCAATGACCTCCAGGCCCAGGCCGCGACCCATCACGATGATGGTCTGCGCGACGGTGGCGTCGTTCTCGTCCGCGGGCAGCCGGCTGACGAAGGAACGGTCGATCTTGAGCTGGTCCAGCGGCAGCCGCGACAGGTAGGACAGCGAGGAATAACCGGTGCCGAAATCGTCCAGCGAGATCTGGATGCCCAGGTCGCGCAGTTCGCGCAGCTTGGCGGCGATCTCGTCGATGTCGCCGAGGATCGCGGTCTCGGTGATTTCCAGCTTGAGCCGCGCGGGGTTGGCGCCGCTGCGATCCAGCGCGCGCCGCACGTCTTCGACGAAGCCCGGTTGCTCGAACTGCTTGGCGCTGACGTTGATGGACAGCGCCAGGTCGCGGGTGAGCGGCTGCCCGGCCCACTGCGCGAGCCGCGCGCAGGCGCGCTGCAGCACCCAGTCGCCCAGCGGCAGGATCAGCCCGTTCTGCTCGGCGAAGGGGATGAACATGTCCGGTGGCACCCGTTCGCCGTTGGGGCGGGTCCAGCGCAACAGCGCCTCCGCGCCCACCGCCTGGCCTTCGCGGTCGATCTGCAGCTGCAGGTGCAGGTCGAGTTCGCCGGTTTCCCGGGTGATGGCATTCAGCAGGTCGCTGTTCATCGCCTCCTGCTGCTCCAGTGCGACCTGCATCGCGGGCTCGAAGCTGCAGGTGCGGTCGCGTCCGGCGGCCTTGGCGGCGTACATCGCCAGTTCGGCTTCCTTGAGCACGGTTTCGGCGCTGCCCAGGCCGGGATGCAATCCGGTCCAGCCGATGCTGACGGTGATGCTGATCGGCGCCGCGTTGCCCAGCCAGAACGGCTCGTGCAGGGCGTGGCGCACGCGTTCCGCGAAACGCGGGGCGTAGTCGGCGGCAGGTTCCGCGTCCTGTTCCTGATGGCCCAGCAGCAGGGCGAAGGTGCCGCCGCTGAAGCGGCTCAGGATGTCGTGTTCGCCCAGCAGCGAGCGCAGGCGCTGGGCCAGGAAGGCCAGCAGGCGGTCGCCGGTGGCGTGGCCGCGCAGTTCGTTGATGCGCTTGAAGTGATCCAGGTCGATCAGCAGCAGCGCGCCCGAGGCCAGGGTGGCGTCGCCGAGCAGGTGTTGCAGCCGGTCGTTGAGGAAGTTGCGGTTGGGCAGGTCGGTCAGCGGATCGAACAGCGCCATGTGTTCGGCGCGGGCATGGGCTTCGCGCTCGCCGGTCAGGTCGGCCATGGCGCAGACGTAGTAGCGGATGGTGCCGGTTTCGTCCGGCACCGCGGAGACTTCCAGCCGCACCACCCGCAGCTGGCCCTGCTTGTGGGTGATCCACTGTTCGCCCAGCCAGAAGCCTTCGGCGCGGATCTGGCTCCACATGCGCTGGTAGAAGCTGCGTTCGTGGCGCTGGGACTCCAGCATCGAGGGCCGTTCGCCGATGGCTTCGGCGGCGTCGTAACCGGTCAGTTCGGTGAAGGCGGCGTTGACGCGCTGGATCACGCCTTCGGTGTCCAGCACCACCAGCGCCTCCTGGGCCTGGAAGGCGACCGCGGCCAGGCGCAGTTCGCTTTCGGCCTGCTTGCGTTCGCTGATGTCCTGCGCATAGACGATGACGTACTGCGCGTTGCCGGCTTCGTCATGGGTGCCGGAGCAGTCCAGCAGCACCGGGAAGCGGCGGCCGTCGCGGGTCACCTGCTCGGTTTCGATCAGGTAGTGCTCCAGGTGGCTGGTTTCGCGCCGGGAGCGCGTGCGTTCCTCGGCCAGGTCGGGCGGGTACAGCACGTTTGCCGGCTGTCCCGCCAGTTCCTCGGGCTGGTAGCCGCGCTCGCGGGCGAACGTGGGATTGACCATCAGGATGGTCTGGCTGGGAACGTCGAACACGGCCACGCCGAACGCGGCGTGCTGGAAGGCGTGCGCCCACAGCCGCAGCTGCGCCTCGCCCCGCAGGCGCTCGGTGACGTCGCGGGCGGTGCCCAGCAGTCCGTAGATCGTGCCGTCCGGCTTGCGCAGGGGGACGTTGATGACCTCCAGCTGGTGCGGCGCGCCCTCGATTTCGGTGGCGAACAGATAGGTTTGCTGCCGCTCCTGGGCGATGGCCTGCGCATCCATCGCGCGGATGTGGGCCACCTGTTCGGGCGTGAACAGCGCGTCGTCGCTGCGGCCGATCAGCTCGCGGTGGCGCAGGCGCAGGATCTCGAACACGCGCTCGTTGCATTCGCGGTAGATGCCCGCGCGATCCTTGACCCACATGGCGTCGGGGCTGGCATCGAGCAGGGCGCGCAGCTTGTCCTTCTGGTCGCGGATCTCGCTGGTGCGCGAGCGCACGTTGCGGCCCAGCATCCAGATCCACAGCGCCATCAGTGCCACCGCGCCCAGCGCGATGCCCACGCCGATGCCGGTGAAGCGCAGCCATCGGGCCTGCTGGGACGGGCGCTCCAGCCAGCGCTTGCGCAGTTCCTCGCGTTCGGCCGGGGTGATCAGCGCCATGCCGCGCTCGATCGCGCGGAACGTGTCGGTGTCGCCCTTGCGCACCGCCCAGTGCGATTCTTCGGTGAACAGCACGAAGGCCTGCGGAAAGCGATCCAGTGCGGAATTCCGATACAGGTTGTAGTCCGCCGGGTACTGATCCATGCAGAAGATCAGCAGCTCGTCGCGCAGGGCGGCCTGCAGGATGGCCTGGTAGTTGTCGAACAGTCGCAGATCGGTGACGCCTTCCGCCTGCAGCCGTTCCGCGCAGGCGTCGCCGCGCTGCACGCCGACGGGAAACCCGCGCAGCGCGGCGGCATCGTGGATACCGCCTAGCCGGCGGCTGACGTAGATGCCGACCGGCAGGCTGGCGTAGGGCTCGGAGAAGTCGAACAGCTGCGCGCGCGAAGGCGTGCGGTAGAGCATGTCGATCGCGTCGGCGCGGCCGTCCCGCATTTCCTGCATGGCGGCGCCCCAGTCGGTCAGCACCAGCTCCACCCGGATGCCGGTGCGCTGCTCGAACAGCTTCCAGACGTCGGCTTCGTAGCCCTGCGGCTTGCCGCTGCCATCCAGGAACAGGAACGGGGGATAGTTGTTGTTGCTGACCACGCGAAGGTGGTCGGGCGCAGCGGCGGACAGGATGCCCGGAAGCGCGCAAAGCAGTGACAGCACGAGCAGCATGAGCCGCCATGTGCCGACCGAGCGCGTGCGTGCGCCGTCCCCCAAGCGTCCCTCCTTCTGCCGGCTTCCACCGGGGTCGAAGTCCCCTGATGGAGTAACGGCTGGATTGTCGCTGGGTTTATACAACATGCCGGCGCGGATGCGGCGGCATGTTCGTGGCCAAGGGGATCAGCGGGCCAGGCCGGCCGCCAGCGGATGCTGGCGCAGCGCGGTGCCGTCCGCCAGGCACGGGGTTCCGGCGTGCTCCAGCGGCAGCACTGCCAGCGCCAGCGATCCAGTGCTGGCGATAAGGCTGCCGATGGTGCGCGTCCCGTCAGAAATTTCGGCGCCGGCGGCCAGCGGGGCGTCGGCTTCGAGCAAAACCAGCCCACGGCGGGCCTGGCCGAGGAAGTGGGTGCGGGCGACGATCTCCTGGCCCGGATAGCAGCCCTTCTTCACGCTGAAGGCCCGCAGGCGCTCCAGCGAAAGCTGCTGCGGTGTCCATTGGCCGGTTTGCGAGGCGGGCAGGCGGGGCAGGCCGTGGGCGAGGTCGGCGGCGTCCCAGCGGGCGAGGGCGGTGGCGTCGTCGCGCGCCGGCATCGCATCGATCCGCAGCCGGCGCGGGCCACCATCGCCGGACATGTCCAGTTCGATGACGCCGTCGATCCGCGCCCACGCCGGGCCCCGTGCCTGTTCGGGCAGGGCAAAGCCGCCGCTGGCGTGCAGGTCGTCGCGCACGGCCAGCACGACCTTGCTGCGGAAGACATAGCGGCGCAGCGCCTCGGCCAATTCCGCGGCCCCCGCGTCCGGCAGCAGCAGCCACAGCGTTTCCGCGTCCAGCCGCAGCAGCGCGAACAG
>JAANMX010003942.1_pt1 | contig 12359 bp, 10 predicted proteins | sample 7279681 | NCBI WGS metagenome assembly JAANMX01 (sample SAMN14094542, study PRJNA606508) | bioreactor metagenome | isolation source: A lab-scale SPAN reactor treating ammonium-rich wastewater day 351 | place: Ireland: Galway | collected 2018-01-01
GGAGTCGGTGCCCTCGACCCCGTTGAGGCTGGCGGCGGCCAGCAGCAGCATCGCGATGTTCACCGAGCCGGCGACCAGCAGGGAGAGCACGACGTCCCAGCGGGTGGCCCGGAGCAGCCGCGGCAGCCGGGCCTCGTCCTGGACGCCGTGCCGGTCGCGGGCCAGCGACGAGTGCAGGTAGATGGCGTGCGGCATCACCGTCGCACCCAGCATGCCGGCCGCCAACAGCACGGTCTGGGTGCCCTCGAAGCGCGGCACGATGCCGGCCGCGGCGGCGGCCCAGTCGACGCCGCTGACCAGCAGGCCGGCACCGAAGCCGATGGTGATCACCACCAGCAGCCCCATCACCACGAACTCGAAGCTCCGCTGGCCCCGCCGCGACTGGATCGACAGCAGCGCCATCGAGACCACCCCGACGATCAGGCCGCCCAGCGGCAGCGGGACGCCGAACAGGATGTACAGCGCCAGCGCACCGCCGATCACCTCGGCCAGGTCGGTGGCGGCGGCCACCACCTCGGCCTGCGCCCAGTACAGCAGCCGCGGGCCGCGGCGCAGCCGCTCGCCGAGCACCTCGGGCAGGCTGCGTCCGGTGACCAGGCCGAGCTTGGCCGACAGGTACTGGATCAGCACCGCCATCGCGTTCGCGACGATCAGCACCCAGACCAGCAGGTAGCCGTACTGGGCGCCGGCGGTCAGGTTGGCGGCGACGTTCCCGGGATCGACGTAGGCGATCGCCGCGACGAAGGCCGGCCCGAGCAGCCAGGGAAGCCGGCGCCGGCCTGGCGGCGCGGGCGTCCGGGTGGCGACAGTGGACATGAAAGTTAAGCTACACGAACTTTCGGCCATTTCGAGTCGAGACTGCCCGTGCGGTTCTGGCTCGTCACCTCAACGGAAGATAGAGGACGCGGCCTTCCCATTCGGCCGCGTCGCTCGCTTCGGCCACTACGCAGAGATCATCGATGACGACACGTACCGGCAGTGCGGTCCGCACGATGAAGACGCCTGGCATCGACAGCCCGGCCGAGACGCGTCCGTGGGCGAAGTCTGGAACGGTTGCGATGTCATGGGTCACCAACACCCGACCCTCGGCTGCCGCCCACTGGAGGATGACAGGATCGTCGGCCGTTCGAAGCCCGACATCCTGCACGCGGACGATGTCGATGTCCTCAACCAGGCGCAGTAGGCCTGTGACGATCTCACGATTGAGGTTCTCGTCGGCGAGGAAACGAACACTCACGAGCCCAGCCGCGCCAGCAGTCTCGCCCGCAAGCCGTCGGACGGGTACTCGCTCTCCATACGAGCTTGGATCTCCGTCCCCTGACGCTCGCGCTCGCTCAGATACTGCTCGATGTCGGCACGATGTCGGAGGTAGTAGGCAAGCACGGCGTAGACATCGGCCAAGGCGACGGTGTCAAAGGACTCGTGGATGGCTTCGGGAGATTCGCCCCGCTTGAATGCGGATATCAACGTATCGACGGGGACGCGAGTACCGACGACCATCAGCCGCCCGGCGCCGTCCATGGCGAGCGGAACAGGGTCTGGCTGGATCATCGTAGCCGCGCTCATCCCAGTCACCTCCTGTTCGCTAGCGTACTGCCGCGGGTCAGCCCAGGCACGGGGCCTACGGTCGCTTCGGCATCGCGGCCGGCCGGGTCACGGTCGAGGCCACACCAGTTTCTCAACGGGCGGGCATCCTCCCCCGAAGGATTTGATGCCGGCGGCAGTGCCAAGATCGGGTGCATGGTGACTCCGATCGAGGACCTCGCCCTGCTGAGCAACTGCCGGACGGCGGCGCTGGTGTCACGCGATGGTGACGTCGGCTGGCTCTGTCTGCCCCGGCTGGACTCCGCCTCGGTGTTCGCCGCGCTGCTCGGCGATGCGGACGACGGGGTTTGGCGGCTGCGACCGGCCGACGACGCGGCTCGGTCCGTCCGCAGCTACGACGGCGACACGTTCATCCTGGTGACCAGGTGGCGAACGCCGACCGGGGTGGCCGAGGTGCACGACTTCATGCCGGTCGGGCCGGACCCGGGTGCCGCCATCGAGCGCACCGATCTGGTCCGCCGGGTGGTCGGGATCTCCGGAACGGTCACCTTCGGTGTCGACCTGCGCATTCGCTTCGACTACGCCCGGGCCGTCCCCTGGGTCCGGCAGAGCGGCACCAAGCGGGCACCCGAACTGATCGCGGTGGCGGGTCCGGACGCCGTCGTCCTGCGCGGCGTCCGACTGCACGCCGACGGGCACCGGCATCGGGGAACGTTCGAGGTCGGCGCCGGCCAGAGCGTGGCCCTGACCCTGACCTGGTTCCCGTCGTTCCGCCCGGTGCCGGAACCGCTGGAGGTGGACCGGGCGGCGGCACAGACCCGCGAGTGGTGGCAGTCCTGGGCCGACCGGATCGAGCACGGCGGCATGCACGGCGCCGAAGTGGTGCGCTCGCTTCTGGTCCTGCGCGCCCTCACCAACCACGACACCGGCGGCATCGCGGCCGCCGCGACCACATCCCTTCCCGAGGACGTCGGTGGGCAGCGCAACTGGGACTACCGGTTCGTCTGGTTGCGCGATGCCGCGCTGACCCTCGAGGCGCTGCTGGCGCACGGCTTCCTTGCGCTGGCGGACCACTGGCGGACGTGGCTGCTGCGCGCGGTCGCCGGCGACCCCGCCGACCTGCAGATCATGTACGGGCTCGCCGGGGAGCGGAACCTGGCCGAACGTGAACTGCCGGGGCTGGCGGGTTACGCGGGCTCCCGGCCCGTCCGGATCGGCAACGGCGCCGCCCTGCAGTATCAGGCCGACGTGGTGGGCGAGGTGATGGTGACGCTCTCGGCCGGCCGCGACCGCGGGCTGACGGAGTCGGCGTTCTCCTGGCCCCTGGAGAAGCACCTGGTGCAGTACACGGCGGAGCAGTTCGAGCGACCCGACAACGGCATCTGGGAGATCCGCGGCGAACCCCGGCTGTTCACCCACTCCCGGGTCATGGTGTGGGCGACGTTCGATCGCGCCGTCCGCGCCGTGGAGGAACATGGACTCGACGGGCCCGTCGAGCACTGGCGTGAGCTGCGGCGGCGGGCCCGCGACGAGATCGACGCCCACGGTCTCCGGAACGGCCACTTCACCCAGTACTACGGCACGGACGAGGTCGACGCGGCGCTGCTGCTGTTGCCTCAGGTCGGCTACTGCTCGCCGGATGACCCACGGATGCTGGCCACCGTCGCGCGCATCGAGGACACCCTGATCCGCGACGGCCTCGTGCTCCGGTATCGCACCGACACCGGGGTGGACGGCCTCCCCGGCGGGGAGCACCCCTTCCTGGCCTGCTCGTTCTGGCTGGCCGAGCAGTACGCGACCTCGGGCCGCTCCGGCGACGCCAGGGCACTGATGCGGCGGCTGTGCTCGCTGACCAACGACCTGGGGCTGCTGTCGGAGGAATACGATCCGGTCGCGAAACGGCAGGTCGGGAACTTCCCGCAGGCGTTCTCCCACCTGGCGCTGGTCCGCGCGGCCGACGCGCTGGCCGGGGTGGGAAGGCGGCCGCGCTGAGCCGCCGTCCGGCCCCGGGTGAGGGTCGGCGGGCCTAGTCGACGAGCTCCGACAGTTCCAGCCAGCGCTCCTCGAGTTCGGCCACCTGAGTCTGCTGGACGCCGATCTCGGCCATCTTGGCCGCCAGGCCGACGTAGTCGGCGTGGTCGTGCTCGGCCAGCGCCGTCTGGGCGGCGTGGATCTCGTCGGTCAACCGGGCGATCCGGCGCTCCACGGACGCCAACTCCTTCTGCAGCGCCCGTAGCTCGGCGCCGGACAGGTCGGTCGCCACGCGATCGTCGCCGTTCGTCGCCGGTGGGTGGCTCGGCGAGGGGTGCGCGGCCCGCAGCCGCAGGTACTCGTCCACCCCACCCGGCAGGTGCCGCAGGCGTCCGTCGATGATCGCGAACTGCTGATCGGTGACCCGCTCGACCAGGTACCGGTCGTGCGACACCACCAGCAACGTGCCCGGCCACGAGTCGAGCAGGTCCTCCATCGCCGCCAGCATGTCGGTGTCGACGTCGTTGGACGGCTCGTCGAGGATCAGCACGTTCGGCTCCGACAGCAGCACCAACAACAGCTGCAGGCGCCGCTTCTGGCCACCGGACAGCTCCCCCACCCGGGCCGACAGGTGCGCGCGGGCGAACCCGAGCCGCTCCAGCAGCTGCGCCGGGGTGAGTTCCTTGCCGTCCACGACGTAGCTGGTCCGGGTCCTGGCCAGCACCTCGCGGACGCGGTCGCCCGCGATCTCCGCCAGCTCGTCGAACTGCTGGTCGAGCACCGCCAGCCGGACGGTCTTGCCCCGCTTCACCCGGCCGGACGTCGGGCGCACCGTCCCGGCGACCAGCCGCAGCAGGGTCGACTTGCCGGCGCCGTTGGCGCCCAGGATGGCGGTCCGCTCACCCGGGGCGATCCGCCATTCCACGTCGTGCAGCACCTGGTTCTCGCCGTAGCTGACGCCGGCGTCGATCAGGTCCACGACGTCCTTGCCGAGCCGGGCGGTGGCCAGCCGCTTGAGTTCCAGGCGGTCGCGCAGCGGCGGGACGTCCTCGATCAGCTGGTTGGCGGCGTCGATGCGGAACTTCGGCTTCGACGTCCGGGCGGGCGCGCCGCGACGCAGCCAGGCCAGCTCCTTGCGCATCAGGTTCTGCCGCTTCGCCTCGACGGCGGCCGCCTGCCGGTCGCGCTCCACCCGCTGCAGCACGTACGCCGCGTAACCGCCCTCGAACGGCTCGACGATCCGGTCGTGCACCTCCCAGGTGGCGGTCGCCACCTCGTCCAGGAACCATCGGTCGTGGGTGACCACGAGGAGTCCGCCGGCGTTGCGCGGCCAGCGGGCCTTCAGATGCTCCGCGAGCCAGGTGATCCCCTCCACGTCGAGATGGTTGGTCGGCTCGTCGAGCGCGATCACGTCCCAGTCGCCGACCAGCAGCGCGGCCAGCGCGACCCGGCGCCGCTGACCACCGCTCAGCGCGTCGACCGGGGCGTCGAAGTCGAGGTCGGCGACCAGACCGGCCAGCACGTCCCTGATCTTCGGGTCGGACGCCCACACGTGGTCGGCCAGCTCCCCCACGATCGCCCGGCGCACCGACACGCCGGACGGCAGCTCGTCGGCCTGGCTGAGCATCCCGACCCGGACGCCGCCGCGCCTGCGCGCCCAGCCGGCGTCCGGTTCGATCCGACCGGCGAGCAGCCGCAGCAGCGAGGACTTGCCGTCGCCGTTGCGCCCGACGACGCCGATCCGGTCGCCCTCGTTGACCCCGAGGGTCACCGCGTCGAAGACCACCCGGGTCGGGTACTCCAGATGCAGGGCCTCGGCCCCGAGCAGAAATCCCACCGGTCAAGGGTAGGGGCGAACGCCCGGCGCGAGTCTCCGCCCCGGCATCCGGCGACCTGCGTGGTGGGCCCATCGGCCACGTCGGCAGCGTTGATACCCTGCGCGCATGTCGGTGTCGGACCTGTCGATGAGCACCCAGACCTATCTGAAGGCCATCTGGAACCTCCAGGAATGGTCGGACACACCGGTCACGCCGTCCACGCTCGCGGCCAAGGCCGGGGTCAAGCTGTCGACGGCATCGGACGCGGTGCGCAAGCTGACCGCGCAGGGTCTGCTCGAGCACGCGCCGTACGGCGCAGTGTCACTGACCGCCGAGGGCCGTGCGCATGCCGTCGCGATGGTCCGCAGGCACCGGCTGATCGAGACGTTCCTGGTGCAGGCGCTCGGCTACCGCTGGGATCAGGTGCACGACGAAGCGGAGACCCTGGAGCACGCCGTGTCGGACTTCCTGGTGGACCGGATCGACGATCACCTGGGACACCCGACCCGCGACCCGCACGGCGACCCGATCCCGAGCCGCGACGGCACGATCGACGCACCGGACGCCGTCCCGCTGTCCCAGGTCGCCCCCGGTTCCCGAGCCCGGGTGGAGCGAATCTCGGACGCGGACCCGGCCCTGCTGCAGTTCTTCGCCGACCGCGGGATCGGCGTCGGTGCGATCGTCGACGTGCACGCGGGGGCGCCGTTCTCGGGTTCCGTCGAGGTCACCCTGGAAGGCACAGCGAACCGGACGGTGCTCGGCCAGCAGGCGATGGACGCCATCTGGGCCAGCGTGCAGGGCGCCGAGGTCACGACGAGCGACTAGGCACCACTTCGTTGGAGATCCCGGCGTCCGCCGGGATGACGAACGACACCGTCCGCCGGATGACGAACGACACCGTCCGCCGGATGACGAACGACACCGTCGTCCCGGGCTTGACCCGGGATCTCACGGCACCGGGACGGCTTCCCGGCGTCTCCGCGACGCGAGCCGTCTGCCGAGCAGGCCGTGCCGCGGACCGAACAGGTACACCAGCGCGAACGCGGCGCCCTGAGTGAGGACCACCAGGCCGCCCGGCGAGGCGTCGATCCAGTAGCTCAGATAGACCCCGACCACCGAGCAGAGCGCCGAAATGGACGGCGCAAGCACCAGCATGTGGCCGAAGCGGTCGGCGAGCAGGTAGGCGGTTGCCCCGGGCGTGATCAGCATCGCCACCACCAGCACGACCCCGACGACCTGCAGCGCGACGACGGCGGTGAGCGCCAGCATGCCGAGCAGCAGCGCGCCGAGCACCCGCGGGTTCAGGCCGATGGCGTGCGCATGGGTCGGGTCGAAGGCGTACAGGGTGAGGTCGCGACGCTTCAGCACCAGCACCACCAGCACGATGCCGGCGAGGACGGCGATCTGAATCAGGTCGGCAGCCGAGACCCCGAGGATGTTGCCGAAGATGATGTGGTTCAGGTCCGTCTGGCTCGGGGTGACCGAGATCAGGATCAGGCCGAGGGCGAACAGGGTGGTGAAGACGACGCCGATGGCGGCGTCCTCCTTGACCCGGCTGGTGCCGCGCACGACGCCGATCAGCGCCACGGCGAGGAAGCCGAACACCACCGCGCCGATCGCGAACGGGGCACCGACGATGTAGGCGATCACCACGCCGGGAAGCACGGCGTGCGAGACGGCGTCCCCCATCAGCGACCAGCCGACCAGCACCAGCCAGCAGGACAGCAGCGCGCAGACGATGGCGGCGATCACGGTGGTGACAAGGGCGCGGACCATGAAGTCGTAGGCCAACGGCTCGACCAGCCAGTCGAGCGGGTTCATGACACCGGCTCCGGATCGAGGACGTCCAGCCCGAAGGTGAGCGCGAGGTTCTCCGGCCTGAGGGCGTCGACGACCGAGCCGTGGAAGAGCACCCTGCGCAGCAGGAGAACGGCGTCGTCGGCCAACTGCGGCAGCGCGTGCAGGTCGTGGGTGGAGACCAGGACGGTGTGCCCGTCGGCGGCGAGCTCGCGCAGCAGCCGGACGATGGTGGCCTCGCTGCGCTTGTCGACGCCGGCGAACGGCTCGTCGAGCAGCAGCAGCTGGGCGCCCTGGGCGATGCCGCGGGCGACGAAGGCACGCTTCCGTTGTCCGCCGGAGAGCTGCCCGATCTGCCGATCGGCGTAGTCGGTCAGCTCGACCCGCGCCAACGCCTCGGCCACCGCCGCGCGGTCGGCCGCTCTCGGACGCCGGGTGAAGCCCTGGTGCCCGTAGCGACCCATCATCACCACGTCGCGGACCGACACCGGGAAGGCCCAGTCGACGTCCTCGCTCTGTGGCACATAGCCGATCAGCCCGCGTCTGCGAGCGGCGGCCGGGTCGGCGCCGTCGATCCGGACGCGTCCCCGCTCGGCGCGGACCATGCCCAGGATCGCCTTGAACAGCGTCGACTTGCCCGAGCCGTTCATCCCGATCAGGCCGGTCACCCGGCCGGCCTCGACCCGCAGGTCGACGCCCTCGAGGGCGGTCACCTCGCCGTAGCGGACGGCGAGGCGCTCGACCTCGACCATGCCGCTCACGAGGCGCGACCGGTCAGCGCGTCGATGATCGTCCTCGCGTCGTAGCGGATCAGGTCCAGGTAGGTCGGCACCGGGCCACCGGCCGCCGACAGCGAGCCGACGTACAGCGTGCCGCCGAACTTCGCGCCGGTCGCCTCGACCACCTGGTGCATCGGCTTGACCGACACCGTGGACTCACAGAACACCGCGGGCACCTCGTTCGCCTTGACGAAGTCGATCACGGACGTGACCTGCTGCGGCGTCCCCTCCTGCTCGGCGTTCACCGGCCACAGGTACTTCTCGGTCAGTCCCGCGTCCCGGGCCAGGTAGGAAAACGCCCCCTCGCAGGTCACCAGCGCCCGCTGGCTCTTCGGTAGCACGGCCAGGGCGGCGGTCAGCTCGTCCTGCACGGCCTGCAACTTCGCCTGGTATGCCTTGCCATTGGCCTGGTAGTCGGCCGCGTGCGACGGATCGAGATCGCTGAACGCCTTCACCATGTTGTCGACGTAGCGCTGCACATTGGCCGGGCTCATCCAGGCGTGCGGGTTCGGCTTGCCGGCGTAGGCATCCTCGGTGATGTCCATCGGCTGCACCCCGTCGGACACCACGGCGTGCGGAACGTGCAGCGACTCGACGAACTGCTCGAACCAGCGCTCCAGGCCCAGCCCGTTGTCCAGGACCAGGTCCGCCCTCGACGCCTTGGCGATGTCGCCGGGCGTCGGCTCATAGTCGTGGATCTCCGCACCCGCCTTGGTGATCGGCTCCACCTTCAGGTGGTCACCAGCGACGTTCTGGGCGATGTCGGCAAGCACCGTGAAGGTGGTCAGCACGACCGGCTTCGTGCCCGCCACCGACGGGCGCAATCCCGGGCCGGACGCCGGGGAACCCGCACACCCGACGCACAGCACGATCGCCGCCAGGACCGCGCTCACCCTCGCCCACGCCCGCCAACTACGTATCACCGTAACCACATCTCCACTGATATTGATTTTCATTCTACTAGACACGCGACATCGACCGTTGAGCCCGCCGACAGCCGCGCACGCTGAGGCCACCGCCGGAACCACTGCTGCAACAACCGGGTGACGACGAACTTCGTCTTACCGTATCCAATTTTTCGGCATGCCGTATCCGTATCGATCATCGCGGTGGCCTGGCCGGCGCCCCGGTACACAGCCTCCCGATTGAGTCAGCTCGGGCCAGGGGTCTGACCGTCGGTACGGGCGGGAATCGACGCAGCGCCGATCGGACCCATCCGTGGTCGGTGGAACCGTCTCGGTCACGGAGGAAAGCCAGCTGGCGGCGGAGACCTGTGGAAGTCGAACACCATCGAGGGCGGGCTATTCCTGGCGGAGGGCCTCGATCACGTTCAGGTGGGCGGCCTGGCGGGAGGGGCCGAGCGCGGCGAGCAGGCCGAAGACCAGGCCGACCACGATGGTGACCAGCAACCCGTCCCAGGGAAAGGCGTAGGGCATCTGCCAGCCGATCGCGGCCATCGCCGCCACCAGCCCGTAGCCCAACCATAGCCCGGCCACCAGTCCGAGCACCGTCCCGATCAGGCTCAGCAGCAGCGACTCGGCCAACACCATCCGGCGGATCTGGCGGCGGGTGGAGCCGATGGCGCGCAGCATGCCGATCTCGCGTCGGCGCGACAGCACGCTGATCGCCAGGGTGTTCATCAGGGCCAGCAGGGACGGGATGGCCAGCGCGGCGATCAGCACGTCGAAGAGGATCAGGCTGGCGTTGAAGGTCGCGGTCTGCTCCACCTTCCAGCTTGCCGACTCGTACAGCCGGAATGCCGGATAGCCGGCCACCAGCCGCTGCAGCCGGTCAGTCACCTGGGAGGGGTCGGCGGCGAGTTCCCGGTTGGCCATCACCATCAGGTCGGCGGTGATGTTGAAGTCGCGGGCCAGGTTGGCCTGGGAGGTATAGAGGGTGGAGAGTTTGGCGTTGAGGTAGTCGTTGCCGATGCCGGCCAGGTAGTAGCTGCGTTGCCCGTTCGGCGTGGCGATCTGGATGACTTCCCCGACCGTAAGGCCGTGCTGGGCGGCGTAGATGCCGTTGGCGATTACCCAGCGTCCGGTCGCCAGTTGGCGGACGGCCTGGTCGGTCGAGCCGCTGTTCCAGTCGAAGCTGGCGACGTCGAGGTAGCGCTCGGGGTCGATGCCCAGCACCTGCACCTCGTTGCCGGCGATCTTGCCTTGGGAGACCCGGATACTGGAGACCGCCCGGATGCCCGGCAGGTCGCTGACCTGCTCGGCCAGCCGAGGACCGGCCGCCACGTTGCCCTGGCCGAGCACGATCGACTGCGGGATGAGCAGATAATCGGCCGACATCGAGCGATCCACGAGGCGGCTGAAGCCCGTGAAGATCGAGGCGATCATCGTGATCATGGCCACGATCGCGGCCAGGCCGAGCATCATCGCGGTCACCGTGACGGCGCTGCGTCCGGGGTTACGTTGCAGATTGCTGCGGGCGATCGCGCCCTCCCGGGGGAAGACGAGTTCCAGCGGACGGCCCACCGCGTCCGCCAGCGGGACGACGATCGCCGGCGCGACCAATGCGATCCCGATCAGGAACAACACCCCGCCCAACCCGACCAGCTCGGAGCCACCGGCGGCCAGCCCGAACACCGATACCACGATCAGGCCCAGCCCGATCCAGGCTCGCACCCCGACCTTGCGCTGGTAGACCTCACCGAGTTGCGGACGCATTGCCTCCAGCGGCGTGACCCGTCCGGCCGCGCGGGCGGGGACGAGGGTCGAAACCAGGGTCACCCCGACTCCCAGCCCGATCGACATCGCCCAGACCGCCGGGCCGAAGACCGGCTCGCCGATCTCCAGGTGAAGGTAGGAGGTGACCATCGGGCGCATCAGAGCGAACAGACCAGCCGCCATTGCCCAGCCCGCCACGATGCCCAGCGCGCTGCCCAGGACTCCCTGCAGCAGCGCCTGAAGGGCGAACATGCCCACGATGGTTCGCCGGCGGGTGCCGATCGCCCGCAGCATGCCAATGTCACGGCGGCGTTCAGCGACCACCGTCCGGAAGCTGTTCAAGATGATGAAACCTGCCGTAGCAAGGGCGAACAACCCGAACATGAGAAAGGCGAAGTTGGAGACCTGCAGCGAGGCGATCAGGCTGGACTGATTCGACAGTCCGCCGACCTGGAAGTCGGAGCCGAGGGCCGCGGCCACCGCCTGTTCGGTCGCGACCCGGTCGGCGTCGGCGGCTAAGGCGGCCTGCAGCACGGTGATCCGGCTGCCCAGGGAGAACACCTGCTGGGCGGCGGTCAGCGGAACGAAGACCTGGCTCTCGCCGGGGACGCTGGGGCTGGAGAGCAGCCCGGCCACCGTGAACCGGGCGGTGCCCAGCGCGGACGGCAGCACGATGGCGCCGCCGACTCCGACGCCCAGCCGGGCGGCCAGATCACCGGGCAGCACCAGGGTGAAACGGTCGCCGGCCGAGAGCATGCGTCCGGCCGCCAGCGGGAAGTCGCGCACCTTCGCCGCCTTGGCCGGATCGATGCCGATCACGGTCAGCTGGGTGACGTCGTCCGGACCGGGATCGGCCTTGGGCGGCAGCGGAGCCGTCCGCTGCACTTCGGGACTGACCGAGGCAACCCCGGGGACGGCCGCCACCTCGTCGGCGACGGCGGCGGGGAAGGACTGGTTGTAGGAGTCGGTGACGGTCAGGTCGATCTGGCCGGCCGAGGAGAGCAGGCTGCGGGTGAAGGCCGCCTCCAGCGCCGGGGTGATCCCGTTCAGCCCGAAGGTGAGCATCACCCCGAGCGCGACCGCCAGGGTGGTCAGTAGCGAGCGGGCACCGCGTCCGACCAGGTAACGCCACGCCAAGGTGGCCGAGAGGGTCATGTCAGCCTCGGCTCGGGGGAGAGATCCCCGCCTTCGCGGGGATGACGGAAGAGAGGGAGGGGAATGGCGGGCATCACAGCAGCCCTGATTTCTCCAGGGCTCGGCGGGGGGTCTCGTGGCTGCCGTCCAGCGGCAGATCGTCGACGATCCGGCCGTCCTTCATCAACACCAGGCGGCTGGCGTAGCTGGCGATCCGGGGGTCGTGGGTGACCATCAGCACCGTCCTCCCCCAATCGGTGGCGACCCGGCGCAGCAACTCGGCGATCTCGCCGGCCGAGCGGGAGTCGAGGTTGCCGGTCGGCTCGTCGGCCAGGACGAGGGCGGGCTCGGTCGACAGCGCCCGGGCGATGGCCACCCGCTGCTGCTGACCGCCGGAGAGCTGGTCGGGGCGGGCGGTGAGCCGGTCGCCGAGCCCGACCTGCTGCAGCCAACCGGTCGCGACGGGCGAGGCGTCACGGTTGCCGTCCAGCCGCAGCGGCAACGAGGCGTTCTCCAACGCGCTGAGCACCGGGATCAGGTTGAAGAACTGGAAGACGAAGCCGAGCCGGCGCCGGCGCAGTTCGGTGATCCGGTCGTCGGTGAGGTCGGCCAGCGTCTCGCCGCCGATCGTGACCTGGCCG
>JAANMX010003948.1_pt1 | contig 12331 bp, 10 predicted proteins | sample 7279681 | NCBI WGS metagenome assembly JAANMX01 (sample SAMN14094542, study PRJNA606508) | bioreactor metagenome | isolation source: A lab-scale SPAN reactor treating ammonium-rich wastewater day 351 | place: Ireland: Galway | collected 2018-01-01
CAAGATTGGTTATTTGAAAACACAAAATTTTACGATTATAATGGCTTTGAAGATTGGAAATTTAAAACAGTTTCTAAAAACAAAGTTGCAGGACAATGGTCTGCACGCCGAACGCACTGTCCCAACGCGGGCCTGGGGCCGACGATCCGCTGGGCACGTTCGCCGGGGCCGCCCGGCTGACCGAGCTGGCCCTCCAAGCAGGGTTCGGCCGGGTGCGGCGGATCGAGACGCCCGGCGCGATGAGCCTGTTCCTGGACCTGCGAGTCTGACGGATCGATGATGGAGGCCGTGGCAGGGTACGGCCTGGTCGGCCGCGAACCGGCGCTGGACGAGCTGGCGGCGGCGGTCGCCGCCGTCCGGGCCGGCCGGGGTCGCCTGCTGTTGATCAGCGGCGAGCCGGGGATCGGGAAGTCGGCCCTGTTGTCGGCGGCGGCCGTGATGGCCACGGACGCCGGCATGCGCGTGCACACCGCCCCCTGCACGCCCGAGCCGGGCGCGCCGCCGCTGTGGCCGTGGACGCGGCTGCTGCGCTCGCTGGCCACCGATCACCCGATCGACCCCTGGCTCCGGCGCAGGCTGCTCGAGGACGGCGACGGTTCGGCCGGCGCCGAGCACGGGTCGTTCGAGTTGTACGAGGCCGTGGCCGCGGAGCTGGAGCGGCGGGCCGCGGTGCCCCTCCACCTGGCGATCGACGACCTGCAGTGGGCCGACGCGGGGTCGGTGGGGCTGCTCGCCCACCTGGCTCGCCGGCTCGGCGGAGTGCCCGTTCTCCTGCTCGGTGCCTTTCGGGACGACGAGGCCGGCGAGCCGCTGCGCGCCCTGGCCGCGGACGTGGGCACGGTGCCACTGGCGGGCCTGGACGTCGCTGCCGTCGCCGAGCTGATCACCGGCATCCAGGGCACCCGGGCGGCCACGGAGCTGGCCGGCGCCGTCCGGGAGCGATCCGGCGGCAACCCGCTCTTCGTCCGCGAACTCACCCGGCTCGCCGTTGCGCAGGGCGGCTGGTCGCGAACGGTCCCGGACAGTGTCGCCCATGCCCTCCGGGCACGGCTGGCCCGGCTCGCGCCGGCCACGTCGAGGGTCCTCGAGGTGGCCGCCCTGGTCGGACGGGAGGCGCCGGTCGAGGTGCTCGTCCGGGTGCTCGCCCTGCCCGAGGCGCAGGTCCGCGCCGCGGCCGAGGAGGCGGTGCTCGCGCGGGTCCTTCGGCCTCTGCCGGACGGGCAGGGCTGGGCGTTCGTCCACGATCTCTACCCGTCGGTGCTGACCATGGGGCTGGGAGCGACCAGGCGGACGGAGTTGCATGCCGCGATCGGCGAGGCGCTCGCGGCGATCGGCACCTTGGGCGCGGAGCCGATCCCGGCCGGACGGCTGACCAGCCACTTCCTGGCCGGCGGCGAGGCCGTCCGTGACCGGGCCCGGACGTGCGCCCGGCGTGCGGCGGACGAGGCGACCCAACGGTTCGGCCACGACGAAGCCGTCCGCTACCTCGAACTCGCGCTGCGGCTCACCGAGAAGCACGCCGCCGACCGGACCGACGTGCTGCTGGCCCTGGCCTCGGCCCGTCGCCGGGCCGGAGACCCCGGTGGAGCCGCCGAGCTGCTGCGACAGGTGGCCGCCACCGGTGATCCGGTCGCGGCCGGCCGTGCCGCCCTCGGAATGGCCGCGCTCGAGATTCGCTCCGGAACCGCCGTGGACGACAACATCGCCACCCTCCGGCGTGCGATCGAGCGGTTGGAAGCCACCGATACCGGCGACTCGGACCCGGCGCTGCGGGCCCGGCTGGACGCCGCGTTGGCCAGGGAGCTGGTCCATGCCGGTGCCGTGGAGGACGATCCGGCGGAGCCGACCCGGGTCGCCGAGCGTGCCGTGTCGCTGGCGCTGGTCGCGGCCGACCCGGCGGCCCTGGCCACCGCACTGCTGGCCCGGCACGACGTCGTCTGGCGACCGGGCACGGCCGGCGTCCGACCGCCGGTGATCGCCGAACTGATCACGGCCGCCGAGGCGGCCGGCGATGCGGAGCTGCGCGCCGAGGCCGAGGGGCTGCGGGCCGCGGCCCTGCTCGAACTGGGCGATCCGGGCGGTGTGGTCGCGCTGCGCCGAGCGACCGAGCTGTTCGAACGGCTCGGTCACCTCCGCGGCCGGTGGGCAGCGTTGTCCCGACGCGCGACCCTGGCGTCCGTGACGGGAGATCTCGACCGCGCGGAACGGCTGGCCTCCGAGGCATTGGCGATCGGCGAACGGATCGGGGTGCCGGACGCCATCGGCTGCTACGGCACACTGATGATCAGCCTGGCCGTGCTCGGCCGACCCGTCGCGCTGCCGCCGCTGCCGCCGGACGATCCGGTCGCGGCGATCGCGCCGGTGCTGAGGGTGCTGGCCGGCGATGACGACCACGTCGACGCGCTGCGACGACTCCCGCTCAGCGCATTGCCGCCCGCCCACGACCTCGAATCCCGGGTGGCCGCGGCGGCGGCGTTCGCCGTCCGCGGCACGGTCGAGCAGTGCCGGGCGATCCACGACCGGCTGCTGCCGTACGGCGGCGGCCACGCCGTCGTCGGCGGCTGCGCCAGCTACTACGGCCCGGTCGACTACTACCTGGCAATCACCGCGGCCCGGGTCGGCGACGACGAGGCGGCCGGCTTCCGGCTTCGGGCCGCCGCGGAACAGGCCAGCCGCCTGGGCGCGCCGGCCTGGGCACGGCTGGCCGACCGGGCGGCCGAGGCACTCACCGGCCGGCGACCGGAGACCTGGCTGCGCAGGGACGGCGCCACCTGGCGGCTGGACTATGGCGGGGCCGAGGCGCACCCACCGGACGCCAAGGGTCTGCACGACCTGGCCCGGTTGCTGGCCGCGCCGGGCCAGCCGGTCCACGTCCACGCGCTGCTCGGCCGGGCCGGACCCACCCACGGTTCGGATCCCGTCCTCGACGACGAGGCCAAGCGCGCCTATCGACGCCGGCTCGACGAACTCACCGTCCGACTCGAGGACGCCGACCAGCGGGGCGACCCGGCGGCGTCCGAGGCGGCGAGCGGCGAACTCGCGGCCCTGCGCCACGAACTCGCCGGGGCCTCCGGGCTCCATGGACGCGATCGCCGGCTGGGCGACGAGGTGGAGCGGGCACGCAAGACCGTCTCGGCGCGGATCCACGACGCGCTGGCCAGGATCACCGTGGCGCATCCGGCGTTGGGTGCGCACCTGAGGGAATCGGTGACGATCGGCACCTGGTGCTGCTACCGACCGGCCGAGCCCGCACCGGCGCTCGCGGCCGATCCTCACAGCCAGCGGAACTTCCGGAACAACAGGTAGAGCACGATCATCGCCAGCCCGCTCACGCCGAGCACCGCGAAGTAGCCGTACTCCCAGTGCAGCTCGGGCATGTTGTCGAAGTTCATGCCGTAGACGGCGCCCAGCGTGGTGGGCACGGCGACGATCGCGACGGCCGCCGAGATCTTCCGCATGTCGCGGTTGTCGGCGAGGCTGGCCCGGGCCAGCGCCGCCTGCAGGATGTTGGTCAGCTGATCCTCCAGCGCCAGCACCGTCTCCCGGACGGCCTGCACCCGCTCGGCGAGCTCGCGGAAGTACGGCTTGGCGTTGTCGTGGATCTGATCGAACTCGCGGGTGTACAGGGCGGTGAGCGGCGCGCACAGTGGCGCCACGCAGCGACGGAACTCGATCAGTTCGCGCTTGATCTGGTACGGACGCTCGACATCGGGACGGCTGCGATCGTCGAAGACCAGTTGCTCGCAGTCCTCGACGTCGTCCTCCATCTGCTGTGCCACCCGCTCGAAGTCGTCGATCGCCACCTCCAGGCAGGCGTACAGCACCCGGGAGGGCCCGCGCGGCATGTCCTCGGACTTCTGTTCGACCTGGGCGCGCACCTCGGGCATCCGGGACGGCCCGCTGTGCCGCGAGGTCATCACGAACCAGTCGCCGAGAAAGATCATCAGCTCGCCGGTGGTGACGATCTCGGGTTGCGCATCGGTGGCCCGCTCCTGGTAGGCGACGGTGGACACCACGAAGAAGAGGTGGTCGTCGAACCGTTCCAGCTTCGAGCGGCGGTGGCCGTGGACGGCGTCCTCGATCGCCAGCTCGTGCAGGCCCAGGTGGGCGCCGAGGCTGCTCATGGTCGCCTGGGACGGGTTGTGCAGGCCGAGCCACAGGTAGCCGTCGCCGGCCTTCGCCGCGGCCACCGCGTCCGCCAGATCGTCGGACGGCAGCCGCTCGCCGGCGTGGTAGCGCGCCCACGTCCACTCGGGCGGGACGTAGGGCGACTCACGCTGGTCCGCCGCGGCGGCCGTCGCGACCCAGCCGCCCTGATCCGATGAAGTCATGGGCCTTCTCCCTTGCCGAGCCGCAGTAATCGTAGGCCGCGGTCCGCTCCGGCGACAGGACCACTCCTGGTCCCGGCCCGAACCCCTAGGGTGGAGCGACCCGATCGGCCCGGCAGGCAGGAGACCAGCATGAAGGTCGTCACCACGACGCTGGAGATGCTCAGCGCCCCGGCCGATCCGGCGCGGCCGCTGCCGTTCGGCGTCCGCCTCGACCGGGCCACGGACGTCCCGCCCGAGTACGCCCGGTTCCTCTACGGGGTGATCGGCGGCCCGTGGTACTGGATCGATCGGCTCAGCTGGTTACGCGAGCGGTGGGTCGAGGAGCTCGCGGTGCCGGGCACCGAGTTCTGGATCCTCTACGGCGACGGTCTGCCGTTGGGCTATCTGCACCTGCAGCCGGCCCGGCACGACGACGGCACCCAGGTCGAGATCCGCTACTTCGGCCTGGCCGGCTGGGCGATGGGCCGGCGACTCGGCGGACGCCTGCTCGAGCACGGCGTCCGGGCGGCGTGGACGCTGGCCGACCGGTTCGAGCTGCCCGCCGTGACGCGGGTCTGGGTGCACACCTGCACCCTGGACGGCCCGGCCGCGCTGGCCAACTACCAGGCCCGCGGGCTGGTCGTCTGCGGCGTCGAGGAGACCGACGAGGACCTGCCCGAGCAGCCGATCGGCTCCTGGGTCTCCAGCGGGGGAACGGCCTGATCGACGGGCTCAGTCGCCCAGGATGCCGGCCATCCAGGCCTCCACGGCCTCCGCGGTGCGCGGCAGCCGGGCGGAGAGGATCTCGCAGCCGTCGGCGGTGATCAGCACGTCGTCCTCGATCCGGACGCCGATGCCGCGCAACTCCTCGGGCACCAGCAGGTCGGTGCTCTTGAAGTACAGCCCCGGCTCCACGGTGATCACCATGCCCGGCGCGAGGGTGCCCTCGCGGTAGTGCTCCTGGCGGGCCTGGGCGCAGTCGTGGACGTCGATGCCGAGGTGGTGCGAGGTGCCGTGCACCATCCAGCGGCGATGATGCCCGCCGGTCTCGGGGTTCAGCGACTCCTCGACGCCGACCGGCAGCAACCCCCAGGCATGCAGGTGTTCGGCGATCACCCGGATCGCGGCGGCATGCACGTCGGAGAACTTCGCCCCCGGGCGGGCGGCGGCGATCCCGGCCTGCTGCGCCGCCAGCACCGCGTCGTACACCTTCCGCTGGGCGGGGGAGAACCGGCCGGAGACCGGCAGGGTGCGGGTGATGTCGGCGGTGTACAGGCTGTCCAGTTCGACTCCGGCGTCCAGCAGCAGCAGGTCGCCGGGCCGCAGGTCGCCGTCGTTGCCGATCCAGTGCAGCGTGTTGGCGTGGTCACCGGACGCCGCGATGGTGTCGTAGCCGACCGCGTTGCCGGCGTGCCGGGCGTACAGTCCGAACACCCCCTCCACCCAGCGCTCGCCGCGTCCCCGGCGGACGGCGTCCGGCAGTGATGCGACCACGGCCTCGAAGCCGTCCGCGGTGGCCTCGCAGGCGGCCCGCATCTGGTCGGCCTCGAAGGCGTCCTTGACCAGCCGCAACTCGCTGAGCGCCACGCTCAGCCGCTGATCGGACGCCGCATCGGCCTCGGCGCCGACGGTCGTCCGCTGGACCTGCAGCGCGGCGGTCAGTTCGGCGTCCGCGTCGGCGACGATCAGCACCCGGGTGGCGCCGGCGTTCTTGGCCAGGGCGTCCGGTAGCTGGCTGATCGGCGCACAGGCGAGCCCGGTCAGCGCCTCCATCTCGGCCAGTGACTCCCGCTGGCCCACCCACATCTCGCCGTAGCGGGCGTCGGAGTAGAACTCCGGGTCGGTGCGGGGCGCCCGCGGCTTGAAGTAGAGCGTCGCGTCGTGGCCGTCGTCGGTGGGCTCCAGCACGAGCACCGCCCCGGGCTCCCGGTCGGTGCCCAGCCCGGTCAGGTGGGCGAACGCCGAGTGCGGCCGGTAGCGATAGTCGGTGTCGTTGGAGCGCACCTTCAACTCGCCGGCGGGAATCACCAGCCGGTCGCCGGGGAACTGGGCACCGATCGCGTCCCGCCGGACGCCGGCGAACGCGGTCGCCGGCAGCGCGTCCGGGAGTTCGTCGGAGTACGGCGCCCAGCCCTGCGGGATGAACTCCTTGAAGGCCGGCGAGAACGGGGTCTGCCGGTTCGGCAGCTTCTCCTCGCCCGACTCGGGGGCGGTCGTGCCGTCGGTCACGGCTCAGCTGTTCCAGCGCAGGACGGCCCAGGACTCCTTCTCGCGTCCCAGGATGGACAAGCTGGCGACCTCGACCGGGAAGGCCTGGCCGAAGATCAGCGGGAAGTCGAGCCAGCACAACGCCAGCACCCGGGAAGCGTGCCCATGACCGAAACAGATCGCCTTGTCCACACCCGAATCCCGGACCCGGCGGACCACCCGGCTGAGCCGCCGCCGCACCTGATCGGCACTCTCACCATTGGGAACGCCGTTGAACCACAACCGCCAACCCGGATGGTGCTGCTCCCGGATCTCCACCGACGTCTTGCCCTCGTAATCGCCGTAGTTCCACTCCTGCAGATCATCGGTCACCTCGTAATCGGTGAAACCGGCCAACTCCGCCGTCCGCCGGGCCCGCGTCCGGGGGCTGGTCAGCACCAGACCGAACTCGCTCGGGTCGAGCTTCGCGCGCAGCGCCCGCGCCTGCTCCTCGCCCTGCGGCGTCAGGTCGAGATCGGTGTAGGAGGTGTGCTGGCCGGACACGGTCCACGGGGTCTGGCCATGGCGAACGAGGTAGAGGAGAGTCATGGGGGTCAATCTAACGAGTCGAGGCACCCAGGCACAGGCGGCGGGAGGTGGCGAGAGACCGTACTGTCGACAAAATGCACGGGGAGCCGGCGGAGGCGCCCTCGCGGCGGCGTCCCGATCGAGCGGGAGTCCGGACGGCCCACTAGAGTCGGAGGTCACAACTCCAGGAGGTCGCCATGCAGGCTGCTGCCACCGCTCAATCGAGGCTGCTGGGGCTGCAGTCCATCGACACCGCGATCGCTCAGTTGGAGCACCGCCGGCGTTCGCTGCCGGAACTCGCCCGGATCGCCGAGAAACAGCAGGTGCGCCGCAGGCAGGGCGAGCAGTTGATCGCCGCGAACACGGTGGTCAGCGACCTGGAGGGCGACGTCGCCAAGGCCGAGGCCGACCTGGTGCCCGTCCGGCAGCGGCTGGAGCGGGACCAGCAGCGCGTGAACTCCGGGGCGGTGACCGATCCCAAGCAGCTGAACGCCCTTCTCGACGAGATCCAGCACCTGAAGCGCCGCATCAGCGACCTCGAGGACGTCGAGCTCGAGCTGATGGAGCGTCTCGAGGAGGCCACCGCCGGGCGCGACGAGATCGCTGCCGCCCGCGGCGAGGGCGAGACGGAGTTGCGGGCACTGCTGGCGGCCCGCGACGAGCAGTTCGCCGAGCTGGACGCCGAGCTGGCGCAGCGTGCGGCGGAGCGGGCCGCCGCGGCGTCCGAGACTCCGGCCGAACTGCTCGACCTGTACGACCGGATCCGGGCCAAGAGCGGCACCGGTGCGGCGGCACTCGTGCGGCGGCGCTGTTCGGGCTGCCAGCTGGAGGCGACGGCCGCCGACCTCAACCGCTACCGGATCGCGCCGCCGGACGAGGTGTTGCGCTGCGAGGAGTGCAATCGCATCCTGGTCCGCACCGCCGAATCCGGACTGTGATGGCCCGCGCCCCGCGGCTGCCCCAGGGTGGGTCGCCGAGCGACGCGCCGGATGAGCCGGACCCCGACGCGGACGGCGGCGACGTCCTCGACGCGGAGGGGCAGACCCGCGGGGTGTGCAACGACGAGGCCGCCGACCGGCTGGCCGACGAGGCGATGGACGCTGAGCCGGGACGGCGGACGAGCGGCTGAGCCGGCCGGCGGCGTGGAGCGGGCAACAGTACCCATCCGCATCTCGGCGGTTCGGTGTTGCCCCGTCCCGGTCCGCCACGTACAGTCCGCTCATGTTCATCAGCGGGAACACCGGTCGGACCACGGCAGCCTTCGGCGCCGTCGAGTGTCCCGGTATGCCCGCGATGATGTGTGCGTGTCTGTAGCCGTTTCCGGCACGACCAGCCAACCGAGCCACCACCCGTCCGGCCCCATCGGCCGAGGCGTCGTGCGCAGCCGCTCGAACTGAGGCCGTACGGCTGAACCCACCGTGCCCGGTCCGGGCACACCACCGCGGCGGGGCCCGCTCAGCAACGTGAGTTGGCCCGCCCCACCATCACCCAGAGAGCACCACCGTGAACCTCACCCGTCTCCACCCAACCGCCGAAGCACCTGGCCAGGCGCCCACGGCCGGGCCACACCAGCCGGTGAGCAGCCTGCTCGCCGGTCCCGGCGTCCCGCAGCGGGCCCAGCGCGGACGAGGCCTGCGGGCCCGCAACTGGCGCGCCGAGGCGCTGCTGCGGATGTTCGAGAACGTCCTCGAGATCGGCGAGAACCCCGACGAGCTGATCGTCTACGCCTCGCTCGGCAAGGCCGCGCGGGACTGGACGCAGGCCCGGGCCATCGCGCACGCGCTGCTCGGCCTGGAGGAGCAGCAGACCCTGGTGCTGGCGTCCGGGGCTGCGGTCGGCGTCCTGGAGACCGGCGGGTCCGCACCGCTGGTGCTCTCGGCGGTCAACAACACGGTCGGCCGGTGGGCGAGTCCGGAGCGGTTCTACGAACGTGCCGCGGCCGGCCAGACCATCTGGGGCGGGCTCACCGCCGGCGCCTGGCAGTACATCGGACGCCAGGGCGTCCTGGCCGGCACCTACGAGCTGTTCGGCACGATCGCCAGGGTGCACTTCGGCGCGGCGCCGGGCGGCGAGGCCGAGGCGCTGGACGGACGGTGGGTGCTCACCTCGGGCCTGGGCGGGATGGGTTCGTCCCAGCCGATCAGCGCGCGGATGCTGCGGCTCAGCTCGCTGACCGTCGAGGCCGACCCGGCGAAGGCCGAGCGGCTACGGCTGGCCGGCGGTCTGGACCGGGTCACCGACGACCTCGACGCCGCCCTGGCGACGGTCCTGGACGCCGAGGCGCCGGTCGCCGTCGGACTGGTCGGCAACGCGGCCGATGTGTACCCCGAGATCGCCCGGCGCGGCATCGTCCCGGACATCGTCACCGACCAGACCGCCGCGCACGACGCCCGCTTCGGCTACCTGCCCAGCGGCTACCGGCTCGACGCCTGGCGTCGGGCCCGCGATGAGCGACCGGAACGGGTGGAACGCGACGCCCGCGCCTCGATGGCCCGCCAGGTCGAGGCGATGCTCGAACTCGCCGCGGCCGGTGCGGTCGTCTTCGAGAACGGCAACAACCTGCGGGTGCAGGCCATCGAACATCTCAGCCCGGACGCCGAGGACCGGGTGAACACGATCCCCGGCTTCATGGAGGCCTATCTGCGGCCGCTGTTCGCCCGGGGCATCGGGCCGTTCCGTTGGGTCTGCCTGTCCGGCGAGGACGCGGACCAGCGGGTGCTCGACGAGCTCGCCGTCCGGCTCTTCCCGAACCGTCCCGAGATCGCCCGCTGGATCGGCCTGGCACGGACGAACGTTCCGCCGCAGGGTTTGCCGGCCCGGTCCTGCTGGCTGGGTCACGGGGAACGGTCCGCCTTCGCGGTGGCCGCCAACGACCTGGTCGCCGACGGCACGCTGGCCGCGCCGGTGCTGTTCAGCCGCGACCATCTCGATGCGGCGTCGATGACCCACCCGCGGATCGGCACCGAGGGGATGCGGGACGGCTCCGACGGGTCGACGGACTTCCCGCTGCTCGACGGCCTGCTGCTCGCCGCCACCGGTGCCGACCTGGTCGCGCTGCACTCCGGCGGTGGCGGCTACTCCGGCTGGATGCAGTCGGCCGGGGTGTCGATCGTCGCCGACGGACGTCCGGAAACCGCCGTCCGGCTACGGCGTTGCCTGGACGCCGACAGCGGGCTGGGGGTGCTGCGCCATGCCGTCGCCGGCTATCCCGAGGCGGCCGACAGCGTCGCGGCGGGCGGCGAGACCGGACGGTCGCCGCTGACCTGGTTGAGCTCGGTGAAGGGGAGCGGACGATGAGAGAACTGACCCGCGACGATGCCCGCCATGCCGTCCTGGGCGGCGGCGTCCTGGCCTGCGGCGGTGGTGGCTGGAAGCACCACGGCGAGCTGATGGGGGAGCTGGCCACCAGCCTGGAACGGCCGGTGCTGGCGTCCGTGGACGAGTTGCCGGACGACACCTGGGTGGCGACGGTGACGGCGATCGGTGCGCCGGCCGCGAAGGACTGGGAGATCCGTCCGGTCGACTACGTGCACGCCCTGCAGGAGCTGATCCGGGCGGCCGACGTCCCGATCAGCGCGGTGATGACGGCCCAGAACGGCTACTCCACGACGCTCAACGGCTGGATCCAGTCGGCGGTGCTGGGCGTCAGGGTGCTGGACACCGCCGGCGACGTCCGGGCGCATCCGACCGGCAAGCTCGGCGGGCTGGGGCTCGGCGAGCGACCCGGCTATGAGTCGATCCAGGTGGTCAGCGGCGGCAACCGCGCGCTGCACGGCCACTTCCTGAGCGTCAACCGCGGCAACCTCAACACCGTCGACGACGTGCTGCGCGACATCTCGGTGCGCACCGGGGGCTTCATCGCGTCCGCGCGCAACCCCGTCGAGCTGAGCTGGGTGAAGGCCAACGGCGCCCACGGGTCGATCTCGCTGGCGCTCGACCTGGGCGCCGACCTCGCCGCCGCCCATCCCGAGGGGGGCGACGCGATCGTCGAGGCGGTCAAGGTGCGGCTCGGCGCGGAACTGATCGACGAGGGCAAGCTGCGGATCGCCAAGCGGACCCGGACCGTCGGGGGCTGGGACCACGGAGCCTTCCGGGTCGGGGAGCACACGGTGCCGTACCTGAACGAGTACATGGCCGTCGACCGCGGCGAGGACCGGGTGGCCACCTACCCCGACACCATCGTGATCATCGACAAGACGACCGGCGAGGGGTTGGCGGTCAAGGACGCCGGACGGGGCGGGCAGGACGTGGCGCTGCTGGTCTCGCGGGCCGGGCGGCTACCGGTGTCCAGCTCGAGCATCGACCGGGTCGGGCTCGCCGAATGCGAGCAGATCCTCGGCATCGACTTCCTCGCCCACCTGGACCCGGGTCTGGCACCGGGGACCGCGGCCTACCGGAGCGACCGATGAGCGCCGCCGAACTGATCGAGTTCGCACCTGAGTCGAGGGACGGGCGGCGGCCGCTGGAGGTCGTACCCCGGGCCGCGGCATCCGGCCCGGCACCGCCGCAGATCTGCCCGACCACCGGCGGCGAGATGCACAAGCAGCCTCGCGTCGTCCGGATCGGCGACCGGCTGACACCCGAGGACGTCGCCGACGTGGCCATCGGTCATGCCGTCGTGACGGTCCAGGACGGCGCCCGCGAGCGACTGGTCCGCGCGCGGCGGCTGGTCGAGGAGACGCTGGCCGCCGGCACGCCGACCTATGGACTGAACCGCGGCCTCGGGCCGCTGCGGGACAGTGAGATCCCGGCGGACCTGATCGCCGACTTCCAGCGCTACGTGATCCTCAGCCACTCGGCGGCGATCGGCGAGCCGCTGTCCCGGATCGAGAGCCGGGCGGCGCTGCTGGCCAGGCTGAACACGCTGGTGGCCGGCGGGTCGGGCGCGTCCCCGGCCCTGTTCGACGCCCTGCTGGCGCTGCTGCAGCGCGACGTGATCCCGGTCATCCCCGACCAGGGGTCGGTCGGGGCCGGCGACCTGTCCCAGCTCGCGGCGGTCGGTGAGGTGCTGTTGGGTGCCGGACGCGCCTGGCTGCCGGGTGAGGACAGGATGGCTCCAGGCGGCGAGGCCCTCGTCGCGGCGGGGCTGTCGCCGCTGCGGCTGGCGGCCAAGGACGCCCTGGCACTGGTCGGTTCCAACGCGTTGTCGGTGGCGACCGCCGCGCTGGCTCAGCGCCGCGCCAGCCTGGTGGCGGAACGGGCCGACCTGGTGGCGGCGCTGACCCTGGAGGCGGTCGGGGCGAACC
>JAANMX010003949.1_pt1 | contig 12328 bp, 10 predicted proteins | sample 7279681 | NCBI WGS metagenome assembly JAANMX01 (sample SAMN14094542, study PRJNA606508) | bioreactor metagenome | isolation source: A lab-scale SPAN reactor treating ammonium-rich wastewater day 351 | place: Ireland: Galway | collected 2018-01-01
GGGATGAAATTTTGTATACACGGATCGGAAGGAACACAGATTTTTATTAATCCGTGTTCTCTTTTATCCGTGTATACAAGCCTTTTTTCAGGGCAGTTCAATCTGTGAATTACTTTCTTTAGGAGACCCCAATGGCAACAGTGCCCGTAGGCGACCCCCAAAGTCGCACGATGGCTGAAAATAATGCGGATGTGCTGCTGGAAGTGAAGGGGTTGAAGACCCACTTCTTCCTGCAACAGGGCATTGTGCGCGCCGTAGAAAATGTGGATTTCACAGTCCACCGGGGCCAGACGGTTGGCATTGTGGGCGAGAGCGGCTGTGGCAAATCGGTGATGGCCCGCTCGGTAATGTCGATTGTGCCCCCGCCCGGTCGCATTGTGGAAGGGGAGATTCTCTTTCATCTGACCCAGGGCGAGGCTGGCAGCACGACCAAAGAAGTGGTGGATATGGCGAAACTGGACCCGATGGGGGACAAGGCCCGCTCTATCCGCGGCTTCGAGATTTCGATGGTCTTCCAGGAACCGATGACCTCCCTCAGCCCGGTGCATACGGTGGGCGACCAGATTATGGAAGCCATTCTGCTGCACCAGGAAGTGACAAAGGCCCAGGCGCGGCAGATCGCCATCGACACCCTGCGCCAGGTGGGTATGCCCGACCCGGAGCGGATTGTGGACCGCTACCCCCACCAGTTGAGCGGCGGGATGCGCCAACGGGCGATGATCGCTATGGCCCTCTCCTGCAAGCCTAGCCTGCTCATCGCCGACGAGCCGACCACCGCCCTGGATGTGACTACCCAAGCCCAGATTTTGACGCTGATGCAGAGTTTGCAGGAAGAATTGGGGATGGCGATTATCTTCATCACCCACGATTTGGGCGTCATCGCCCAGATGGCCGATTATGTGGTGGTGATGTATCTGGGCGAAGTGGTGGAGATGGCGGATGTGGATACGATCTTCTACGATCCCAAACATCCCTATACCCGTTCCCTCCTGCGCTCCATCCCTATGCTGGGCCGCAAATCTGCCGAACACAAGACCAGTCGCCTGACCGCCATCCGCGGCACAGTGCCCGATCCCTATTCTATCCCAAAGGGTTGCCCTTTCCATCCCCGCTGTCCCAAAGCCATCCAGGGCGTCTGTGACACAAAGACACCGCCCTTTTTGGAATTGGAAGGCGGCCACAAAGTACGGTGTGTCCTCTATGAGTAGTTCTGCTGAACCCAAAGCCCCTGTCTGGTTGAACTATCCAACGGTCGGGGGCTTTGTCCACGACTGGCTGGTGGCCGGTCCCTCGGCTTCTTCTGTTCCCAATTTAGACGACTTCCCCGGCGACGATTTCAAAGCACAGATCGCCCGTCACCGCTACAGCCCGGCGACGGGTCTTTCTGCCACGCCGGCCGAGTTGCAGAAATTCACCCCTTTTGGCGGCGAAACAGAGCTTGCCTGGCAGGTCTACCGGGTCGGGGACGATCACTTCGTGGACAAGTCCGTCTTCCACCACACCTGCCATCACCTGCACACCTGGGCCTATTGTGGGGTGGAGAGTCCCGCCGCGCAGACAGTCACAGCGACGCTGACCACCAACGGCCCCGGCGACATCTGGCTCAACGGCCAGCACGTCCACCGGGTGGAGCATTTCTGCCACCAATTGCCCGGCCATTCCACCTGCACCCTGCCCCTGCAAGCGGGCCGCAACGAAGTGCTTGTCCGCTTTGAGGGCGTGGCCGTGCGCGAGTGCCCGTATGTGATGGCCCTCCATCTGGACGGCGATGGACTCACTGTCTCCCTGCCTACAACGATTCAGTCGGTGGCGCGGCGACAAAAGTTGGAGAGCCTTTTTGCAAAGGCTTATCTCACCCAGGACATCTACACCCGAGACCAGAATATCGTCGTCCATTGGCCGCAGGGCGAACCGGCCAAAGACAACATCGCCCTGCGTCTGCGCCGCAAGGATGGCCGCATCTATTCCGAGCATCACACCGACGGCAAGACACTCCAGCAGCAGAGCCTGGGCGTCGCCTATCAGTTCCCCCCCGGCGAATACGAAGTGATGATCTTCCCCCATCCCACCGAGTATTACGAAAAAGGGATGCGGGTGGAACGACGCCTGCCCCTGACACTGGTGGGCAATCACAAATATTCGGCGGAGCGCTACGGCAGCTATCCCGAACGGCGGGAGGAGGCACTGAAAGCTGCGGCCCGACGGGGCGTGAACGTCTTCTCCGAAATCGCCAAAATGGAGTTGGGCTGGTTCGATCTCATCGACCACAAACCGATTCTCGACACAATCGGGATGGTCAACCGCCGGGCCGATTGCAGCGATTTCTATCTGGTCGGTCTGCTGGGAATGGTGGGGCGCTACATCGAGACCCCCGACTTTCCCCAGGAACTGGTCGATCCCTTGCAGGCGTGCTTTCTCAACTTCCGCTATTGGATGGACGAGCCGGGCAGCGACGCGATGTGCTTCTGGTCGGAGAACCACCAGATTCTCTTCCACACCTGCGCAGTCCTGGCCGGTCAACTGCTGCCCGACGAGACTTTCACAAACGCGGAGATGAGCGGCGAGGAACACCGACGGAAGGGCGAAGGGATGGCCCTCTCCTGGCTGCGCAAGCGGGCCAGGGGCGGCTTCCGGGAGTGGGATTCCAACACCTATTTCGAGGAAGATGTGCTGGCCCTCTCCCATCTGGCCGACCTGGCCGAGAACGACGAACTGCGGGAATTGGCGACGGTTGTGCTGGACAAACTGCTTTTCAATCTGGCGGTCAACTCCTACAAAGGGGTCTTCGGCTCCACCCACGGGCGCAGCTACACCCCTTTCCTCAAAGGCGGCTATCTGGAGCCGACTTCGGGCATCTCCCGGCTGCTCTGGGGCACAGGCATCTTCAACGATCGCATTCTGGGCACAGTCAGCCTGGCCTGCGCGGTCGGCTATCTGCTGCCGCCGGTGATCGAAGCCATTACCCTGGACCCGGCTGAAGAAATCTGGAGCCGGGAGCGTCACACCGGTACGCTGGAGCAGTGGTGCGACGTGGCCGAAGGGGAGTGGGAGGTCAACAAAGTCACCTACAAGACGCCGGATACTATGCTGGCCTCGGCCCAGGACTGGCAGCCGGGTCAGCCGGGCTACCAACAGCACATCTGGCAGGCCACCCTCGGCCCAGAGGCGGTCGTCTTTGTCACCCACCCGCCCTGCATCAGCGAGGACGGCTCCCACCGCCCCAATTTCTGGCACGGCAACGTCGTCCTGCCCCGGGCCGCCCAGTGGAAGGATGTGCTGGTCTCCATTCACAACCTGCCCGCCGACGACTGGCTGGGCTTCACCCATGCCTATTTCCCCACCTATGCCTTTGACGAATGGGCGCTGGAAGGCGGCTGGGCCTTTGCCCGTGTGGGCGAAGGCTATCTGGCGATTACTGCGGGCCAGGGCATTGAACTGACGAAGCAGGGCAAGAGCGCCTTTCAGGAGCTGCGTTCCTACGGCCACGAAAACGCCTGGCTGGTGCAGATGGGGCGGGCCGCCATCGACGGCAGCTTTGCCGATTTCCAGGCCAAAGTGCTGGCGCTGGACGTGCGCCTGGCCGGGCTGTCTGTCCAGGCCGACACCCTGCGCGGGGAGAGCATCGACTTCGCCTGGGAGGGTCCCCTGCTGGTCAACGAGCGGGAGCAGCCCATTACCGGCTTCGCCCACTACGACAGCCCCTATGCCCAGATGGAATTGGGCGCGGAAAAGATGGAACTCCAGTTTATGGATCTGCTGGTGCGGCTGGATTTTTCGTAGAGGGAAGAACGGGGCGTGGGTATTGACGATTTTGATACCGATCAATTGCTTGGCTATAATAAGCTTTGCAGAGTTTCTTAAATGCCAGGCGTTGATAAGGAGGGTGAATATATGGAGACGATTCTTCTTCAGATACCAGACGATTTGATTGAAGAGATACGTCCACACCGTAACGATCTGGTCCAGATATTGAGGCTCGGTTTGGGCCAATTGATGGCGGCTGAAGCTGAGACTTCACGGGAGCGGACGATGCGGGCGCTGTGATCCACAGGTCTCGTCCGGCCCATCGCGCCAGGTTTGGTGAGTCGTTACGCAGCCGAGCCAGCCACACATCGCCATTCGCCCCTTTCCCTGCCAGGGATGCCGTTGAGCGAAATTGTCATTGAGCAGCGGGGCAGGCTGTGAACGAGGAGACCGTTTTGTGACTCTCATTACGGGTGACAGTGAGCATCCCTATTGCCTTGAAAATTCGGAGCGACGCTCCGAATTTTCAAGGCAATTTGATTGAAGGCAGGTAGACCGATGGCTGAAATTTCCAACCCCCACGACCGCTTCTTCCGGGAAGTCTTTTCCTATCCCGAAGCTGCCCAGGACTTCGTGCGCTACTACCTGCCGACGGAAGTCGCAGCGGTATTGGATGTGCCGACCCTTGAACTGAGCCGGGAGAGCTTTCTCGACCCCAACTTGCAGGAATATATCTCTGACCTACTCTATTATGTGCGCCTGCGCGACGGTAGCCCGGCCTACGTTTACGTATTGTTGGAACACAAGAGCTTTCCTGACAGGCGAACCCCATTCCAATTGCTGGGCTATTTCGTGCGCATCCAGGAACGCAGCCTGCGCGAAACAGGCGAGATGGTGCCGGTGATTCTGCTGGTAGTCTATCACGGCAGATCGTCCTGGCCGGTTGGGTTTGGAATGGGGTCCCTCTACACCGGGCCAGAGAAGTTACGCCGTTACTGGCCCGACTTTGACTATCATTTGGTGGACCTTTCCCGATACAGCAACGACGAGATTGTGGGCGCGGCGACACTACAAGTGGCTTTGCGCCTTTTCAAAAGTGTCTACGCACGCGACTTCGCCGAGCAGTTGCCCGGAATCTTCCGCCTGTTGCGCGATTTGATCCAGACGCAAAGCGCGTTAGAATATCTGCACGTGGTTCTGCGCTACATTTCGCAAAGCAGCGCAGAGGTGACAGACACCCAGTTTCACGACGCTCTACGGGAAGTCTTTTTGGATGAGGGAGGCGCGACAATGCAAGGAAAGACGCTGGCTCAACAGTGGATGGAGCAGGGGCTGGAGAAAGGGTTGGAGAAAGGGTTGCAACAGGGATTGTTGGAAGGGAGAGAAAAAGGGTATTTGCAGGGCCGACGTGAAGGATTTCTGACCGCCATTGAGATGGGGCTCGATCTGAAATTTGGCAGTCATGGACTGGCCCTGCTGCCTGAAATTTATCGTATCGACGATTCCGATGTGTTGCGGGCGATTGCAGAAGGTCTGCGATCTGCCAAAAGTCTGGACGATCTACGTATTATTTTCCGGCCCGAAGAATAATCGACGATGCAAGCACTCCGCCTCCCCCAAAATCCCATCATCACCCCCGCGCTGGATGAACGAATGGGCCAGAACATCAACGGCCCATCGCTGATCCGCGTCCCCGAATGGTTGCCCAACCGGCTGGGCAACTACTATCTCTACTTCGGCCACCACCAGGGCGAATATATCCGGCTGGCCTACGCCGACCAGCTGGAAGGGCCGTGGGCCGTCTATTCCCCCGGAACCCTGCCCCTGGACGCGACGCTCTGCTTCGGCCACATCGCCAGCCCGGATGTGCATATCGACGAGGCCAACCGGCGGCTGGTGCTCTACTATCACGGCCCTGCCCTGCGCCGGGAGCAACTGGACGGCGATCCACTGACCGCTCGCTACCCCTTTCTGGGCGGACAGCGTACATTTGTGGCCTTTTCCAGCGACGGCATCCACTTCACCACCAACACCGAAATTCTCGGCCCCAGCTATTTCCGCGTCTTCCGCCACCGGGAATGGGTCTACGCCCTGGGAATGCCCGGCCTCTTCTTCCGCAGCCGGGACGGGATCAGCGGCTTTGAAATCGGCCCCGTCCTCTTTGACCAGAACCAGCGCCATACGGCTGTGCTGGTGGCCGGCGACACCCTCTCCGTCTTCTACTCCCAGGCCGGCGACTGCCCGGAACACATCCTCTGTGCTACAATTAACCTGGCAGACGAATGGATGGAGTGGCAGGCCAGCAAACCGGTATCGGTCATTCTGCCCGCAACGGAATACGAAGGCGCTGACCTGCCCCTGCTGCCCTCGGAGCGGGGCGCCATCCACAGCCGGGCGCACCAACTGCGGGACCCGGCCATCTTCCAGGAAAATGGCCGTATCTACCTGCTCTATTCCGTGGCCGGGGAGAATGGCATTGCCATCGCGGAATTGCAGAGATGACGAAACGACTCTCTCTTTTCTTTCTACTCGGCACAGCGCTGATATTGGGCGGCTGTGGGCAGATGGCTTCCTTTGTGGCGGTGGCGACCGCTACCCCTCCCCCCGGGCCCACCTGGACACCCACACCACCGCCAACCCCGACTGCCCTCTCCGCCGCCAACCAGAGCGCCCAGATCGACGCGCAGGGACTGGACATTGCCGAGCGCCGGGTCATCGATGCCTACAACCGGGTGGCCCCGTCGGTGGTCAATGTGACGACGCAGGTGCTGCGTCGGGGCTTCTTCTTTGATGTAATTCCCGAAGAGGGGGCCGGCTCCGGCTTTGTGCTGGACGGGGAAGGTCACATTCTGACAAATTTCCACGTCATCGAAGGCGCGCGCCAGATCGAAGTCACCCTGGGCGGCGAGCAGACCTTCCCTGCGACGGTCGTTGGCAGCGACCCGCGCTTTGACCTGGCTGTGTTGAAGGTGGATGCGCCAGCCGACCTCCTGCGCCCGGTGGAATTGGGTGATTCGGCCACATTGCAGGTGGGCCAAAGGGCCATCGCCATCGGCAATCCTTTCGGCCAGTTCAGCCGCACCCTGACCACAGGCGTCATCAGCGCGCTGGAACGCACCCTGGAAGGCCAGGACGGGCGGCCCATCAGCGGCGTCATCCAGACCGATGCGTCGATCAATCGGGGCAATTCCGGGGGGCCATTACTGGACAGTAATGGCCGGGTTATCGGCATCAACACCGCCATCTTCAGCCCCAGCGGGACAAGCGCGGGCGTGGGCTTTGCGGTTCCTGTGGATACTATCAAGCGGGTCTTGCCAGAGTTGCTGGAGTTGGGCCGCTATCGCCACCCCTACGTGGGCATCCGCTACGCCTATTCCATCACCCCCGGTCTGGCCCAATCTCTGGAATTGCCAGTGCAGTCCGGCCTGTTACTGGTGCAGTTGGATCGGGGCAGCCCACTGGAAAGCGTGGGCGGGCGGGGCGCGCAGCAGGAAGCGATTCTGGGCAATCGACGGGTCTATGTGGGTGGGGATATTCTGACCGCCATCAATGATACGCCCATCGCCACAGTGGAACAATTGCAGCTTCTGCAAGAGCAGCAAGAGATCGGCCAGGAAGTGACCGTCTCGCTGCTGCGCAACGGGGAAGCCTTTGACGTAGTGGTGGCCTTGACCGAAGAACCGAGCCGATAGAACAAAACCAAAATATCTATGCGCACACTCATCAATCTTCTTGTCTGGCTTACGCTCTGCGCGCTGGCTGGGTTGGCGGCCTGGCAATTTCACGCCACACTCCTGGCTGTGACCGCGGCCTGGCTGCAAAGCGACCTGCCCCGTCCCCTGGGCTGGGCCACCTGGACACTGGCCCCCATCAGCCGCGCATCGATTCTGCTGCTGGGCAGCGGTTGGCTTATCGGTGTTCTGTGGATGGAGCGGGATTTGGGGCGCTATGCCTATCCCCGGGCCTTTTGGCTGCGGGCGGGGAAACTGGCAGCCGGGCTGGGTGGGGTGGTAGTCGTCTGCTGGGCAGTGGTTCGTCTGGTATCGGCATAAAAAAAACGGGAAAGGTGAGATGGTTCGCGCCATCTCACCTTTCCCGTTTCACGTTTTACTTTTGGCGTACCTGTTCAGCCACCCCACCCTACCCCTCCCCATTTTAGGGAGGGAACTGGATCGACTCCTCCCCCACTGTGGGGGAGGTTGGGTGGGGGTGAGCAGTACCTTTTGGCTATGCGGCCTGATCCAACTGTTCCAGGCGCACAGGCTGGCCCTGGGCGGAAAAGAGCTTTGGCGCGCGCCGGTGGGTGAAGACCGCCCGATCCACCACGCAGCGGGCGATATCCTCCCTGCCAGGGATTTCGTACATCATATCCAGCAGAGATTCCTCCACAATCGAGCGCAGCCCCCGGGCACCTGTGCGGCGCAGAAAGGCTTCGGTAGCCGCGGCTTCCAACGCGTCGGTGTCGAACTCCAGCCTCACCCCATCCATTGAGAAGAGCCGCTGGAATTGGCGCACGATACTGTTCTTGGGCACTGTCAGAATGTCGATCATTGCCTTGCGGTCCAGGGCTTGCAGGCTGACAAAGACGGGCAGCCGCCCCACAAACTCCGGGATCAGGCCAAAGGAGAGCAGATCGTCGGGCATCACCTGGCGCAGCAGACGGCTCTCGTCCCGGCCATCCTTCTCCAACCGACGAATCTTTAGCTCCCGCTGGCGTTCGCTCAGATCATCGGGCAGGGGACGTTCTTCGGACTGCCTCTCTTCGAACTCCGGCTGGCTGATGGCGGCCAGATCTTCGTCGGGGACAAAGCCGAGACCGGCCCGACGCTGGGCCCGTTTGCGTACCGCTTCGGCCAGCCCCACAAAAGCGCCGCCACAGATAAAGAGAATGTTGCGGGTGTCCAGGGGCACAAACTCCTGCTGGGGATGTTTGCGGCCCGCATTGGGTGGCACATTGACAGTCGTGCCTTCGATAATTTTCAGCAATGCCTGTTGCACACCCTCGCCACTCACATCTCGGGTGATGCTGGGGTTGTCGCCCCCTTTGCGGGCAATTTTGTCGATCTCGTCCAGATAGACAATGCCATAGGCCGCCCGCTGGGCATCCCAATCTGCGGCCTGGAGCAGGCCGACCAGCACGCTCTCCACATCCTCGCCCACATAGCCCGCTTCGGTCAGGCTGGTGGCGTCGGCGATGGTAAAAGGCACATCCAGCATCTGGGCCAGCATCTGGGCCAATAGCGTTTTGCCGCTGCCGGTGGGGCCGATGAGCAGCACATTGCTTTTGGTCAGTTGCACGTCGTTGTCGGCGTCCTCCTCCTCTGGGGCGCTCTCCCGGCCCAGCGCGCCACTGCCAAAGATGCGCTTGTAGTGGTTGTACACAGCCACCGACAGCGCTTTTTTGGCCTGGGTCTGACCGATGACGTACTGGTCGAGATAGCCGACAATCTCCCGGGGGCGGGGGACTTTGACCGGCTCGGAGGAGGCCCGTTGTGCGATATTTCCAGCGCCGACACCCTCTTCGGCCAGGATTTCCGCGCCCAGACGGATACACTCATCGCAGATGAAGATGTCATCAGCGCCAGGGATCAATCGCTCGACTTCGGATTCGTCTTTACCGCAAAAAGAACAGGTATGCATTGCAGAAAACTTATTCTTCCTTTTTGTCCGGGCTGGGGAGCTGCTTCTCGTCGCTGCCGTTGGACGAAGGCAATTTGATGCGTCCGTCCTCCACAGCGATCACATCTTTCGTATCGCCCAGCACTTCGTCCACCAGGCCAAACTCTTTGGCTTCCAGGGCATTCATATAGCGATCCCGCTCAAAAACCCGCTCAATATCCTTCCAGTCGCGGTTGGTAGCGTGACCCACAATATGGAATAGCTGGGTTTGCAGCCGTTCCTGCTCCCGAAAGGCAATGCGCACATCTTCGGTGTAGCCCTGCGCGCCACTGCTGGCCGGGTGCATATGAATGGTGGCGTGGGGCAGGGCATAGCGTTTGCCCTTTGTGCCCGAGGCCAACAGCACAGTACCCATACTGGCTGTTACGCCGACGGCAAAGGTGCTAATAGGAGCATCGATCATTTTCATCGTGTCGTATATGGCCAAACCTGCGTAAATACTGCCGCCAGGACTGTTGATAAACATCTGAATCGTCTGGTTGGGGTCTTCCGAATTGAGAAAGAGCAACTGGGCCACGATCAGATTGGCGACCTGATCCGTGATTGGTGTACCCAGAAAGACGATACGTTCCTTCAGCAGCAGACTATAGATGTCGTAGGCCCGTTCGCCCCGTCCGCTGCTTTCGATCACCATCGGGATAACGCTGCTGGGCGTTGGAATGGTGGATGAGAAGTTCATTGTTTTCTCCCTCTTCAAATGGGTGTGGATTTGTAACTGCTCACCCCCACCCAACCTCCCCCACCGTGGGGGAGGAGTCGATCCACTTCCCTCCCTGGAATGGGGAGGGGTAGGATAGGGTGGCTGAACAGTTACGTGGATTTTCTGACCATCAATCAGCCATTCCCTACCCTACGCCCGCCAGAGTGGGAAAACTGTAGGAGATTTCCCACTCTGCGTTTGCGTTCTGTTAGCGAAACCGGCGTTCTATGCCTCGGCTTCGGCCACGGCTTCTTGCGCGGCAGCTTCCGGCTCTGTCTCGGTCTCAGCGACAATTTCGCCTTCGCTCTCGTCGTTGGCCGTTTCGCTTGCCTCATCCGCGGTGGGCAAAGGCACATCTTCGCCCCGGACAATCGCCTTCAACAGATCAAAGGTCTTAGCCGTGACAATCCGCTCCACAACCGACAGGCGGCTGGATCCCTCTTTCATCATCTGGACCAGACGCTCACGGGCCTCCACCTGTTCTGCGGTGGCGTCTTCGTCCAACTCGCCAAACATCTCCCCAATCTGCGCATCGATCTCGTCATCATCAGCAGTGATTTTCTCGACCGTAGCAATCTCGGAGAGCACCAAATTGCGGCGCAAAAGCTTCTCAGCCCCTTCCCGTTGGGCGATGCGGTACTCCTCAACTGTCTGCTGGGTCATTTCCAAAAAGGCGTCCAACCCCTGAACCCCCATCTGCCGGAAATGGTAGTCGGTTGTCTGCAACATCTGATCGATCTGCATCTCCACAGCAATCGGCGGGTAGTCCAACTCGCTTATCTCCACCAGTTGGTCAAAGACCCTCTCCATAAAGGCATTCTCCGACTCGCTGGCGCGCTCCTCCTGCATATTCTCGCGAATGCGGTTGACGAGGGCTTCGGCGGTTTCAAAGTCGGGGCCAATCGACTGGGCAATCTCATCAGTCAGTTCCGGTTTAACGTAGGCCTGGTTTTCGTGGAGAACGACCTGAAAACGCACCCGCTGACCGGCATACATACTGGGGCTTTCTTCCGGCCAGTCGATCTCAAAAATCTTCTCGGCACCGGGCAGCATTCCCAGGAGCGCGGCATCGAATCCAGCCGGTTCCATGGGGTTTTCTTCATCGGGAGTAATGTCCCAATCGGTCTCGTCCATCACGACCGTATCCGTCTCGTTGCCTTCCCCATCCAGCACAACGGCGCGCACATCCACATTCATCAGATCGCCGTACTCGCTGGGGCGATCTACAGAGCTGTAGCCCGACTCCCGCTCCAGAATCTGGTCGATACGCGCCTGAACCTCTGCTTCGTCCACTACGACCGGCACATCTTCCACCCGCACCGAGCGATAGTCGCCCAATTTGACTTCGGGTGTCAACGGGATTGTCACATGATAGCGCAGGGGATCCATTTCGATGCTGTCCATCGAACCGATGCCATAGGGTTCAATGCCTTCCTGCTCAATCGCGGCCTTGTACATCTCCTGGCCCAGATCATCCACAAATTCTTCCGCCAGCGCGCCCACGCCAAAATGGCGCAGAATAATGTTATAGGGCGCTTTGCCTTTGCGGAAACCGGGAATTTTATGCTGATTGGCAACTTTGCGAGCTGCCTTCTGCATCTCTTTATCAAAGCGGGCATTGTCCACTTCGATAATCAAGCCCAATTGGCGACGTTCCTTCTCTACCCGCGTAATCTTAATCGACATCTCTACCTCTGTTCAGTGTTTGCCCGGCTGCCGGAGGCCGTCTGCTGGTTGTAGGGTGCGGCGTCGAATCGCTCTCTACTCCGTCCTGGCAGAACGGACGCAGCCCGTGGGGGTCTCTTCGTCGCCAATCAAATTAGCCCTGAAATGCTTCAGGCACTATCCTTCAGTATAGCATAGGCCCACGATCACCCCCAAAGCGGCAGGGGGAAAGGTGCATTCCAGAACGCCTGACCGCACGCGCAAGTATACCGTTTGCCCTGAAAAATAGAACGCGGATGCACACGGAAAAAACGGATTTGCACGGATTTAATCTGCGTATGATGTGAAAATAGAACACGGATGGAGACGGAAAGAACGGATTCACACGGATTCAATCTGCGAAATCTGCGTTCCTATTTTCATCCCTATCGGTGTCAGCCAGTCGTGTGGCCTGCCCTGAAAAATAGAACACAAAAGTGGGTGAGAAGCTGAAAAAAGGCAAAACAAAAGAAAAGGCTCGAAAAACGAGTCGGCAAGGTC
>JAANMX010003950.1_pt1 | contig 12326 bp, 12 predicted proteins | sample 7279681 | NCBI WGS metagenome assembly JAANMX01 (sample SAMN14094542, study PRJNA606508) | bioreactor metagenome | isolation source: A lab-scale SPAN reactor treating ammonium-rich wastewater day 351 | place: Ireland: Galway | collected 2018-01-01
CCGGACTCATTCTCAAAGGACAAGGGGTTATATTCCAGAACACCAATCCCATGATTTTCGTGATCTTCAACGCATGCGTTTCCGACAGCGAACCGCCGAACACGGTGAAGTCCTTCGCAAACACGAAAATCTTGCGGCCGTTGACGGTGCCCCATCCGGTCACCACGCCATCGCCCGGCACCTTCGATTTCTCCATGCCGAATTCGACCGAGCGATGCTCGACGAACATGTCGAACTCCTCGAACGAACCCTTGTCGAGCAGGATCTCGATGCGTTCGCGGGCGGTCAGCTTGCCGCGCCTGTGCTGCGCCTCGATGCGCTTCTCGCCGCCGCCAAGCTTCGCGGCCGCCCGCCGGGCATCGAGCGCTTCGCGAATGTTCTTCATGATCTGCCGCCCGGGCTTTGGCGTGCAGCGAAACGGCTCCGGTCGGCCTGAAGAATATGCGAGGTCCGCTGCATCATGATCCGATTTTAGCACGCGGCTTTTAGGGCTGCCACTAGAGCGGGATGAAGAAAAGTGTGGTGCGGTTTTCCGCCCGCATCCCGCGTCTCAAATATTAGAATCGATCACGTTGATGGTTGTGGATCGATTCGATCAAAAACCATCGTGATCTAACAGGCGCGGCGAAGAGCGACCATCGATCAAGGCGCCCGCCCCGACATCCGAAGCACGAACACCAGAACCTCCGCGACCGCCTTGTACAGTTCGGCCGGAATCTCATCGCCAAGCTCGACATGCGACAGCGCGCCGGCCAGCACCTCGTTCTGCTCGATCGGGATATCGTGCTCGTTGGCCACCTCGATGATCTTCGCGCCAAGCGATCCCCTGCCCTTGGCGACCACGCGCGGCGCGCCGCTGCCTTTGTCGTAGTGGAGGGCGACAGCGACCTGGTCCTTCGTCTCCACACTCATAGGGCGCGATCCAGAAAGTGGCCGGCGGGCGCGGGATTCGGCTGCGGCGGCGCGCCTTCGCCGATGATAATGTCTCCCGGCTGCAATTCGGCGCGGCTCAATGCCTGGGTGAGCTGCGAAGCGCCGGCGCGCAACCGGCTCGCGGTGGAAGGACGCTCGGCCCAGAGCCGCACCGCCGTGGTATCGCCGGCCAGCGACACCAACGCGTGAACCGGCCCGGCCGGTTCGACATCCACCGAAAATCGCGCGCGCCAGACCCGCGCCGCTGCTTCCGTAGTGAGACCGGCGGCATCGCGCGAAATCTCGAACTGCGCAATGGCCGTGCCGGTCGGGACGGCAAATGGAATCTCGAAATTCCACCGCGGCGTGATCTGATCGAGCCGCGCTCCCGCCGTATCGGCGCGATCCGGAAGCGAGGCGATCTGCAGCAACACCTGACGGGAAATCGCCGCATCCGTATCATCAAGCAGCCGCCGCGCAATCTCCTCCGGCGATGCAGCCGGTGACAGTCCCGGCAATGCGACGGGCTGCGCGGCCGGCAGCGCCCCGCCAAAGGGCGGCGGCGGCGTGCTGGTGCGCACGACAAAAACATTGCCCCCGGCGGCGGGTCCACTCGCCGACACGGTCCTGAGCGGCGGAGCGGCGTCCGGATCACCGCCCTGTCCGGATTCTGCGCCGAAACCGCTATTGCCTCTGTTCTGAAGCACCTCCTGCAAGGCGTTCAGGGCCGCGCCGGTGACGGCGGCCCGAAGCCCTGCATCTGATGCTCGGGGAAACACAGTCTGGTTCGCAGGCGAGTCCGGATCATCGGTCACGGCCGGTTGCGCCTGCGGCAGATAAACATCCTGTGCGTCGATATCCGGCGACAACGGCGGCGCGCCCGTCGCCATCGGCGAGGCTGTCTGCTGCGCTTGCTGCGATCCCGCGCCTGCGGCAGGCGGCGGAGCGCGAGAGGCATCCCCGACCGAAATCGAAAGCGCCTCGCGAAGCACGAGCAGCGCGGCCTTCATATCGGGAAGTTGTGTATTGGCCGAGGCCGCGGGCTGTCCCGTCTCCAGGCCGGCCGCCAGCGACGCTTCGAGAAAAAGGCCGGAACTCCGGAACGCGGACTTGATATCGCTTCCCGTGAGGCCCGGATCGAGACCGGGCCGCAGAGCCAGCAGCCGGTGCAGGGCCTGTCGTACGTCGGGGGACAGACTGCCGGATCCGGCGGCGATCAGCAGATTGGCGTAGAGCGGCGAGAGGCTGCCTTGCCGGGTCGCCGCCGCTTGCGCCGCGGCCGAAACGGAGAGAGCCTCCAACGTCGTCAAAGCGGGAGTCAAAGCGGCCTTGGTCGTCACAGCCGCCGCGACATCCGGCGTCAGCGTCAACGTATCAGCCGGTCCGGCGACGGGCGTACCCGATAAGCCTGTCCCCACGACCGCAAGCCGAATCCCTTGCTCCGTTTGTGAGACCGCAAGCCGCAGACTCTGGCCGACCTGAACCGGTATCTCCGAAAACGCCTCGATCGTCAGATCGGCGATGGCGATACGGACGAGGTTGTCGGCAAGGATCCCCTGAACCTTCGCATCGACCACCCTGCCGGGCTGCAGCACGGCTTCGGACGCAGCGTCCTGCGCCGCGATAACCGGGAAAATCGGGTTGATCGAGATCGCCATAAAGCCTCGTTTCACCCGTCAGGCTAGCTTCGGTATCTAAACCTCTCCTTAACCGGCTGGTTCAGCCCACCGCACGGAGGACGGCGGCGGCGGCCCGGAAATCGACCAGGCGTGCCGCCCTTTGGACGGCCGCCTCCTCATCGACCCCCCATTGCTCGCTGTTCCAGTCTTCATCGACACAGGCGGCCGCCCAGACTTCGTCCGCATCCAGCCGCCCGCGCATCAAGGCGACCGCGAGCAGCGCGGAGCCGGTCAGCGTCGTCACGACATGCAGCGCTCCGACCACCCAGGGATCCGTCGGCAGCGCCTTGCGGACGGCCGTAACGGCCTGATCCGGTTGACGGACATGCACGATGCCCTCGGCCAGGATGAACCGCGCTCCCAGCGCTTCAGCGGCCCATAGCAGCACGGGGTCCCAATGCGTGGCTTCGCGCGCCACCAGCACATCGGGATGGCCGGCGCGATAGAACAGGAGGTCCGTTTCGAGATACTTGGCAACGTCCTCGACAACAGCGTCGACGCGAACGGTCACGCCGTCGATGATGCTGTTGGCGAGCCGCGTCAGCGGCATGGTCGTAGGACTGATGAAGTCCCGTTGCGCCTCCCATTCCGCTGCGATGGTCTCGGAAATCTCGCGTACAGGCGCCGCCAGCACGTTACGCGACGGCGTGCGAACCGGCCTGTCGTCGAGCAGGATAGCGAATCCTTCCAGCGTCTCGTTGACGCCCACGCGGGCATAGAAGCGCTTGCGCTGCCCGGTCGGCGCGGAACTGCGCGCCGTTTCCTCCCGGTCCGGCGTCGCCTTGCCGGAGCCTACATCTGATTCACGCATGGCGCACTCTTATGACACCCTTGCTCTCGCTGACGGCAGCTGAACCCCTGGAATCTTTTTGATTTGACGCGTTTTCTTCACGTGAACCGGCATCCATCCTCGGGTCAAGCCCAAGGACATGCTTCGCTCGAAAACGCTATAAAGCAATTTCTGATGTTATGTCGCCAGGCTATTCTTCCGGCGCGTTTTCGATGGGATCGAAACGATCCGCTTCAAGGCCGAGCAGATTCCAGGACTGCAGCATATGCGGCGGCAGCGGCGCGCTCGCATCAATAACGCCGCCGCGCGGATGCGGAATCACGATACGGCGCGCCAGCAAATGCAGACGATTCTGAAGACCTCCCGGCAACTGCCAGTTTTCTTTGTTGAAATACTTGGGATCGCCAATGATGGCATGACCGATATGCGCCATGTGCGCGCGCAGTTGATGCGTTCGTCCGGTCACCGGCTTCAGCGACACCCACGCCAGCTTCTGGGCGGAGGTCTCCACCACCGCATAGTAGGTCACGGCGTGACTGGCGCCCTCGTCGCCATGCGCGGCGATCCGCATGATCGATTCCTCTTCATTCTCTTCCTTGGCGAGATAGGTCGAGATGCGGCCCTGCTTCGGCTTCGGCACGCCTGCGACCAGCGCCCAATAAATCTTGCGTGCCGAACGATGGCGGAATGCGCCCGTCAGCGCCGTGGCCGCGAAACGCGTCTTGGCGACCAGCAGGCAACCCGCCGTCTCGCGATCCAGCCGGTGCACGAGGCGCGGCCGCTGCCCTTTGGCGTCGCGCATCGTCTCCAGCATTCCGTCGATGTGCCGTGACAGGCCGGAGCCGCCCTGCACCGCAAGGCCCGCCGGCTTGTTCAGCACCATGACGTCCGCATCCTCGAACAGCACCATCTTCCGCAATTCGTCGCGAATTTTCGTCTCGGTCTCGGACAAGTGTGTCGGGACCTTCGGCGTGTCGAGCCTGAGCGGCGGGATGCGGACCTTGTCGCCCTCGTCCAGGCGATCCTTGCTGTCGGCGCGGCTGCCGTTCACGCGCAACTCGCCTTTGCGGACGATACGCTGAATGTGGGAGAACGACAGGCCGGGAAAGCGTGCTTCAAGAAAGCGATCGACGCGCATATTGGCTTCATCGGCGCTCACCGCGACGGTCTGCACCTTCGTCGGCAGCGGCGCCGGCACGGGCTCGGGCGGCTTTTCGGCGGAATGGACGGAGTTGCGAGGCGCACCCGCGCGCTGCGGCCTGCCCGGCCGAGCCCCCTGCCATCGCTCGCCCGCTGATCGCTCAACCTCGCCACGGCCTTTCGAACGCGTCGCTTTTCCGGGACGGGCTGCTTTGGCAACAGCATTTTTATGACGCTCGCTCCCGCGGCCACCGGATTTCGCAGAAGGTCGCTTGTCGCGCGGGCTCATCGGTTCCCCTGGAATTCAGTTCTTCGGCGTAGACCCAACTTCAAACCCTATAGCGTTTTCGAGCGAAGCATGTCCTCGGGCTTGACCCGAGGATGGATGCCAGTTCGCGTGAAGAAAACGCGGCAATCAATTCATGGAGCCCCACTTCCGATCCATCGGAAACGAAGAGGCGCTCCAGGCAGGCGTCCCGATGATATCAGGCCGACCGCAGACACCCGATCCTACGGGCAAGCCCCCTGCCTTTTCAGCAACAACAGGTCGATCATCGTCCCGCGCGAGAGCTTGAGCTTGTTGGCTTCGGTTGCGGCCGCGCATGCGCCCGCGGCGTCATCCGTCTGCAACCGTGCAAGCCCGAGGCTGACCCACCCATCGGCGAAGTCCGGCGCCTCGCGCACGCTTTCCTCCAGAATCGTCTTTGCCTCGGCCGGACGCTTGGCTTTCAGCAGCAGGCGTCCGTAATCAGCTTTCAGCGTCCGCCGCTGCTTCGGCTGCCGCAACGCAGTCTTGAACAGTTCTTCGGCATATTCGAGATCGCCGAAGCGCGCCGCGGTGATCACCGCGAAACCCTGATAGATCGCGCTCCGTTCCGGAGCCAGCAACCACGCCTGATTGAACCGTTTGCTCGCTTCCGGAAAGTTACCCCGATCCAGATGCCCCCATCCGCGCTCAATGGCTGCAGCGGAAACCGCCTCGCGTGTGCCGGTCTTATCCGCTGCCGCCAGAAAGTCGACATCGGCCTTTAGCTGTTCGGCCGATTTCTCCGCAAAACCGTAGAACGGCTGTTCATCCATCCGTGCCGAAAACGTTTTCTTCGTGATGGTCACGCCCGGAGCAACTTCCACCATCTCGGCGCGCGCGGCGTTCGTCATGCCAAGCAGCGCCAGCGCCAACAGCCATCGGGTCATATGTCTTCGCATCGTCTGCACCTGATTACGCCTCGCACCTTGCCGGAGCATCATAAGACGCTCCGGTCTGAAACAGTCTTTGAACGTGCGCCGTCGCCCGAATTTGTCAGGGCCATGGGTCGGCAGCCCGATATTGGCGTCGATCAAACCGGTCATGACGCGCGCTCCCGCCGCAGTTTCGCCCAGTAGTCCATGCGCTTGCGGATTTCGCGCTCGAACCCCCGATCCGGCGGATCATAGAAGGTCTGGCGGCCAAGCGTCTCGGGAAAGTAATCCTGTCCGGAAAACGCGTCCGGCATGTCGTGATCATATTGATAGCCGCCGCCGTAACCTTCGGATTTCATCAGCCCGGTCGGCGCGTTGAGGATGTGCTTCGGCGGCAATAGAGAGCCGGCGTCCTTCGCGATGCGCATCGCCGCGCCAAACGCCTTGTAGGCGGCGTTGGACTTGGGCGCGGTCGCGAGATAGATCACGGCCTGCGCGATCGCGAGTTCACCTTCCGGCGAGCCGAGGAAATCATAGGCATCCTTGGCTGCGTTGCAGATCACCAGCGCCTGCGGATCCGCAAGCCCGATGTCCTCCACCGCCATTCGCACCACGCGGCGCGCGAGAAACAGCGGATCCTCGCCCGCCTCGATCATCCGCGCCAGATAGTACAGCGCCGCATCGGGATCGGAGCCCCGCACCGACTTGTGCAAGGCGGAAATCAGGTTGTAGTGGCCGTCGGCGGATTTGTCGTAGATCGGCGCGCGGCGTTGCAGCATGCCCTGTAATTGCCCGGCATTGAAAACCTCGCCCTCGCGCGCCGACCGCCAGACTTCCTCGACCAGCGTCAGCGCCGCTCGGCCGTCGCCGTCGGCCATGCGCACCAGCGCCGCGCGCGCCTCGGCATCAAGCGGCAAAGGCTTGCCCTCGACCTCCTCGGCGCGGACAAACAGTTTCTCAACGGCCGCCGCGTCGAGCGAACGAAACACCAGCACGCGCGCCCGCGACAACAGCGCCGCGTTCAGTTCAAACGATGGGTTCTCGGTGGTCGCGCCGACCAGAACGACGGTTCCGTCTTCCATGAAGGGCAAAAACGAATCCTGTTGCGCGCGATTGAAACGATGCACTTCATCGACGAACAGCAGCGTACCCGTCCCCGACTCGCGGCGCGCGCGGGCGGCCTCGAACGCCTTCTTCAGATCATTGACACCGGAGAACACCGCCGACAGTTGCTCGAAGTGCAACGCGGTCGCGTCCGCCAGCAGCCGCGCCACGGTGGTCTTGCCGGTCCCCGGCGGTCCCCAGAAGATGAGCGAACCCAGCGTGCGGGTTTCCAGCATCCGGGTCAGCGCGCCGTCCGGCCCCAGAATGTGATCCTGCCCGACGACGTCCGAAAGCATCTGCGGGCGCAGCCTGTCCGGCAGCGGATGCGGCGCATCACGCTCTAGACCCGCGGCGGCGAACAGGCTCCTGGAGTCGTGCTGGCGTTTCGGGCTCATCCGCCCAGCATGACTTGAATCTGCTGGCCGCCACGCATCAGCGTGATCCGCCAGAGCCGCCTCGCTTCGCGCACGGCCTGTTCGAGATCGGTCGTCTTGACGATCTTCTTGTTGTTGACCGCGAGGATGATGTCACCCTTCCTGAACCCGACATTCGCGGCCATTCCATTCTCCGCCAATGCGATGATCACGACTCCTTCAGCGCCGTAATCGAGATGAAGCTCGTCGGCCAGCCCCGGCGAGACATTCACAACCTTGGCGCCCTCGAACGGTGATGGCGCGGTAATCACAACCTCGTCGCGACTGGTGTCCGGCGCTGTTTCGAGCGGAACCGTGAGCTTGACCGGCTTTCCGTTGCGCTGGACTTCCAGCTGCGATGTGCCGCCGAGCGGACGCGTCGCGAACCGATAGTCAAACGCATTGGGGTCGTCGACGGGCTGACCATCGATCAAGACGATCAGATCGGATAGTTTGAGACCGGCGCGCGCCGCCGGACTTCCAGGCGCAACGCTGGCCACCAGCGCACCGGCCGGCGCCTTGAGGCCAATGGTTTCGGCAATCTCCGGGGTTACCGCCTGCAGCCGAGCCCCGAGCCAAGGACGGCGCACCGCCTTGCCGCCACTCTTGGCCGACGCCACCACCACCCGCACCATGTTGGCCGGAATGGCGAAGCCGATGCCAAGCGACCCGCCGGTGCGCGAGAAAATCGCGGTGTTGATGCCGACGAGTTGGCCCGTCATGTCAACCAGCGCCCCACCCGAGTTTCCGGGATTGATCGCCGCATCGGTCTGGATGAAGAACTGATAATCCGTAATCCCGACCTGCGTACGCGCCAGCGCGGAAACGATGCCTTGCGTCACCGTCTGCCCGACACCGAACGGATTCCCGATCGCCATGACGACGTCGCCAACCTGCAACTCATCCGAATTCGCGAAATCAAGCGTCGGAAACTTCTCATTCACATTCTTCAACCGCAGGATCGCAAGATCAGTCCGCGTATCCTTGAGCACGATCTCAGCCTCGAACTCGCGCTTGTCCGGCAGCGCGATCTTGACCTGGTCCGCACCCTCGATCACATGATTGTTCGTCACGACGAGGCCGGACGGATCGACCATCACGCCCGAGCCGAGCGAGCGTTGCATCTGTTCCGGCTGCCCGCCCGGAACGCCGAAGAAACGACGAAAGATCGGGTCATCCAGCAGCGGGTGGCGATGCTGAATCATTTTGGCGGCGTAGACGTTGACCACGGCCGGGACCACCCGCTGCACGATCGGCGCATAGGAAAGCCGCAGTTCGGCCTGGGAGGCCGGTACGCGGCGGTCCTGGGCATGAGCAGGCGCCAGTATCGTCAGAGCGAGGAACAGAGCGGCGGACAGGCGGAGCAGCGTCATGAATTTGATTCCCGGGATCAGGATCGCAGATATATAGTGTTTTCAAGCGAAGTGGACACCGGTTCGCGTGAAGAAAACGCGTCAGAACAAACTCATAAAGCCTCGCGTCTGATTCAATCAAAGCGAGGCTCTGGTTTCGCGAACCTCCAGAAGAAGCGAAAGACGCCTCTTTTCTCGATCACCCCGGTTGTTTCCGGGTTCTCCCGCGCAGCTTGGTTGCCCGTGTGCGCACGGCCTGCCTCTTGCCTGAACGCATCACTTCAAAATTTGCAATCAGAACCAACCGTCACACGGACGCAGGAACAGGACGCGCTCGTTATTGTCAGCAGCCAATTTCGAGAAGTAAACGGCGTCCCTATCGCTACCGATGGCCGCTATCACATTCCCGCTGCGGCTTCGAATCTGTGAACTGTCTGTCGCTTCCGAGTTACTCCTGATCCTACTTGGAAACGGGAACTTCGCCCTTGATGACTTCTTCCATATCCTCAACCGCTTCGCGCCAATACGCCACAACAGCACTCCAGTCCACGTCGCTGCGAAGCTCGGGAAAATCCTTTTCGTCGAACGTCACGTATTTGTCGACGATTTCGCGGAGCTTCTCACGACTGATGGCCGTCCCGCCCCCGTTTGAGTAGGCGTGCAGATCATGAATGGCGGCAAGTATGTCGTCGGTCAGCAAGGCGGCGGCAAAAACCATCTCAAAGTTCATTTTCAAATCTCCAGGGAAGGAATGTCACCGAAGAACTCTGCGGAAAAAGCCACAAGCTATAAGACCTGCATCCGTTTAGAGCGGCCGTCGGTCAAATGGAATCAGCGCCGCCGCTCCAGTTAATTGATTGAGCATCGGATTTATCCCGAAACCGGTTCCCACTTTCGGGTCCGATGCTCTAAGCTCCCTTGCAATCAGCAGACGAGAGCATCTTCCGGGCCGGCTCGTGGCGCATCCCTAAACTTGACGCAAGATACGCCTTTCAGCTTCTGGCCAAATCGTGGCTCCCATGAATTGATCTGACGCGCTTTCCCGCGAACCCGGATTACATTCCTCGGACGCGAGCTCAGAGGATATGCTTCGTTTGAAGCACCTTACAGTGCGAACTCGAATCAATAAAAAAGGCGGCGCCCCGCAGCGCCGCCTTTTTCAGCTTCAAAGATATCACGCTTAAGCGGCTTCCGAAGCCTCATTCTGCACCGGCCCGGAGTCCTGACCCTTGGCCTCCACGTCGCGATCGACAAACTCGATCACGGCCATCGGCGCGTTGTCGCCATAGCGAAAACCAGCCTTGATGATGCGGGTATATCCGCCATGACGGTCCTTGTAGCGCGGCGCCAGCACGTCGAACAGCTTCTTCACCTGATCGATGTCACGCATCTCGCTGATCGCCTGCCGGCGCTTGGCGAGACCGCCCTTCTTGCCCAGGGTAACCAATTTTTCGACGATCGGACGCAGTTCTTTTGCCTTCGGCAACGTGGTGACGATCTGCTCGTGCTTGATAAGCGACGCCGACATGTTTGCGAACATCGCCTTGCGGTGCTCAGCAGTGCGATTGAGCTTCCGGTGAACCTTACCATGACGCATAGATGTGATCCTCAGTCTTGTCCGACACCGACCGATCGCCGGTCGCGCTGCTCAGGTGGGCTGCCTGCGTTCGCCCCGCTCTGGTTCCCCGTCCCCTCAGGGGAGGAAATCAAAGCTCAGTAATGGTCCTCGAAGCGCTTTGCCAGTTCATCGATATTCTCCGGCGGCCAACCCGGCACTTCCATACCGAGGTGCAACCCCATCTGGGCCAGCACTTCCTTGATCTCGTTCAGCGACTTGCGTCCGAAGTTCGGGGTGCGCAGCATCTCCGCTTCCGACTTCTGAACCAGATCGCCGATGTAAACGATATTGTCGTTCTTCAGGCAGTTTGCCGAACGTACCGACAGTTCCAGTTCGTCCACCTTCTTGAGGAAAGCCGGATTGAACGCCAGATCCGGAATGATCTCGGTGGCGACTTCCTTGCGCGGTTCCTCGAAGTTGACGAAAACGTTGAGCTGATCCTGCAGGATGCGCGCGGCGAAGGCCACAGCATCCTCGGGCGTCACCCCGCCATTGGTTTCGATGGTCATGGTCAGCTTGTCGTAGTCGAGAATCTGACCCTCACGGGTGTTTTCGACCTTGTAGGAAACCTTACGCACCGGCGAATACAGGCTATCGACCGGGATCAATCCGATCGGCGCATCCTCGGGCCGATTACGCTCGGCGGCGACATAGCCCTTGCCGGAGGCGACGGTGAACTCCATGCGAATCTCGGCGCCATCGTCGAGGGTGCAGATCTGAAGGTCCGGATTAAGCACCACGACGTCGCCAACGGTCTGGATATCACCTGCGGTGACGGTGCCGGGACCCTGCTTCTTCACGACCATGCGCTTGGGGCCTTCGCCCTGCATCTTGATCGCGATGTCCTTGATGTTCAGCACGATGTCTGTGACATCCTCGCGAACGCCAGCGATGGAGGAGAATTCGTGCAGAACGCCATCGATGTGCACCGACTGCACCGCCGCGCCTTGCAGCGAGGACAGCAGGATGCGGCGCAACGCATTGCCGAGCGTCTGGCCGAAACCGCGCTCAAGCGGCTCGGCTATCAGGGTCGCAAAGCGCGAAGGATCGCTGCCGGGAACGACCTGCAGCTTGTTCGGCCGGATAAGCTCTTGCCAATTTTTCTGGATCGTCACTGTTTCACCCATGCCATCAACATCGTTGGCGTTGGAGGACGCGGACCAATCCGCGCAATCAGATAAAAAATCGGAGTCGGCGGAACAACGAACCACCGCTGTCGAATATCAGACGCGCCGGCGCTTGCGCGGACGGCAACCATTATGAGGAATCGCGGTCACATCGCGGATCGAGGTAACGGTAAAGCCCGCGGCCTGCAGCGCGCGCAGCGCCGATTCGCGACCCGAACCCGGGCCGGCCACCTCGACCTCGAGGGTACGCATACCGTGCTCCTGCGCCTTCTTGGAAACGTCTTCCGCCGCCACCTGCGCGGCATAAGGCGTCGACTTGCGCGAGCCCTTGAAACCCATCGTCCCCGCCGATGACCAGGCGATCGTATTGCCCTGCGCATCGGTGATGGTAATGGTGGTGTTGTTGAACGACGAATTCACATGCGCGATGCCGGACGCGATGTTCTTGCGCTCGCGGCGGCGAACGCGTGTCGTAGCTTCCTTACCCATTGTCAGCCTTTCCTGTGATCTCAACGCCGCCGTAATGCCAGCGGCTCCACCGACGAAGCGAGCAGCGACCCGATCTATCCGCTACGCGCCATTTCCTGGTCCGCGCTCTTACTTCTTCTTACCGGCAATCGACTTGGCCGGCCCCTTGCGGGTGCGCGCATTGGTGTGGGTGCGCTGGCCGCGCACCGGCAGGCCGCGGCGATGACGCAGGCCGCGATAGCAGCCGAGATCCATCAGCCGCTTGATATTGATGCCGACTTCACGACGAAGATCGCCTTCGACCAGGTAATCGCGGTCGATCACTTCCCGGATCTGAAGCACTTCCTGATCGGTCAATTGCGAAACCCGGCGATCGGCCGGAATCTTGACCTTCTCGATGATCTCGGCGGCATTCTTTTGACCAATGCCATGGATATACTGGAGCGCGATAACGACGCGCTTGTTGGTCGGGATATTCACGCCGGCAATACGGGCCACAGACTTCTCTCCTGTTGCCGACTCGCGTCGAGCCGGCCGTTCCTTC
>JAANMX010003952.1_pt1 | contig 12312 bp, 10 predicted proteins | sample 7279681 | NCBI WGS metagenome assembly JAANMX01 (sample SAMN14094542, study PRJNA606508) | bioreactor metagenome | isolation source: A lab-scale SPAN reactor treating ammonium-rich wastewater day 351 | place: Ireland: Galway | collected 2018-01-01
TACGCAACCCGATGCCGGAACGGTATTGATCCGTGGCGAACAATTGAAAAATGCGCACATCCGAGATATCGGTTATATGCCTGAAGAAAGAGGCGGTGCTGGGCGGCCAGGTGCTGCGCGTGCAGCGCATGCTCGACGGCCTGGAGGCCGAAGGCGAAGCGCCCGTGCTGGTGCACTGGGCGCTGTCCGAAGACATCCGCGCCTTGAAGCGCGTGAAAGAGGCCATGAACGCGGGCAAGCCTCTGCCCATGGCACTGCGCGAGAACCGCGTCTGGGGCGTGAAGGAGCGCCTGTACGAGCGCATCCTGCCGCGCCTGACCGACGCCAGCGCAGACCGCCTGCTGCAGTCCGCCCATGTGGTCGATGGCATCGTCAAGGGCCTCAAGGTGCCTGATTGGCCTGCCGGCCCCTGGCAGGCGCTGCAGCGGCTGGCTTTCCAGCTGGGGCGCGTCTGCGCGGGGGCGCCTCGGCGCAGTTAGGGCGGAGCCAGACGGCGCTTACGCGCGCCAGGGGGCTTATTTTTCGTCGAGGACGAAGGTGACCTGCATGTTCACCCGGTAGCCGGAAATGCGACCGTTTTCGATGGACACCTTCTGTTCCTTGATCCACGCACCGCGCACGTTGGCGATGGTGTCGCAGGCGCGGGCAATGCCCTGGTTGATGGCATCCTCGAAACTGGTTTTGCTGGTGGCACTGACTTCAATGACTTTGGCGACGCTCATGGGGGGGCTCCGGTAGGTGGGGGAAGCCCTCATGCTAGGAGCGGTGCGTGCACATGGGTGTCGGACAAGCACGCCTTGTGCTGTAGTGCTTCGGGCCGCGCGGCCTGGGAGCGGGAGCGGCCACCGGCCCGGAACGTCCGTCCGTCATGGACTGCCCGGGATATGAAGGAAAATCAGGCTCCATTCCTTGACTGGAAAGCGCCTGCAGCTATTGTTTAAATAGCTACTGGGCGACCTGGAGCGAGGCGCCCGCCTTGTCCACCCAGGCTTGCAGGTGGTCCAGCAGGCTGCTGCGGCTGAAGGAGCAGCTTTCCTCGGTGAACAGCGCGCTGGCTTCCAGCCGGTCCAGCAGGTTCAGCAGCACCTCGCCATAGCGTGGCGGCAAGGCGGCCAGCAATTCTTTCTGGGCCCGGGCCTGGGTGCCGAAGGCCGCGGCGCCCAGGCTCCCCTGGCTGTGGGCCGTCAGGGCGGCCTGCAAGGCGGCGAGCTGGGTGGTGGGGTGGGAATGTTCGGGCATGGCAGGGCTCCAGTCTGGCGGCGATTACAGCGCAGCCCGGCGCCCGGCGCACAACTGCGGCAAAATCCCCCCATGAACGCGCTCAATGTGGCTGAAACCACGCTCACCCTCGGTTTACAAGCAAAAACGGCTTCCGCGCTGATGGCTAAAGCGCCAGCAGCTATCAAAAACAAAGCGCTGCGGGCGCTGGCACGCTTGCTGCGCGAGCAGACCGAAGCGCTGCAGGTGGACAACGCGCGTGATCTGGAGCGCGCCCGCGCTGCAGGTCTGGCCGAACCGATGGTGGACCGGCTCCAGCTCAGCCCCAAGGTTCTCGAGACCTGTGCCCAGGGCTGCGAGCAGCTCGCCGCCATGCCCGATGTGATTGGCGAAATCATCGGTATGAAGCAGCAGCCCAGCGGCATCCGCGTGGGCCAGATGCGCGTGCCGATCGGCGTGTTCGGCATGATCTTCGAGAGCCGCCCGAACGTGACCATCGAGGCCGCCAGCCTCTCCATCAAGAGCGGCAATGCCTGCATCCTGCGGGGGGGCTCCGAGGCCATCGACTCGAACAAGGCGCTGGCCAGGCTGGTGCAGCAGGCGCTGCAGGAGGCCGGCCTGCCGCAGGACGCCGTTCAGCTGGTGCAGACCACCGACCGCGAGGCCGTGGGCCACCTGATTGCCATGCCCGAGTACGTGGACGTGATCATTCCGCGCGGCGGCAAAGGCCTGATCGAACGCATCAGCCGCGAAGCCAAGGTGCCCGTCATCAAGCACCTGGACGGCAATTGCCACACCTACGTGGACGACCCCTGCGACCTCGACATGGCCGTGCGCGTGACCGATAACGCCAAAACGCAGAAATACAGCCCCTGCAATGCCAGCGAGAGCCTGCTGGTGGCGCGCGGCGTGGCCAGCGCATTCCTGCCGCGCATCGGTGCCGTGTTTGCCGAAAAAGGGGTCGAAATGCGGGTTTGCGCCGAAAGCAGGGCGCTGTTAGCTGCGATTTCAGGAGCAAAACTGGTAGACGCCACGGAAGCAGACTGGTCCGAGGAATACCTCGCACCCGTCATCAGCGTCAAGGTGGTGGCGGGGCTGGACGAGGCCATTGCCCACATCAACCGCTATTCGAGCCACCACACCGAGGCCATCCTCACCACCAACCACATGCATGCCCAGCGCTTTTTGCGCGAGGTCGATTCCAGCAGCGTGATGGTGAATGCCAGTACGCGCTTTGCCGACGGCTTCGAGTACGGGCTGGGCGCCGAGATCGGCATCAGCACCGACAAGTTCCATGCGCGCGGCCCGGTGGGTATCGAGGGCCTCACTTCGCTCAAGTACGTGGTGCTGGGCGAGGGCGAAGTGCGCACCTGAGCCCCTGGCGCGCACGCGGGCATGCGCCCATTGACGCGCCACGGGCCCGAACCGATCATGCCACTGTGAAAATCATCATTCTTGGCGCAGGCCGCGTGGGCGAAAGTGTGGCGGACAGCCTGGTGTCCGAGCGCAACGACATCACCGTCATCGACACCAATGCGCAGCGCCTGCGGGATCTCGAATCACGCTTTGACCTGCGCGGCGTGGTGGGCAGCGGCATTGAACCGGCCGTGCTGGCCGAGGCCGGTGCCCGCGACACCGACCTGCTCATCGCCTGCGCCGCCCAGGATGAAACCAACCTGGTGTGCTGCAAGATCGCGCAGCGCCTCTTCAACATTCCCACGCGCATCGCGCGGGTGCGCTCCTCGGGTTTTCAGGACGAGGAGCTGCTCATGGGGCCGGAGGGCTTTGGGGTCGATCGCGTCATCTGCCCCGAAGAGTCGATCACGCGCTATATCACCAAGCTCGTCGAATACCCCGAGGCGATGCAGGTGCGCCATTTCGCCGGCGGCCGCGCCTGCCTGGTGGCGGTGCGCGGGCGGGCGGGGGCCCTGCTGGTCAACCATTCGATCAGCGAGCTGCGCGAGTTGCTGCCCAGCGTGGACATGCGGGTGGTGGCCATTTACCGGCGCTTCCAGGATGAGCCTGACCGTTTTGTGGCCTGTGACGGCGCCACCCGCGTGGTGCCCGGGGACGAAGTCTTCGTGCTGGCGGCCCACGAGCACATCGCCGAGGTGCTGTCGGCCCTGCACCGCCGGGGCGAGCAGCCCGTGCGGCCCGTGCGCCGCATCATGATTGCAGGCGGCGGCCGCGTCGGGCTGCGGCTGGCGCGCCAGCTGGGCAAGGAGGCGGGACGCTTTCACATCAAGATCATCGAGGAAGACGCCGGGCGCTGCGTCGAACTGGCCTCGGTGCTGCCCTCAGAGGTGCTGGTGCTGCATGGCGACACCACCGACGAAGACCTTCTGACCGACGAGAGCGTGGAGGAGGTCGATCTCTTCCTGGCGCTGACCGATGACGACGAGGACAACATCATGTCCTGCCTGCTGGCCAAGCGCATGGGTGCGCGCCGCGTGCTGGCGCTGATCAACCGGCGCAGCTATGCCGACCTGATGCACGGCACGCAGATCGACATTGCGCTGTCGCCCGCGCAGGCCATGCTGGGCGAACTGCTGGCCTATGTGCGCCGGGGCGACGTGCAGGCCGTGCACAGCCTGCGCCGGGGCGTGGCCGAGGCGCTGGAGATCGTGGCCCGGGGCGACCGTAAGAGCTCGCGCGTGGTGGGCCGCAAGGTCAGTGAACTGCATCTGCCGCACGATGTGCACATGGGCCTGATCGTGCGCGGCCTGCCGTGCGAGGGCGACGACGCCACCGAGCCACTGCGTGAGCCCGAGGTCATCATTCCGCACAGCACCACCGTGATCGAGAGCAACGACCATGTGGTGTTCTTCCTGCCGCACAAGCGGCTGGTGCTCGATGTGGAAAAGCTGTTCCGCGTCAGCGCCACGTTCTTCTGACAAGCCCCCCGCGAGACCGCCATGGTGGACATGTTTCCCGTTCTGCGTGTGCTGGGCATCCTGATCATGGTGTTCGCGCTGGCCATGGGGCTGCCGATGGGGGTTTCCTGGTTCCAGGACGACGGCGTCTGGCGCGTCTATCCGACCGCCATGGGGGTCGCGCTCGTCGTCGGTGCGCTGTTCTGGTGGGGCCTGCGCAAGCACACCCGCGAGTTGCAGCCGCGCCACGGCGTCATGCTGGTCACCCTGGTGTGGGCGTTGCTGCCCCTGTTTTCTGCGTTGCCGCTGATGCTGGCCATGCAGCAGATCGGGCGCCCACTCTCTTTCACCCATGCCTACTTCGAGGCGGTGTCAGGGCTCACCACCACCGGCTCCACCGTGCTCAGCGGGCTCGACGCGCTGCCGGTGTCGGTGAATGTGTGGCGCACCTTCCTGCAGTGGGTGGGCGGCATGGGCATCCTGATCCTGGCGGTGGCCGTGCTTCCCATGCTGGGGGTGGGCGGCAGCCAGCTCTTCAAGGCCGAGGCGGCCGGACCGGTCAAGGACGCCAAGCTCACGCCGCGCATGACCGGCACGGCGAAGGGCCTGTGGGGTGTGTACGCCTTCTTTTCCACGGCCTGCGCGCTGGCCTACTGGCTGGGGGGCATGCAGCCGCTCGATGCGCTCATGCACATGTTCACCACGGTCAGCCTGGGGGGGCTTTCGTCGTACGACGCCAGCTTTGGCCACTTTCAGTCGCCCCTGCTTGAAACCGTGGCTCTGGTCTTCATGTTCGCCGCCAGTTGCAACTTTGCCCTGTACTTTGTGGCGCTGCGCAAGGGGCACTGGGGTGGTTTCTGGCGCGACCCCGAGATGCGCGCCACGCTCTCGGTGCTGGCGGGGGGCGGGCTGTTTGTCTCGTTGTTGCTGTGGTTCAAGGGGGTGTACGCGCCGCTCGATGCCCTGCGCTACGGCATGTTCAATGTGGTGTCGATTGCCACCACGACAGGGTTCTCCACGGTGGACTACATCGGCTGGCCGGTGTTCGCGCCCGTGTTCATGCTGCTGCTGTCGGGGGTGGCCACCAGCGCCGGCTCGACAGGTTGTGGCATCAAGATGGTGCGCGTGCTGATTCTCGTCAAGCAGGCACGCCGCGAGATGACGCGCCTGGTACATCCCCGCGCGGTGCAGCCGGTGCGCCTGGGCGAGTCAGCAGTGGACAACCGCGTGATCTTCTCGGTGCTGGCCTTCATGCTGGTGTATGGTGGCACCGTCATCGGGCTGAGCATGCTGCTGCTGCTGACAGATCTGGACCCGGTGACAGCATTTTCGGCGGTGCTGGCCAGCGTCAACTGCATGGGACCGGGGCTGGGCCATGTCGGGCCGGCGTCCAACTACGCGGTGCTGACCGATTTTCAGCTTTGGGTGTGCACGCTGGCCATGCTGCTGGGACGGCTGGAGTTTCTCAGTGTCATGGCGCTGCTGACGCCTGCGTTCTGGCGGCGCTGAGCCGCTGAAAAGTCGCGAGCCCGGCCACCCTTCCGCGCGGTTCGTTACACATTCGAGTATTGATGGGGTGTACTGACTTCAATGTTCCCTTACGGTCGAACCGGTAAGCAGAATTGCGCGCAATCAGAGAAATTTCTCAGTTAGTCTTTTGCACAGTCTTATTCGGAAGAATGTATGAAATGGATTTTCTGCGGGCCTCGTAAAGACAGGTTTGCTTTTTAGTATTAAAAACATGAATTCTTTATATTGAATAAAGGTTATGTAGATAATGTTGCGGAATCGTGTTTTGGAAGCATTGCGAATCGCCGTACTTGCGCTGCCTGTGCTATTTTCAGGCTACAAGCCCGCGTGGGCTGGTACAGATGGCCTTCCTACTACGGTTCGTGTCTTTATAGGCAATGAAGGTAATGTACCCGTCAGTCGGACAATACGGCGAGCTGGGTTCCCTTACCGCGTTCTTTTTTTTGGTACGCAGGTGTCATCACCAGCACCTGAAGTCATAATTCCTGGAAGCTGGGATTTCTATTTTGGCGGAATTTTGCCAAACGGTGAACGGTTTAGCTGGGTACGTGACGATGCCGGGGCCGTCAATCGTGTGGTGGCGGGCGTCACGCCATTGGCTTCTGGGGTATCTGGAAGGTCTGAGTTTTCAGCTCAGAGCCTCACCGGCCAATTGAGTCGCCACTATTTCACAGAGGCTGACATGCCTGGAACTTACTTTCTATTGTCAATCGTTGTACGACCGGGAGCTGACCCGAACGACCCGGCCAATTGGGTGGACTACGGAACGAACTTCTTCATTTTGGAATAGTGATCACAGCAATCAATTCCGGTGACCGCGTCTTGCAGTAAGCAAGGAGGCAATACTTACCCGGTTCCATCGGCCGCGCAAGTCCTACAATTGCCCCGACCCGTCATTCAAGGCAGCCATGGTTCCGCACCTCATCACGGCCCTCACCGGGCCCATCAACGAGCTTGAACAGCGCATCATCGACTCCATGCCGGCCACCGAGCGGTGGTTCCGGCTGGAATGGATGGAGCACACGCCGCCGTTCTACACCTCGGTGGACATCCGCAACGCCGGGTTCAAGCTCGCGCCGGTCGATACCAACCTGTTTCCCGGCGGCTGGAACAACCTCACGCCCGAGATGCTGCCGCTGGCGGTGCAGGCCGCCATGGCCGCGATCGAGAAGATCTGCCCCGAGGCGCGCAATCTGCTCATCATTCCCGAGAGCCACACGCGCAACGTCCACTACCTGAGCAATCTGGTGCAGTTGCAGCGCATCTTCAACATGGCCGGGCTGAATGTGCGCGTGGGCTCCATCAGTGCCGATGTGAAGAAGAACACGGTGATCGAGCTGCCGGGCGGTGACGCCATCACCCTGGAGCCGGTGGTGCGCACGCGCGGGCGCATCGGGCTGAAAAACTTCGATCCCTGCACCATTCTGCTGAACAACGACCTGTCGGCCGGCGCGCCCGGCATTCTGGAAGATCTGCACGAGCAATACCTGCTGCCGCCGCTGCATGCAGGCTGGACGGTGCGTCGCAAGAGCAACCATTTCCGCAGCTACGAAGAGGTGTCCAAGCGTTTTGGCAAGCTGCTGGGGATCGACCCCTGGCTCATCAACCCGATGTTCGGCAAATGCGGAATGGTGGATTTTTCGCAGGAAACCGGGCTGGAGTGCGTGCAGACGAATGTCGATGCGTTGCTGGCCAAGATCCGGCGCAAGTACAAGGAGTACGGTATCCACGAAAAACCGTTTGTCGTCGTCAAGGCCGACAACGGCACCTATGGCATGGGCATCATGACGGTGCATGACGCCAAAGATTTGCAGGCGCTCAACCGCAAGACGAAGAACAAGATGGCCGTGGCGAAGGACGGGCAGCCCGTGCACGACGTCATCATCCAGGAAGGCGTGCTGACCCAGGAGCGTATGCACGATGCGGTGGCCGAGCCCGTGGTCTACATGATGGACCGTTATGTGGTGGGCGGCTTCTACCGCATCCACGCCGAGCGGGGCGTGGACGAAAACCTGAACGCGCCGGGCGCCGGCTTCGTTCCGCTGGCGTTCGAGCAAAGCCATCACCTGCCCCAGCTGGGTGCCCGCCCGGGAGCCAGTGCGCCCAACCGCTTCTATATGTATGGTGTGATCGGCCGCCTGGCCATGCTAGCGGCCAGCTACGAGCTGGAAGCGACCAACCCCGACGCCGAAATCTACGACTGACCATCCCTCTGTCGCCGGGGCAGTTGCTGCGGCGCAACATTCGCAGAATTTCCATCCCGGGGCGGTGCGTGACGTGCTGCGGCCGGCTTGGTGCAGGCGCAGAATACGCTCTCCCAGGACTATGGAATCCTGACGGGCGGTTCCCATCCGTTCGCCAGGGCATGCAGTGCACCCCACAAAATCCTCCTCGGCCGCGCTCACCCTGGCGGCCATCGGTGTCGTTTACGGTGATATCGGCACCAGCGTGCTGTATGCCCTCAAAGAGGTGTTTGGCTCGGGCCATGTGCCTTTCACGCAGGCCAACATCTACGGCATCCTGTCCATCCTTTTCTGGACGCTCACGGTCATCGTCTCGCTCAAGTACGTGGTGCTGGTGCTGCGGGCCGACAACAACGGCGAGGGTGGCCTCGTGGCCATGCTGGCGCTGGCCTCGCAGGCCGTCAAAGACAAGCCCCGCCTGCGCAACATACTGCTCGCCATGGGCATTTTTGGCACGTCGCTGTTCTATGGCGACGGGGTCATCACTCCGGCCATCTCGGTGCTGTCGGCCGTGGAAGGCCTGGAGGTGGTGTCGCCCCATTTCAAGCAGGGGGTCATCCCCCTCACCTTGCTGGTGCTGTTCTGCCTGTTCGTCGTGCAAAAACGCGGCACGGGCGGCATTGGGCGGTTTTTCGGACCGATCACTCTGGTCTGGATGGCGTCCATCGCGGTGCTCGGGATCTCGCACATCGTGGGCCATCCGGAAATCCTTTGGGCCCTGAGCCCGCACCACGCGCTGGGGTTCATGTTGCACCAGCCGGGCACGAGCTTCATCATCCTGGGCGCCGTGGTGCTGTGCGTGACCGGGGCCGAGGCCTTGTATGCCGACCTGGGACACTTTGGCAAGCGGCCTATCCGCATCGCCTGGTTTGCGGTGGTCATGCCGGCGCTGGTGCTGAACTATTTCGGGCAAGGCGCACTGTTGCTGGCCAACCCGGACGCCGTCAAAAACCCCTTCTACATAATGGCGCCCGCGTGGGCACTGCTGCCTCTGGTCGGGTTGGCGACCATGGCCACGGTGATCGCATCGCAGGCCTTGATCACCGGTGCCTTCAGCGTGACCAAGCAGGTCATCCAGCTCGGCTACCTGCCGCGTCTGAACATCCTGCACACCAGCGTGCGTGACACCGGGCAGATCTACATTCCCTTCGTCAACTGGGGCCTGTTCGTGGCCATCGTGCTCGCGGTGGTCATGTTCCGCTCCTCCAGCAATCTGGCGGCCGCCTACGGCATCGCGGTGACCCTGGACATGCTGATCACGACGGTGCTGACGTTTTTTGTGCTGCGCTATGGCTGGCGTTACCCGCTGGCGCTGTGCCTGGGAGCCACCGGCTGCTTCTTCGCCATCGATCTGGCCTTTTTCAGCTCCAACCTGCTCAAGCTGTTTCAGGGCGGGTGGTTCCCGCTGCTGATCGGCGGCGCCGTTTTCACGCTGATGATGACCTGGAAGAGGGGGCGCTCGCTGCTCAACGACAAGTTGCGTTCCGATGCCATCGATCTGGGTTCCTTTCTGGAGGCCGTCTTTGTCAGCCCGCCCACGCGTGTGGAAGGTACCGCCGTGTTTCTGAGCGCCGAGACAGGGGTCGTTCCCAATGCGCTGCTGCACAACCTCAAGCACAACAAGGTGCTGCATGCCCAGAACCTGTTTGTGACCGTGCACAACCATGAGGTGCCCTGGATCGGTCTCGACCGCCGTCTGCAGATTGAACCGCTGGGACACGACTGCTGGCAGGTGGTGATCCATTACGGCTTCAAGAACGATCCTGATGTGCCGCGCGCCCTGCAGTTGCTGCGCGGGCACGGCTGTGATGTGGAGCCCATGACCACCAGCTACTTCCTGTCGCGCGACACCGTCATCCCCTCGATGGGCGGTGGCATGGCGCCCTGGCGTGAGAAGCTGTTCGCCCAGATGCACCGCAACGCCAGTGCAGCCGCCGATTTTCTGCACCTGCCCAACAATGCGGTGGTGGAGCTGGGCTCGAAGATCGAGTTGTAGGCGCTGGGCGGCTATTTCTCAGACTTCAAGTCTTTTTGGCCTCTGGCGCTTTGTGGATAAGCGCAAGCAGCTATTCTTACGATAGCAACTGCGCCACTGCACCCGGGCCCGCCGGTTCGCTGTGCGCCAGTGCCAGAATCTGACCATGCCGTTTTTCAAAGACCTGAGCCTTTCGGCTTTCACCGCTGGCTTCGTCGCCGTGCTGGTGGGCTTCACCAGTTCCGTGGCCATCGTGTTCCAGGCGGCGCAGGCCTTCCAGGCCACGCCGGCGCAGATCACGTCCTGGATGTGGGCGCTGGGCCTGGGCATGGGGCTGTGCTCGATGCTGCCCTCGCTGTGGCTGCGCAAGCCGGTCATGGTGGCGTGGTCCACGCCGGGTGCGGCCGTGCTGGCCACGGCCGGGCTGGCCGGGGGCTTCAGCATGGCCGAGGCCGTGGGCGCCTTCATGGTCTGCGCGGCGCTCATCACCGTGGCCGGTGTCACGGGCTGGTTCGAGCGCATCATGGGCCGTATTCCCATGGAAATTGCCTCGGCCCTGCTGGCCGGCGTGCTGGCGCGCTTCGGCCTGCAGGCGTTCGCTGCCGCGCAGACGGCGTTGCCGCTGGTGCTGCTGATGCTCGGCAGTTATCTGCTGGCGCGCCGCTTTCTGCCGCGCTATGCCGTGGTGTGCACGCTGGCCGTGGCCATTCTGTATGTGGCGATCCGTGGCCAGATGGCCTGGTCGGCCGTGGCCTTTGAGCTGGCGACGCCGCAGTTCACTAAGCCGCAATTCACCTGGAGTGCCCTGGTGAGCCTGGCGCTGCCGCTGTTTGTCGTCACCATGGCCTCGCAGAATCTGCCAGGCGTGGCGGTGATGCGCGCCACGGGGTACCAGATGCCGGTGTCCGGACTCATCACGCTCACGGGCCTGGCCACGCTGGTGCTGGCGCCGTTCGGGGCCTTTGCGCTCAATTTCAGCGCCATCACGGCCGCCATCTGCATGGGGCCGGAAGCCCATGAGAATCCGGAGCGGCGCTACACGGCGGCGGTATCGTGCGGCGCGATCTACGTCGTCATCGGCATCTTCGGCGCCGTGGTCACGGGCCTGCTCACAGCCTTCCCCAAGGAATTGGTGGTGGCCATCGCCGGGCTGGCACTGCTGGGCACCATCGGCAACGGCCTGTCGGTGGCGCTGCGTGACGAAGGCCACCGCGAGGCGGCCTTGATCACCTTCCTCGTCACGCTCAGCGGCGTGGTGATCGCCGGCGTGGGCTCGGCCTTCTGGGGCGTGGTGGCCGGCAGCCTGGCGCTGTTTGTGCAACAGTACGCCAGACGCCCCGCTGCCCGGCGCCACTGATTCGACCACCGGTTCCCTCTTTATCTGAGCTCACACCATGCAACTGCTGTTCATCGCCGACCCGCTGGAATCCTTCAAGACCACCAAGGACACCACCTTTTCCATGATGCGCGAGGCGCAGCGGCGCGGCCACACGATCGCCGCGTGCGAGCCCCAGGATGTGATGTGGGAGCGTGGCGGCCCGGTGATGGCGCATGTGCGCGACATCGTGCTGACCGGCCACGCCGACGGCTGGTTCAGCGTGCGCCAGGAGCGCGCCGTGGCGTTGGCCGGTTTCGACGCCGTGCTCATGCGCAAGGACCCGCCGTTCGACAGCGAGTACTTCTATGCCACGCACCTGCTGGAGCAGGCCGAGCGCGATGGTGCCCGGGTCTTCAACAAGCCCCGTGCCCTGCGTGACCACCCGGAAAAGCTCGCCATCATGGAATTCCCGCAGTTCATCGGCCCCACGCTCGTCACGCGCGATGCGCGCGACATCCAGCGCTTCCACGCCGAGCACCGCGACATCATCCTCAAGCCGCTCGACGGCATGGGCGGCATGGGCATCTTTCGTGTCGGTCCTGACGGCCTGAATCTGGGCAGCATCACCGAAACCCTGAACCGGGGCGGCGCCCAGAGCCTGATGGTGCAGAAGTTTCTGCCGGAAATCGCCGAGGGCGACAAGCGCGTTCTCATCATCGGTGGCAAGCCCGTGCCTTTCTGCCTGGCGCGCATCCCGCAAGGCAGTGAAGTGCGGGGCAACCTGGCAGCGGGCGGCAAAGGCGTGGCCCGGCCCCTTTCGGAGCGCGACTTTGAAATTGCCCACGCGCTCGGCCCCATCCTGCAAAGCCGGGGCCTGCTGCTGGCCGGGGTGGATGTCATCGGTGACTGCGTCACCGAGATCAATGTCACCAGCCCTACCTGCTTCCAGGAAATCCAGCAGCAGACGGGCTGCGATGTACCGGCCCTGTTCATCGATGCCCTTGAATCTGCAGTGAATGTGTCAGTCGGTTGAGGAATGTTGCTGGCCTCTCAAAGCCTGTGCTATAGTCGAGGGCTTCGCTGCACAGAGGTTCTTTTGGAATGTTTGTGCCAAGCTTGGTTGGGGGTTGAAGAGCCTGGCCGGGTGGGTTGAGA
>JAANMX010003953.1_pt1 | contig 12312 bp, 8 predicted proteins | sample 7279681 | NCBI WGS metagenome assembly JAANMX01 (sample SAMN14094542, study PRJNA606508) | bioreactor metagenome | isolation source: A lab-scale SPAN reactor treating ammonium-rich wastewater day 351 | place: Ireland: Galway | collected 2018-01-01
TATTGTAGGGGCGAAGCATTTGCCGTTATTGGCCTAAAATACTATGTATACGCTGAACGGCAAATGCTTCGCCCCTACGCCTGGCCGCAAAACAAAAGTTGCCGAAGGCCTAATTAATGTCAGGGGCCTCTTATAAATACTGCGCATTACGTATCGAGTATCTGGTCAATGTAATTTCGTATAAGAGACCCTCTTCGTATGTGTCATTGCGAGGGTCTTATCCGAAGCAATCCCAAAGGTATAGATTGTGGAGCCTGTTCCGAGCTTATCAGCAAGGAATCTCCGAGTTTGCTTCAGCTTTCGCCTCGCAACCGCTTCACTCCTCGCAATGATATTTTTAAGAATCCCATACATTTCATACACTTGCATACAGCCAAAGATTCAGTTTTTTCCATATTCTGTCCGGTCTCATCTCTTGGATGCTATAAATCCTGCAAACAAGGCAAAGCCTTGTTGCAGGATTAGGCCATTAAAAAAATATTATAGCGCAAAAAGATACATAAGAGCAACTGAAAATCAATTGCCTAAAATGACACAGGACTACTCCCAAAATTGCTAAAAATCGTATAGGAGACCTTTGGGCTTTCCTGTAATAATAACTGACAATTTCTACCTGTAGTTATCTCTCTTTTCCGCATTTACTCATCATTTTTGCCCTAACCAATCTTATCTCTTCATAGGAGTAGTCGTTTCCAAGTTTTTCTTTTACCGGGGTCATGAACTTCATGCCTAACGCTTCCAGGGTTTGCCTGATATGCTGCTGTTTTTCAGGGGGTATGAAGCTGTCTATTGAAATATCCTCGCCATCTAATATGAGTTTTTCTATATGAGAAACAATAGTGGATAACGCCAAACCCCTTTGTTGCGCAATTTCTCCGAGGGTAAGGTGTTGCCGGTAAAGTTCTAAGGTTGTTTGAGTAGTGAGAGTCTTTGGCTGTTTTACAGGAAATTCAGGATGTTTATGGATAATTGGTTTCGATTCGATATGGTGTTGTTTACAGTAATCAGTAATTTCCTTGAGAAAAATCTCTCCATATTTATGTAATTTTTGTTCCCCAATACCATTTATTTTCCGCAAATCAGGCAAATTTTGAGGATAACAGATAGACATTTCTTTAAGACTGGTATCATGGAAGATAATATAAGGGGGCACAAACTCCTTGTCAGCAAGTGTTTTTCTGAGATTTCTTAAACGTTCAAATAAGGTACGATCGTAATCCCCATCCCTTTCATCCTTCGGAATGTGAAGTGGTTCTTCGGGTTTTGTCAAAAATACCTTCTCGTTACGTAATAATACTTTTTGGCTTTTTTCGTTTAGCCTTAAGACGGGGTATTTATCTCCGTCAAGTTTTATGTACCCTAATTGAATTAACTCACGGGTAAACGCCTGCCACTGAGATTTTGTATATTCTTTCCCTACACCATATGTCTTAATCGTATCGTGCCGGTTCTGCAATACCTTTTGATTTTTCGAACCTTGTAAGACATCAATAATGTAATTTACTCCAAATCGTTCACCTACCCTGTAAATGCACGATAATATTTTTTGTGCAGCAATCGTTCCGTCAAATCGTTCCTTTGGCTCTAAACAAACATCACAATTGTTACAATTCGGTTCATCGAATTTTTCACCAAAATAATCCAGCAATAACTTTCTTCGGCAAATATTGCCCTCACAATAGTTTGTTAGGTGCCTCAACTGTTTATATGCAATCAGCTTTTCATTTTCATCTATCTTTTGATGAATAAAATACTCTATTTTAAATTTATCCGCGTAACTAAAGAGCAAGATACAATCACTTTTTAATCCATCCCTTCCTGCACGTCCTGTTTCCTGGTAATATCCTTCGATGCTTTTCGGTAAATCATAGTGGATCACATATCGTACATCAGGTTTATCAATACCCATACCGAAGGCAATCGTTGCCACGATAATTTCAACATCGTCATGGATAAACCGCTCCTGGTTTTCCGTTCTCACTTCAGCGGGTAAACCTGCATGGTATGGCAGGACGCGATATCCTTCTGCCTGCAAGCTTGTTGTTAAACTCTCCACGGTTTTACGGCTTTGGCAATAGATGATTCCCGAGTCCTTCTTTCGACTTTTCAAATAGTGGAGTATTTGATGATATGGGTTATCTTTAGGTTTAATCTGGTAATACAGATTTTTCCTGTTAAAACTCGCCTTGAAAATCCTGCAATCTGATAACTTCAATTGTAAGATAATATCTTTCTGAACGGCAGGTGTAGCGGTAGCTGTCAGGGCCATAACAGGTACTTTGGGGAATTTCTCCTTCAATATCTCCAGCTGACGATATTCGGGTCTGAAATCGTGTCCCCATTCTGAAATACAGTGTGATTCATCAATTGCAAACAGGGAAATCTTCAACCCTTGCAAAAACTGCAGAAATTCCGGCATAAATAATCTTTCTGGCGCAATATACAGAATCTTTATTTCATTATTTAATAAACTTTGCCTTTTTGCATCGATTTCACTATAGCTCAATGAACTATTAATAAATATTGCCGGGATACCGTTAGCAAGCAATCCATCAACCTGATCCTTCATCAAGGCAATGAGGGGAGAGACGACAATCGTCACACCGCTAAAAAGCAGGGCAGGCAGTTGATAACATAAGGATTTACCACCTCCTGTCGGCATAAGGACAAAGGCATCTCTTTGCGCCAATACTTCCTTAATAATGTCCTCCTGAAGGGGGTAAAAGCTTGTATAGCCAAAATATTTTTGTAATGTTTTGTACATAGTTCTTTAGATTATCTGTTTCTAAAATACTCGTATATTTTTCCCCTTTTCTCAACCACTCACATATTTCTCCCTTTTCTAAAGGGGGATCAAGGGGGATTAAAAGACTGCTCCGGATAAAGCCCTTGCAATGATAGATACTCTATAATCTACAGTACCCTTTGTATGAAACCGAACATACCGCATTCAACCCCGAAAGTGCGAAATGATTCTGGGTACAATATACCCTACCATCAGATCCCGAAGGGATGACATCTCAATGCAGATATCCCATGTCACCCCTTCGGGGTTGAAGGGCTTGTTTCTGCTTTTTCTATAATCATGACATCCCTACGGGATTAGGTAGAGACGCAAGATTTTGCGTCTCTACAACCGACAAACGCAACGTCTTGCGTCTTCAAAATCCTGCGCCTGTACCATTGCAACATCGTGTATCTCTGCGTTTAATGTTGAGGAATTTCAATTCCGTAGGGCAACCCTTTAGAGTTGCCATCCCCCATGCGCTATTCAGGCGGGGGCGGCAAGGCTAAAGCCCATACGCATCAAGCTAAGCTCAGTGGCTCGTTCCCAAACTCTGTTTGGGAACGCAATTGCCTCGAAACTCTGTTTCGAGTAGGGATAGGTTTGAAACCTGCCTCTCCTGAGGAATCATACACACTATCATTCAGGTTTATCACGGTAGAACAGGCAAGATGCCTGTTCTACCATTGATTCGAGAAACGGAGTTTCTCGTACATGTGTGTTCCCAAACAGAGTTTGGGAACAAGCTGTCGGCGCTTAGCTTGATGCGTATGAGGCTAAAGCCTCGCCCTACATCGATTCCGTTTTTTCATGAGGAGAGACGTAAGATTTTACGTCTCTCCTGCCAAAGATAACCTCATGGTACTATAGTAAACCTCTTTCAAAATTTCCGATCAATGAATCTTTTATTTTGCTCGTGTTTTGAATCTTTGAGAATAGAGTATGTATCATATCAGGGGTATAATCCTTATAACACAAATCAACCCTGAAATGTGTTTGTCCTGCCTCAAGGAATTTTGGGATATAGTGGATAAGAGAAAATGGCTTTTCATGAATGACTATGGTCTTACATTCATTGTCCATTGCTATGAGTTTATCGCCATATTCATTTTCTACAATCACTTGCTTGAAATTACACCGATTTTTTCCAGGACAAGTCCCCTTCTTATGTGCCCAAATGCAGGTTTCGGAGATGAAGAGCGGAATATCCTGGTAAATAACTATGTCTGTATGGGGAGAAAACAGCTTCTGTAAATTATCTTTATCATCTTCGGGTGATAAGGTGCATCGGTTAAATCCTAATCCTTTCAGTTTTATTGCAGAGAGCGGATTTAGACAATACAAGGGATAATCGGCGTACAATAGGACATCCTTTCCTTCAAACAGACCTATTGCTCCCAGGTTTGAAACCTGAAATTGCCTGAATCCCTGGGAGATCAATTCATTGAGGATCTTTTTAAAATGTTCATAGGGGATAGATGCATTCCCTTGATCTCTCATAATAGCAGGAAATGAGAAAATGATCTTATCATTCATTTCCGGTAGCCCTCTTTTCGTAAAAATTTCATAAACTTTCTCTTGTATAAAGGGGGGTTGAGGATGATTATCGTTTGTGAAGATTTTATCTGTTAGTAAGATGTATATCTTATACATTTTTTCTAACGGTATGTAATTCAAATAATCCAGGTTATCAACTTTGATAGATAGTTTCATTTCATTTTCAGAAATAATGCTTTGTGAATATGCCTCTTTAGCTGTAGTACTGCCGGGAATACCTCCAAATCCCCCTTGATCCTCCTTTAAAAAAGGGGGAAGGGGTGAATGTTTTAGAAAAGGGGGATTTAAGAAAATATTGCTGTTCGGGATATTGAATCTGGTAATGGTATCCTTTATCCACTCCTTTATGTTTTTACCTCTATACTCCCTATTCTTCATCCATGTTGCTGATAAATTTTGGAGATAATCTCTTCGAATATCATTTAATATGCTGAGCGGGACAAATAAATCCCCGGATATATCGGCATGCATGCTGGCTAATCTAAACGGCGTCTCACCTGAACGGGAGAAGCATCTTTTTATATCTTCCTCCTGAATTATCTTATGGATTCCTTTCTCCAGATTTATAGGATAGTCCTTAGTATATAGGGCGTTCTGTACAACCCCTTGTATGCTAATACCATCTGGCCTTATTCTTACTTTGAGATCGGCTGGTATCTGAGAAGGTGCGAGCTTTTTCGGCATCTTTGAGGAAAACATCTCATGAACCTTCCGGGAAGAAAGCAGATAGAGCTTTGCGCCTTGTCTATAGTAGTGTTCGGTAGGAATCGCAGCAATATCACCTGCCTTTATACTAAATACCCTTTTCCCTTTCATCACGATAGTCTTAACAGATAGCAATGCCGGTTTTGCCAAAGTATTCTCAAAAACCTGTAGCAGGTCCCTTACACCAATCTCCGTATCTGCCCTTATGGTAAGGCATCCCTTTTCTGATTTTATTACTTCACCGGCGTAAGATCCGACATTTGCAGGATATGATGAGTTAATCATATCTGCCGCCTTTACCGGACCATTCCTGATAATTTTTTCATTTTTATAATCACTTTCTCTCAATAAATACGAATGGGTTGTTTCCCGGCTAAAAACGGTTTTTATACGGTGAACAGCAGCATCGTAGTCATATAATTTACCATCAATGGCCTGCCGGTAAGCATGTGTTACTACGGCAACATATTCTGGTGATTTCATACGTCCTTCAATTTTACATGAATGGACACCTGCATGTATCAGATTGCTTATATAAGGAAGTGTAAGAAGGTCCTTCATAGAAAAATAATATCCACCTTTATTTTGTTGATCCTTGTAATACATCCTGCATGGCTGTGCGCAGCGCCCACGATTTCCGCTTCGGCCACCTATCACACTGCTGAAGAAGCATAATCCGGAATAGGAGTAACAAAGCGCTCCATGGATAAAGACCTCTATCTCTGCGGAGGTATTTTGTGAGATATGATTAATCTCATCCATTGATAATTCCCGGGCCAGGACGATGCGTTTAAACCCCATCTTCTCCAGTTGTTTGACTCCGGCAATAGTATGAATGGCCATTTGTGTGCTGGCATGAACGGTAAATTGGGGGAATTGGGATTGTATTAAAGAGAGGAGTCCCAGATCCTGGAGGATGATGGCATCAGGTTGCAGTTCTTCCAATGCGATTAAATAGTCCACAATCTTATCCAATTCGCTGGTTTTGATCAGGGTATTCAGGGCGATATAAACCTTGATATGCCTTTCATGCGCATAAGCAATAGCCTTGCTGGCATCGTTCAGGCTAAAGTTTTCTGCACTGGCGCGGGCGCTAAAATCATTGAGACCCAGGTAAACGGCATCAGCTCCATTCTCAACAGCAGCAAAAAAACATTCCATAGTACCGGCAGGGGATAATAACTCGGGCTTTTTTCGTTGAGATTGTGGATAAGATGATAGGGCGTGGGAATGGTTCTTTATCATGATCATGTAATTTTTACATTTAACCAAATACCGGTAACTACAGATTTCACCATTATGCGGATATATAAAAATTTAAGAGGCGCCAGGGAAGATTTATTCACCGTGTAAGAATACATATAGTGAAATTGTGGCCTTACTTAAAAGTATCTTTGTTTAATGCTTCATACAAGGCAATCTGCTCTTCTACGCTTAATTGTCTGGCCTTATGCTTGTTACACAAACACATGGAACAGCGTTCATCACTGCAAAACTGACAACTAAAACAGTCGTCACATGGGTACTTTTTATCTTTACACTTACTCATTTTTCTATAAGAGGAGTAGTATTGTTTAAAATGTAATAATTACTTTATTTATAAGTATAGAAAATTTATGGGATATTCAAAAGATAAATCATAAATTATTATGGCAACAAAAGGCGTCTTTGGTAAATCTTACTTCTGAAGGATCTCGTTATTGACTGATATTGAGAATGTTATATAATTGGAAATAGTATACCATAGTTCCTGGAGATAACTCTTTTCATAATCTAAATTTACTGAAAACGTGAAAAATGAAGCTTGGCAAATTTGAAATCTATCCGGTTAATGACGGCTACTTTTATCTTGATGGTGGAGCAGTTTTTGGTGTTGTGCCCCGTGTCTTATGGGAAAAGATATATCTGCCTGATGAAAAAAACAGGATACAGCTTGCTCTCCATTGCCCTTTGGTTGTAACGAAGAAATATAATATCCTTATCGACACAGGAGTTGGAACAAGGCATGATGAAAAATTTTGCAAGATTTACGGTATCGGTAAAAAATCCAACCTTCTGGAATCCTTATGTCGCTTTGGATATCAACCGAGAAATATCGATCTCGTTATTAATACCCATCTCCATTTTGATCATGCCGGTGGAAATACAACCTTTAATGAACAGGGTGAAATTACTCCCGCATTTCCAAAAGCGAAATATCTCATTCAAAAAGGGGAGATGGAAGCAGCCCTGGATGTCAATGAAAGGACAAAGGCAAGTTATATAAAGGAGGATTTTCTTCCTATCGGTGATTCTAAGTATCTTACCTTGATAGATGATGAGATTGCAGAAATTGATAAAGGGATTTCACTGGTAAGAATTGGGGGACATACCCGTCATCATCAATGTGTAAAAATGGAATCCGAAGGGAAAATTGCTTTCTTTCTGGCTGATCTCATTCCCACGATTGCACATCTCCGTTATCCTTATATTTCTGCATACGATTTATTTCCTTTAGAAACCCTGCAGCAGAAGAAAAACATACTAAAACAAGCATTTGATGAACAGTGGCTTCTGATCTTTCAGCACGATCCTAAAGTTCGGATGGGCTATCTTAAGAAAGTGGATGATCGGTTCGATATTGAAGAAGTAAAGATATATTGATATTTAATACCTTTGATAAGGAGGAGATATGCCTCACATTATTATAGAAAATCTTTTAAATGTTATAGAGAATATTGATGCTTCTGTTGGAAAACTTCTGCTATCGGCTTTTTTGGGTGGTATTCTCGGGTGGGAAAGGGAGCGACGGGGACGTCCGGCAGGATTACGGACCCATATTCTGGTGTGCGTAGGTGTAACCTTGATGATGTTAGTCTCCGAGCATATTTTTGAAAAATACAGAGCGTATACTGTCGACTCCGTTATACGGGTTGATCCTGCCAGGATTGCTGCTCAGGTGCTAACCGGTATTGGCTTCCTGGGAGCCGGCACTATTATGAAGTTTAGAACATCGGTTAGAGGTTTGACAACGGCTGCATCCTTATGGGTTGTGGCGGGCATCGGTTTGGCAATAGGAAGTGGTTACTATATGCCCGCTATACTCACCACCGTTTTGGCTCTTTTTTCATTATTATTGTTGCCACTTTTCGATTGGAATATCAAGAACGATAAATACAAAACGCTTCGGCTTTATATATCAGGTTCTGGCCCGCTTTTTACATCGATTACAGAGATATTAAACAGGAACTCCATGCAATTACAAAATTACGGGTATGAGAGAGACCTTGTGAAAAATGAGATCCTCTATAATATTAGTGTGAAGTTTAGAGAAGATGCATCAGTCTCGAAGGTTTCTGATGAAATTATAGAGTCAATTAAGGAAATTCGGAAATTTGGTTGGGAATAGGCGCCCTTTAATTATCTAAATATCTGTCCAATAAACATTTGACAATATACAACCTATTTGATATATTTCCCGTAAAATCGGATTGCCCGAAGTTGCGGCAAGGTATGATTTTCCATGCTTTTTATCTTAAAAGTAATAAAAAAAAGGGAGATAGTTACTAAAGACTTTTATGGGACATAAGTGTTTGAAGTCCGTTATACATAATTTATTTATCGATAAAAGTTTTCATAGGAGACTCTGTAATGATAAAGAATCTAGTATCGCCATTCAGGGTACCGATATTAATGGCAGTATTAGTTTCTGGAGGTGTATACGGATGTTCTAAGGTTGATATGCCCGATGAGGTTATACTTGCATACCAAAAGGCCATTCATATTAACCCCAACCTGGCTGAAGCACACTATAATCTGGGGATGGCTTATAATAATAGAACTATGGCGAATGAGGCAATCGCAGAGTTAAAAAAGACAGTCGAGATCGACCCAACCTGTAAGGATGCATTTTTCCAGCTTGGTTTGCTTTATATGAATAAGGGCCTTTGGGAGGAAGCGGTAGCCGCGCTTCAATCTGTGGTGCAATTAGATCCTAACCATGAATTGGCGTATAGCAAACTAGGCGATATCTATAGATCCAAAAAGATGTTTCGTGAAGCAGTTCAGGAGTATAAAAAAGTATTAGATATTAATCCACAAGATGCCGTTACTCACTATCATTTGGGATTAGCCTATGTAGGTGAAAATGAGAAAGAAGAGGCCATCTGTGCATTTATGGCGGCTATTGTGATTAATCCTAATTATACGGATGCCCATTTTTGTCTGGGGCAGGTCTACTTAGATATGAAACTGCTGGACGAGGCATTGTCTGAATTTAAAAAAGTTACCGATATCAATCCTCATCATGCTCCGGCACATTATCATCTCGGTTTAACCTATTATGCGAAAGGCGATACTGATAATGCAATGGATGCCTACAAGAAATCGATAGAAATTGACCCTAAGAATCCCAAGGTGCATTATAATCTGGGAATCGTTTATGCTGATGAGCGATTATTTGACAATGCTATTGAAGAATTTAGTACAGTGGTAAAACTTGACTCTGATGACGCAGAAGCCCATTACAGACTTGGTAAGGCATATGCTGATAAGCGGGTGTTGGCTAAGGCTATAGCTTCAGTTCAAAAGGCAGCGGCGGCACATTACAATATCCAGAATCCTTATTCAGATAAAAGGGCTCTTGATGAAGCAATTATCTCATTACAAAAGTCCATAGAGGTAAACCCTTACGATCCATCCGTATACTTTGATCTTGGCAGTGCATACTCACAAAGCAAGGTTCTTGACGACGCTGCGAAAGCGCTCGAAGAAACGATCAGAATTGATCCCAATTTTGCAAAGGCACATTATGGTTTAGGTATGATTTACAAGCGAAAGGGTATGGAAGAAGAGGCGCATCGGGAGTTTTCAATATATCAAAAATTAACAGGACAGTGTAATAAGTAAATTGTGGAACTGTTTACCGGCATAATAACTATTGGTACTATTCATGATAAAGAATGTACAAGAGAATTACGAAAAGGAGTGAGTAAAATCCTCTTTTTCCTTTGAATAAAACTTAATGGCGTATTTACCCTCAGAGAAATGGAATAGTATATCTATCCGTTACTTTTTCTTACATACAATTTCACACAGGCCTTCTATCCATGTATTAGATGTGATAGGTATCCATTCAGGGCGGGAATAGATTTTTTCTTTTTCACTTCCATCTATATACTCCACGCGCATCTCAAGAGAGCGGTACCTTCTTTTAGAACAATCTATTTCTCTCAGCATCCTCATCTCTCTTGTTAAAGAGTTTGAATTCTCAGAGACAATCGTTTTATCCCATACTCTAACAAGATTATCAGAGGTATATGTTATACTTTTTACATCATAGTAATGTTTGGTGTTGTCTTTACTCGTAGCATAATACTTCCATTTCTCGTCCCCCGCTTCAATACGGGAAAAAGATACGATAACACTGAAAAGTAAAGATAAAAAGATAACGGGCTTGATGAATGGTTTCATGATATAAGTTCTATACTTTATAAAGTATTCCTCCAAAAATGAATTTTATATGGGATTGTTCAAATCTACATGGTTAATTTAATATATGCCACGCTTATGGCCTTATCCTGAATGCTCTGTGGTTTTATATTCTCTCTAAGGTTTTACCAGTGCTCCGCTTATTTTTACTACAGCTTTCTTTACTAATTTTGTAGAATCTCCTACAACCAGTTGTGGTATGTGTGCATCCCCTGGAAACAGAACAACGAAAGTGCCGGGATATGCGTCAACACGGGCCGGACACATTCGTGGCCGATGGTAGAACGCTACATCTTTTTCCATATTATATGGTATCTTAATCTGAAGGGTATCGATTGGAAACCACTCGATACCTTCAGTGCCTATAAGCACAGTCTGGATATCTATATAGTTTTGATGCGCTTCCAGCATTGCCATGTTAGGGAGACGTGTCTCGTAACTCATGACCCGCACAAAAATATCCTTTCCTTGTAGTGTATATTCCTTCTCTTCCACATCGGGTTTGAGAGATGTTAAGAAATCAAAGGCACGCTTCCAGGCTGCTCCGGAAAAGTAAGTTTCCCAATTTTCCAAACGGTCAATAATCATACCCTACCTCAATTGAGAATATGTAGTTAAAAATAATAGCCAAAGAAAATAAAAAAATCAGGAAGATCAATCTGCAAAATTACTCTTTTTGTTGTGCCATGTCCCATTTCTGCGATATCACATTGTTGTATCATGTCGCAACTCTGTATAGACCCTGATGATGATTCTATAACAGTATACTATCAATTTTTCTCCCTGTATTCATATTTGAATATAAATTATATCTCATATTCCTTTATTGGCATACATTTTTCTTAATTAGTATAAATCATAGTTCTTTGTCTTTTCAGACAGTCTTTTCATTAACTGAATTTGGCTGCAAATATTTTAAAAATGAAAAGCTTTTTAGAACGTTCTTTCAGGAAGATTATGTGTACATTACAAAGAATTGCAATAGAGAAATGCCTCCATCACGTAATTTTAAGAGAACGGTATGCTAAATAGTAACTCAAAACAGGATGAAAAGATTACCGTTTTCGTGAACAGCACCATTGCTAATTTTATACCTGCATTCTTCAAAAATAGAAGAAATGATATTAAATCTGCTTTGGAGGCTTTGGAACTATGTGATTATGATACCATACAGATAGTAGGGCTCAGTATGAAAGGGGCGGGTGAAGGCTATGGGTTCGATGCGATATGCGATATCGGTCTGTCTCTTTATCAGGCTGCAAAAGACAAAAATCCGCACGAAATACGGAAACAGGTGAGTAAACTTACAAATTATCTCGATCGTGTGAATATAGTCTATAAATAAAAATAGCCTGATATACATTGATCAATTTGGTATATCAGGCCTTGAAATTCCGTATTAATCTATAATTAACAGTAGCGACTTGCTATCAACGCACTTTATATCCCTTTACAAAATTTATTACGTCTTGATTTTACCGCTACTGAATGTTTTTAGAGAACATTGAATCATGGAGTATGGGGATATTGAAATTTACTATACAAATTAAAGTCTGCAACTTTTAATCGGTGTTTTTTGCGTATAAATACACCTTTGGGAACGTTTAACCCATCTAACACTCCCCACACTCCATAATTATTATATCATGAAAAGCAACTTTTGCAAACCCAACACCTGAAAATTTCATAATTTGAAGTGGCTTTGTTGCACAAAGCCGGATAAATATCTGATATACTAAGAGAATAAGGGAAAGAGTACCATAAATTATTTTGTAGGATAAGTATATCAGTATGAA
>JAANMX010003955.1_pt1 | contig 12304 bp, 9 predicted proteins | sample 7279681 | NCBI WGS metagenome assembly JAANMX01 (sample SAMN14094542, study PRJNA606508) | bioreactor metagenome | isolation source: A lab-scale SPAN reactor treating ammonium-rich wastewater day 351 | place: Ireland: Galway | collected 2018-01-01
ATGGTGAACCAGGAACCGCTGTTCTGCAAGGTGAAGCCGGTGTGGTGCTCGAAACCGAAGCGGAACGGCCCCTTGATCCCCTGGGCGGCGCGTGCGGCATCCTCGTCCAGCAGCGCGGCCACGTCCACTGCGGGTAAATGGACCGCCACGGCCACGGGCATGCCGCGCTTCTCGGCCTTGTCGCCGTAGGGGTGGCCGCCGAATGACAATTGGGCTGAAAGTTGGGAGGGAGCCAAGGCGGCGGCGAGGGCGAGCAGCGTAATGATCTGGTTCATCGGGGGCTTGGATCTTGTCGCGCAGGGGTGACGCGCAACCGGGGCGATTGGTTGCAGCGAAAGTAGGATGTCCCCGCGTGTGCCGGGCCGCCACCTAGGGTTTGGCCGTGGCCTTGGTCCGCTGCGCCGACGCCCCGTCCGGCAGCTGCACGTAGGCGATCAGGTAGCCCTTGTCCTGGGAAGGCACAAACCCCGTCGGCACCCGGTCGAAACCAAGCCACGTGAGCGCGATGAGGCCCGCGTACAGCGCCAGCCCAATCCCGCAGCGCCGCAGCAGCCGACCCAATACCGCGACATATCCCGACCGCCCCGCGTCAAAAAGCCGGTTGAAGCCCGCGAATAACCACCCCACCGAATAATGCACCAACCGCCCCACGCGGTCATGTTTCTCGCCGTGCGGGCGAAGCAGGAGCGCCGAGAGCGCCGGGCTCAGCGTCAGGGAGTTAAAGGCGGAGATGAGCGTGGAGACGGCGATCGTCAGCGCGAACTGCCGGTAGAACTGCCCCGTCAGCCCCGAGAGGAAGGCCGTTGGGATGAACACCGCGGCCAACACCAGCCCGATGGCGATCACGGCGCCGCTCACCTCGTCCATCGCCTTGCGCGTCGCCTCCACCGGCGACAGGCCCCGCGCGATGTGCCGCTCGACATTCTCGACCACCACGATGGCATCATCGACCACGATCCCGATCGCCAGCACCAGGCCGAACAGCGAGAGATTGTTCAGGGAGAAGCCCAGCATCGCCATGGCCGCGAACGTCCCCACCAGCGACACGGGAACCGCCAGCAGGGGTATCAGGGACGCGCGCCAGTTCTGCAGGAAAAGGATGACCACGATGACCACCAGCGTCATCGCCTCGACGAGGGTCTTCAGGACCTCGCGGATCGACTCGCGTATGAACTCCGTGGTGTCGAAATGGATGCGGTACTCCATCCCCGGCGGGAACTGCCTCGCCATCTCCTCCATCGCCTTCCCGATGGCGTCCCTCGTCTCGATGGCATTGGAGCCGGGGAGCTGGAAGATGCCCACCGTGACCGTCGGCTCGCCGTCGAGGTAGTTGCGTATGTTGTAGTCATTCGCGCCCATCTCGATGCGCGCGATATCGCGCAGCCGCGTCACTTGCCCGTGGGGGCCGGTCTTCAGCATGATGGCGCCAAATTCCTCGGGCGTCTCCAGGCGCCCCTTGGTCAGCGCGGTCAATTGGAAGAGGTTGCCCTCGGGTTGCGGCTGCCCGCCGAATACCCCAGCGGCCACCTGCACGTTCTGTTCGCGGATGGCCTCGACGATCTCGGTTGCCGTGAGGTCGCGCGACGCGGCCTTGTCCGGGTCGATCCACACGCGCATGCTGTATTCGCTGACGCCAAATATGCGCGTGTCGCCAACACCGGGCAGGCGGGCCAGGTGGTCCTTCACGTGAAGGAACGCGTAATTCGCCATGTAGAGCGCGTCGTAGCGGCGGTCGGGCGACACGAGATTGACCAGCGCCGTGATGCTGGGGGAACGCTTGAGGGTCGTGACACCCAGGCGCCGCACCTCCTCGGGCAGCCGCGGCAGCGCGGTCGACACGCGGTTCTGGACATGGACCTGTGCCGTATTGAGGTCCGTGCCCGTCTTGAACGTCACCGCCAGGCGGAGTTGCCCGTCACTGCCGCAAGACGAGGCCATGTAGAGCATTTCCTCGACCCCGTTGATCTCCTGCTCGAGTGGCGTCGCGACCGTCGCGAGCACCGTCTCGGCGCTGGCGCCCGGATAATTGGCCATGACAAAGACCGTGGGCGGCGTCACCTCGGGGTATTGGGCGACCGGAAGGGTCAGCAGTGCCACCAGTCCCACCACCACCGTGACGATGGAAAGCACCGCGGCAAAGATCGGTCGCCGGATAAAGAAATGGGAGAATCTCATGGGCGCGACCCACCGCTATCGCGCGCCGTCGGCTCCGGCCCGGCGGATCCGGCCTCCGCCCCGGCCGCCCCAACGACCTCGACCCTCGATCCGGGGCGCGCCAGCATGAGGCCGTTCACGACCACCCGCTCCTCCGCCGACAGCCCCTCCACCACGGCGCGCATCGCGCCATGCTGGCGACCCACCTCCACGGGACGGGACCCGACGACGTTGTCCCCATCGACCACGAGGACGAACTTGTTGCCCTGGTCCGAGCCAATGGCCACCGCTGGCACCAAAAGGGCCTCAACCGGCGGACCCGCCGGCACGCGCACTTTGGCAAACATGCCCGGCACCAGCGCCCGCCCAGGATTCGCAAAAACGGCACGCACCCGGATGGTGCCGGTCGACGGGTCCACCCGATTGTCAAAGAAATCGACCCTCCCCTTGTGGGGAAAGCCCTCCTCCGCGGCCAGCCCCAGCTCGCACACCGGCGGGTCGCGATCGGGCCCGGCGTGCCACCGGTAGCGCGCGAAGGACCGCTCGTCCGCATCGAAATAGCAATAGACCGGATCCATCGACACCAGCGTCGCCAGGACGGTGCCGGGCACCATGCCGCCGCCCTGGACGAGGTTTCCCGCGGTCACCAGGCGGCGGCCGATCCGCCCCGCAATGGGCGCCTTGATGCGCGTGTAGTCGAGGTCCACCTGGGCGGCGGTCTCCGCGGCCCGCGCCGCCGCCAGCGACGCCTCCGCCTCCCGCGCCAGCTTGCTGCGGTTGTCAAACTGCTCCTCCGAGATGACGCGGGTATCCCGCAGGTGCTTCGCGCGATCGAGATCGTTCCGGGCAAGCTCCGCGCGCGCCTCCGCCCGCTCCCGCTCCGCCCGCATCCGATCATAGGTCGCCTGGTATGGCCGGGGATCGACGACGAACAACTCGTCGCCGACCCGCACCTCCGCCCCATCCTCAAAATGGATGGATTCGATATAGCCCGAAATCCTGGGCCTGACCTCCACGGACTCCACCGCCTCGATGTGACCGGGATACTCATCCCAGTTGGTCACGGTGGCCACCACCGGCTGGATAACGGTCACCTTGGGAAGGGGGGCGGCAGGCGGCACCTCCCGCGAGCACCCGCCCCATGCCCCGATCACCGCGACCGCGAGAAAAATGCGCCTCATGACCGCCCCCCCGACAGCAGCCCCTTTTCAATAAATGCCATCATGAACGATTCCGCCTCCCCGATGCTCTCCCCCCCCCGCACACGGATGCAGTGGAGGAGCAGCTCGTTCCCCAACCCCGAGATCGCCGCCACCGCCAGATCCACATCCACCGCCCGGAAATCCCCGGACCGCACCCCCGCCTCGATCGCCTCCCGCATCAGCGCCAGACACCGCCCCCGCAACTCCCGCGCCCTCGGAGGCAGGCCCACCATGATCGACGAACACTCCGGCACGAACTCCTTCACGTAAATCCGCATGAATTCTCGGTTCTGCGCGAAAAAATCCATCTTCCCATGCAACAGCGCTCTCAGCTTGCCCCACGGCGAGGCCTCCGCCTCGTACCGCCCCAGCAAATGCTCCAGATACGCCGCCAGCTTCCCCTCCAGAAGCTCCCCGTACAACGCCTCCTTCGACGCGAAATACCGATAGATCGTCCCCGTCCCGTACTCCGCCAACCGCGCGATGTCCTCCATCGTCGTCGGCCCATACCCCTTCTCCGCAAATAACCGCTCCGCCGCCCGTAGAAAATCACCCACCCGCATCCGCCGATCCCGCTCTTTGCGCGATGACAGAACATCGGCGGCAGTATGTGAAGCATCCTTCATTTTCTGAATCTTGTGCCTTCCGAACAGTTTTGTCATGCACTTTTCGGGGTCGGTGTCGCGGGCACCGCATCATGCTCGGGAAAACTTCCCCTCGTGGCGCAGGCATTCCTGCCTGCGGCGGCGGCCCTGGACCAGCGGGAGCAGACAGGAGTGTCTGCCTTACGAGCCGTCGGCGCAACCCATTCCCAACCAACAGAATATCCGCGGCATGCCCGATATCCGTGGTTCCAAGTTTCAGGTCAGGAATCTGTCGGACAAAGTCCGCCAGATTCCTAGAGGGCGGCGGCGATCTCGTCGGCGACGGACCGGATGGCCTGGATCGGATCGGGCGGCACGTACTTCGGCGCCCAGCATTCCACCGAGTAGATCCCTTTGAATCCGCCCGCCTCCGCGGCGCGGACGCACCCGGCGATGTCGTACGACGTGTGCCGATAGCCCGGATCGAACTCCATGCCCTTGGCCGAGATCAGGTCGGCCAAGGGGAACATCGTCGCGAGGAAGGCGACGCGTTGCTCCATCGTGACCTCCCCCGGCATGTTGCCGAAGTCGGGAAGCGCGCGGCACCAGGGGCCGCCCACCCCTTTCACGATCGCCGCCACGTTGCCCTCGCCCATGCTGTGGCCACCGTGATTCTCCACCAGCACCTTGACCCCCACCCTCTCGCCGTGCTCGGCCAGGCGCTTGAACGAATCGACGGTCGTCGCCAGATCGAAAGCCTCTCCCTTTGCGCCACCCGTGTTCGCGCGCATCGACGGCGCCCCGCACGCCGCCGCGATATCCATCCACCCCTTCGTGAATTCGATGCACGCCTTCCGCTTTTCCGCATCCGGGCTCGAGAGATCGAACGGCGGCTCGTCCATCTGAACGTTGATGATCCGCGCCCCGGCCCTCTCGGCCGCGGCCCGCAACTTCTCCCCGTACGCCACGGTCCCCTCCCCAAAATGCTTGCTCCACACCTCGACGTTCGAGATGCCCAACCGTTCGACGAACATCGCCGGCACATCGAGGAGCGAGAGATCCGGATCGCCGACCGTCGCCCCCTTCGGCCGGGTCGAGGGGAACCGCATCCGGAACGACACGGTCGTCGCCCCGATGCGCCCCATCTTGCCACCACCCGCCCAACCGCGACCACCCGCCAGCATCGATCCAACGGCCGCCAGCCCGAGAGAAACAAATCGTCTCCGTTTCATGGATTCACACTATGCCAAGATCATCGCCCCGCCAGCATGATCCACGCGCCCGGCCCTGGGATCACCGTGATCGAAAACGCATCGAGATTGTCGTCCTGGGCAAATCCCGAGCGCAATGTCTGAAGCCCGAGAGCCTCCGCGGCAAGCGCGAGCACCGGCGACGCGCCCACGAGCCCGCCAGCCATCAGGATGTCACCCGCCGTTGCTGCGGCACCCCCAGGTCCGGCGATGAGCAGCAGCGTCGGCGAACCCGGCGCCAGAGAAAAGAGGATGGTGTCGATGCCCGGCGTAAAAACGAAATCGCCATTGTCGAACACCACCAGGGCGTCGATGTCATCCCCGCCGGCCGGATTCAGACCCAGCGCGGCCGCCGCGGCATAGACCAGTGTCCCCGCCGGCGCTCTCACCCGTAGCGAAGCCCCTTCGGGCTTCGGCGTGGGCCCAGGCCGCCGGCCGAAGGCCCTTCGCTACTAGCGAGTTACGTCGTATTTTCGAGCTAGTCCTTCCACTCGGCCGAGAGCCTCTCGACCAACGCCTTGGGCGTTGGGCCGTCGTGGATGACCAACCGATAGCGCAACCGCAGCGTCTCTCCGTCTTTCACGGCGACCGGCCCACCTGCCACGATGCAGGGGTTGATCATCCAGACGTACCGCGGGTTGTGCCAGGTGGACGGCGGGTTCTCCGGGTGCTCGATGACCGCGCAACCCACCGTCTTGCCCGATTTCAGCGCGATGGTGTAGTCATACCAGGCGCGCGCCGGCCAATTCAGCTTCGGCATCGAGTAATGCGGGTCGGGCAGGGTCACCTTCCCATCCGCGTCGGCGTAGAAGGAGTCCCCGTCATTGCGCGCCCGCACGCAGAACCCCCCAAACGCCTGATGGTCCAGCACCAGCGCCTTTTCCGGCGTCAGCCGATAGTCCAGATCCATGACGTAGGCCCCTTCCCGCTCGCGGATGCCCACTCCCGTGAGCTGCTTCATGAACACCTTCCCGTTGATGGTCCAGTCGTCGGCGATCTCCAATGCCGCATGCGCCGCGTCGGCCTGCACCAACTCGATGCCCTTGTTCACGATCACCCGCCCCGCGGTGGGCGCGAACTGGCCCCATCCCCAAAAATCGCCGCGCTCGATATTGGAGCCCTCCGTCGGCCCCAGCGGCCCGAAGGCCGAGAAATCCGCGGGCCAATGGAATTGCATCGCATGCCAGGCCAGGAATATGCCCCGGTGGTGGTGGTGGTCCCCCGGCGCCAGATCCGTCAACCGTTCGCCCGATGGCGTGTTGACCGGATGGAAACACGACGTGCTGTTCGCCGCCAGATTGGTCCTCTCCGGTTTCCGCGTCATGTAGGTGAACACGGCCCGCCCGTCCGGCGCCTTCAGCGTCATCCCGTGATCATCCGGCACCAGCGTATATTCGGCGGCCCTCATGGTCTCCTCCCGCGAGAACATCGCCAACGCGCCCAGGGCGATGGCCGCCCCCACGATCCGTCTCTGTTGCATCGGCGATGCTCCTCCAGCTTCCCCCGCCCGGCTAAACCCTCCCGAACCTTCGCCCGTGAAAGCCATTGCCCGGCCGCTTCGCAAACGCGAGCCCCTCCATCTCGACCAGCAGATCCGAGCGGCAGACGTCCGCGATCACGTAGATCACCGGAAGCGACTTGCCGCATCGCCGCTCCACGGCCTTCCGGATGACCGGATAATCCTGCGGCCGCTTCACGTACACGCGCAGCTTCGCCAAATCGCGCAGCGTCGCCCCCACGTTCGGCACCCCGCACCTCGCGAAGCTCTTCTGCGAGATCAGCACCTCGATGTTCGACAGGGTCTGGTCGGCCTGCTTGCCCGGCTGGCCCACGTGCACCGTCTTGGATCGCACAATGCTCGCGGTGCCCGAGATCCAGATCACCAGATAATCCCCGATCGCCTCCGCCATCGCGCGGACGAACTTCGGGCTCTCGGGGGAATACACCTTCTCGTACTCGTACACCGGCGTCTGCTGCGGGTTCTCCAGCGGGAGCAGGAAGACATCCTTCCGGTCGGTGTCGATGGCCGTCGCGCTCGCCGCGATCCCGTCGCCGCACATCCCGATGCCCGTGCTCGCGGGATACACCGACTGCCCCACGATCGCCATCGCGTGGCCCCGCCCGAACCGCACGCCCCGGTAGAAATCCGTCCGCGCGCGATTCAGTTCCATGTAGCGCTCGAGGTCGCCCTCCGGACCCGTGATGTTCCCCAGGTACAGCCACGTCCGGATCAGATGCTCCATCCCGATCCCCGCCCTCTTCAGCTTCTCCTTCAGCTGGCGAAACACGTCCAGCGACTTCTCGTACACCGTACCCGTCGCCGAGCGCGGCGTGATCCCGCCGCAGTGGGTCCACGTCACGTTGCCCATGCTCACCTGGAGCACGTTCGGCGCCGGACGCTCCACGTACACGGTCTTCCCGCCGGTCGCCCACACCTCGATCGCCAATGCCGCCCCAGAGCACGGCGGCTCGTGGACGAACGTGGTGACCGGCGGCTCGTCCATGTAGCGCGCCGCCAGGATCTGCTCGCACAGCGTCTGGTCGGCGGCATCCCGCAGGAACACCGTCTGGACCGTCACGTTCATCTTCTCCGGCTGATTGTCCAGCACGCCCCGCAGGCTCCGCAGCGCCTCCCCGAGCTGGATGTGGACCGGGCCGCGGCTCAACGGATTGACCATCAGCGCGAAGCGGGTGACCTTCCCCATCTCGATCTTCGTGTACTGGATCCCCGGCGCCTGGAACCGCTTGACGATACGCCCCGCGGACTGCGCCGCCCCGCCCCCGGCCTCTTTCCTGGAGACCGCCACCCCCACCTTCCGAGCGGCTTTCGCCGCCCCCTTGCCGCGCGGCTTGCCGCCCCGCTCTTTGGCCACTCTCACTCGCTTCGCTCCACGTGCCGTCTTTTTCACGCCGGGCATTCTGGTCGGTTCGCCCCGCGCATTCTACCAAATTTTTTGATATCAAATTATCGGCGGCTTGACATCCGCACCGCGCCTGTCGTGGTCCTGGCGCCTCCCGGGGGACGAGCTAGCAGACCCCGGGTCGCCCCGGGGCCATCCGGGACCCTTGGCGCGCAAGGGGCGGGACTCATGGCATCGCCTTGACCCTCACGTTCCGATACCAGACCGGCCTCCCGTGGTCCTGAAACCCGACGTGGCCCCGCCTGGCGAAATCCTTCAGCGCGCGAGGGAACTTGTTCTCCGAGCCATCGGGGTTCTTCCGCGGCACCGACCAACGATCCAGGTCCATCTCGTTGACGGTCTCCCCGTTCAGCTCGACGGTGATCCTGGGTCCCCGGCACGTCACCCGCATCGACTGCCATTCGCCGGGCGGCTTCGCGGCATTCTTGGATGGCGCCTGGCAGTCGTAGATCGCGCCGACGGTGCCCCCGCGGGTGAGCTGATCTTTGCCGAAAGAATTGTTCACCTGCACCTCGATGCCCGTGAAAACCGGATCGCCCAGGTCCGAGGTCCTCAGGAAGACCCCGCTGTTCGCTTTCTCCGGGACCTTGAACTCCAGCTCGAGCACAAAGTCCCCATAAGGTTCCCTCGCCCACAGGTAATCGGCGTTGTGCTCCTTGCCATCGTAGTCGGCGCGCCTGAGCGCGATGACGCCGCCCTCGACGGCCCAGGACTTGTCCGGCCCCATCTGGAAAGCATCGAGATTCCCGCCATCGAACAGCGTGACCCACCCCTCGCCCGAGCCGCCCCCCGCCGCGGCAGGCGACAGATGCCTCACGTGAACATTGCGAAATTGGACCAGGCTGGATGCCGGGCCCACCTCCCCCTCCTCGACCTCGATGCCCTGTTTTCGCATCGCCGCGATCTGCTTGGGCGACAGAGGCCCGCCGTGGTGCTGGAAGCCGATGGGGCCAGAGGTCTTCACGCCCGGCAACTGCGCGCTGTCGATCACCGTCACGCCATTCAACACGATGGTGACGCGGTCGCCCACGACCTTGGCCAACATCGCATTCCATTCGCCCACCGGGTTGTCCGCCTTGGCTTTCGGGACCGCCGCCGCGCGCTGCTCGGGCGTGATGTCCTTGCGGTTGCGCAGCATCCAGAGTTCGCCCGACCCGCACGGCCAGCACCAGAGGTTCGCCTGGTGGCCGGGTCGGAACAGCAGCCCCGAGTCCGCGTTCGGCGCCGGGGTGACGATTTCCTTGCCGTCCTCGTCCTTCTTGTATGTGCCATCCGGCAGGATCGTCTTCATCGGATAAAGCCCGGTGGCGCGCTTGAACCTCCACTCGAAGTAAATCTCGTAATCCCCGAATGTCTCCTCGGTCCACAGGTTCTTGTCGCCCTTGGCCTCGGAACAGGCGTCGTAGTCGATGACGCCATCGACCACCCTCCAGTGGCCATTGTCGCCAACCGGGACCTTCCACCCGGCGAGATCCTTGCCATTGAAGAGAGGCTCAAAGCCGCTCCCCTTCAACTCTTCGGGTCTCATGAAGCCCCCGCCCATCGCGGCGCCCGCCAGCGCCGCAGATAGCATGCCGCCAATAATGATGAAATGTGCTGCCCTCATTATTTGCCTTTCTCGCCTTTCGCCTTTGCGGCGGGACCCTTGCCTTTGACCAGATCCATGGGCGCGGGTCCCTTGCCGTGGATCTTGCGGGGGATCGGGGCGGGCCCGGGCATCGGCATATCGCGCCAAGGCTCCCAATTCGGGTAGGTGTCCTCCGGGGGCAGGCGATGCTCCGGTTTCCCCTCGGGGGTCTGGCCCCGCCAATAGAAGACGTAAAGCCCGCCCTTGCCGCTGATCACCGCATCATTGTGGCCGTCGGCATCCATGTCCGCGACGTGGATCTTCATGCCGGCCGCCGGGACGAAGTTCGGCGGCGGATTCCGGCGGGTCATATCATCCTCGAGCTTGGGCAGGTGATTGAAGGCCATGACGTGCCGATGGGGCACGCCTTCCTTGAAATCGTACCAGAACACGAACAGCGGCTCGTAGCACGACACGTCACGGCCGTGGTGGGCGAACAGGCGCTTGCCCGTCAGCAGATCGTCCTTTCCGTCGCCATCCAGATCGCCCAGCGCCATGGTGTGGAATTGCCCGTACTCGGTCTCGACCCAACGCGTCTTGAACTCGCGGCCCCCGTCGGCCTTCTTGGTCTGCTGGAGCCAAGCCAGGCCGTACGTGTGTGCCGCGCCGATGATGAGGTCGTTCATCCCATCCCGATCCACGTCGTGCACCAAGATCGGGTGCGAGGCGGCGGCGTAGCTGACGTTCACCTCAAACTTGTAATCGGCGTGAAACGTCCAGTCGTCCTCGGCGGGTTTCGCCGGGCACTCCCACCAGCCTGCGGGCGTGACGATGTCGGTGCGCCCGTCCATGTTTATGTCGCCCAACCCGTTGCCGTGGCCCTCGCCCTCCGTACCGATGATGTGCTCGACAAACCACGGGGCCTCCCGGGTGTGCTCGAGCCAGGTCATCCCCTGGCCCGGCTCCAGCGCCCAGTGGTTGCAGAGTATGTCCTCGTCGCCATCGCCATCGATGTCACCGTGGATCACCCCCTCCATGGATTTTGCGGTGTGGATCCGATAGGCCTTCCATTTGGCGCCCGATTTCAGCCCCTCCGGCCCGGGATTCTCGTACCAGAAGGCCCCCTTGTCGCGCATCCAGCCAGAGCTGACGACATCCGGATGCCCGTCGAAATTGACGTCCATCGCGAACTCGGAATTGTTCTCGGTCTCGGGGCCATTGACTCGGGCGCCGTCGCGGAAGTCGGCATGCTTCTTCCATTCGGGCGCCTCGTACCAGTTCCGGCCCGCGGCGATGTCGAGATCGCCGTCGCCATCAAAATCGGCGACCGAGCAACACTCGCTGAACGGCCCGTACCAGTACGTGTGATTCGGCGGGTCGTGGGCCGGGCCATCGATCTTCACGGGGATGAAGATCGGTTCCGGCGCCGCCGCACAAACGGCGGCGATGCCCGCGATGAGGGCGAGGGTGGCGGTTCGGATCATGGGTTTCCTCCTTGGATGTGCTGTCGAATTTCGGGAAAGGCGAGGGGTGTCCGGGGCGGGATGAAGAACTGGCGCGAAGCCACGCGCCCGTAGCGAAGCCGCTTCCGGCTTCGGCCTATCCCTGCGGCCGAAGGGCGAAGGCCCTTCGCTACTCGATCCCCGCGCCCGATCTTCGTTTCAAGCATCCAGCGTCCACCCGTTCTGATAATTCGCCTTGAGCAGCGCGTTCGCATCCTCGTTATTCGTGAACCGCATGTTCGGGCCATCCCATCGGAGATACGCGCCGCCGGCGCGGATGGCGATATTCCCCAGCAGGACCATCTCCGTCAGCGGGCCGGCGCAATCCGGCCAGTGCTCGCTGGCCGCCTGCCCACCGCGGATGGCCTCGATCCACTCCCCGTAGATGCCGCTCCGGCGCTCGAGTGTCTTCGGAGGCTGGGCAAAGGCCTGCATCTTGGATTCGGGGAGCAAGCGGGGCACGCCCCCAGAGCCCGACGCCAACATCTTACCGCGCGTCCCGATGTACAGATTGCCATCCTTCGGCAGCTCGCGACCCGCCTCCAGCTCCGGCGGCCTCGGGGGCCTGAGGCCACCGTCATACCAGATTACCCGGACCGGCTGCATGCCCTCGCGGGCAGGGTACTCCCAGGTCACGATCGAGGCCAGCGGCCACGACTCGCCCATCAGCCGAGAGCAGGATGCACTGACGGCCTCCGGATGCCCCAGCTTGAGCGCGCGCCGGGGCGTGTTGAAATGGTGGCATCCCATGTCCCCCAGGGCCCCCGTGCCAAAATCGTACCAACCGCGAAAATTCCACGGGTGGTACACGGCGCCCGCGATGTAGTCGTCCTTCGCGCTCTTGCCCCGCCTCTGGTTGTGCCCGCCACGCGCGACTATCTGCTCCATGGCGTAGTGACCATCGGGCCACTTGTGCTTGAAGGGGCGCATCGGCGCCGGCCCCAGCCACGACTTCCAATCGAAATGCCCGGGCACGGGATCCTGGCCGCCCGGGCGCCCCATCCCCTGCGGCCAGAGCGGCCGATCCGACCAGATGTGCACCTCCTCGACATCGCCGATCGCGCCGCCCCAGAGCAACTCGCAGGTGCGGCAGCCAGAATCCTGCGACGCGGGCGAGGCGGTCG
>JAANMX010003957.1_pt1 | contig 12292 bp, 9 predicted proteins | sample 7279681 | NCBI WGS metagenome assembly JAANMX01 (sample SAMN14094542, study PRJNA606508) | bioreactor metagenome | isolation source: A lab-scale SPAN reactor treating ammonium-rich wastewater day 351 | place: Ireland: Galway | collected 2018-01-01
GGTTGTTAATCGAGCGTATCGTCGTCTCTGACGAGGCTCTCTCTGTCGAACATATCGTTCCTACTATCGACAATAGTCGATTGGACTACACGTTCCGTGAAACGTGAAACGTGAGGTGCCGTCATGTGATCTCACGTCTTCACGTCTTCCCGTCTTCACGTCTTCACGTCTTCACGTCTTCACGTCTTCACGTCTTCACGTCTTCACGTCTTCACGTCTTCCCGTCTTCCCGTCTTCCCGTCTTCCCGTCTTCCCGTCTTCACGTCTTCACGTCTTCACGTCTTCACGTCTTCCCGTCTTCCCGTCTTCACGTCTTCCCGTCTTCACGTCTTCCCGTCTTCACGTCTTCACGTTTCACGTTTCACGTCTTCCCGTCTTCCCGTTTCCGCACGCAAATCGTGGCCCCGCCACCGTATGCTTTACGAAACAGGCAATACGGCCTCATCTCTCTCCCCGCATCACATCCCGAATCTCCCGAAAGCCAATCGGCACAATCCCCTCTTGCGCCAAAAAATCGCGCAGACGATCCGAGCGGAAGTAGTCGTACTCGTGGGTACGCCAGCCGCTGTTGACCGGATCGATGACGTTAATATCCCCCGGCGCGTTGGGGTGCAGGCTGAAATAGGTGATACCCGGCAGCAATCCCCGCAGAATCGACTCGTACAACTCGCTCCGATCCCCCTGGCCGTCCTGGCCGTCGTAGCCCGGTGTAATGCGAAACCAGTCCACCAGCGGCATTCCCCGTTCTTCGATGGCCGCGGCCCGCGCCTGATGGATGGTTTCGTCTTTCGGGCCATAGAACATCTGTCGCATCACCCTATCCACCTGGCGGAAAAAGAGCACCGGAACCCGATATTCAAAGCCGAGACGTACATATTCCTCCCACAGGCCAGGCAGCATCGCCGTGCCCATATGGGTGTCCAGATGGGTCATATCCACCCCCGCGGCCAGCGCCCGCTCGATCTGGGCCTCCATCTCCCCGATGGCCGCGGTTGGGTTGAGATGTTTAGCCACCTCGCCACCGCTGGCCCAGAAGTGACCCGTAGGATCCAGCAGCCCACTGTTCACCTGCCGGGTGCTGATGGGCCCCCAGCGGTATTGGGGCCATTCGCTGGTCAGGGTCAAGTGTACGCCCAAATCAAGCGACGGATGCGCCGCAGCCGTCTGCACTATCTCCGGCGACCAGGGACAGGGCATCATCACCGAGCCGGTCTTGAGCAGACCGACCGTCTGGCACTCCACAAAAGCCCGGTTGCTGCCATAGCACATCCCCACGTCGTCGGCGTGGAAGATGACCAGACGGGCCGAAGCGTCGTAGCCCAGGGCGGAGAGGAGGGGGTTTGGGTTCATTAGTTGCGTCTCCGTGTGACGTATTTCGTATAGCGTATTTCGTAAGGTGGCGAAGCCACGATTTGCGTGCAGAAACGTGAAGACGTGAGAGTATGTGACGACATCTCACGTTTCACGTTTCTGCTGGTTGGCGATGGCCCGGCCAGGGAGAGCGCGCCCACTAGCCCGCTGCTTTCGCCAAAGGTGGCCGGGCGAATCGTCTCCGCGATGCCCGCGCCGTTGAACGGGCGGCGCTCGACTGTCTCTTGCAGCACCGGTGTCTCTTGCAGCACCGGCTCAAAGATGCCGTAGCCCCGATCCAGCAGCCCGCCCAGAAAAATCAGGTCCGGGTTCAGTGTGTTGACCAGATTGGCCAGGGCAATCCCGGCGTAGACGGCCCGCTCCTCCAACATCTGCCGTATGGCCGTGTGCCCATTGCGGGCGACGCTAAAGATGGCCTCCATCGGGTCGGGCTGTTTCTCCAGCAGGACCGGATCGATGCGTCGGGCCTCTTCTGGAAAAGGACATCCGGTGGCAAAGGACACCCGGCGCGTGGGGGAATTAGTTTGGGTGTCAAGAGAATTGGTCTGGAATGGATTCTAGGCGAGAGGGGAGGGGTTGTCAACTTTGGATAGAGAGTGGAATGCTACTCTTTTGTGGGGACTCACTCGAAGCGGCTGTGGTATACTGGGGAGTAACTGCTCACCCCCTCCCAACCTCCCCCACTGTGGGGGAGGAGTCGGTCCACTTCCCTCCCTGAAATGGGGGGGGCAGGATGGGGTGGCTGAACAGGGAAGCACCCCCAACGGACACTTCTTATGCTCCAAACTATCGAATTAACGTTGACCGGAATTGCCGCTGGCGGCGAAGCCGCGGGTTATCTGCCGGGGGATGAACGGATCGTCTTTGTGGCCGATGCCATCCCCGGCGAACGGGTGCGGGCAGAAATTGTCGAAAGCCAGGAGGGCTGGCAGCGGGGCAGACTGCTGGAAGTTTTAGAGAGCAGCCCGGATCGGGTGACGCCGCCATGCCCCTATTTTGGGCCGCCAGCGCCGGTGCTTCTGCCCGACGGTTCGAGCCTGAATCCAACCGGGGCTGCCCGCTGTGGCGGCTGTCTTTGGCAGCATATCAGCTACGTACGGCAGTTGGCCCTGAAGCAGGAAATTCTGGTGGAGCACTTTGTCACGCTGGGCCAACTGGAGAGTACACCCCCCAAAAGCCGCCGGACTGTGGAAGCGCTGGTGGAGGATGTGGTTGCCCTGGGCGATCCCGGCAGTCCGGATGAAGATGCCGTTTTGGCTTTTGGATATTGTACGGAAATGAGTTTTGCACTGGACAGCCAGGGGCGGCTGGCCCTGCCAGACAGGAGCGGCGGCGTACTGGCCGTGGAGGAATGTCTGCTGCACCACGCCCAGTTGGGCCAACTGTTTGCTGCCTTTGCCGTGGACCCCGAGACCGGCGCAGCCCTGGCCGCGGAGTTGACGGGCGTAACCCTGGCCGTAGGGGCCACCGGCGATGAACTGGGCGCAGGCCGGGGCGGAGCGCTGGTGCTGGAAAGTCGCCGGGGCGACGCTCCCCAACTGGACCTGGAACTGCCGGTCAACGTCTTCCTGCGCCGGGCCGCGGGCGACAAAGAACAGACCGATCTGCTGGTGGGGGATTGGACCCATCGGGCCGCGGCCGGGGAGACAACCCTGGCAGTCTACCCGCCGGTTGGGGAACGCCCCCTGGCCTGGCCCCACAGCCTGGCCAACGAGGCAATCCCGACAATTGCAGCCGGGCTGCTGGAAGTGCGCCCCTTCGAGTATCTGATTGACATCTGGGCCGGTTTTGGCGCGAATTGTGTGGTTCTGGCCGAGACCGCGGCCACAATTGTCGCCGTGGAAGAAGACCCACTGGCCGGGGCCGCGTTGCAGTCCAACCTGGCCGGGCTGGACAGCGTAGACTTTCTGGGCGGCGCGCCGGACCGGGTGCTCAAGGAGATGGCCCGGGACAATTACCGGGTCCACGCCGGATTGCTCACCCCGCCGGAGGTGACCGACGCCCTGCCTCTGCTCTCCCATCTGGCCGGTCTGGGGGTCAGCCGCCTGGCATTGATCACCGATGATGCGGTCGGGCTGGCCCGCTCGTTGGCTGCTTTTCGGGCCAAAGGCTATACCCTCACCCGGATTCAGCCCATCGATCTCCAGCCCCATCAGAACGGGGTGATGCTCATTGCGCGGTTTGATCGGGGCACTGTTGGCAGCTAATTTTGACGGGTAGGCTGAGCGACTGTCAATCAGTTCCAAATCGGGAATGTGTCAAAACGTTCAGGTCTATCAGTCAGTTGGGCACTCATTGAAGCCAACCTGCGGCTGTGATACAATGCCGTCAGATGGAAGCGAACTTTGTCAGCGAGAATGCGCCTGTGCCTCTGTCTCTGCCCGCCACCTTTGCCTACAGCCAATCCAGCCTGCAAGCCTACGCCAACTGTCCCCGCCGCTTCTGGCTGGCCTACGTGGAGCAGTTGCCCTGGCCCGCGTTAGAGACCAAACCTTTTGGCGTCTACGAAGAGCAGATGCGTCTGGGCAGCCGTTTCCATCAGTCTGTCCTGCGGGCTGAGACAGGTTTCGACCCGGCACTGCTGGCGGCCAGCCTGGACTACCCGCTGGACGAGTGGTTTGCCGCCTACATCCGCCACCGGCCCGCGGACCTGCCCACCCAATTTGTGGAGAGTGAGCGGGTGTTGAGTATCCCCTTTGGCAACGCAAATGGCCGCTATCGGCTGGCTGCCCGCTACGATCTCATCGCCGCGCAACGGGACGGGGAACAGGCGAGGGCGGTGATTATCGACTGGAAGACCACCAGCCGACCTACCCGCCGGGAGCGTTTGCAGCAGCAGCTACAGACTGTCGTCTACCCCTTTGTGCTGGTGGAAGCCAGCCAATCCCTGCCCTGGGGCGCGCTCGATCCTGCCCAGGTGGAGATGCGTTACTGGTTCACTGCCGCGCCGGACGAGCCGGTCGTCTTCCGCTATAGTGCGGATTTGCACGCAGCCAACCGCACCCGTTTGCAGGGATTGTTGGCCGAGATTCTCTCCGGCAGCGGCCAGTCCGACTTCCCCAAAGCGCCGGACACGGAGCAGAACCGCCGTCATCTCTGCGCCTACTGCGTCTACCGCTCCCGCTGCGACCGGGGCATCGACGCCGGCGATCTGGCCCAGGTAGACGACGCCGACTTCTTTGTGGTCGATTTGGAGAGCGGGCTGGAATTTACCCTGGACGATGTGGAAGCGATGGCTTTTTGATGTCCCGTCCCTGGCTCGTCACCCCACCCGTCCCCCCCTCCCCCGCGCTCTCTGCCGCGGTGGGGGGACACCCCCTCGTCGCCCAACTCCTGGCCCAACGGGGCATCGACACCCCCGGGGCCGCGCTGCCCTTTCTCGACCCCGCCGCCTATACCCCAGCACGGCCTACTGCCCTCGTCGGCCTGGATCGGGCCGCGCATATCCTCCACAACGCCATCGGCCTGGGCCAGCGCATCCTCGTCTGGGGGGATTTCGATGTGGACGGCCAGACCAGTACTTCTCTGCTGGTGGCGGCGTTGCGTGAACTGGCCGGGCGGGAGCGGGTCGATTTCCACGTCCCCAACCGCTTCAGCGAAAGCCACGGAATGCGCCCGGCCAAATTGCAGGAATTTCTGAGCGACCCGGCGCGCAAGCCTGACCTGATCCTCACCTGTGACACGGGCATCTCCGACGGGCCGGGGGTCGGGCTGGCCAAGGATGCGGGGGTGACCGTCGTCATCACCGACCATCACGACCTGACCGCCGAGTTTGCCGACTATCCCCTGGGCGCAGAACCGGCCTGCGGCTTTTCCCCGGAGGAAGTGGGCCGGGAGAGCGTGCGCCGGGCCGATGGGCTGGTCAACCCGAAATTTCTTGCCCCCGGTGATCCGTTGCGCACATTGCCCGGCGTGGGCGTGGCTTACAAATTGGTGCAGCGGCTCTATGAGCTGGCGGACCGGGCCGGGGAAGCCGTCCACTTTCTCGATCTGGTGGCGCTGGGCATTGTGGCGGATGTGGCCGAACAGGTCAACGACGCCCGCTATCTGCTCCAACTGGGGCTGGAACGGCTGCGCCGCACGGAGCGTATCGGGCTAAGGGCGCTGATCCACACAGCCCGGCTCAACCCGGAGACGTTGGACGCCGAGTCCATTGGCTTTCAGCTTGGCCCGCGTATGAACGCGCTGGGCCGTCTGGACGACGCCACCGTGGCTGTGGAATTGCTCACGACCAAAGACGCCATCCGCGCCGGGCAACTGGCAGGCCAGATGGAGCGGCTCAACGGCCAGCGCCGTCTGCTCACCAGCCAGATCAGCGGGATGGCCTTCGATATTCTGGAAAAGCAGCCCCACCTCCTCGACTTCAACGCGATTGTGCTGGCCCACCCCAACTGGCACGCGGGGATTGTGGGGATTGTGGCTTCCCGGCTGGTGGAGGAGTACAGCAAGCCGGTGGTTCTGCTGCTTAACCCACCCGGCGAAGTGGCCCGGGGCAGCGCGCGCAGCACCCCCGGCGTGGACATCGGCGGCTCCATCGCGGCCTGCGCCGATCTGCTGCTCACCTTTGGCGGTCATCCCGGCGCGGCCGGCGTTTCGCTGGAAGCGGATAAAATCGACCACTTCCGCCGAGAGCTGAGCAGGCAGATCGACAGCCACCGCATCGACGCGGGGCCGGAAGGGCTGGTCATCGACGCCGAACTGCGGCTGGTCGATCTCAGCCTGCATCTGGTGGAGCAGGTGCAGCGGATCGCCCCTTTTGGCAACGGCAACCCGATGCCCGTCTTTATGAGCCGGGGGCTGACAGTGGCCGAGGACCGGCGCATTGGCCGGGATGGTACCCACCGACGGCTGCTGGTGCAGGACGAAAAGGAGAACAAACAGCCCCTTGTCTGGTTCAACGGCGCCGATGTTCAACTGCCTGAGGGCCAGGTCGATTTTGCCTATACCCTCAACATCAACGAATATAAGGGCGAGCGCACTCTGCAACTGATGTACAAAGAGATCCGAGCCAGCGCCGCCGAGCCGTTGACGGTTGCTGCGCCTGCGCTGCCCGCCCGTCTGCCTGTCCACGACCTGCGCGGCCAATCGGTGGAATTGTCCAGTCTGCCCCAGCCGGACACAGCTTTCTGGCTGGCCGAGGGCACACGGCTGGGCGAGGTGGCCTTCCACTCCCGGCTGGAAGCCCGGCGCTACCCCAAAGGCAGACCCCTGGTGATTTGGAGCGCGCCCCCCTCGGCGGAAGTGCTGCACTGGCTGGTGGAGACCCTGGCCCCGTCCGAGCTTTGGCTGGTGGGGCGGGAGAGCGGCGACGATTCCCTGGACGGGGTGGTGAAGAGTGTGGCGGCGATGGGCAAGCACGCCCTGGCCCAGGACGGTCGTCTGCCCATCGACCGGCTGGCTGCCCGCATCGGCGTCAGCGAAGGGGTTGTGCGCCACGCCCTTTTCTGGCTGGAAGCCAAGCGCATCCTGTGGGTGATGGAGTGGGAGAAGGACGACGTGGCCCGCATTGCCGCGGGCGACGGGTTGACGACAGGCGAGGCCGGGTTGACGGAGAAGCAGATGGCCTTGTCCGAACTGCTCTCGGAGATGCGGGCGTGGCGGCGTTATTTTCTGCGGGCGAATTTGGTGGAATTGGGGATGAAAGGATGATGAGATGATGGGGAATGATGCTTCTCCCAACGAAACAGAAGGGACAGACCCAGCGGATCGGTTGTATGGCCTGTTTGCTGGCGAGGATTTTCTGACAGATTTTGAAACCGAACACCGGGAAGAAATTGTTCGCGATGAACGGATGATACAAGGATTGACGATACGCGACACCGAAAAAATCCGCGACAATCCGCCCGATCCGCGTCATCCGCGTTCCATTCCATCCTCCGATTCAAGCGGAAGTGACGAATGAACCGGAGAATTATTTCATCGATTGGCGCGCTGTTGCTGGTTCTGGCAGGTGTCTGGGCCTTTATCAACCGGGGCGAGATTTCCTTCTACTGGAATCTCTTTCAGGTGGACCGGGCGGGCAAGCAGTTCTACGCCGAGTATCCCCATCTGGCCCGGGACGTGCAGTACAGCCCCCGCTTTGGGATGGGGCTGGATGTCTATAGCCCGGCGCAGGGGGAGAACCACCCGGTGCTCATCTTCATCCACGGCGGCGGCTGGGACAAGTACGACCGCAAACTCTTTACGCCCGTGGGCCAAAAGTTTGTGGAGATGGGCATCGTCGTCGTCATCCCCGACTATACACTGCACCCGGACGCTGGCTACAAGCAGATGACCCAGGAGATGGCGGCAGCCACAGCCTGGACATTGGAAAACATTGCTCAATACGGCGGCGATCCCAGCCGGGTGGTGATCGCCGGCCACTCCGCGGGGGCCCATCTGGCCGGGCTGGTGGCAACGGATGAGGTCTGGCTCAATTTTGAGGGCCACACCAATCAGGAATTGTGCGGTTTCATTGGGCTGTCCGGCGTCTACGATATCCCCGCGCAGATGGTTTTTGAGCGCAGCACAGGCGGCACGGCCCCGGTGATGACGGCGGTGATGGGGGGCGAAGCGAATTTTGCCGTCGCCTCGCCCAGCAGCTACCTCTTCCCCAGCACGCCCCAGACACTCCTCGTCCACGGCGCATTGGACGATACGGTTCCCCTCTCTATCAGCGAGAATTTCCAGCGTAAACTCGATGCCGCGGGCATCCCCAACCGCCTGGTCGTCTACCCGGATAAGGGCCACAACGACTATCTTTTTGACGGCTTTTTCAATGCCACCGCGCCGATTCTCATCCACATCAGCGACTTTGCGCAGGGCTGCTTTTTGGATGTGGGATGATCCCTCGCGTCGGCTACATTTGTTCCCCAGCCAATGAAGATCGTCACGGTTCCTGACTGCCCGGAAACACGGATGAAACAAGGCTCTGTTAGAGTACTTGGGCAGTAGCCGTCAGGTGGCTATGCACATTTCTCCAGCAGGCCCATTGTACGGGCTGACCCCTGTCCTGAACTCCACGCTGCCTACCCCACCTGCTGCTGGCGCTACTTCGTCCGTACCTGTTCAGCCATCCCAGCCTACTTCTCCCCATTCCAGGGGGGAACTGGATCGACTCCTCCCCACTGTGGGGGAGGTTGGGAGGGGATGAGCAGTTACCTTCGTCCCCACCCTTAAGGAGCGTTCCTCTATGTTCCACAAACCAGCAACCCCCGCCGAAAGCGATCCTGCCGGCCCCTATAAAATGCGGCTGGGTCTTTGGATGTTTCTTTTCTACTCACTCTTCTATGCCGGTTTTGTAGCCATCAATCTCTTTGCCCCGCTGGCGATGGCAGAGGTTGTTTTTGCCGGTTTGAACCTGGCAACTGTCCGAGTTTCCCCTTCAGTATCTTATCAATTTTCCGCGTAATGGGCCTGCAAACTCTTGACCGTCAACTCCGTCTGGCCCAACGAACGAATGCCGTTGACCGCGGCCTGGGCCGCGGAGAGAGTCGTAATCAGCGGAATTTCCATCCGGGTAGCCAGGGTGCGGATTTTGGCCCCATCTGTGCGGCTGTCCGGCCCCAACGGGGTGTTGATGATCAGATGGATTTTACCGCCGCGCATAGCGTCCAGCGTCGTGTAGACCCCCTCGCCCGCCGTGGCCGTGGCCTTGTCCAGAACGGTTACCGGGATTCCCACCAACTGAATCAGCGCACCCGTGCCCGGCGTGGAGTAGAGATCAAAGCCCATCCGGTGGAAATCCCGGGCCAGCTTGACCGCCGCGCCTTTGTCGTAGTCGTTGACAGTAATCAGCACGCCCCCTTCCGACGGCAGCCGGAAGCCCGCGCCCAGTTGGCTCTTGACAAAGGCGTGGCCGAAGCCCGGCGCGTGGCCCATCACCTCGCCGGTGGAGCGCATCTCCGGGCCGAGGATTGTGTCGATGCCGGTGAACTTCTTCCAGGGTAGCACCGCCTCTTTGACAAAAAAGCCCCGGACAGGCGGCTCTGCGGTCAGCCCCACTTCGGCCAGGGTTTTGCCCGCCATCACCTGTGCGGCCAGTTTTGCCAGGGGCACACCCGTGGCTTTGCTGACAAATGGCACCGTGCGGCTGGCCCGGGGGTTGACTTCCAGCACGTAAACCACATCGTCTTTGATGGCGTATTGCACATTCATCAGCCCGCGCACGCCCAGGGCCAGCCCCAGCTTTTCCGTATACTCCCGGATAATCGCCAGGTGGTAGCCGCTGATTTTGTAGGGGGGCAGCACGCAGGCGCTGTCGCCGCTGTGGATGCCCGCCTCTTCGATGTGCTGCATAATACCGCCGATGACCAGCCGCTCCCCGTCGCAGATAGCGTCCACATCCACTTCGTAGGCGTCTTCCAAAAAGCGGTCGATGAGCACGGCCAGCCCACCCACGCCCGCGGGCAGTTCGCTGGCAATGTGGATCACCTCGCCCATATAGCGGCGCAGATTTTCCTCGTCGTCCACCACCGCCATGGCCCGTCCGCCCAGCACATAAGAGGGACGCACCACCACCGGGTAGCCGATGCGGGCCGCAATCTCCACGGCCTGGCCGGTGTTGCGGGCGATGCCGTGGGCCGGCGCGGGAATCTCCAGCCGTTCCAGCAGCGCGCTGAAGCTGTCCCGATCCTCAGCCAGCTCGATGGCCGCCGGCTGTGTGCCCAGAATCGGCACGCCCGCCTTTTGCAGCCCCGCGGCCAGGTTCAGGGGCGTCTGTCCGCCGTACTGCACAATCACGCCGAGAACTGGGGACTGGGGATTGGAGACTGGGGATTGGGAAGCATCCCGATCCCCGATCCCCGATCCCCAGTCCCCGCTCTCCCTCTCGTAGATATTCAACACATCCTCCAGCGTCAGCGGCTCGAAATAGAGCCGGTCGCTGGTGTCGTAGTCGGTGCTGACCGTCTCCGGGTTGCAGTTGACCATTACCGTCTCGAAACCCATCTCCTGCAGGGCATAGCTGGCGTGGACACAGCAGTAGTCGAATTCGATGCCCTGGCCGATACGGTTGGGGCCGCCGCCCAGAATCATCACTTTGGGCCGGTCCGTGGGCGGAGCCTCGCTCTCGCTCTCGTAGCTGCTGTAGAGATAGGGGGTCTGGGCCTCGAACTCCGCGGCGCAGGTGTCCACCTGGTGGTAGGTGGGGAGGACGCCGAGGGAGATGCGCAGGGCGCGGATGTCGGATTCAGAGATTGGGGATTGGGGATTGGGGATTGGGGGCTGGACAGAGCCGTTCCCCGATCCCCGTTCCCCGATCCCCAGTCCCCGCTCCCCGGCAATGCGCGCAATCTGGCCGTCGCTGAAGCCCATCCGTTTGGCCCCACGCAGGGTGGCCGGGTCCAAAGTTGTGATGCTCTTCTCGAAGGCGATGATCTCCTGGATTTGGGCGACAAACCAGGGGTCGTAGCCGGTGAGCTGGCAAACAGTGGCGGCGTCTTCGCCCCGTTTCAGCACTTCGTAGACGGCAAAGAGCCGGTCCCGGTTGGGGGTATGTAGCAGTTCGTGGAGGTCGGTGCCCGGCGGGAAACCCTTTAGATCACCGTTTTCATCGCGCACCACCGGCCCCAGCCCGTCCCGGCCAATCTCCAGCCCGCGCACGCCCTTTTGCAGGGCCTCTTTGAAGGTGCGCCCCATAGCCATCACCTCGCCCACCGACTTCATCTGGGGACCCAGCACCCGGTCCACGCCGGGAAATTTCTCGAAGGCCCAGCGGGGAATTTTGACGACGACGTAATCAATCGACGGCTCGAAGGCAGCCACAGTCTGGCGGGTGATGTCGTTTTTGAGTTCGTCAAGCGTATAGCCGACCGCCACTTTGGCGGCGAATTTGGCAATCGGGAAGCCGGTGGCTTTGGAAGCCAGCGCGCTGGAACGGGAGACCCGGGGGTTCATTTCGATGACGACCACCCGTCCGCTCTCCGGATCCACGCCGAACTGGACATTGCTGCCCCCGGTCTCCACACCCACGGCGCGCATGACCAGCCGGGCCTGATCCCGCAGGCGCTGGTACTCTTTGTCGGTGAGGGTCTGGGCCGGGGCGACGGTGATGCTGTCGCCGGTGTGGACGCCCATCGCGTCCAGATTTTCGATGGTGCAGATGACGACGAAATTGTCGGCGCCGTCCCGCATCACCTCCAACTCGTACTCTTTCCAGCCGATGAGAGATTCCTCAATAAGGACCGTATGCACCGGGCTTTCCTTCAGCCCCCAGGCCACCTTCTCGGCGAATTCGTCCGGGGTGAAGACTGTGCCAGCGCCGCTGCCGCCCATTGTAAAGCTGGGGCGGATGAAGATGGGGAAGCGGCCCAGGTCCTCGGCGATACGCCAGGCTTCTTCCAGACTGTGGGCGATGCCGCTGCGGGGCGATTCCAGCCCCACCGCTTCCATCGCCTCTTTGAAGAGTTTGCGGTCCTCGGCCACCTGAATCGAGCGCAGGTTGGCCCCGATCAGTTCGACGCCGTATTTGTCCAGAATCCCCGCTTCGGCCAGGGCCACCCCCAGATTCAGCCCGGTCTGGCCGCCCACTGTGGGCAGGAGCGCATCGGGCCTTTCGGCCGCGATAATTTTTTCCAGAATGTCAACGGTCAGCGGCTCAATATAAGTGGCGTCGGCCATCTCCGGGTCGGTCATAATTGTGGCCGGGTTGGAGTTGACGAGAACGATGCGGTAGCCCTCCTGACGCAGGGCCTTGCACGCCTGCGCGCCGGAGTAGTCGAATTCACAGGCCTGGCCGATGACAATCGGGCCGGAGCCGATGATGAGGATGGAGGAGATGTCTGTGCGTTTGGGCATGGGATCTGTTGGGTATTCCGTGCTGCGTATTGCGTGGTGGGTTGGTTGACTCTACTGCAAAAAGTCCGACTTCTGCCATTGCGCCACGCTTCCACCAGAGAGAAGAAGTCGGACTTTTGGGGTGCAGAGACCTTTTTGCAGTGGA
>JAANMX010003958.1_pt1 | contig 12290 bp, 13 predicted proteins | sample 7279681 | NCBI WGS metagenome assembly JAANMX01 (sample SAMN14094542, study PRJNA606508) | bioreactor metagenome | isolation source: A lab-scale SPAN reactor treating ammonium-rich wastewater day 351 | place: Ireland: Galway | collected 2018-01-01
CAGTATGGCCAAAAATTACAGAACGAATGCAGTTCCGAAAGGTGCAGGAAAACTGCTGGAGCCTTTGGTGCTTTTTATCAGAGACGAAGTGGCGATCCCGAATATCGGAGCCAAATACCAGAAATATCTTCCTTATTTGCTTACCGTATTTTTCTTTGTATGGCTGAACAACCTTTTCGGGCTGATTCCTTTCTTTCCGGGAAGTGCGAACCTTACAGGAAACATTGCAGTAACGGCAGCGTTGGCTATTATTACTTTAATCATCACTTTGTTCAGCGCAAACAAAAGTTTCTGGAAGCATATTTTCATGCCGCCGGTTCCTGCTGCGCTGTACCCTATTATGGTGCCCATTGAAATTATCGGAATTTTCACCAAGCCTTTTGCGCTGATGATGCGTCTCTTTGCCAACGTAACGGCGGGACACATTATGATTCTGGCCATTATTTCCCTGATCTTCATTTTCAAAAATGCAGCATTAGGATTGGCGGCAGTTCCATTGGCTTTGTTTGTATTTCTTCTCGAACTTTTGGTAGCAGCACTTCAGGCGTTTATTTTCACAGTACTTTCCGCATTATATATCGGAATGGCAGTGGAAGATCATGATCACGATCATGCACATAATGACCACGACAGTGCAGGAAAAGATACCATTGTCGCTTAATTAAAATTTAAAAAATATAACAACCTAAATATTTTTATTATGGATTTAACAACTGGAGCAGGACTAATTTATGTAGGAATCGGTTTAGCAGTATTAGGGGTAGGCCTTGGTATTGGTAAAATCGGTGGACACGCTATGGATGCTATCGCAAGACAGCCGGAACAAGCTGGTAAGATTCAGGCAGCGATGTTGATCGCAGCAGGTCTTATCGAAGGTGCTGGCCTTATCGCGATTATCTTTGGTGCCTTCATCAAGTAATCTGCACAACCAATAATCTTAGCAGCGAGCGGTTGGCTGCTGCTAAGGTTTTTATCTTCCATAATTTTTTAGAACAAACAATTAATAAAGTTTATATACTATGATAATCGAACCGGGAATAGGCCTTTTGTTTTGGATGACGCTCACGTTTTTGATCCTTCTTTTCCTACTGACCAAATTTGCTTGGAAACCCATCATGAAAGCGGTTAATGACAGAGAAGTTTCTATCGTAGACGCGCTCAATCAGGCAAAACTGGCTAAGATAGAAATGGAGCAGCTGAAATCTGACAACGAGAGAATCATTCGTGAAGCGAAAGCGGAAAGAGATTCAATCCTGAAAGAAGCCAGAGAAATCAAGGACAGAATTGTAGGTGAAGCGAAAGATATTGCAAAATTGGAAGGCGACAAACTCATTGAACAGGCGAGACAATCCATTCAGGCGGAGAAATCTGCTGCAATGGCCGACATCAAAACTCAGATTGGTGCCCTTTCGGTTAATATTGCGGAAAATATCCTGAAACAAAAGCTGAACAGCAACGAAGCTCAAGATACGCTGGTAGAGAATTATTTGAACAACATTAACCTGAACTAATTATCATGCTGACATCCAAAGTAGCGAAAAGGTACGCACAGGGTTTGCTTGATTTCACTGAGGAAAGTGGCAACACGGCATCGGTTTTTTCAGAAATGAAAGATGTTGTGAAAATCATGAAGGAAAGTAAAGAACTGAATGCTTTCTTTGCAACTCCTTTCATCGATTCCAAAAAGAAAATGGCTGCAGCGTCGGAGATATTCAAAGGTTTCTCAAAAGTTTCCCAAAACATGATCAGCCTTGTCATCAGACAGGGAAGAGAAAAGGAGATGAGAAATATTGCGCAGGAATTCATCAACAAAGTGGAAGATAAACAAGGCATTCAAAGAATTAAACTTACTTCTGCATCCGAATTGTCTCAGAACAATATTACACAAATCCTGAAATCATCAGGTTTGGTAAAGGAAGGAAGCAATTTCGACCTGAATACCATCATCAATCCTGACATCTTAGGAGGATATATTTTAAGAGTTGGCGATCAGCAAATCGATGCATCGGTAAAGTCCAAACTCAACCGAATAAGAAAAGATTTTCAATTAAATTAAGATGAAAAAAATACTGGCTTTATCATTTTGTGTATTTTCGGTTTTCTTCTTTGGACAGAATGTAAAACTGAAAAAAGATGTTGTGTACATCAATGGTAAACAGTGTATGAAATATTCTTCCAAAGAATTGGGAAGTTCTACTACCTTTTCTTCTCTGGAAGGCAAACGTCTTTTTTATATCGATGTGGCTAAGAATGATCCTTTGGACAGGTCTTATTACAAAATTCAATTCGCAGGGTCGAATGATATCATTACAACTCCGGCAACCGGTCTTAATTATCGGGCCGCTTTCATTAAAAATATGATCTCGGAAGGAGTGATCAATCCGGCAAACTGCGAAGTAAATTTGGATCACGTAACAGCGTATGGAGATCGTTATCATCAGGATTTTACAATTCAGAATAACCCTGTAATTATCATAAACAATTCGCCACAACCCACAAGATCGGGAGGCGTAAATGTGAACATCAACAGATAAATAGAAAAAACAACCAAAAATGGCAGAAATAAATCCGGCAGAAGTATCAGCGATACTGAAGCAACAGTTAGCAAATTTTGATACCCATTCCAACGTAGAAGAAGTAGGAACAGTACTTCAAATCGGTGATGGGATCGCCCGTGTTTACGGTTTGGAAAATGTACAATACGGTGAACTCGTAAGATTCCAAGGCGGAATTGAAGGAATCGTATTGAACCTGGAAGAAGACAATGTTGGGGTTGCGCTTTTGGGAGAATCCAAGAAGGTAAAAGAAGGAGATACTGTAAATAGAACCAACACCATTTCCTCTATTAAAGTAGGTGAAGGAATGCTGGGAAGAGTTGTAGATACACTCGGAAACCCGATCGATGGTAAAGGCCCTATCACGGGTGAACTTTACGAATTGCCGATTGAAAGAAAAGCACCGGGAGTAATTTTCAGACAGCCGGTAAATGAGCCGCTTCAGACAGGTATCGTAGCGATTGATTCCATGATTCCCGTAGGAAGAGGGCAAAGAGAGCTGATTATTGGTGACCGTCAAACCGGTAAAACCACCGTGGCCATTGATACCATTCTGAATCAAAAAGAATTTTATGACGCCGGAGAACCGGTATATTGTATCTATGTTGCGATAGGCCAGAAAGGTTCTACTGTTGCACAGATTGTAAAAACTTTGGAAGATAAAGGAGCGATGGCTTATACAGTTATTGTAGCTGCTAATGCTTCCGATCCAACTCCAATGCAGGTGTATGCACCCATGGCAGGAGCTTCTATCGGCGAATATTTCCGTGATACAGGAAGGCCAGCCTTGATTATTTATGATGATCTTTCTAAACAAGCGGTTGCTTATCGTGAACTTTCCTTGCTTTTAAGAAGGCCACCGGGCCGCGAAGCATATCCGGGAGACGTGTTCTATCTTCACTCCAGACTATTGGAAAGAGCAGCAAAAGTGATTGCTGATGACAATATCGCAAAGCAGATGAACGACCTTCCTGAAGCCCTGAAACCAATGGTAAAAGGTGGCGGATCGCTTACTGCACTTCCGATTATTGAAACTCAGGCAGGTGACGTATCAGCTTATATTCCTACCAACGTAATTTCTATTACTGACGGACAGATTTTCTTGGAGTCGGATCTTTTCAACTCGGGTGTTCGCCCGGCGATCAACGTGGGAATCTCTGTTTCCAGAGTAGGAGGAAATGCTCAGATCAAATCCATGAAGAAGGTTTCCGGAACATTAAAATTAGATCAGGCTCAATACAAAGAATTGGAAGCTTTTGCTAAATTCGGTTCAGACTTAGATGCTTCTACACAAGCAGTTATTTCTAAAGGAGAAAAGAACGTGGAAATTCTGAAGCAGCCTGTGAACTCTCCGCTTCCTGTTGAAAATCAAGTAGCAATGGTATATGCTGGAACAGAAAATCTTCTGAAAGATGTTCCTGTAAGAAGAGTGAAAGAATTCATGAAAGAATATGTGGATTTCCTGAAATCTAAACACCCGGAAACCATGGCTGCCATCAAAGCCGGAAAAATAGATAACAGCATTACTGAAGTATTGAAGAGTGCTGCTGCTGATATTTCAGTAAAGTACAATTAATTTAAAAATCAATCAGGATACCGCTTCATGAGCTGTATCCTGAATATTAACCCTTAGACTTTGAACCTTATTCAATGGCAAATTTAAAGGAAATACGCGGACGAATTACCTCCATCAGTTCTACGATGCAGATTACCAGTGCAATGAAGATGGTAGCAGCAGCGAAACTGAAAAAAGCACAGGATGCTATCGTAATGCTGAGGCCATATTCTGAAAAACTGACAGAGCTCATCGAAAATGTTAGCGCAAATGCAGATCCGGAACAGGTAGCTACATATACGGTGCAGAGAGAGGTGAAGAACGTTCTGTATATCGTGATTACGTCCAACAGAGGATTGGCCGGCGCATTCAATTCTTCTGTAGTGAAAGAACTCAATCTGCAGCTGAAGAAGACGACGCAGAGTTACGAAATACTCACCGTCGGAAAGAAAGTGTATGATGCAGTTTGGAAAAACAAAAAAGTGTACGATAACCAAAGTGCCATTTTTGATCACCTCAGTTTCGATAAAGTTTCCAGATTTACCGCACAGGTAATGAAGGACTATACGGAAGGAAAATTTGATCAGGTTTTTGTAATCTACAATAAATTCATCAATGCCGCAACACAACAGGTGATTACCGAACAGGTGTTGCCGATTGCGATGCCGGAAGTTACTTCAACTGCTGCTGTTGATTATATTTTTGAACCAAGTGCAAAAGAAATTCTGGAAAATCTGATTCCAAAATCCATAAAAACACAGGTTTACAAAGCGGTGCTCGACAGTGTAGCTGCAGAACACGGCGCCAGAATGACAGCGATGCACAAAGCGACCGACAATGCCGGTGCACTGAAAAATGATTTAGTGATTACTTACAACAAAGCTCGTCAGGCAGCTATTACCAATGAAATTCTTGAGATTGTTTCCGGTGCAGAAGCACTGAAAGGAAATTAAAAAAAATCTCCAATCATCACTGAAGCACCTCATACGTGGGGTGCTTTTTTTATTTTTTCACCTATGCATTGACTTCACCTTCTGCATCATGTTGCAAAAAAATAAATCTATATATTTGCATAATATTGTTATTCAATTTTTAAATGGACTCGGATATAGTCAAGCTTTTATTAGCATTATTCTTAGTATTACTTAATGGCTTTTTCGTAGCAGCCGAATTCTCAATTGTTAAGGTACGGTACTCCCAGATTCAGCTGAAAGCAGCGGAAGGAAATGCTATGGCAAAACAGACGGAATTTATTATCAAACGTCTGGACGAATATCTTTCTGCAACACAACTCGGTATTACGCTGGCTTCTCTTGCTCTTGGTTGGGTTGGGGAAAGTGCCATGCATCACATCATTGGGAATATATTTATTTATTTCAATATTGCATTAGATCCAGCTACGATCACTACTATATCGCTTATTCTCAGTTTTTTACTGATTACTATAATGCATATTGTATTGGGTGAATTGATTCCCAAGTCGATCGCCATCAGGAAATCTGAAGCTACAGCCATGGCGATTGCAGTTCCATTAAGAGTGTTCTACACAGTGTTCAAACCTTTTATATGGTCTATGAATCAAATGTCGAATGCATTTTTGAGACTGATGAAAATTCACCCCGCTTCCGAACATGAAATTCATTCAACAGAAGAGCTGCAATTGCTTGTAAAACAGTCGGCAGATTCAGGTGAAATTCAGGAAGAAAATTATGAAATTATTAAAAATGCTTTTGATTTTACGGATCATTCTGCCAAGCAGATTATGGTGCCGAGACAAAACATTTTGTCAATCGATATTGAAGATCCGATAGAAGAAATCATCAATCAAATCATGGACAGCGGATATTCCCGAATTCCGGTTTTTGAAGATTCTATTGATAATATTATCGGGATTTTTTACACCAAAGAAATTATTCGGGAATTTGTAAAAAGAAAAGGAGATATTACCCATGATGACCTTCGGAAGCTAATGCGGGAAGCCTTTTTCGTGGTGGGGAGCAAGAAAATTTCTGATTTAATGAAAACTTTTCAGCTCAAAAAACAGCATCTTGCCATTGTGATTGATGAGTTCGGAGGAACGGAAGGAATCATTACGCTGGAAGATATTCTGGAAGAACTGGTGGGTGAAATTCAGGATGAGGAAGATGATGAAGAAAAAGTAGTGGATAAAGTAGGGGAAAATGTTTTCTGGGTTCAGGCGACACAACCTCTGGACGAGATCAATGAATTTTTGCCTCATACTTTCCCGCTTTCAGAAGAAGGAGAGTTTAATACGCTGGCCGGATACATTCTGCATGAATTGGAAGATATTCCGGAAGAAAACCAGGAATTTCACATGAACGGTTACCAGTTCAAAATCCTCAAGATGAATAATAAAAGTGTGGAAATGGTGGAACTTGTTTTTAAGGAACCTGATATTATCAGCGAACTTAGCGAGGAAATGGGAGAAGTTTAATTCTTCGAAAGAAAATTAAAATATGAAAATGAACAGGATTTTTAACTCCGATAATTACGAAAACCCAAAAAGAAAATACGACGAAGAAGTACTGGTGATGGAAGATGAAAACCAGGGCCACAAACTGGTGCTTTGGAATGATGATGTAAATACCTTCGATTTCGTCATTGCTTCACTAATAGAAATTTGCAAACATACACTGGAACAGGCAGAACAATGTACTATTCTGGTGCATTATAAAGGAAAATGCACGGTGAAAACAGGCAGTCTCGAACTTCTGGAGCCCATGCACGAAAAACTTATTTCACGCGGACTAACCAGTGATATTGTATCTTAAACTCCGGGAATTCCGGAGTTTCTTATTCAAAGAAAGTTTCTTTCCGATTGACAAAATTCATCGCAAAATAATTGAATAACAGAAAATAAATCCCGACTTTTGGGCATCTGAATCTGAAGCCTGATGCTTCAATCAAATTGTATCTATGGAAAATATTCACGATTGCGTTATCGTCGGATCCGGGCCTTCCGGATTTACGGCCGCTATTTATGCTGCACGTGCAGATCTGAAACCTCAATTGTACACCGGACTCGAACCAGGCGGACAGCTGACCACCACGACGGAAGTGGACAATTTTCCGGGTTATCCGAATGGTGTTACAGGCCCCGAAATGATGATGGATCTTCAGAAACAGGCAGAACGTTTTGATACGAAAGTACATTATGAACTGATTACCAAAGCGATATTTTCCAAGGAAAGAGGCGGTATTCACCAACTCTGGGCCGGAGAAAAAGAAATTCTCGCCAAAACTGTGATTATTTCTACAGGAGCTACTGCTAAATATTTAGGTTTGGATGATGAAAAAAAATATGCTGGTGGAGGCGTATCTGCCTGTGCTACCTGCGATGGATTTTTCTATAAAGGAAAAGAAGTAATTGTAGTCGGAGGAGGCGATACCGCTGCAGAAGAAGCAACCTACCTTGCCAAACTCTGTTCAAAAGTGACGATGCTGGTTCGGAAAAATGAATTCCGCGCTTCCAAAGCGATGATCCACCGTGTAGAAAATACGCCCAATATTGAAGTGAAATTTCATCATGAACTCATCGGAATTGAAGGAGAAAATAATTTGGTTGAAAGAGCAGTAGTCATTAATAATCAGACGAAAGCAACGTCTAAGATTTCTGTACATGGAATTTTTATCGCCATCGGACATCAGCCGAATACGGATATTTTCAAAGATCAGATTACTACAGATCAGAACGGATATATCGTTACTGAAAAAGGTTCAACCCGTACGAATTTTCCCGGCGTTTTTGCGGCGGGTGATGTTCAGGATGCTATTTACAGACAAGCGGTTACAGCTGCGGGAAGCGGTTGTATGGCAGCCATGGATGCGGAAAAATATCTTGGAGAATTGGAATAATATTCTCTCTGAATTAAAAATAAATACGCTGTCGGTTAAATTACCGGCAGCGTTTCTTTTGTATTAGATTTTATCCGTCAGATCCCACACATTCGGGTTGTAATTATCCCAGATTTTCCAGTTCCCGTCAGCATCTTTTTTCAGAAAATAATTTTGCTGGTTCATGGTGTGATAGTGATGGGGCTCCTCGTTTCCATCAATAAAATTGAGGTTCCAGAATTCACTGGTAGCAATCACAACTGAACGGCTGGTTTTGTTCTTAATTTCAAGATTAAAAACTTCATAATTGGATTCGGGCAGGGAACTGATGATGTACTCCTGCTCTTTCAATTTGTGAAGGTAACGGTCTATTCTGGTATGATAAGGAGCTCCTGAGATGACGAATTCTTTCAGTGGATCAAGATTAATTTCCGGAAGTTTCTGCAGAAATTCAAACTCGCAGCGTGCACATCCCAAAATAATATTTTCAAAATAAACACGGTCTTCATGAACCAAGGTTTCCGGGATATGAATCGGAGTTTCAGGATTTTTATTTTTTTGAATAAATTCATTGAAATCCTGATAGCCTAAAAAAATACTGAGCTTATCCAGGGTTTTAAGAAAACGAAGGTCATTGGAAGCTGTTTCGGAGTTTTGCCCTTCGAAAAACCTTTTCAGTGTCATCCCGGAAATGGTGTTTCCCAGTTCAAATTTCTTTTCGCCCTGCAGCAGCGAGCTCTTCATTAGACTTTCACTGACAAGGGTGGCCAATGTATTATAATGGCTGCTTTTCCATTGATCCGTGTAACCCAGTATTGAGTTAGCGACTTGTGGACTGTTTTTTATTTCGGTTTTTAATTTTTCGAGGGTTATCAGCATTTTATTGTTGGGTCATTTTAAACAAAATTATCAAATATATTGCTACAAGACTAATAAAATGTAGAATTTATTGTGTCAATTCAAGGAAAACGGGACAATGATCGGAATGTTTCACTTCCGGAAGCATCAATGCTCTGTTGATGCGGGTTTTTAAAGATGAGGATACAAAATGATAGTCCAGCCGCCAACCTTTGTTGCGCGCTCTGGAATTCTGCCGGTAACTCCACCATGAAAATTGCTGGGAATCTGGATTCAAATATCGGAAACTGTCGGTAAGATCGCATTCTTCTATGAAACGGGAAAGCCATTCGCGCTCAGCGGGAAGGAAACCGGAAGTGTTTTTAAGGCCAATCGGATTGTGAATATCAATAGGTTGATGACAAATATTAAAATCCCCTGAAATAATAAGATTGGGAATATCCTTTTGAAGGTCTTTTACATATTCCAGAAAATCATAACAAAATTCCAGCTTGAAACCCAGTCTTTCAATATTGGAAGCGGAAGGAACATAAACGGATATGACTGAGAAATCCTCAAAATCAGCGCGGAGAATTCTGCCTTCGTTGTCATATTGTTCGATACCACAACCGTAATGTATGCTTTTGGGTGGTATTTTAGATGCAATTCCAACACCACTGTAACCTTTTCTTACCGCCGAATGCCAGTAACTGTGGTAACCTAACTTTTCAAAACTTTCAATATCAATTTGGTCGTTTCCCGCTTTGCTTTCCTGAATGCAGATGATGTCAGGTGAAGCCGCGTTCAGCCAGCCTAAAAAATCCTTGGTAAAAGCCGCGCGAATGCCGTTGACATTGTAACTTATTATTTTCATGCAAATTTGTTCTTTCAATGAATTTTAATAGAAAGATAAATACTTCTGGTATTGACGAGGATTGAATATTTAATTTGTAAATGTATTGCTTTATTCATAGATCTGTATTGTTATTTTTTCTAAATTGCATAGAACTATGATAAAGCCTTCCCGAAAACGGAAGGTTTCTTTGATTATTAAACTGCATTTAAACGTGCTTTTTATTCTCATTATCTTTCCACTTGATTTTAAATTAATATTTTTACACTTTTCAATAAAACAGTATGAAAATTAAACACAGCTTGTTGGCCATCACGGCTTCTTTGATGATGAATGCTCAAAACGTAATGACCCCGGAAAAATTATGGAATCTGAACCGATTAAGTATCGCTGCGACGGCACCTGACCAGGCTTCTCTGTTCTATAAAATCAGCAAAACCGATTTGAAAACTGAAAAATCGGACAGCAAAAATTATTTTCTTAACCTGAAAAATAATACCGCTGTAGAGGTTGATCTTGGCAAAAAATCGCTGATTCAGTGGGATAAAAATGGATTGTATGCAAAAGAAGGCGAGAAAATTTATAATTCCTCCGATTCAGGCAAAACATGGACTGAGTTTTATACGATTGGCAAAGCTGATCTCGTGAAAATTTCTCCGGACGGCAAAAAAATAGCGTTTAGCAAAGAAGTTCAGGTAGAAACGGTATACGGAAAAGATAAATATAAAGATACTCCAAAATCTACTGCGCAAATTTATACAGATCTCAATCACCGCCATTGGGACACTTGGAATGAAGGGAAATACAATCATTTGTTCGTTGTGAATACAACACAACCGGCCACCGCAGCTATTGATTTGCTCGAAGGAAAATCGTGGGATTCTCCACAGAAACCTTTTGGTGGAGCAGAAGATTTTACCTGGAGCCCCGATTCTGAACAACTTCTGTATGTAGTAAAACCTTTCAGCGGAAAAGAATATGTAACCACTACCAATACGGATATTTTTGCATATCATCTGACTTCAGGTACTGTAAAAAATCTTACCGAAGAAAATAAAGGGTTTGATAATCACCCGATTTTCAGTCCGGACGGTAAATACCTGATGTACACTTCCATGAAAAGAGAAGGGTATGAAGCGGATAAAAATGATATTAAAATAATCGAGTGGAAAACCGGCACAAAAACCAACCTTACTGAAAATTGGGACGAAAGTGTTACCGGAAGTTTAAAGTGGGGAAACAATTCCAAAGAAATCTATTTCAGTGCTGCATATCGGGGAACCAAACAGCTTTTTTCATTAGATCCTAAAACTAAGAAAATATCGCAACTGACTCGTGGTGATTTTGATGTGAATGAATTGCTTCTTCAGAATAAATCCGAAATAATAGTCACCCGGACAGATTATAATCACAATGCTGATCTGTTTGCTGTTAATATCAAAAACGGCAAAATGACACAGATAACGGATGTTAATAAAGAAAATTACGCTTCCATAACACCATCCAATTCAGAATTAAAAATGGTGAAAACCACAGATGGAAAAGAAATGGGCGTATGGATTGTATATCCGCCAAATTTTGACCCAACTAAAAAATATCCAACGTTGCTGTATTGTCAGGGTGGGCCGCAATCCGCATTGACACAGTTTTTCAGCACAAGATGGAATCTTGCTTTGATGGCAGCACAAGGATACATCGTGGTAGCACCGAACAGAAGAGGAATGCCGGGTTGGGGAACGCAATGGAATGAGCAGATTTCCGGCGACTGGGGCGGACAAGCCATTCAGGATTATTTATCGGCAGCAGATTTCGCCAAGACTTTACCTTTTGTGGACGGCGACAGAATGGGCGCTGTAGGAGCCAGCTACGGTGGATACAGTGTTTATATGTTGGCAGGAATGCACGAAAGCCGTTTCAAAACGTTTATTTCCCATAACGGGCTTTTCGATATGAAATCATGGTACGGAACTACCGAAGAATTATTTTTTGCCAATTGGGACATCGGCGCACCTTGGGATCAGCCAACACCACGAGCGTATACGGACTTTAATCCGAGCAATTTCACCGACAAATGGAATACGCCCATCATGATTATTCAGGGCGGTTTGGATTTCCGGGTTCCGTATGAACAGGGAAATCAGGCGTTCCAGACTGCTAGACTGAAAGGCTTGAAATCCAAATTCCTTTATTATCCGAACGAAAACCATTGGGTTTTAAATCCTCATAACGCACTGGTTTGGCAAAGAGAATTTTTTGATTGGCTGAAGGAAACTTTGTAAGGATGAATTTTGATACGGTTGGAATGATGTTGTTGTTTCAAGAAGAGATTTTTTAGATGTTTTTGCATTCTTTAGCCAGCACTTGACTTTCCCTTTTTATAGCCGTATCTTTGCAAATTCAAATTTTAATATAAAATCCGTAAATTTTATTCAATGAAAACATCCCACTTCAATTTCGATTTGCCGGAACACCTTCTGGCTGAACATCCTGCCGAACATCGGGACGATGCAAGACTCATGGTATTACACCGCGAAACTCAAACCATAGAACATAAACTTTTTAAGGATGTAGTAGATTATTTCGACGAGAAAGATCTGTTTATTTTCAATAATACCAAAGTTTTTCCTGCCAGACT
>JAANMX010003962.1_pt1 | contig 12281 bp, 10 predicted proteins | sample 7279681 | NCBI WGS metagenome assembly JAANMX01 (sample SAMN14094542, study PRJNA606508) | bioreactor metagenome | isolation source: A lab-scale SPAN reactor treating ammonium-rich wastewater day 351 | place: Ireland: Galway | collected 2018-01-01
CAAAGATATGATAATTTTATGTCACAGGTGATGGATTTCGTGAAGTCTTCCAATGGATTACGCCTCAAGCTGGAGGAGGTCTCATTCCGGCGTGGCGAGAAATGGATCCTCCGCAACATCGATTGGGAAATCCACCAGGGCCAGCATTGGGCGGTCCTGGGAGCCAATGGTTCGGGAAAGACGACCCTGGTCCGGGTCGCGACCGGCTATGAAGGCTCCAGCTGGGGGCGTGTGTTCCTCATCGAGGGATGGATCAGTGAAATTGTTCTGCCCGAAGTTCGCAAGAAGGTGGGTTTTGTCAGTTCGGCACTGGTTGATCACTTGCTGCGCTGGTGGGGGCATACCTATGGAGAAGAGGTGGTTGCCTCGGGAAAACAGGCCGTGATCGGCGACTATAAGCGCGCCTCACAGGAGGATCTGGCCCGCTCAAGGGAGACCCTCGAAAGCCTGGGATTTGGCTATCTGGCCCAGGCCAGATTCGGGCTGATGTCCAGCGGAGAACGCCAGATCTGTCTGTTTGCGCGATCCCGGATGGGCGACAACGATCTCCTGATATTCGATGAACCCTGCGCCGGACTGGATCTCTGTTCTCGTGAAAAGGTTTTATCCGGCCTGCGCGAGGCCTGCCTGGCTCCGGAAGCTCCACCCACCATCCTGATCACCCACCATTCTGAGGAGATCCTTCCGGAAGTGACCCATGTGCTCCTGCTTCGAGAGGGGCAGGTTGTTGCCTGCGGGCCTAAACAGCAAGTTCTGAATGATGAGTTACTCAGCCTTACCTATGGATTGCCGATCCATGTCTACCAGACCGAAGGGAGATACTGGGCGATTCCACTTGGGGGGAAAAGTGCGGTAATAGAACCGCATGAATAACCTTTTTGAAAGACCAGGTGCGGTAAAAAAGGAAAACTCGACATCCATATCCGGCTTGTGCCAACCTGTCTTAATCCATTCATACCGCTCCAATTACAGAGGAATCCCTGAATAGCCAACCGAAACTGGATGGCTGGCATGTTATCTGCGTTTCCAAGTGTGGAATAAAGCGAATGCATCCTTGTCTTCTATGAAAAACGGCCTGGCAGGTTCTTTGACTAGTTTGATCGATGAGATCGATACCACCCAGGTCATCTCGGAAAGCGCGGAAATTGGCGAAAACTGCCAGATCGGGCGCTTCGTGGTTATCGAAGACAATGTGCGTATTGGAGATCGTGTCCAGATCGGCGATGGAACTTTCATCGGTGAAGGCAGCCGGATCGGATGCGACACAGTCATCGGTGCCAGATGCTCGATTCGTGAGCATACTTGGATTGGCAAACGGGTGGTGCTGGAACCGGGTGTCGTATTAGGCAGTGATGGTTTCGGTTTCGCCCAGAAGGTCGATGGAACCCAGTTCAAAATCCCCCAGGTCGGGATTGTCGAAGTGGGGGATGATTCCCGAATCGGGGCACGAACCACCATTGACCGGGCCACATTGGGAAAAACTCTCCTTGGCGAGCGGGTGGCGGTCGGCGCACTGGTGATGATCGGCCATAATGTCGTCATCGGCAATGACTGCATCCTGCAGTCGCTGTGTGGAGTTTCAGGAAGCACAAAGATCGGGCAGGGAGTCACGATCGGATTTCATGCGGGCCTGGTCGGCCACCTCAAAGTCGAAGAAGGCTGCACCATCGAGTCCTGCGCCGGAGTGACCAAATCCATTGCGAAGAACTCTCATCTCAAAGGAGTATTTCCTGCAATGGCCCCGGACCTTTTCGACCAGCAGCAGGAAATGATTGTAAATCTGCCCGGCCTGGTTGAAAGGCTTGAAAAACTGGAACAACGATCCGTTACTTCGGATCGAGCGTAAGCTCATCGATCCTTACCCCCTAACCCCTGAGGGCTGAGCGGCCGGCTCTCAGGGGTCTTTTCCTTTTTGCCCTCGACCGGATGTTTAGCAGAAGAGAATTTCAGGCGTAGAGATCCACCAGCTCCCCGACTCCATCGGGATTCCCGCCTCCCGGAGTCTGAGTGGCCAGCTGGAGGTTCAGGCGGGCCAGATCGGTAGCCTGCTCGATGGATTGATGAACCGCCATGGCGAGGAGCTGAGCCATGGCTTCGGTCGACATCTGGACTGGCGAGACTGCACTCATCGCAATACTCCACTTAATTGACAATCATTGCATTATATCAATATGCCGTATATGCGCAAGCGCTTTTTTCGAAAATTTCAGGATTTCTTCAGGATCCTCCGGCTGGTTTCCCTGAACTTTGCTGTGTAATTTCATCTAAAAGAGTTGCCGCCTCCTCAAGGGTGGGATCCAGCGCCACCGCTTCGCGTGCAAATGCCTCGGCCTGCTCCCGGGAGCCGGAAGCGATGCAGGCGCGTGCCATCCCAAAGCGTGCTCTGCCATTCTGGGTATCGAGATCCGCCGCAACCTGGTACCGGTCGATCGCTTCACGCGGTTTTCCAAGGTCCAGAAGACAATCCCCCCACAGCACCTGCGTTTCCGGCAGCCAGGGTTCGATGAAGGCCGCCTGGGTGATTGCCTGGAGAGCCAGATCGGGCTTCCCGAGCTCCCTTCGCAGCCTGGCCAGTTCCAGGAATCCCTGGACATCGCGTGTCGAAAGAGCGGTTCGACGAGCCAGGATTTCCTCATATTCTTCTCGTGTTCCCCGTTCCTGGAGGATTTTTTCCGCCTCACGGATCGGACTGCCGGAACCAAAAGAACGCGGCCTCAGCCGGTGGGCAGCCATCAGATTCTGAACAGCACGATCCCAGCGGCGGTTATCCCGATCCAGCCAGCCGAGCACCATCCAGGCATAGTACGACTGGCTTGAAGCCTCGATGGCCGCCCCGGCCGCCTTGCGAGCCTCCCGCTTCTGCCCGGTATGGTATGCACAGACCGCACTGGCTTCGATAAAGGGCAGATCGGCTGGATTGCCTGCAAGCCATTGACTGATTCCGCTCAGCGCTTCTTCCCACTGGCCGGTCATGGCTTCTTTCTGTGCCGTTTTCCATGCAGTCAACCGGGGATTGTCGGTGGGTTTCATGATTTCGGCGATCGATGCGGTCACCGAGCCGATTTCCGTGACTGCCGGGATCATGCCGCTCAATTTCGGGCTGTCGTCGACCGGTGGAGAGGAAGCGAGATTCGATGGGGGTGCTCCCTGGTTTACCCGCTTCTCCACCCTCTCCTGTACCAGCTCATTCAGCTTTTGAAAAGAAATTCCAGTCACCCTGGGAAGCACTTCCTGTGTCGATTGGCCGCTGGCGAATTCTTTGAGCAGTTTGAGGTGAATACCGAAGCCGAGCTGTGTGGTCAAAGCCTGCACCACTTCACCCGACTGGGCATAGGCCAGGGCGACAGTTGCCATATTTTTGGGGCGATGAAATGCCAGATCCATTTCCTCGACCTTCACCAGATCATTCAGGCGAAGCCGTTGAGCCAGAATCGGATCCGAGTTGGAGTTCGGATCCCACTCCTCGACCACCGAAAGTCCTTCGGTGTACCAGCGTGGCAGCCTCGCGTCGGAAAGGCCGAGGGTGAAGCTGTGGGTCAATTCATGCCGCAGATTGTTCCCCCAGTTGAATCCGGTCATGCGTGAACGGCCCGGGGCGGAAAGGATGATGATATCCCCGAAACAGACACCCGCCAGCCCGGTTCCCGGCAGGCCGGCAATGCGGACCGAAAAGTCATCCGGATCTTCGTAGAACTCCACCAGGATTTTCTCTGATTGCCGGTAGTGGAATTTTTCTGAAAGTTCATGGTAAGTCTGTTCGAGATTCTCGAGCGCCAGGGAGCCATAGGTCCGTGCCCCCGCCGTTGGAATCCGCAGGATGAAGTGTTCGGATTCCATCTTCTTGAATTCCGAACGTTTTTTGAACAGGTTGCGCATGTTGAACAGACGGATATGGAAGGGGTCGCTGCGAAAGGCATCCCCCATTTTTTCAACTGCATTCTCAGCCGATGCCGGTGAAATCCTTCCGCTCAGCATGGATTTCGCCGCACGGGCGCGTTTGTGCCAGGGAGCCAGTGTCAGGCAGCGATTGTGGTGGTCATCCGCATCGCGGAAGAGGTAATTGCGTTCGAGGCATTCCGCCAGCTGGAAATGAAATTCACCCGGATTCGGGTAAGCCTTCGCAGCTTTTTCGAGGACTTGCTGAACACGCGCCTGATCATTGCGCCGGATGGCATAAGTGGCCTCGACCGAAAGCAGAACGATATCATTGGGACTGGTTGCATACCCTTTGCGGAGCGCCTCTTCAGCCTCAGCATTCTGCTGGTCGTAATAAGAAAGATCCGCCAGCAGGGCGAGTGCAGTCGGGTGAAATGGATTGAGCGCGAGGATGCGATCCACAGAACGTTTGCAGGATGAAAAATCCCCTTTTTCCCGTTGAGTCAGGGCAAGCCCCAGAAAAGCCGGCAGGGATTCTGGATTGGATTTGATCGCCTCGGCATAAATCTTTATGGCGGCATCTTCATCATAACGATCCATCCAGAGATCCCCCTTGGCCACCAGGACCGATTCCAGTGCCGGAGAGGCATCGAGGGCCTGCTTGTAGGCCTTCTGGGCGCCATCCCATTCGAATTTTTCGAGACGCACACAGGCTCTGCCGATCCATTCAAGATCGGTGGGTGAAAAGGCGGAGTTCTGTTTATATTTTTCCAGGAACCAGCGGTAAGGAATGACTCTCTCGGAGGAAGAGGAGAGAACAGAGGTGGCTTCCGCCAGACGATAGCGGGCCTCCAGAGCCATCGGATCAGCCTGCAGGGCCTTATTCCAGTAATCCCGGGCCTCCTGGAGCCGCCCACGATATTCCGCATAATTTCCGGCCCAGGTAAGAGGCTCAGCCTGAGGCGGCTGGGCTTGGGAAATCAGTGCCAGTGTTTTCTCTGCCAGGTCATGTTTCCCGAAACGCAGGCAGGAACGCAGAATGCCAGCTGATGCAGCGGCCTGAACCTCTTGTGATGCCCCGGAGAGAGTTTCTGTCGCCGTGCATTCGGAGAGCAGGTTCTGGTACAGGGCAAGAGCCTGCATCCCTTTGCCGCTCCAGAACAGGTGATCCGCTTCATTCAGCCGTGATGGCCTGGCCTGTGCCATGAAGCCCGGCAGAACAGTAACAGCAACAGCCAGCAGAAGTGCTCTGAGCACCATAAAATCCCTCCAGGATGATTTCCGTCCGGTTCAGCACTCCCGCCTGTTCAGTCCTCTGTTTGAAGCAGGGGCGCGAATCACCCCTTCACTATAACGGTTGAGTGGAGCCAGTTTGAGGGTGAGGAGGGATTTATGCTATTCATTCGAAGATCGAGGGTGTACGCTCTCCGATTGATGGAGATTAAAAAACATTAATTCTTTCTGATCGATGCAGGAACAGACACCTCGACTGACCGCTCGCCACCAGTTTTCACGCCTTTTCCTCCGGGTTTTTGGATTGACTTTTCTGATACCTGTTCTGGCGGTGGTCTACTATGTCATCCGATCCAATTCATCTGATAAAGGGGTCGAGCTTTCTGCAGTTCTTCCACTGTTCATCACCGCATCGATTTCACTGCTCGGGCTTTGTCTGATCTATCGGATCCTGCGGGGTGCAATGCTCCTGCTGGAAAACCTGGACCGTTTCCAGCCAGCCTCCCAATCCAGCTCCATGGTGGGAATCGATGTTTCTTCGAGAGATTTGAACGACACACTTGAAAAACTGAACAGAACAACTTCCCGATTCGAAGAAAAGGCGCACGACCTGGATGGCCTCATCACCCGGATTCAAGCCTTGACCGATGCCAATGAGCTGGCTTCGCGTGTGGTCGAGATGAAGGAATTGCTGACCCTGGTGTTGCATAAAGCAATGCTGGCCACTCATGCCGGCAAAGGGACAGTCATGCTCAAACGGGAGCAGGGCGGGGAGCTGGAAGTGATCGCCACCGAGGGCTGGACTCCGAACCTGGCAGGCCCGATCAACTGCGCCGATACCCTGGCTGGAGGAGTCATTGAGTCCGGCCGGCCGCTTCTGGCCGGAGATACCGGGCAGGCAGCCCCCGAACCACGCCTGAATAATGATCAGACCTATTCTTCACCCTCGTTCATCATCATGCCGATTGCCACACGTATCGAGGTGATTGGGGCCTTGTGCCTTTCAGAAAAGGAGAACTCGGCGCAGTTCGATGCCGCAGACCAGCAGTTTCTGGCCGCGCTGCTCAGCCAGGTTGGAAATGTGATTGGGAATGCACGTTTGATCCAGGAATCGCGGGAGACCATACGATCCCTGGAGGATCGTGTGGCTTTGCAGGAAACCCGATTGCACCAGGCGCGCTGTATGATCCAGCGGGCGGACCGGCTTTCGGTGCTCGGGCAGCTGGTGGCGGGTGTCGCGCATGAGATCAACAACCCGCTGACCACAGTGCTGGGGTATTCCCAGCTGCTGCTCGAGAGTGTGGAAAGGAATGGAAACCACGCCAGGGAATTGCGGAAAATATTCGATGAGTCCAGCCGGGCCGCCGGAATTGTGAGAAACCTGCTCATGTTCGCTCATGAACAGCGCCCGGGGCGGACCGCTGTGAATCTCAATGATCTGATCCGCCATGTCGTCAGCCTGCGTGAGTATGATCTGCGCATGCGCAATATCGATATCTCGACCGATCTCGATGAATCGATTGCGCCGGTGCTGCTGAATGCAGGAAGGATTCAACAGGTGCTGCTGAACCTGATCAACAATTCTGCCGAAGCGGCCACTCAGGCCAAAGAATGCAAGATCCGGATCGGGACCAGCCACACAGAGGATCGGATCACTGTCTGGATATCGGATACCGGCAAAGGGATTCCGCAAGCTCTTCAGGAAAATGTATTTGAACCCTTTGTTTCGTCCCACTCCAACCGGGGGCACACAGGGCTTGGGTTGAGCCTGTCACGCGAGATCATCGAAGACCATGGTGGAACCATCCAGCTGGTGAGTGTCGAAGGCCAGGGGACTCGAATCACCATCGATCTTCCCCTGGTGCAGGCTCCGCCCGAACCGGCGGGTTCACCCGAACCCCCGATCGAAGGCCCCCAGCGGTTCGAAAACCAGTTTGCGCTCTCGATCGATGATGAAGTCGATAATGCTGAACTGGTGGCGGTTATCCTTGAACGGATGGGGTTTCATGTCGAAGTGATGACGGAAAGCCCGGCAGCTTTGAGGCGTCTGGCACAGGAGAGCTTCGATCTGGTGGTCTGTAATATCCGCATGCCGGAAATCGATGGCCGCCAGCTGTATCGGGATCTCAAGAAGGTGCGGCCACGCAGCTTCCCGAAGATGATTTTTACTACCGGCGATGCAGTCGATCCTGATGCCCGGCTGTTCGTGGAAAACAATAAATTATGCTTGATATCAAAGCCCTTTATGAGCGAAAATCTGATTCAGACAATCCTTGAAGAGTTTACAGTTCGAACCTGATTGAAGGAGGTTTTATCTGATGCAAATAATTTCTCACCTGATCCTGATGGCCAGCCTTGTTATTTCTCTTTCCGCCTTTTCGGCGGACCAGACGGCAGTCGGCAGCAGCCCCTTTCAGATTGTTCTGGATCCGAGCGGCCTGTCACAACCCAAAGATGACTGTGTCGATCTTTATGTGCAGGGGTATGTCCAGACAGCTGACACTTTCCAGCGCATTGAAGGAGTCCTCATCACCGGCTCTTATCTCGATGATGAGGGTGTGGGGAATATCCTCTATTACGACCACAAGAGCTATGCTCCCGGGCCTCTGGATTTCAATCCGAATTTTGGGACCGAGAGCCATGCAATCACCGGGCCGGATGGAACCTTCACCATTCGCATCGATGTCTGCCCCCATGGGGTTATATGGGAGGCGGATTTCTGGGTATGCGCTTCGAAGGATGGCTTCACTCAACAGTGCCTGACAGCCGATTTTGATCAGTCCGATGATACTGTCGATCGTTTTTTCAGCCTGGCTGGCGCAGCCGCCCCGACTCCCACACCCACGCAGACAATGCTCCCCACACCCACCCCGACAGAGACACTCGCGCCGACTCCGACCCCCACGATTACAAACACCCCGGTCCCCGGGCCGACAGCGGTTCATCCGGAGCTGGATGTGGATGGTGATGGAATTATCGGGCCAGGCGACCTTTTGCTGCTGATTCAGGACTGGATGCGTCCGGTTGGATCAAACCATCGCCGCGCTAATAAATGAGCCAGCCGGAATAGGCCGGGTCGAGATCCACATCCACACGGCTTGCGGTGCCGGACTGGACAGCCACCCCATGGACTGTCAAAGGATAGAATCCCTGCGCCTGAATCTGGAGGGTATAGGTTCCCGGCAGCAGCAGGCGGTGATAATCCCCCACCTGGGGATCGGTGTGAACAAGGCCTTCCCGTCCAGAGACCTCGACACTCGCGGGAATAGGCTTCCCATTCTGTGAGTTGCGGATGATTCCACGGATGCCGATCCGGGATTGCTCGAGGTAGGACAGCAGAGATTCACGGTTGGCCTCCCAGTGGGACACCAGCTGCGAAGCAGGAGGTGAAAAGAGGTTGCTGAGCTCGATGGTAACCTCCATGCACCTGTTCCACACATAGTTCCAGTCCTGCATTCCACCATTGATCTGGTACCATTCAAGGCCATTGGAAATCCCCTGGGGGAACTGCCCGCTTGAGTAAAGCAGCGGGTTGTGGGTGGAATAAGCCAGCGAGTTCTGCACAAAAACATCCTGATCCGGAGTGTACCAGTCCGGGTGCTTCCAGGTGTTCCAATAGGCTGAACTGTCATACGGGTAATTCACCACCTGTGAACCGGTATGGAAATTGGCGGAAAGCACAAAGGAGTGATCCCGGGTGAATTCCATCACCGCACTCGTTTCCGGCTGGCGGCCGGCTGTTGTATTGGCTGGATCTTCGACACGGTCCGGGAAATTCCGGTTCAGGTCGTACCCATTGTAATTAAACCTTGTTCGTGGAGTGTGTGAGTATCCATCCGGGTTCATCAGAGGCAGAATCCAGATTTCGGTTTCATCCACCAGATGCCGAATTCGAAGGTCATTCTCATATTCCGTGAGCAGCTCCTGGACCAGGTCAAGCATGACGACAGTTCCAAGTGTTTCATTGCCATGGATGGTCGAGATGAGCTTGCATTCCGGCTCATCCTCTTCGATCTCAGGGTGGTCCGTGATTCTGATAACCCACAGGTTTCTTCCCTCGGCACTGGAACCGATGCTCTCGACACGGCACAGGCTGGAATAATTCAATGCATACTCTTCGAGCAGTGCACCGATCTGGTCATAGGTTGGATAAGCCTCCAGGGGGAAGGCCAGGCTGCCTTTGGGAATGCCGATGGGAGCTGGCTCCGCTTCGGGAGGAAGCCAGCTGATGCTCCAGCCTTCCACCTCGAGCTGTTTGTATTCCTCAGGGCTGACCCAGGCGCACACCCGCGGAAAATTCAAACCATCGAGGATCAGGTCCTTTTCAACCAGAACTCTCAGCTGATCACGGCCTTTCAGGACAATCTCCGCTGCTTTCCGATTGGAAAAAGGAATCAATGGGCCAGGTAAATCAGTCGATGCAATCTGCGCATATACGGTCGAACCGAGGCAGTTCAAAACAACCAGCCATGAAGCCACCCTGGCAGCAAAACTGAAACCCTTGCGAACCATCAGCCACGCAGAGTCAATATTCGGCCATTCCCGTTGCAATGAGGGCAGTCCTCCGACAGGAGTGTGATCAGGCTCTCCCCGGTCCGTTTGCGGGTGATCTGAACCAAACCTATCTCAGAGAAAGGGGTAATGTCAAAAGCGGTTTTGTCTTTGGAAAGAGAGCGATGGAGATTTGAAACCACCTTCTGGATATCCTTGCTGCTCTTCATGTCGATGAAATCCACCACGATGATTCCACCGATGCCACGCAGGCGGATCTGGCGGCCGATCTCCTCGGCGGCCTCGAGGTTGGTCCGTGTGATGGCCTCCATCCCCGAACCCCCTTTGACATTCTTGCCGGTGTTGACATCGATGGCGGTGAGAGTTTCGGTTTCTTCGATGATCAGGTATCCCCCACAGTCCAGCCATACTTTGCGGGACAGGGCCCTTTCGAGCTCCTTCTTGAAACCGAAGGTGGTGAGCAGCTCATCCGGCTCCATATATTCAGTCACACGCCTGGGGATCAGGCGTTTGGGTTGAAGGCTGCGGATGAAACGGTCGATGTGCTGTTTGGCGCGCAGGTTGTCAATCAGAATGCGGTCGAAATCATCCGAATAGTGATCCCTCAGAACCTGTTCAATAGGGGTCAGCTCCCGGTGAATCAGGATGGGTTCAGCCGCTTTTTCGATTCGTGCGGCAGTCTCTTTCCAGACCGAGAGAAGATTTCTGGCATCATACTGGAGGTCCTTTTTCGTGGCCCCTTCGGCGACAGTGCGGACAATCCAGGCGCCTTGATCTGACCCTTTGACCTCAGTGAGCAGATCGCGCAACCGTTTTCGTTCCTTGCGGTCTTCCACACGCTTGGAGATATTGATCTTATGTTTCTGATAAGGGAAATAGACCAGGTATCTTCCCGGGATGGAGAGATCCATGGTGAGTTTCTTGCCCTTATCGGATATTTCATCCTTTTCCACCTGGACCGGGATGATCTGGCCGGTCTTGATCATGTCCCCCAAGGCTCCATGCCGCGCCTTGGCGGGGGCATGGGGGTAGGGGAGGGCATCATCCCCAGCCAGGAAGCCATCCTTGGGGAGGCCGATATCGATGAAAGCAGCCTGGATGTTGTTCAACACACGAACCACACGGCCGACATAGATGTTCCCCACTGCACTCTCCTGGTCCGGACGGTCCAGGAAGAGATCTACCAGCTTCTGATCCTCGAACAGCCCGATCAATGTGTGGTCACGGCGGACACTGATTGCGAGTTGCCTGGTCATATCAGCGGCTCATCCCCGGCATCGGAATGGACCCTTCGAAATCATCGGAATCATCCGGGTCAGCCTGGCTCTTGGGACGCATAATCCCATTGCGTGTGGATTTCATAAAGGTGATTATTTCCTGAATCTGAGGGATATCGCCATGCAGGTCGAGTATCTGCGCGATGGCATCATCCATCTTCAAACCTGACAGAAAAAGCAGCTTGTAAAACTTTCGGATAGCCCGAATGGTGGCGATCGGAAAACCGCGCCGTTGCATTCCAACAATGTTGACTCCCCCGGGAGAACCCGGATTTCCGGCAGCCCGCATGTATGGGGGGAGATCCTGGCGAAGGGCTGAGAATCCCCCCAGGAAAGACCCTTTGCCCAGGCGTGTAAACTGGTGCAGGGCAATCACTCCTCCGATGACACACCAGTCATGAATCTCCACATGCCCCGCCAGTGTGGCCACATTGGCCATGATCACTTCATTGCCGACAAAGCAGTTGTGCGCCACATGGGAATACGCCATCAACATGCAGTTTGAGCCGATGATGGTTTTTTTCCCCTCCCCGGTGGCACGGTTCGCGGTGGCATATTCACGGAAAATGTTGTCATTTCCGATTTCAAGCCAGCTCTGGCACTCCAAGTCGAACTTCTTGTCCTGGGGTGGAGTTCCCAGAACCGCCCCATGTCCGATGAAGTTCCGTTCCCCGATAATGGTGTTGCAGCCGATCAGGACCTGTGATTGAAGAACACAACCAGCGCCGATCCGCGCATTCCCTTCGATCCGGCAATACGGACCGATTTCGACATCATCAGCGATCTCCGCCCCGGTGGACAGGATGGCTGTTGGATGAATCTTTGCTCCCATAGTAATTATTCTCGATGGCTTTCAAATTCAATGGATGATTGCGGTGGACTTGCAGGGCTTGTTTCAGTGCCGCATCCATTCCGCCGGATGCTCGAGTGACCGCCAATCCGAAACCTGCTTCACATCTGAAAGAATCATTTTACCTGAGCTGGCGGTGAAAAGATATTCTATCCTTCCCGTGGGGTTCAACGTCAGGCGCCGCGTAGGGACCATCCGGTAAGGATGCCTGCCACTGGATTCCCGCTTTCGCGGGAAAGACAATGATGGGAGCGGGAAAGACAATGATGGGAGCGGGAAAGACAATGAGGGGAGCGGGAAAGACAATGAGGGGAGCGGGAAAGACAATGAGGGGAGCGGGAAAGACAATGAGGGGAGCGGGAAAGATGCAGCGCCCCTACAACAGGTACTTCCCAACCATTCTGCCAGCAAGCCGGGGCGCTGCATCTTTCCCGCTCCCATCATTGTCTTTCCCGCTCCCCTCATTGTCTTTCCCGCGAAAGCGGGAATCCAGTGGCAGGCATCCTTACCGGATGGTCCCTACGCGGCACCTG
>JAANMX010003964.1_pt1 | contig 12278 bp, 10 predicted proteins | sample 7279681 | NCBI WGS metagenome assembly JAANMX01 (sample SAMN14094542, study PRJNA606508) | bioreactor metagenome | isolation source: A lab-scale SPAN reactor treating ammonium-rich wastewater day 351 | place: Ireland: Galway | collected 2018-01-01
ACGATTTTCAGAATTTCGAGCCTGCGATAAAGGCGATCCCGCCCGGCCATGGTTCGGTCGAAAAGGAACTCGACGATATTTTCGACCACGCGGAATCGACCTACAAACCGGACCTAATGGGCGTTGCCGGCCTTTCGTGACCTTGCTTTATCGAGAGCAACATCGTGATGCGTAAACACCTTCGGGTCGATCGGCACGTTCTGCTTGATGTCCTTGATCGTTATGACGATCTTGCCCATACTGAGTGAATTCGTCGTAACAACGAACGGGATCATCAAACCGTCAACCTTCCTGTAATCGGAATATTCCTCAGAATACGGCAGCCGCTGTTTGCTCGTGCTCGAGACGCTCATTGCGTCCTGCTTTACGGGCAAAAAGGTCTCGGTCGAAAAATACACCGTATATTCGGTGCCTTTCTTCGGCGTGAACTTCACGGCATAGGTGTCTTTGCCGTCAACCTTTACGACGGACTGGATGTCGATCGCGGAGAAATTCTTGTCCCAGTTGAGCATCCCGTAAAAATCCGCCGCGAGCCGCGCATTATCGAGCTTCAATCCGGCCCAAACGTCGGTCGGTGCGAATGTCGACGTCTCGTCGCCGTTCGTCCCGTCGAAATATTCATAAGCCTTGCCGATCGTCTTCCCAAGGGCGGAGAAGGTCGTCGCTGTTGCAGACATATTCGGAGCTTCCGTATAGCTGCGGGCCGTGCCCGTAACGCCCTGATTTACAAAGTCCACGTCGGCATCGACAACGCGGGACTTGAGAGCCCGCAGGTTCTCCTCTCCGCCGAGAGCTGCGATCACCTTCTTGTGGAGCTCTTCGACCGTGATCGCGGGTTTTTCGGTCGGCGCCGTCGGCACAAGCTCAACGGTTCCTTGCGGTTGAACGAGCGAGAGCGCCGTAACCTTACCCGATGCATCGACCTTTGCGCTTATCGAAAAACTATCGGGCAGCGGCGAAAGCGAGAAACTGCCGTCAGGCTTTGCAACAAGCGGATACGGCTGCTGCCCCGGCACGTTCAGCGTCACCTTGTCGCCGTCCTTTCTGATATCGGTCTTAAGCGTGCCTTTTGCGGTCGCCCACGTTCCGATAAGGAGGTCTGCGCTGACCTTTGGAAAGGTTTGCGCGGCCGCCGCGTCCTTTCCGGGAGTTTCAGCAGGCTTTTGCGGAACGGCATCGGGCAAAAGCGCCGACCAGATGATGTTCTTGGCTTCGTCCGCAAGCGGCGAACCGGAGACATTCGTCAGAAGCACAAACCCGAGCTTCTTCTCCGGCATTACGGCGACCATCGCGTTAAAACCATCGATGTTGCCGCCGTGCTGAAGCACCTTTAACCCGTGCCAATCTTCGATGAACCAGCCGAGGCCGTAAGCGACCTTGCCGCCTATCGGCATCTGCGGCTTTGTCCATTCCTCGTAGCCTTTTTCGGAAACAAGACGCTTGCCATTGAGTTCACCGCCGCTTGCAACGAACTCGACCCATTTCGCCATGTCATTGACGCTCGAATTTATCGCGCCTGCCGGTGCCGAAGCCGTGATCTCGCGGAACGGCAGCCGCCTCGCCGCCTTCGTGTCGAAGTTGTATTCATAGCCGAATGAATAATCCCTGGCCTTCGTCATCGCGGCTATCGTCGTCGTGCTGTTGTTCATCCCCAGAGGTTGTAGGATCTCGGAGCTGATGACCTTGTTCCACGTGCTTTTCTCGACCGTCGCAGAGATCTCGCCCGCGGCGGCGAACATAATATTCTGATATTGAAACTTCTCGTGAAGCTTTGCCGTCGGTTTTGCAAGGCCTGTAATCTCGATCAGCTCTTTTCGCGTTAACTCGCCGGTGATCATCGCAAGGTCGGTGCGTGTCAGCCCGGATGAATGATCGAGCAGGTCGCGGATAACGATCTTCTTGTCCGTCTCGGGGTCGTTGATCTTAAAATACGGAAGGTATTTCTTCGGCGAATCGTCGAGCGAAAGTTTTCCCTGGTCCTGCGCGATCAGCACAGACAGGGCCGTAAAGGCTTTTGTCGCCGAACCGATCGCAAACTGCGTATCGGCCGTGGCAGGAATTTTCTTCTCAAGATCCTTATACCCGAGGCCGTTTGCATAAATGACCTTTCCATCCTTTACGATCGCGAGTGCCGCACCGGGGATGCCGAGCTCTTCGCGGCGTTCGTTGATCGTCTTTTCGATCTTCGCAAGAGCGGCATCGTAGTTCGTCGATGCGGACTGCGGTGCAGGTGCGGTCTGTGCTGCTGCCGAGAGCGGTAACGCAGCGAAAACAAGCGAAAGGACAACGACCAGGGAAAGAAACGGCTTATTCTTAAACATAGATACAAATGGTGTTAGCTAATTGATAAAAGGCATTACGCATTTCGCGTAACGAATGTTCGCATCCAGCAAAGACGATCTTTACTTACCCTTTTAGGATATCACGCAACGTATACGTTGGCTTTAGGTACGCAGCCGCCAAAAGTATTAGTATCTAGCATCGAGAAGTCCGTCATAAAGAATGAGAAAAAAGGAATTACCAAAGGGTTTTGAGGCGTTTGCCGAACGGCTGCCGTCGGAGGTCGACTCCGTCGAGGGACATCTGTCGCCGCGGGAGATACGGTTCCTCGCGCTGCTTGCTGCCGTACCGCGGGCCGAAGGAGCGATACTCGAGATCGGTTCGTTCAAAGGAAGATCGACGGTCGTGCTTGCAAAGGCAGCGGGCTTGATCGGCAACGAAAAGATCTATGCGGTCGATCCGATGACGGCGCCGTCCGAAACCGACCCGGACCTTCGCGGAGCCGCCGATTCTCTGACGGATTTCCGTCGGAATATCGAGTCGATGGGTGTCGCTGACCGTGTCGAACTCAATCAAACATTCTCCTACGAACTTGCAAAAACCTGGGACAGAACGCTTCGGTTCTTGTGGATCGACGGCGACCACACATACGCTGGCACACGGCTCGATCTCGAAGGTTTCAGCCCGCATCTCGCCGATAAAGCGATCGTTGCGATGCACGATGTCCTGCATGAATTCGACGGCGGGCTTCGCGTGATGATGGAGCACATTCTGCTTTCGCCGAACTTCGGCGCGTGCGGTTTTGTCGGTTCGATCGGCTGGGGACAATATCTTGCGGATGAGAGAGAGGCGGCACGATATCGCGGCCAGAAGCTGCGGCTATACAAGAAACTTGCGCGAATGATCCCTTACGTTACTTTGCGGAGCGAACCCTTGGCAGGTTTAGAGAAGAAGCGTTACAAGATCGCGCGTGCTCTCGTCCCGCACGCCGAGATGCGCCCGCAGGCGTGGCTCGATCAGATCATCTAGGCGCTTGCTGTTACTTCATTCGCAATGGCGTCATCCGGTCGATCTGCGGCTGAAACACCGAGAGCCATTATTAGAAAGAACACCATTGCGACCTCCGCATCGCCAAGATTCCAATGAACGAGTCCGCTCGTCGTGAATCCGCAGAGCGCGCCCGAAGCCCCCAAGAGGATCCCGAATCGACGCCTGTCTCCCGCTCGGCGAGCGTCTCTTGAACCTCTCCAAAATAGCTTCGCGAAACAGAACAAGATCAAGAGCCAAATGAGAAGCGTCGGGATTCCGCGTTCGACTGCAAGCTGGACCGGCGTCGAATGAAAATGCCCCAACGGCTGCCAGCCTTTGTCGAACATTCCCCATTCCTGCCAGTGTTTCTGGACCGAATTCATCCCGACGCCGACAAGCAGATGCCGCGGCGATTCGGTAAGCAAACGATAGCCGTCGCGCCACATCATTTCGCGGTACTTGGTCGAATCATCCTTCGCGTCAAAGAAGCCGACATCTCGCGATTCGTGCAGGAACAACAAACCGCCGAAAACTATCGGTACCGCGACGACAAGCCCTGCGATAAGCAGCTTCTTCTTTGCCGAGAGCAGAACGATCACGAGTGCCGCGACCATGAAACCAAGCTGCGACGCACGCGTTACGGTAAAGAGCAGCGCGAGACACGCAAGGCCGAGTGCGGCGGCGAGGAACGGCGTCGATGCGAAAAAATTCGCAAACCGAGCGAAGGGTGAATTCTGCTGCTTCACTTCCTCTTTTCGACGCCCAAGATTCGCAACGATCAGCCCGAAAATGAGTGCGGCGACAAGCTGCAGCATTTCGGCGTACGTTGCGTAATGATTATAAAACCCTTGCGAACGCCAATTATGGCTCTTCTCCCAAGAGGTGAACCCAAGCCGTTGCTCGGACGAATCTCCCGCCAAGAGATCCGCGCGCTTGACCGTAACTTCGTATTCAAAATCCGGCCGGTAAAAGAGCACGCGCACATTTTCGTGCTGCTGCAGAGCGGCAAGCAGATCTTCCGGCGAATGAAGTTTCTTCCCGTCGGCGCGAAGGAGCGTGTCGCCGTCCCAAAGCAGAGCCTTTGCGAGCGGCCCGTCAGGCACGAGGCCTTGCACCTCGACACCGCGGCCGAGGTATCTTTCGACCGGCGTCCACACGAGATTCACTGTGCAGGACACGATCATCAGGACGGCGAGAAAGTACGCGGCCTTTACGTTTCGCAGATTCCAGATCGCAAAGTAAAAAACGAGAAAAAGTGCGACTCCGCGCAGTTGATCGAGCGACACAAGAGGCTCGTATGACAACACGCCGCTCAGCACTGACCATCCGAAATAGGCAATGAACGCGATGTCGAGAACCCTTATCCGCGGCCTTTCCTTCCTTACCAAGAATCGAGCGACAGTTGCGAGCGTTCCACATCCCCAGGCGATCTGTGTCGCAGCGATCGAATGCGGTGCCGCAGCGGCCATTACCGCGAGGAAAAAGAACGCGATCCGCCCGAGCCAGAGTGCGGTTCGGCTGCTGTCGTCGAGTCCGGCGAGGCGGTCGAATTTAGCTGTAAAAGAAGGCATCGGCAAATCGAAGTGCGGGCGATCTTGTCGGAAGTTAGAGAACTTTCGTGGACTTAATGACGACCGAGTTGACCATATCGGCCGGCAGAGTTACCTGCGGCGTATCCTCCGAGTCGAACGTTACTTTGAACTCATCGGGTTTACGTTTCTGCAGCAGACTTGTCGGGCCGTAAAGCGTTACGCGGACGCTCTTTCCATGGCCGGTCGGGATCGTGAACTGCTTCTCGATTCGGCGTTCGCCGATACGGAACGTTACCGAAACATCGCCGCGTTGGACCGTCGCTTTGGAATCGGTAACGGCAAGCGGCTGTGTCAATGTAAAATCGCCGGTTCGCCCCTTAAGGTCGATCTTCTCGGTTGAGATCGAATTCAACTGATCCAAAACGCTTTCCGGCCCGCGAACCGTAATTCGCGATGGCGTCGCGGTCCGCGAATATACCTCAAGGTTCGGTGCGAGATCGCCCATAGTTTCGATCTTTACGGGGACATCCTTTTCCTCGACGCGTTCGAGTTTTACCTGCACGCGGTTCGGCCAAATGTCATCGATCTTTACGCCCGGCGGCAGCGGGACAAAGACATTCGTCGGCGTAAGCGTTACTGTCCTTTCGCCCGGTGCAAGCCCGCGAAGGTCGACCGATGCCGAGAGCGAATCGATCTGGTTGATCTTGCGTGCGTCGCCGCTTAGCACAAGGTCGATCGTGTTCACTTCCGAATCCGTGATCGTATTGTCAGACGATTGCATCGAGAGCCGAACGTTGCTGAACCTCGCGGTCGTTGGTTTACTCAACCCCGTCACGGCGAACCAGAGTGCAAGCGTGATCCCGAGGGCGAGCAGCTTCAGGTGCCAGTCCTCAAGGAAAACCTTCCGCAAGAGATCTTTTGCAAGAACAAGCGAATGGTTAGTTCGTGCTGTCTTATCGCCTTGCATCTCTTTATCCAACAGTTGCGTCCGTATCGGTTTCGGCAAGTTTCACGCCCTCGCGGCGAGGTTCCGCGACCGATATATCCATTGCTTCAAGAAGGAGCTTCTTCATCTGCTTTGGATCAAGGTTGCGTAGGATCTTGCCCGATTCGACATAGGTGATCAGCCCGGTCTCTTCCGAGACGACGAGCGAGATCGCATCCGAGCCTTCCGTAATGCCGATCGCCGCGCGATGCCGCGTACCAAGTTCGCGCGAGATCTCCGGATTCTTTGTCAGCGGCAAGAAGACCGCAGCCGCGGCAATACGTTCGTGCTGAATAACGACCGCTCCGTCATGCAGCGGCGTCGTCGGGTTGAAGATCGACACCAGCAGGTCGTAGCTCACTCTTGCATCAAGCTGCAGGCCAGCGTCGATAAAATTACGCAAGCCGACGTTGCGTTCGATGACGATCAGAGCCCCCGTTTTCTCGCTCGCGAGCGTCGTCAGGGCAAGGATGATCTCGTCGTAAACGCTGCCGCCGAATTGCCCGCGCTGCTTCTTGAGCGGCAGCCGCAGACGGCTCGCGAAATACATCAAAGCCTGTCGTATCTCGGATTGGAACAGGACTATGATCGCAAACCCGATGTAAACGACCGCGTACCGCAGGACGAACTCAAGCGTGAGAAGCTCCTGATCTACCGCGATCCAATGCAGTATCGCGAGGAAAACAAGGCCGATCACTGTCGGCACCGCACGCGTGCCGCGCAGGAGCTTGATGACGACATAGACAATGACAAATACAAGCGCAATATCGATCAGATTGCGCAAGGTTGCCACTGTCAAAATGTCGCGAAACTGCATTGAAAAAAGGCTGATAACGCCGAAATACCCGACCCCTAAAATGCCCTTAGAATATCACAGTTATCCCGCAGTCCGCCGCGTGCGCAGTGCCTGCCCTTACGCGGACGTTCCTAAGGGCGAATCGCCATCTCCCACCTTGCGATCCTTCACGATACCGCTCGGCTTCTCATGACTTCACTTAGCCGCGTCGTTTACGACGGCACGGCGAGTATCATGGTTTCGCTAAGCCATGTCGTTTACGGCGGTGCGGAGAGCATCATGGCTTTGCTTAGTCGTGTCGTTTATTGCGGTGCGGCGATTATCATAGCTTCACTTAGCCGTGTCGGTTACGGTGGTGCGGTGAGTATCATGGCTTCGCTTAGCCGTGTCGTCTATAGCGGTGCGGTGAGTATCATGGCTTCGCTCAGCCATGTCGTTTACGGCGTGGGATGAGTATAGTCGATTAGCTTGCAGCCCGTTTACGGGCTTGTCCTGTATCAACCTGGGCGCGAGTTTCTTTCCCTTCGCGGCCTTTGCGGACCTCGCTTCGCGAACTTTGCGTTTTCTGCTGATCCAAGACGCAATGTCTTTTCACTTTTCGCATTGGCCTTAACGCAAAGAACACAAAGGCATTTCCGCAAAGGACACAAAGACGCTGCCAGCCGAGAACGAGCGTCCTGGCTCCGTAGGAGCCAAATATCTATAGAACTCGACCGCAAACAACACCTCGGAGGCGGCTTGCCGCCGACAGGCCTTGTCGCGTGTTTCACACGCTTCCGAAGTAGTCGATCCATCGCCGTGCTATAAACATTTCGCTCCTATCGGAGCTAAATACGCCGGATCGCTACTCCTGTTCCACGCCGTAAACGACGTGGCTAAGCTAAAACGCTACGCGCTTTTCCCAAACACAAGTCGCCCGTGAAACCCGCCAAATTTAGTTGTCAAACATCAACCAACCACAAGAAGAATATCCGACCGTATCAACCATTTGAAGCCCAAAATGCACAGATCGTATGAAAATGCACAGAATGCACGAATTGATACAAAATGCACAGAATGCACAAAATATTTAGGTCCGTCGCCGAGCGGAAATGCTACGCATTTCCGACGCGATCACCCAAACATCCCGGCGGCTAAGCCGCCAAGTAGATTTCCTCTCTGACTACGGCGAAGCAGAACTTCGCCGCTCAGCGAGACATTATGTCCTAGCTTTTGTCCGTAACCGCACGTGAGTAGGGGCTCGGCGAGATAGCGGTCGCGCCGCGGGCACCGCATCGAATGGTTGTTTGTCGGCGGCAATTCTCCTAAAATCGATTGATCGTTTTATCGAAGTTTTATGGCAAATAGAATACGTAAGGCAGTGTTCCCGGCGGCGGGGCTCGGGACGAGATTTTTACCGGCGACGAAAGCTTCGCCGAAGGAAATGCTGCCGCTCGTCGATAAGCCGCTGATCCAATATTCGGTCGAAGAGGCGGTTGCCTCCGGCATTGAATCGCTTTTGATAATCACGGGCCGCGACAAGGCCGCGATCGAGAATCATTTCGATATTTCGTTCGAGCTTGAGGAACTCCTCAAAGAAAAGAATAAGAAAGAGCTTTTCGAGCAGGTCCGCTCGATCTCCGACATCGCCCGCATCACTTACACGCGGCAGAAACAGGCTCTTGGACTCGGCCACGCGATCTATCAGGCCAAGGATTTCGTTGCCGACGAGCCATTTGCGGCACTGCTTGCGGATGACGTTATAGACTCGACGCGTCCTGCGTTAGCGCAGATGATCGACGTTTATGAGCGGTTCGAAGCACCTGTGATCGCGACGATGCAGGTCGAGGGCGAGGCGATCTCTCGTTTTGGCGTGATCGACGCGGATGAGGTCGAGCCGGGAGTTTACCGCATCAAGGGAATGGTGGAAAAGCCCGCGTACGAGGACGCGCCGAGCGACCTTGCGATCGTCGGAAGGTATATCTTTACGCCGGATATTTTCGAAGCGATCGAAGAAACCAAGCCCGGCTCAGGCGGCGAAATTCAGATCACGGATGCGATGCAGAAACTGCTCGCGAAACGGCCGTTCTACGCCGTCCGCCTCGACGGTACTCGCCACGACGCCGGTGATAAGCTCGGGTTCCTGATCGCGACCGTCGAATACGCATTGAAACGCCCTGATCTTGGCGAGGCTTTCCGCACGTATCTCCGCTCGCTCGATCTATAACCTTCAAACCGTCAAGATCGAAGAGCGCATTCGCCTGCCGGCGGATGGCGTTAAATCGTGCCTGATTTTTGCGTTCGGCGAAGCATTCGGGGAAACTACTTGATTATGACTGTTAGAGTTAGATTTGCTCCGTCACCGACGGGTTATCTGCATATCGGTTCGGCGAGAACCGCCTTGTTCAATTACCTTTACGCACGGCACACGGGCGGACGATTTCTTTTGCGGATCGAGGACACCGACCTTGCACGCTCAACGGACGAATCGACCCGTTCGATCCTCGACGGCTTAAAATGGCTCGGTTTCGCGCCCGATGAGGAGATCGTCTTCCAGTCGAACAACGCAGACAAACATCGAGAGGCCGCAAAACGCCTGCTCGCCGAAGGCAAGGCCTACCGCGATTTCACTCCGAAGGCGGAACCGAACGACGCGAACGTGAAAGAAGCGATCAAGGAACGCGCACGCCAGCAGGGCGGCGATAAGAATTTTCGAGATAACCCGTACCGCGATCTTTCGAGTGAAGAATCAGATGCGCGTGCTGCGACAGGCGAACCCTTCGCCATTCGGCTCAAAGTTCCGGCAGAGGGAAAGACATCATTCGAAGACGGCGTTTACGGCCTGCAGGAGCGTGACTATTCAGAGACCGAGGACCTCGTCTTGCTGCGCTCGGACGGACATCCGCTCTACAATCTTGCGGTCGTACTCGATGATATCGAGATGCAGATCACCGACGTCATTCGCGGACAGGATCATTTAACCAATACGCACAAACAGCTTTTGATCTACAGTGCGTTGGACGCCGAGCCGCCGCGGTTCGCACACTTGCCGCTCATTTTGGCGCCCAATAAGGGCAAGCTTTCGAAACGCAAGCACGGTGAGGTCGTCTCAATGACGACGTATCGCGACGCAGGATTCGTCGCCGCCGCATTTCGAAATTTCCTCGCTCTCTTAGGCTGGTCGGCCAGCGAAGAAAAAGAGATATATTCGCTCGACGAACTCATCAAGAAATTTACACTCGAGGGCATTCACCGCTCGAACGCGGTCTTCAATTTTCACGAGGGCGACCCGAAACGCTGGACCGATGACAAGGCGATCTGGATGAACGCCGAATACATCCGAACGATGCCCTTGAGCGACCTTCTGCCGCTCGTAAAGGCCGAATTGAAGGCGAACAAACTTTGGCGGGAGGAGTACGAACCGGACGGCCGAGCTCTTATGACGTCGATATCCTCGACCAGCTCTCAGGCCTTCGAATCGGCGACCGAGATCGGCGACCGGCCGGAATCCATCGCGATTGACCGCCCGCGTTACGGCTCGCACGATTGGTTCGTACACACCGTCGATCTTATTCGCGCAAGGTTCTTTACGCTAAAGGATTTCTCGACGCAGGGCCGTGCGTATTTCAGCGAGGATTACGACTTTGACCCGGCGGCCGTTGCGAAGAATCTTACGAAGTTCCCCGAGCTACAGGAATGGCTCCCGGAGCTCGCCGATCGTTTCGAAGCCGAGCTCGGAGAGGTCGCGTCGCTCGATGGCGGTGCAAGGCAGCCTGCGGCCGGTCAACTTCCGCTTACCGATGCGTGCTGCTCGGACCGCTTCTTTGAATCCAACATCGAGGCCGTCGTAAAGGCCTTCGCGGAAGAAAAAGGCACAAAACTCGGCGTCATTATGAACGGCGCCCGCACACTCCTCACCGGCGTCGCCGTCGGCCCGTCAATGCTCTCGGTCTTCGAAACTATCGGCCTCGAACGCACCCTTCTCCGCCTCCGAAGCCAAGTCGCGTGGAACAATTGAACGGATACGGACACCATCCGCCGTGCTATAATTGATGCGTTATGAATTGGAAAGACCGCATAACAACTGACCCGCAGATATGTCACGGGAAAGCCTGCATCAAAGGTACGCGTGTGATGGTCTCTGTCATTCTCGATAACCTCGCCGCTGACGTATCTACGGATGAGATCCTAAAAAGCTTTCCGTCAATAACCCTCGAAGACATACACGCCGCCGTACCGTACGCTGCCGAACTCGCACAGTAAGGAGTGGTGTATCTTTCGGAACCCCTAACAGCGTGAAATTCAAGATAGGTGAAAATATGCCTGCAGAGACCGCAGACTTGCTCCGTGCTCACGGGCACGATGCATAACGGTCTATGACCAAGGCTTGGTTGGCGAGCCGGATATCCGCACATTGGACATTTTGCGATCTCACGATAATGTGCACCTAGTCCAAGGAAATACAAACCTTTGGAACTTTTGATAGATATGTCCGTGGAATTAATGTCTTCTCTAAGGAAAAAATAGGAGGTTAGATATGAAAGCAAGAAGCATGTTTGCCATTGCGCTCATGGTTATGAGTGTTACAATCGCAGCTCATGGACAGAACACAGCGCTACGCGGTGCATATGACAAGTGGAAAGCGGAAACAATTAAACAGCGCGGTGGAACACCGGAGCACTATGCTCTAACAGTCTACTCAAAGCGGAATAATCCGCAAGAAGCGAGTGTCAATTTCCTCGTCGCGGGCAAGATTCCGGTACTGAATGTTGCGATTTGTCCTTTGACTTTTGATCGCGCCGCTGACGGAACGATGATAAACATTAGGCGAGGCGAGGAGGTCATGGGGAAGCAGGACTTAGACTTCGCGTCCTCGAGGGCGGGGAGCGAACTGGACACGGCAATACCGATCGATAACACAAACAATGCGGTGGAGGTCAAGTGGAGTTTTGATGCTGAAGGTAAGCACTTTGAATACACAATGATACTTCCCCTTGAAGATGCCGCAAGTACGAACGTGCTTGGAATAGTACCATCTGGTGGGAACAACATTAACCTGAAACCCAACTGTCCGCATGATTGCTACGAGGTATCCGGTTCAAATGTACGATGTGGTTACTTTTACGCATGTTGCCGAACGTTGATTGGAAATACCATCAACTACATTACGTGCAGTGTTCATTGTAGCAACGCTTGCTAATGACCCAGCGCGTGATCATTTGATGTCAGTGGGCGATCGCGAAAACATCGTGATCGCCCTTTTCTTGACCGGCGATGAGAGGACGATCGTGGTTGTGGTGATTCCGTATGGCGTGAGGCGGTCGATGACCTCTTGGAGGTGTTCGACGCTTGAGACGGCGACCTTCATTATGAACGAATCCTCGCCGGTGCCGCGATGGCATTCGAGAACTTCATTGGAGCTCTCGGCGACCTCGATTATGTGGCTGTAATCGACACCCGTGATGCTCATCCTCACGAACGCGAGGATCGGCAGTCCAACACGAGCCGTGTCGATCTCGGCACGGTAGCCGCAAATTATCTTAGAATCCTCGAGTTTGCGGACACGCTCGATGACCGCGGGAGTCGTCAAGCCGACACGGCGGCCAAGTTCCGCGTAGCTCATACGAGCGTCTTCCTGCAGGATCTGAATGAGCTTCCGATCGATCTCATCAAGCAT
>JAANMX010003978.1_pt1 | contig 12236 bp, 6 predicted proteins | sample 7279681 | NCBI WGS metagenome assembly JAANMX01 (sample SAMN14094542, study PRJNA606508) | bioreactor metagenome | isolation source: A lab-scale SPAN reactor treating ammonium-rich wastewater day 351 | place: Ireland: Galway | collected 2018-01-01
TCCGCGCGCCGCATCATCGAGGTCTATCCCCACATCGCCTGCCTGCGCCTCTTTGGCCTCGACAGGATCATCAAATACAAACGCGGCGCGTCGGCCGACCGCGCCCGGGAATTCTCTCGCCTCAAACGCCTGCTTCGCGAATGCCTCGACAGCCATTTCCCGTGGATCGATCCCGGCCCCGCCAAAGACGCGCTGCGCTGCCGCGGTTGGAGCAAGGATGCGGAGGATCAAATCGACGCGTCGATCTGCGCGCTCGTCGGCCTTCACCATTGGCGCCATTTCGGAAGACGCAGCGAGATCCTAGGGGATGCGGCAACCGGTTTCATCGTGGCACCCGCCCCCATTGAATCCCGACCCAACGGCGGCATCATTATCGGATGACCGCAGGTCGCCGCCAATCCCCCCACAGGGCGTTTGCGCTTGGCTTGGCATCCGCAACCCTCCTGCCCTTCCTCGTATCGGGGCAAGGATCGCCCCAGCCGATCGATCCGGCCGATCAACGGCGGAAGGATCGCCGGGCCTTCCAGGATCAGGAGCTCATCACCGCCAGGCGCTTCGCCCGGATATTCAACCCGGGAGACGCCCCGAGAATCGTCTGGCGGGACTCGGAGGAGATCCGGCGCCTCGGCGGTAACCCGACGCCCAGGGTGCGGTGGTTCGATTCGAACCTGAACGAGTCCGAGGCGCCAAATGCGCCCGGCCGCTGGGCCGCGTGCGTCGAGGGAACCGCGCCCAATGGCACGCCCCTGCGGCGCGCCATGACGTTCTACGCGCGGCCCAAGGACTTCTTGCTCTACCCGCCACCGGATCCACCGTCATCGTGGGCCCATCACCCGGGCCCGATCGCCGCCCCCGTCTGGCGCGAGCACCAGGAGGAAGTGATCCGCGTCTTCTGGGATTCCGTGGCGAGAAGCTTCCTCGACAGCGAGGCGGCGGGCATCCTCGTCGCGGGCCTCGCCGAGGCCAAGCCCCTCGGCCACCGCGCCAGACCCGTCGATTCGGCGGCAACGCTCGACGCGGATTACCACCTCGCCCTGAAGCTGAAACTGATGGGCCTGACCGACCGGACGCGCCCGCTCCAGCCACCGCGCCACCGCGGGCGCGATCCCGCCACGACCCTCCGCGCCGGCCCCGCGCCCGACGCCGGGATGACCCCGGGCGCCAAGGCCAAAATCGACGCCGTCTGCCGCGCCTGGGCCGCGGACGCCGGCGAGCCTTTCGTGACCCTAGTCGCGCGACGCGGCATCATCGTGACCCACGAGGCCTTCGGCGAGGATAAGTTGGGGACCCCTGTCCATCGCGATTATCGATGCCAGGTGTTCTCCATCACGAAGACCATCACCGCACTGCTCTTCAGCCAATTCGTGGACCAGGGGCGGATCGACTTGGAGGGGCAGGTCTCCGACGTATTTCCCGACTACCCTAGGGCCGACCCGCACGTTCCCACCTTCCGGCAGTGCTTCATGCACACCAGCGGGCTCACCGGCCACGGCGATTTTGGGGGAATGGGCAATCCCCACTTCGAGAACGTTATCCTCAACGGCATCGACGCCAACGAGCCCGGCGCCGTCTACCAATACAGCGGGATGGGTTTCGACCTCGCCGCCAAGGCGATGGAAATCGTCACCGGCAAGAGCGCCCCCCGGCTCTATCACGACCACCTTTTCCAACCCCTGGGTCTCGAAAACGTCCTGATCACCGACGCCAACGCCGGCGCCCACCTCACCGCCATCGAACTGGCCACCCTCGCCCAATGGGTCCTGAACCGCGGCAGCTACGGCAACATGGAATTCATCTCAAAGGAGACATTCGAACGCCTGCTGCCGGTGCCCGTCAAGACCACGAAGAAAGGGTACGGCGACGACGAGGGCATCGGCATGCACTGGAACCGCGCGGTCAAGGCCGGCGCGCCCGCACACTCAAAGGACCCCGGCGACTGGATCTTCGGCCCGCGCACCGTCGGCCACGGATCATTCAGCGGATGCCTCTTCGTCTGCGACCTCGACCGCCAACTGCTCATCGTCCAGGCCCGACGCGCGCAAGGCCCGCGCCACGGCGAGTGGACCTCGAAACTCTTCGAGACCGCGGTCGGGTGCGTGACGAAGGAGCCCGCCAACCCGTGAGTCAGACATTCTCCCGCCAGAGGCGGGCGGGTCGTCTGCCCCGATCGCTCAGGTCCACCGACGTCAGGGGACCGACGCGCCAGAGGAATCTGTCGGACAAAGCCCGACAGACTCCCACCTCTAACCGGATCGGCACACCTTGTCTTAGCCTTCCCGGCGCCCTCACCGTTCGCCCGCGCCCACCCCGAACCGCATCGGTGGCGCGTCGCGCTGGTGCGCGCCGATGTCCGGCCTCTGGCCCTCGGGCACCCCGCTGAAGTTGGGCAGGCACTCGCCGGCGCCCGCGCCGGGGCTCCCGTCGTCCAACTGGAAACGCCCGGTCAACGTGCCGGGATCCAAACCGCACCCATCGCCATAGACCGGTTCGCCGCGGACGCCGTGCGCCTCGCTCCCCTCCGGCACCTTCCCGTTGAACAGGTCATAATCGAAATCGTTGCCGGCGTTGCGCTCGTTGGCGCTCGCGGAATGATTCTCGGCGGACCTCACATGGAGGATGTTGTTGCGCGAGATGGTGTGCTTGACGATCCGCGTGCCGCCGAGCCCGCCGGTGGAACGCCATTCGGGCGGGCCGAAAATCGTGTTGTGAAAAATATACTGCAGGCCGGTCATCCAGTCCTCGCTGTTCGCGTACCCCATCTTCAGGAAAGGCCCGCCGCTATCCCCCGGCCGTTTCTGGCTGCGGGAACCCACGTTACCCCACACGTATAGGGGCCCAATGGAAGTGGCGGCATTGCCGATCATGATCATCGACTGCGCGATATAGTTTCCCCACACGCGCACGTTGCGATTGCCGCCCTCGACCTCTAACCCGTCATCCCAGCAGTGGCTCACGAGATTCCCGTAGATATCGGAGTCGTGCCCGGGCGCCCCCTTGAAGCTGCCGTTGCTGCCGCCGCCGACGATGTCGTTGTACATGTGGTCCATGTCGGACCACATCTCGCAGTAGCGGATCACGTGGTTGCCCGCGGTGTTAAACAGCGAGATGCACTGCGGCCCGGCCGTGTGGGTCGGATGGACCGGCTCGTACCATGTGCTGCCGTCACACGCGGGATCGTGCAGCCTGCAGCGCTGGACGATCAGTCGCCTCAATTCGCCGGCTCGCGAGAAGATGGCAGAATCACAATTGTTCCCGAAGCCGGTCTCGGGATTCGGCCGGCCCCAATCCGAGATGTCACAATCCTCGATGACGATGTCGTGCCCCCCCTCGATCAGGATCGCGCCGATCGCCGACTTTCGTTTGGTGATGGGCGTGCCCGCACCCCTGAGCCTCAGGCCGCGCAGGATCACGTGCGACGCGTTGATCGTCACGCAGGAGTCGTGCTTGTGCCGCACGTCGATGGTCGCGCCCCGGCCGTCATACAGGCGATAGGCCCCCGGGGATCCCGATTCCACGATCGCGAGCGGCGCGTCACCATCGGCCACGCGGACGGTCTCACCAACGGGAAAATTCTCCCCCCATGTCGCCGCGGCAACCGTCGCCGCCGTCGCCGTCCCCTCAAGCACCAGTTTCACCTCATAGGCCGCGCCCGGCACGAGATGCACGATGCTGCCCCGATAGTCCGACAGATCCTCGTCGGTCCCGTCGATGGGGTGGTACCGCATCGGCAGGCCCTCGCTCCACCCGGATTCGCCCTCGCGCCGATAGCGGACCAAAACACGCCTCTCCGCGCAACCGCCCGGCGGCGACCAGTACAGGCCGATGCAGTGGAAGGTGGGGATCGCGACGGGCGCCGCGTCGGAGGCCACGGCGGGCGACAACATCCCGCAGCACGCGATGGCGCACATCGCCCAGTTGGACTTCGTCGGAATAGTCGCGTCGGCTTTCATCGGATCACCCCTGCCGTCGCTCACTGGTAGATCTCCACTCGAACCGGTCCCATCAGGCCCGAGGGTTGCAGCGCATCCTCGGAGGCATAGCCCTGAAAGGCCTTGAGCGTCCGAGGCCCCGTCTCGAGCTTCAGGTTGCTCTTGGTGACGCGCCGCTCTGGAGGGAGCGCCGCGTCGCCGATCAGGCGATTGGCCCACGGGTTGGTGACGGCGATCTCCAGCGCGTTCGTTCCCTCCCGGAGCGTTCCGGTCACTCCAATCTGCCACGGCGCGGTCCAAACGATGCCGAGGTCCCGGCCATTGAGCCGCACCTCCGCCAGCGCCACCACCTCGCCCAATTGCAGGATGGCCTTCCGCGCCGCCTGCCACGACGTGACTTCAAATTCCTTGCGGTAGATCGCCGTGCCCGAAAAGTGTTTGATGCCGCTGTCCGCGTGAAGGCTCCAGTCGATGAGCCCGTCGAACACCGCACGCTCCGGCGCGCCGCGCCCGCCCTGGAAACTCACCTCCCACGGCCCGCCTAGCTCCACCGTGGCGGCGGGTTTCCGATCACCCCCATCTCCGCGCCTCGCCACGCGTCCCTCCGCCCCCTTCCTGAATACCACGAAAACGGACCCGTCCTTCGGCAGATCCAGCGGCACGCGCGCGCGCCCATCCGGCGCCACATCCCATTCGATCTGAGTGTCGATCGTGCCGCCGACCGCATCCCACAGCTCGGGCCGTTTGCCCCGCACGCGGAATAGGCAGTCCGCCTTCCCCTCGCCGGCCACAAAATAGATATCGGCATCCCCGTCGCGCCGGTGCGTGTACTCGAACGGCCCCTCGAAGTCAGGCGGCAACCCTCTCTCCTTCAGCGCCTCGGCCAGGGTCGGGGAATCCGCCCACAGCGCCTCGCCAAGCGCGCGCACCTCATCGTCGGCCGACCCGAGGTCAACCGCCCGCCGCGGCCTGCGCGCGCCGAAAACGACAGGCACCCCCTCGCGCCGCAGCGCCCCGATCTTCTCGAGCGCCGGCAACGATGCCCGCTCGTCGTCGAGATCCACGGCCAGCACGCGGTAGCCCATGCCGTCGGGCAGGACGAGTTCGCCATCCTTGGCCGACGCGCGCCCCAGCAAGGCCTCGGTGGAAATCACATCATACCCGTGCCCCGCGGGGAGCGCCATCGTGGCGTTGGTGCTCCAGTTGGTCGTGAATCGGCCCCAGTGCTGATACGGGACATCGCCCACGTAGGCGCAGACATCCGCCACGAATCTCCCCCGCCGCAGCATATGCTGGCACCTGCCGAGGTATGCCAGGAAGGGCGCCGCCTGCTCGAACCACGTCACCTTCGGGTTGATGTGCGTCCCCGCGAAGTACTCGCTGCCCGGCACGCCGAACTCTCGCGGCGAGCAGGTGAAGGTGTGCCAGATCAGATGGTTGACGCCATCGATGAAGCTCTCGTCGCCAGCCCGTTTCAGGATCGCCGGATACGGCATCCAGTGCCGCTGCATGTGCGTGAACGCCTCGGCCGCCGCGAGCCTCCTGCCATACACGTGCGCGGCCATCGCCTGCGCCCGGCTCAGCTGCCTCCCGCTCCGGTCGGTCTTGCCCGTGAACCAGAACTCGCCCTGCGGCATGTCGGTCCGGGCGAGAAACGCCAACTGGTCCGCCTCGCCAAAGACCTCGGGCTTCCGCACCCATGGCCCTCCCGACTCCGCGTGCCAGCGCAGCCCGCGCTCATGGCACAGCGCCATCATCTTCCCATAGAAATTATCCCGGAAACAGTCGTTCCGCGCGCGGCGATAGTCCCCCACGAATCGCTCGGAATCCTCCTCTCCCTTGACGACGAACCCCGCCAGCACGGGCAGCCAGGGCCGGATGGCGTATCCGCGATATTTTCGGAAGGCCTCCTCGAACCCTCCCGTCCACGTCGGCACTGCGCCCTCCCAGCTCACGCTGTAAAAATGCGTCAGCGTCTTTCCCGCCAGCGGACCCGCGTCCGAGATGATGGCGTCACCCATCCGGCGGAAATGCCCCTCCACCGCCTCCGGGTCCAGCACGTCGACGTCGTACTCGTGGCCATCGATGGTCGTATGGCCGAAACGCACGAGCGCCCATTGCCCCGGCGGCACATCCCACACCAGCCTCCCACCATCACCCACCTTATCCGCCAGCTCGATGACCTCCTCCGCCACCCGGCGCTCGGTCGCCTTCTGCCCATCGACCCGCTTGCCCGAGGTCGCGCTCATCGTGAACAAACCATCGCCCGCGTTGAACCAATCCTCCGTTCCCGGAATCGCCGCACCCCTGTACCTCACCGCGAAGACCGCGATATCCCAAAAATGCTTCCGCCCGGGCCCCTTGAGCTCCGCGTCAAGTCGCGCGCCCCCCGCCAGCGGCGCCGCCTGGCAGATGAGCCGCTTCGGAGCGTCCGCACCCACCCCCCATGGACCCTTCAGCGCGCCCGCGCAGGAACTCAGGTTGACGCTGACCTCCAGCCCCACCCGCGCCGCCTCCCGGATGCCAAACGCCAGCAGCTCCCGCCACTCCGCGCCCATGAACTCCATCTTGGGCTTCGGCAGCACGAGATGCCCCTCGTCATCCCAATACCCCCGCGCGTCGAACATCAGCAGGCCACCGAAACCGACCCGCCGCATCGCCTCCATGTCGGAGGTGATGGTCTCGCGATCCACGTGCCCGTTGAGCCACCACCAGTACGCCCAGGGCCGATCCGAAACCGGAACATCGCGGAAACCTTCCTCCAGCGCGCCCCCGCGGGCGATTGGCTCGGGCGGCGCGGCAAGCAACTGCGGCGCCGCAAACATCAGGACGACGGCGAGGGTGTTCATGGCAAATGGAAATTTCGAGATTAACCGCCTCGGGCCACCGTTGCCAACGCTGATCATCAAACTCGGATGGCGCTAGCCCGCATTGTTCGATCGTACAGCGAACAATCCGGGCTGGCACAGGCGGCCCACAAAAATTGTAGATGGGCGTCTCTGCGAGACGCCAGCGGGGGCGAAGTTCCTGGCCAGAGGGTGGCGCGCGGGAACGTTTGGCCGAGTCTGCGCCGTCATGCATTCAGTCGGGAGGGACGCCGGCCCCGGCGTCCGCGCGCCAACCGCATGCGGGGCACCCAAGTTTGCCTTGGCATCGCCTGCGCCAGGTGGTGTATCATGAGGACATGACGCGCCTCCCTTTGAAAGGCGTCGCGCTGCTGGCCGTGGGTGCGGCCCTTCAGGCCCGATGCCCCTCCGCCCTGACCGACGCGCAGATAACCCAGATCCGTGACGGCTGCGGGCCGAAGATGCGGGCCGCCTTCGAGCGCGAGCGCGGCAAGCCGCTGGCCCGCGCGGAAAAGCGCCCGCCGCTGCGGGCGGGGGCCGGCAATTACGTCCGGCATTACTCCTTCTCCATCGTGGAATTCGCCACCCGCTGCTTCGTATTGGACGAGCAGATCGCGGAGGCCAACGCCGCCCTGATCGAGAACGCGCAGCATTACCTCGACAACCCGAATGACCTCAACGACCGCGACAGCTTCCACTGGCACTCGGAGATGCTCTGCCGCCTCGTGAGTTCCTTCGGGGCCAAGGGCTCCGTGGCGCCCGGCCGCATGAGCGCCGAGGCCGAATCCCGGGTCATGGCATCGCTCGCGCGGTTCTGCGCCCGCAACGCCCACATCGATCGCGCAGAAGTCGAAAAATCCCGCACCTGGTATATCCACGAGTCCGAGAACCACCACGCCCAGGGATTCACCTCATACTGGCACTTCGCCAAACTGGCCAAGGACTCCCCCGAGTTTAAAGACCTCAAATACGAGGACGGCTCGACGCCGGCGCGGCAGTACGCGGCGTGGAATGACTACATCAAGGCGTACTGCCTCGAGCGGGCCAAGAAGGGCCTCTTCATCGAGGTCGGCAGCGAGGGATACAATTCCGTCACGCTGAAAGGACTCTATAACGTCCTGGATTTTTCCGAGGATCCCGAGCTGAAGCGTCGGGTGAATTGCCTGCTGGATCTCTACTGGGCGACCTGGGCGCAGGAGCAGATCGATGGCGTCCTGGGCGGCGGCAAGTCGCGCATCTATCAGTCCGGCGGCGACCGCCACGGGACCCACTCGGAGATCTATTCCCTCGCGTGGTACTACTTCGGGATCGGCGAGGCCCCGGAACTGAACTGCCCCACGCTGAGCGCGCTGATGAGCCCCTATCGCCCGCCGCCCGTCGTGGTCGACCTGGCGCTCGACGTGCCAGGGCGCGGCACCTACGCCATCCGCGGGCGCCCCCCCGGCCTCGCGGAAGAGGGGTATGATAACTCGCCCGATTACCGCGTGCGCGCCGATGCCGGTGGCATCCATCGATACAGTTGGTGCACCCCGGAGTTCATCCTCGGCACCTGCATGTTCGAGGCCAGGCCGACCGAGGACTGGGTCCGCATCAGTTCCCAGAACCGATGGCACGGCGCCATCTTCGCGGGAGCCACCGACGCCCGCATCGTCCCCCAGGTCGAGGCGAAGGACCACCGGAGAACCGTCAACGCCCAGTGGTCCGCGCAGAGCAAGGGCACCCTTATCTGCCAGAAACTCAAGACCTGCCGGGATGCCACCGCCATGCGTGTCTGGTTTTCCAAGGCGGGCCTATCCGAGCCCACCCAAGAGGGCGGCTGGGTTTTCGTCGAATCCGCCGGCGCCCACGCCGCCGTCCGGGCGGTTCAGGGCGACACCACCTGGGAAACTTCGGCGGATCGCTACGACGGCAAATGGCTACGATGCACCGACGCGCTCACCCCCGTCATCCTCGAGGTGGCCAGGAAACAGGACTTCGCCAGCCCATCGGCCTTCCGTTCGGCGGTCAAGGCCCTGCCACTCCAGTGGAAGAAGGACGTTCTCACGTACCGCGGACTGGGCGGCGAGACATTCACGTTCTTCGCCGATCAGAGCGAACCACCCCAGATCAACGGCGAGCGCATCGACTACGCGCCGCCAAAGGCTTTCGGCAGCCCATTCGTCCAGAGCGCATGGGATAGCGGCATCGTCACGATCCAGAAAGGACCGCAAACGCTCCGCATCGATTTCAACCGACCGTGATTACTTCGCGCACTCGGTCTGCACCGCGACCTTCTCGCACGGGCAACACTGCTTGGGGCAGGACGCGCAACCCGCGAGGAACAAACCGGCCAGGACGACAAAAAGGATGCTTTTCATGGGAGAATTGGACTACCACCATTGCCGGCGGATGCAAACCATTTCGCGAATCCCCCTCGTCGCAATCCTCGCCCTGGTGGCGGTGACGCCGCCGGGCCGGGCCGCCACAAAACCGAACATCCTGTTCATCCTGACGGAGGACCAGGGCGCGCAGATGGGATGCCTCGGCACGCCGGGAGTGAAGACGCCCCACATGGACGCGCTGGCCGCCGCGGGCGTCCTGTTCAAAAACGCGTTCGTGGCGTATCCGGTATGCTCGGCATCGAAGGCATCTATCTATACCGGCCTCCATAGCCACGCCAACGGCATCCTCAACAACACCGTCAACTACCACAAGCCGGCCGACAAGGTGACACCCGCCGAGCGCGCCCACGCCCTCTTCCGAACCAACCGCATCAGGGACGGGATCCCAACCTTGACCGAGATCCTCCGCGAAAACGGCTACTATCAGGGCGCCACCCACAAGCTCCACGTCGTGCCGAACGAGAAGTTCCCGTACGACGAATTCCTGCAGGCCACCAACGGCAAAACCGCCTCCGGGTTTCTCTCCCGCGCCACCAAGACGGGGAAGCCCTGGTTCCTGATGTACAACATACCCAATTCCCATCGACCCTATCCCGACAACGACAAGGCGCCCATCCGCATCAAGCCCGACAAAATAAGGATCCCGGCATTCCTGCCCGACACCCCCACCGTGCGCAAGGACTGGTCCGAATACCTCGCCGCCATCGAGGAGACCGACGCTCTCGTCGGCGAGGCATTGGCCGCGCTCCGCGGCTCCGGCCAAGAGGAGCGCACCATCATCGTATTCCTCGGGGACCACGGCCCCACTTTCCAACACGGAAAGATGACGCTCTACGACCTCGGGCTCCGCACGCCCCTCATCATCAGCACCCCTGGCATACCGGGGGGACACACGACCGACGCTCTCGCCAGCGCCGTTGATCTGCTCCCCACCCTGCTCGACCTCCTCGGCCTGCCTCCCCCGAAGAACTCGCACGGCATCTCCTTGCGCCCCGCACTCGAGCAACGGCCCGGCGCCAGCGGCCGCGCGTTCGTCTTCGCCGAGATCTCCAACAAGGGCGTCCTGCCCAACGACGGCATGCAGGAGCGCTCGGCCTTCGACGGCCGATGGCACCTCATCTATCGCGAGAAGACCGAGACCGCGTGGCGCCAGGTCAACGCCGACAGCCGATTCTGGAAAACCTGGGGCAACCGCACCTACGACGAGACCGTCCGCGTGAAGGAAAAATTTCCCGAACAGTTCCGCATCCTCGCCGAGATGGACCCGCAGAATCTCGGCGGCAAGGTCCCCGCCCTCGAATTGTACGATCTCCAATCCGACCCCGACGAAATGCGGGACCTCGCCGACAGCGCGCTCAATCGCGGCGAGCTAAAACGCCTCTATGACGCGCTCCGGCAGTGGGCCAAGGACACCGGAGATCCCGCCGTCCGGCCGCCGCCAAACCCGCCACCGCCAAGGGCCATCAGCAAGTGAGATTGCGCGATCCCGTGCCCCGCACGGCGGGGCACGGAAAATCTGTAGCGAAGCCCCTTCGGGCTTCGGCGCCCCACCGGGCCCCCGCCGAAGGGCCCGCCATGGCGGGTAGACTCCGGCCCCTCGCTACTAGCGAGTTACGTCGTGTTTTCGAGTCAGCCTTTCGGGCGCGCCACCAGCAGCTGGAAAGTCCAACCGCGCCGAACCACCTCCCGCTCCACCACCGCGCGCAGATCGCCGTAGTGATAGGCGTATCCCCCGCCCGCGGTCTGCACCGCCTTGCGGATCTCGACCGCCTTTCCCTTCTGCTTCCGCGTCTCGGCCGACGCCCCAAAATTTTCAGGGGCGACCCCAAAGCTGCTCTCGGACAACTTCTCCCACCACCGGATGGCCTTCGCGGCCGGATCCAGCAACGCCACCGCCTGATACCGGACGGTCGTCCGGCTCAGCAGCGCCTTGATCTTATGTTCGCCCGAGAGATCGAATCGCGCCGGCGAGACGCAGGTCACCTGCAGCAACTCGCTCGCCAGCGACTGAAAAAACGCATCCCAAGTTTCGGGACCCGCGCTGTCGGGCGCCGGCGCACCTCCCGCGCCACCCCCGACGGGCGCGCCACACTCCGTGCAGAATTTCGAACCATCCGCCATCGGCTTCCCACATTGCGTGCAATACATGCTGCCTCCTATGTTTACTGGACCAAGTTCTGCGCCATGTGCGGCAGGCGCGGAGCGATCGGCGCGGGCCCACCGCGCCCCACCGACCCCGCCAGATCCGAGATCCCACCCGTCACGGCATCCAATGTCGCCTTCTCCACCGGCGAGGTCGTCCCCAGATAGCCGCCTGTCGCCGCGTCCACCGCATACTTGCCCGCCTGCCCCGCAAAATATCCTCCCGCCACCTCCCAGGCCGCCTCCTTGGCGGCAAAGGCCCCGGCCGATATCGTGTTGGGGTCCACCGCAAACCGCCCGGCCCCCGGGGCCACCACCTTCCCGGCCACCGCGTCCACCGCGATCTCCACCCCGGCCCGCGCGGTGCCCCGGACGAGCCCCTCCCCCGCGTTGCGCAACAGCCCCGCCTCGTTCCTGCCCATCCGCCAATCCGCGACCCCCTCGCTCACCGAGCCCAGCGCGTTCTTCCAGTAGGTATACTGGATCCCGAAGGCCGGGTTGGCCGTCGAGAGCACCCCGATGGCCACGTCGCAACCGGACTGCACCACCTTCGCCCCGCAGGTCAGATACTCGCCGCGCAGCGTCCCCCACCGGTACGGATCCACCGCCTGGGCCGGCAGCCCGCGCTTCACCGCCTCCCGCAGCCACTCCGGCGACGCGCGCAGCAGGTCCTGCTCCTGCGAGGAAACATCCGTCCACCCCTCTTGCCGGATGCGCTCCGCCACCGCCAGTTGCCGCGGCAACATCTCATCCCCCACCTCGGCCGCCCGGCCGCCACCCCCGAACCATTCCCGCGCCCCTTCGATCACCTCCCTCGGCCCCACCCCCATCCCCAGCATTATCAGCCCCGCGCCCAGCGCGGTTAGAGCGCCCACGGCCAAAGTTCCTGCCGCAACGATTGCACTGGCCCCCGTACCAGTCGGATTTTCCACACCGAC
>JAANMX010003981.1_pt1 | contig 12231 bp, 10 predicted proteins | sample 7279681 | NCBI WGS metagenome assembly JAANMX01 (sample SAMN14094542, study PRJNA606508) | bioreactor metagenome | isolation source: A lab-scale SPAN reactor treating ammonium-rich wastewater day 351 | place: Ireland: Galway | collected 2018-01-01
GTTTCTCTGCCCAAACTGGCCCGCTATCGGGAGGGTGCGCTGAAGGAGGACCGTTTCGTCGTCGTCTCGGATGTCTACCCCACCCCCACCACCGATATTGCGGATGTGGTGCTGCCCTCGGCTATGTGGATCGAGCGGGAGGGGATGTTTGGCAATTCCGAACGGCGCACCCAGCACTGGGAGCAGTTGGTGCCGCCCCCTGGCGAGGCGATGAGCGACACCTGGCAGTTGATCGAAGTGGCCCGGCGGCTGGGCTATGGGGAGTGGTTTCCCTGGAGTCAGGAGGAGCACATCAAAGCCATCTGGGACGAGTACACCTCCTTCCACGCCAACCCCAAACACGCGATGGCCTCCTATGAACTGCTGAAAGAGCGGCCCGGTGTGGTCTGGCCGGTGGTGGAGGGCAAAGAGACTCTCTGGCGCTACAACGCAGACTTCGACCCCGCGGCCCAGGGCCACGACAGCCAATACTATTTCTATGGCAAGCCCGAAGGCAAGGCGTGGCTGATCTACCGCCCCTACGAACCCGCCGCCGAATCACCCGATACAGAGTATCCTTACTGGCTCTGCACGGGCCGGGTGGTGGAACACTGGCATACGGGCAGTATGACCCGGCGCATCCCTGTGCTGCACCGGGCGATGCCCCACAGCTATGTGGAACTGAACCCCCAGGACGCCCGCCGTCTGGGCATCCGCACAGGCGACAGCGTGCGGGTGGTCAGCCGCCGGGGCGAGGCGACCCTGCCCGCTTCGGTCAACCAGCGGGGCGCGCCGGCCCCGATGCAGGTTTTCGTGCCCTTCTTCGACGAGTCAATGCTCATCAACGAAGTGACCATCGACGCCTTCTGTCCCATCTCCAAAGAGCCGGACTACAAGAAGTGCGCGGTCAGAATCGAGAAGGTGTCCTGATGGCCGAGCAGCCTGTAGTTTCTGCGCAAAAGAGGCGATCTGTTGCCACTCCATTTCGCCTGATTTTCATCGGTCTGGTTGTGCTGCTGATGGCGTCGGCTGTCTATGTGCTGGGGACCAGCTGGGCCGAGGGGCAAGAAGTGGCTCAGCTTTCCAGCCCCTCCGCCGGGACACAGGCCGTCTTTCCCGCCGAGCCTGTGCGCCTGGATGTGGGCAGCCTGGGCTATCTGGCCGAGATGGACACCTATCCGCGCCAGCGGCCCGCAGGCGCGGCGACGCGCTCGTTGGAAGACTATTACAACCGGCGGGCCTACAACGGCGCGCCGCCCTGGATTCCCCACGAAGTGACCGGCGACGACGGCATCGGCGGCAAGAGTTGTCTCAACTGTCACGCCAGCGGCAGCTATGCGCCGGAGATGGGTCTCTTTGCGCCGATTGTGCCCCACCCCAATCTGGTGGCCTGCACCCAGTGTCACGTAGCGGTGCAGGAGGACGGACTTTTTCAGGTCAGCAACTGGCAGCGCCCCGCGCCGCTGGCGGTGATTGACGCTGCGCTGGTGGGCGCGCCGCCGCCTATGCCCCATCCGCTGCAATTGCGGGAAAACTGCGCGGCCTGTCACGCGGGCGCGGCGGCCCCGCCGGAGATCGCCACCGATCACATCGAGCGGGCAAGCTGCCAGCAGTGTCACGTAGCCAGCCAGACCGATGATGTATGGGTGCGTGCACCCCAGGAGGTGCCGTGATGGTTGCCAATAGAAGAAAGAGACGGATAGAGAATCATTTTGCAGCGGGTGGTGCGTGGTCCGTGAACCAGTACACGCACTACGCACTACGCACAAAAACCAGTGTCAGGCTGCTTGCACTGATTATAGCGGTCCTTCTGTTGGCTGGATGCGCCAATCCTTTTGTGACCGGGGATGAGACGCCCCACACTGTGCGGGAGAAGATCGAGCACGCGGCTCACGCCGAAGTCACTATCGACCGGCTGCCGCTGCTGAACTTTGCCGACTATCTGCCGTTGGAAGGATCGACGGCGCTGGATGCCGAGGCGGCGGTCTTTGTGCTGCAACGGACGGGCAAACTGAACAGCTACCCCTGCTCCTCCTGCCACATCAAACCCCTGGCAGAGTTGCAGGCCGAGAGCACGGCCACAGGACAAAAGGCCCACTGGGATATTGCCCTACAGCACGCGGGGGAAGATGTGATGGGCTGCGCCACCTGTCACAACACCCAGGAAAATGTGGACGAACTGCACACACTCAACGGCGCGGGGGTGGCCTTCGACGCCAGCTATCAGGTCTGCGCCCAGTGTCACACCACCCAATTCAGCGACTGGCTGGGCGGCGCCCACGGCAAACAGATCGGCGGCTGGGCCGCGCCCCGGGTGATGGCGGGCTGCGCCGACTGTCACAGCCCCCACAGCCCCCAATGGGATGCGCGCTTCCCCGCCTATCCAATGGCCGAACGCAAAGGTGAGTAGTTCGACAATGTTATGTGATGCAAACTATTGTGTCCAGGGCCGTTTTGTGTCGCTGTCAGGATAGATTAGTGAGCGCTGGTTGAGTAGCCGAGTCTTCGAGGCGTATCGAAACCAAGCGAACGGGTCTACGAACAATTCCGTGTCCACCCGCTTTGGTTTCGATACGGCGGCAAACAGCAGCCGCCTACTCAACCGGCGCTGGTCTGATGGGATTCGACGACTCAATGTAAACGTTTCACGCATCAGAAGTTCGATTCCTTCCGAGAAGTCAAACCTGTCAAAGATGATTACGAGGACATCCGTCAATGGCCTATCGCGATAAGATCACTCTCGATCCCCTGCCCGGCGAATGGCAGGGCAACCGACCCCGCAACGCCGAGGATGTCGGGCTGCGCCGGGCCGTCTCCCAACTGCTGGCCGAGCATCAGGTGGACGATGTGGACGTGGCCCGCATCCCGGAGGACGGCAGCCCGCTCAGTTGGGACGAGATCGGCGACATCTTCCAGCTTTCTCCCGAAGCCCAGGCCGCGGTGGCCGACGCCGGGGAGAGCGGCGCGGGTCTGCCTTCCCGGTTGGAGCAACTGCTGCAAAAGCCCATCAACCGGCGGGATGCCATCAAATTTCTGGCTATCGGGCTGGTCACAGGGCTGAGCTTTTTGCAGGCCGCCTGCACGCCTATGCCCATACCCGGCAGCGACAAGGAGCAGGCCAAGCTGAACTGGGAGGAGTATTTTAAGGGCAACTACCGGCTGATGAGCGATGGGGAAAAGCAGGCTACTGTCGAGCGGCTGGAACGGCGCTACGAACTGCGCACGGGGGATCACCCCAGCATCTCCAACCAGCCAGCCCTGCCCGGTGTGCTCTACGGCTACGCTTTCAATATCTCCAAATGTCGGGGCTATATGGACTGTGTGGAAGCCTGTATTCAGGAGAACAACCAGGACCGCTCCACGGATATGCGCTATATCCGCATCCACGAGATGCCCAAAGGCGAGTTTCGCTTCGAGTTTGCCGACGACAGCTATCTCCACGAAGTGCCCGCGGCCGGCCATTTCTATGTGGGAACCCAGTGCTTCCACTGCGAGAACCCGCCCTGTGTCAATGTCTGCCCGGTGAAGGCCACCTGGAAAGAGGACGACGGGCTGGTGGTGGTGGACTACGACTGGTGCATCGGCTGCCGCTATTGCCAGGCTGCCTGCCCCTACGACGGGCGGCGCTTCAACTGGAAAGAGCCGGTCATCCCCCAGGAAGAGGTGAATCTGAACCAGCACTATTTGGGCAACCGGCTGCGCAAAAAGGGTGTGATGGAGAAATGCACCTTTTGTATCCAACGCAGCCGGGGCGGCAAACTGCCCGCCTGTGTGGAAGCCTGCCCCACCGGCGCGCGCATCTTCGGCAATCTGCTGGACCCGGAGAGTGAAATCCGCTGGGTGCTGGCGAACAAAAAAGTCTTCCGGTTGAAGGAAGACCTGGGAACCGAACCGAAGTTTTGGTATTTTATGGACTGAATTGGGAATGGAACGCGGATGACGCTGATTGGGCGGATTTGCACGGATTAAATCAGCGCTTATCAGTGGTTTCCGCGTTATCCGCGTTCTATGGCTTTATCACGCGAGCGAGGCAACGATGCGAGGATTTCTACGTTTTCTGCGCGACGGGATCGACACGGCCACTTCCGGCGGGCTGGGCTATCACATTTGGATGGGGCTGCTCACCTTTGGGATGCTGGCCGGGGCCTATGCCTACAGCATCCAACTGCGCGAGGGGCTGATCGTCACCGGCATGCACGATTACGTGAGTTGGGGGCTGTACATCTCCAACTTCACTTTTCTGGTGGGTGTGGCCGCGGCAGCGGTGATGCTGGTGCTGCCTACCTATATTTTTGGGGATATGGACTTCTTCAAAGCCGTGCTCTTTGGCGAGGGGATGGCCGTGGCCGCGCTGGTGATGTGTCTGGCCTTTATTCTGGTAGATATGGGCAGCCCGGCCAATCTCTGGCATATGCTCCCCCTCATCGGCGTTTTTAACTGGCCCAACTCCATGCTGGCCTGGGATATGATTGCCCTCAACGGCTATCTTTTCATCAATCTGACCATTCCCCTCTATATTCTCTACAAACATTATATGGGCCAGCAGCCCAGCCGGGCCGTCTATCTGCCGGGGGTGATTCTCTCCCTCATCTGGGCGGTGAGCATCCATATGGTGACGGCTTTTCTCTACGCCGGTCTGCCCGCCCGCCCCTATTGGAACTCGTCCCTGCTCGGCCCCCGCTTTCTGGCTTCCGCCTTTGCCGGTGGCCCCGCGCTGATGATTCTGATTCTGGCGATCATCCGCCGCACCACCCGCTATCAGGTGGAGAACGCCACTCTGCAAAAGATTGCGCTGATCATCACCGGCGCGGCCCAGGTCAATCTGATTATGCTGGCCTCGGAAATTTTTAAGGAATTCTACACCCCCACGGAACACAGCAGCAGCGCCTTTTATCTCTTTTTCGGGCTGGACGGCCACGACGCCCTCGTCCCCTGGATTTGGAGCGCGCTGGCGGTGAATGTGCTGGCAACAACTATCCTGACCATCCCTTCCCTGCGCAAGCGTATGCCTGTGCTGCTGGCCGCCTGTGGCCTGCTCTTTGTCAGCATTTACATCGAAAAAGGGATGGGGCTGATCGTGCCCGGGTTTATCCCCGAAGCCTGGGGACGTATCTTCGAATACAGCCCCACCGCCATCGAGCTGACCGTCACCGCTGGCATCTGGTGTCTGGGGGGATTTATCTTCACCTTTCTGGCGAAGCTGGCGATTCCGATTGAGATGGGCGAAGTGCGCTACCCGGCGATACAACAGGCCAAGTAAACCGCCCGCCACTTCTCCAACCAGAAATGTGAAACGGTAGGCGTTAGTCGGTCGGCCAACTATCTGAAACGTGAAACGTGAGGTGTCGTCACCTGATCTCACGTTTCACGTCTTCACGTTTCCCCACACAAATCGTGGCTGCGTCACCTTATGTCTTACGCTCCCTCCTCTGCCCCCAACACCTCTTCCAGCATCACCAGTGCATCCCACATAGCCGGATAGCCGGCATAGACCGCCACCTGAAAGAGTGCCTCGAAAATTTCTTCCGGGGTAGCGCCATTCTTCAGCGCCATCTGAAAGTTGAGCCGCAGCGCGTTGACCCGGCCCAGCGCGGCCAGGGCGCAGATACTGCACAGGGAGCGGGTCTTCAGGTCCAGGCCAGGCCGGGTCCAGACCCGGCCACCCACTACCGAGACTACTTCCGTCTCAAAGTCCGGGCAGACCGCGGCAAAGCGGGCCAGCAACCCCTCGATGCGATCCTCGCCCACCATCTGGCGGAATTGGGCATAGCCCCGTTCGTAGTCGGTCATCACACCCTCCTGAATTTGTCTACGATGGCTTGTAACTGTTCAGCCACCCTGCCCTACCCCTCCCCATTCCAGGGAGGGAAGTGGGGCGACTCCTCCCCCACAGTGGGGGAGGTTGGGTGGGGGTGAGCAGTTACGATGGCTTCAACCGCCGCAGCAATTCGTCGTTGCTTTGGGTCTGGTCCAGCAATTTGAGCAGACCGTTCATGGCCGCTTTGGGGTTGCCGCTGAGAAGCCAACGGCGCAGGGTCGTAAGCCGGGCCATCTCCTCGTCGCTGAAGAGCAGATGCTCCTTGCGGGTGCTGCTGGCGTGGACATTAATCGCGGGGAAGATGCGGGCCTCGGCCAACTCCCGATCCAGCACAATCTCGCTGTTGCCTGTACTTTTGAACTCTTCGTACACGTAATCATCCATCCGGGAACCGGTCTCGATCAGCGCTGTGGCGATGACTGTCACCGACCCCCCCTTTTCGATGTTGCGGGCCAGCCCGAAAAAGCGCCGGGGCAGCTCAATCGCGCTGGCATCGATGCCGCCTGAAAGGGTGCGTCGGCTGCCTGTCCCGTGCAGATTAAAGGCCCGTACCAGCCGGGTGATGCTGTCCACCAGCACCACCACATCCCGGCCACACTCCAACTCGCAGCGCACATGGGCCATTGTCAGCTCGGCCAGGGCTGTGTGGGCTTCAATTGTCTGGTCGTTGGAGCTTGCCAACACCTCGGCCTGCACAGCCCGGCGAAAGTGGGTCACCTCTTCCGGGCGCTCGTCGATAAGCAGAAGGATAATCCGGGTATCCGGCTGCTCGGCGTGGATGGCGTTGGCGATCTCTTCCAAAATTTGTGTCTTACCCGCCTGGGGCGGGGCCACAATCAATCCCCGGGTGCCCTTGCCGATGGGCGCAATCATCTCTACGATGCGCATCGTGGGGTTGCCCCCATCGCCCAGCCGAAAACGCTGGGTGGGGTCGATGGCGATCAGCCGGTCGAAGGGGGTGCGGGCCTTGAACGCTTCGGGCGACAGACCGCAGACCGACTCCACCCCTGCCAACTCCGGCTCTCTTGTGCCAGAACGCACCGGGCCGCTGACTGTTGCCCCGTTGACCAGTCCAAATTCCTGAATCATTTTGGCCGAGACCGCCGGATCATCCGGGCCGGGCTGAAAGGAGAATTCCGGGTTGCGCAGATAGCCGCCCTTGCGGGGTTGACACTGCAAAACGCCGCTGACTGTGGAAGACATTTGGGAAACCGTTTCTGTGAAAGACCCCCATACCGGATTCTTCTGAAAAAATCGGTATGGGGGGAAATTACGCTTGCTCTCGCCAACTGTACCGGGGCTGCCAGCCCAATACCTGTTTGGCTCGGCTGTTGTCCACCAACGCCCGAAAAGGCTGCTGTTCGTACACTTCGCCGCCCCGCCAGGGCACAGTCGGGTGAATCTTTGCGGCCAGCTCCCGGCTGGCGGGGCCAGAGGTGATAATGTCATCGGCGCAGAGCAACAGCCGGGCGTGGCCCGGGTCCGGGCAGGTCAACCCCAGCACCGCGGCCCGCGCCACATCCCGCACATCGCAAAACGCGCCATATTCCCAGAGAGGCGTCCACTCGCTTTCGGGATTCTCGGCCCAGCGCTGGCGGATGCGCTGGTAGCTATCCGGGAAGCAGACCCACGGCGGACGCAGGCAGATGGTTGTGATGCCTGTGCGCCGGGTGAAGAGACGGCACATCTCCTCGCCCAGATATTTGGAGAGAGCATAGGGGCGGCCAGGCCGGCAGGGGTGATCTTCGTCGATTGGCAGATAATCGGGCAGGGATTCGCCGATAAAAATGCCCATAGCATTGACGCTGCTAAAGGTGACCACCCGACGGATATTGAGCGTTTCGGCTGCGGTGAGGACGTGCCACGTCCCCTGCAAATTGACGTGCATCACAGCGTTGGGGTCATCTTTGGGGTCGGCCAGCATCGCAGCCATATGAATAATGGCGTCGCAGCCCTGGGCCCCGGCCCGCACAGCCGCCGGGTCCCGGATCTCATCTCCGCTGACCTGATCAAAGCCGACGACGGTGTGGCCCACTTCTTCCAACTGGGCCTGGACATAGCGGCCAATGCGACCCTGGCTGCCGGTGACGAATACACGCATTCTCTTCTCCTTATGTTACTGCTCAGGTGCGTCGCACCCAAAGCCTGAGTAATTATTTTTCTTCAAAATGGGAGGTAGTCATCCGTTCCCCTGTCAGCGGTGCTGCTGGCCGACAGCGCACTACAGCAGACCGGAGAGTGGCGGGCGGAGTTAAGATTTAATTGTACGCCCATTCTCCAGCATCGCCCAATTCAGCCCCGTTGCTGGAATTTTTGTGCTATACTGATTGCGGCGCACGAGCCACGAAATGTACGTCGGACTGTCAGTCCGACGTACAATAGCTATTGAGAGATTAGAAATAGACTGAGCAGAAGTGATGACCCATATCCTCGCCATTGAGACCAGTTGTGATGAGACCGCGGCCGCGGTGGTTGTGGATGGCCGGCAAGCGTTGAGCAACCGGGTAGCCAGCCAGATTGAGATGCACCGGCGCTTTGGCGGTGTCTTTCCCGAAGTAGCCAGCCGCCAGCACGTCCTCGCCATCCAGACGGTCATCCGGGATGCGTTGGACGAAGCCGGGGTGGTCCGGGTGGCGGATGTGGACGCCATCGCCGTCACCCACGGGCCGGGGCTGGCTGGCAGCCTGCTGGTGGGTGTCAACGCGGCCAAAGGGCTGGCCTTTGCCGCGGGCTTGCCCCTGATTCCTGTCAACCATTTGGAAGGCCATATCTATAGCAATTGGATTGAAGCTGCGGGCAACCCCGGCGCGGCGGATGATTTTCCTGTGCTGGTGCTGATCGTCTCCGGGGGGCACACGGAATTGGTGCTGATGACCGGCCACGGAGAGTACCGCTTGTTGGGCAGCACACTGGACGACGCGGCGGGGGAGGCTTTTGACAAAGTGGCCCGGCTGTTGGGCCTGGGCTATCCCGGCGGGCCAGCCATCCAAAAGGCGGCGACGGGCGTAGCGCCGGGCCGCTTTTCCTTGCCCCGTCCGCTGATGCAGAGCCGGGAACACCGCTTCAATTTCAGCTATTCGGGGCTGAAAACCGCTGTGCTGAATCTGACCCGCCAGTTGGAGCGCGACGGCATCGACCCGACCGATCCCGCCACAGCCGCGGCCATCGGCGCCGAGTTTCAGGCGGCCGCGGTGGAAGTGCTGGTGGAGAAGAGCGCGGACGCGGCTCTGGAGTTCGGCGTGCGCCAGGTCTGTATCTGCGGGGGGGTCAGCGCCAACCGGGCCTTGCGTCTGGCCGCCCAGGAACGCTTTGCCGGGCTGGGGATTCCACTGCGCATCCCGGCCTTTGCCCTCTGCACAGACAACGCCGCGATGATTGGCGCGGCCGCCTACTACCGGCAGCAACCCCGGGGACTCGCCGCTTTTTATGATCTGGGCGTGGATGTCTACGCCAGTCTGCCCCTGGCGTAAAGGGCTGGGGATGGATTGACGAGCCTACCCGGCTGTGGTCGGCCCCAATTCGCCAGTGGCCGTGTGTGTGCGCTGGGCAGTAGTCTCTTCGGCAGGCCCTGCGCTCTCTGGCTCTGCCTCTGGGGGTCGGGGGCGGATCACCCGGCGGTAGAAGGAGGCGCGCCTGCGCCGCTGGGCTGCCTCCACCAGCGGGAAGGAAGGCATCTGGTCCAGTAGCTTCGCATAGAGATATGCGACGATCACCCGCAGGCTGGCAATAGCCGGCGCAGCCAGCAATGCCCCCAAAATCCCCCCCAGGCTGGCCCCCACCACAACCCCGCACAGAATGACAATCGGATGCAGATTGACGCTTGTGCCGATAATGCGCGGGACGAGTAGCTGGTTTTCCAACTGCTGGATCACAAAATAGACGCCGACGGTAAGCAATCCAAAGTTGAAATTGCTGATAGCCAGGGTGTCGCTCCCCTGAATCAAGGCCACAATCACCGCGGGAATCATCGCCAGAATCGGGCCGATCCCCGGCACAACTTCCAGCGCGCCGGCCAGAATCGCCAGAATCAGCGCGCCGGGCATATTCAAAAAAGTAAGCACCAGATAGGTGACAACGCCGATGGTGAGGGAAAGAATGATCTGCCCACGGAAAAAGGATTGCCAGATGCTCCCCAGTTCCCGCAACAGAAGGGCGGCCTCGGACTGGTAGGAGAGCGGAAACAGCCCTTCCACATACGTCCGAATGCGGGGCGCGTCTTTTGTCATATACAGGCTGAGAAAGAAGAGGAAGAGCAGGGAGAGCAGCACATTGAAGAGACCGCCTACCACATTAATCCCAATCAGAGCTGTGTTGCCCACCAGATTTGTGGCGGTCACCAGCAACCGGTTGATGTAGTCCAGAATTTGGGCGGCGCTGGGAAAGATGCTCACCGCGGCCTGGCCGGTAACGGTTGACTGAAGCTGGATCACCGGACCTTCGATGTCGAACTGAAAGCCGAGGATTTCGACGGCTGTGGGCAAGCTGGCAACAGACCCCTGGAGAAAACGCAGAAATTCCAGAGTGACGGTGGGCACGTCAATCAGAAGCTCGGTTAGCTGTTTGATCAGCACGGGAACGAGCACAATCGGCGTCACAATAATCGTGACGAGCAGCACCAGATAGAGGACGACAGTGCTGACGCTGCGGGGGATGCGCAGCCGTTCACAGGTGTCCACAATGGGATTGAGCAGGTAGGAGACCATTCCGGCGATGACAAGCAGGGGCAGGACAGGACGGCTGATCCAGAAGATCAGCGCCCCGCCCACCAGCAGAACGACCACCACCATCCGTTTGGTGGCTGGATGCCAGCGGGCAGGCAAATCCAGCGCTGGCGCTGTTGCCGGCGGGTGGGCCAGGGGCTGCGGTCTGTTCTCTTCGCGGGTCTCTGCCAAATCATTCATAAGGACATTATACATTCGGACGGGGAGAAAGAAAACCGGCTATTTCCAGACCCTCTTGATAACCCGCATGAAGTTGCCGCCGAGAATTTTGCGGATGGTTGTCTCGCCATAGCCCCCCTCTTGCAGCCGGGCTGTGATCCGGGGATAGGTCGTGGCATCTTTGATCTCCACCGGTGTCGTGCAGCCGTCAAAGTCGCTGCCGATGGCGATGTGATCCTCCCCGACGACGGCGAGCATATATTCCAGATGCTCCAGCACATCCTCCAGCGTCGTCTCTTCTGGCTTCTCCCGGCGCAAAAAGGAGTTAACAAAAGTGACGCCGATCACCCCGCCTTTGGCTGCGATGGCGGTCATCTGGTCGTCGGTCAGGTTGCGGGGATGGTCGCACAGGGCAAAGGCGTTGCTGTGGCTGGCAATGATGGGATCTTCGGAAAGGCTCAGCACATCCTCCACCCCTGCCGGGGCCAGATGGCTCACGTCGATTGTAATCCCCAGCCGGTTGCATTCCTGCACAACCGCCACGCCAAATTCGGTCAACCCGCCCCCCGAACGCTGCTCGGAAACCCCATCGCAGGCCGCATTGCGGAAGTTCCACGCCAGCCCCAGGTTACGCACACCCAGCCTGTGAAACTGGCGCAGCAGACCGATCTCTCCGTCCAGGGCTTCGGCCCCTTCCAGCCCGGCAATGGCCGCAATTTTACCAGCGGCTTTGGCGTCGCCAATATCCTGGGCTGTGCGGGCAATGACAAACTGGTCGGGCAGCCGCTCGGCCAGCAGGTGGAGCTGATCCAGCCGGGCCATTGCGTGGGTGGCTGCGCCGTGGCGCTGGTAGGGTACGGGCACATAACAGGCAAAGAATTGGGCGTCGATACCCCCTTCCCGCAGGCGGGGCAGGTCGATGTGACCCTCTTCCGCGCGGTCACCCAACCAGCGCTTGCCGCTGAGTTGTTCGCCGATGGTGTCGCAATGGCCGTCGATGACGAGGGCGTCGAAGTGAAGAGCGTGGCTCACAGTAGTCTGCTTTCGTGGAGTGGGCGCGGAACGAAACTGCCCGTCTATAGTACAAGAACACGGGAGTTGGGTTCAAGTTGCGGTGTGGGCTGTTGCGTATTGCGCATAGGGTATTGCATCAGGTGGCGAAGCCCGGCGTGGGGAAATGTGAAGACGTGAAACGTGAGATCAGGTGACGGCACCTCACGTTTCACGTCTTCACCTTTCCACACGCAAATCGCGGCTTCGCTACCTTACGCAATACTCCGTACCATCGCAAGAACTAACGCACATGCGTTAGTTGCGGGTCGTGCCCTGCGGCGTAAGGCCAGCGCCGGTTGAGCGGTGTCCTGAGTTCATCGAAGGGTAGGCGGGGGCAGTTTCCCGCCGTATCGCTTGTACTGAGCCTGTCGAAGTGAAACCGAAGCGGGTGTGAGGAGTCGTCTCGTAGACCCGTTCGCTCTGGTTTCGATACGCCCTCCGAAGACTCCGGGCTACTCAACCGGCGCTCACTGATCTGATCTGTACGCAACTCTCGTGGCT
>JAANMX010003983.1_pt1 | contig 12218 bp, 12 predicted proteins | sample 7279681 | NCBI WGS metagenome assembly JAANMX01 (sample SAMN14094542, study PRJNA606508) | bioreactor metagenome | isolation source: A lab-scale SPAN reactor treating ammonium-rich wastewater day 351 | place: Ireland: Galway | collected 2018-01-01
GCCAAAGCGATCATGCCCCTGGCCAGCACCATGATCCGCCACTCGACCCTCGGCCCTCGGCCCTCGGCGCTCATCCCTCCCCCTCTTTCGGCCGATCGAAATCGTCGTCGTACCTCGTGATGTCCGCCTGCTGCCAGTTCCCAAAGGCGACCTCCAACACCCGCACCGGACGCTCGCCCGGGCACGAGAGCCGATGCCTCTCGCCCGCCCCGATCCAAATCTCCTCCCCCGCACCGCAGTCGCGAACCGACTCCCCCACCTGCACCCGAGCCCCGTCATCAAGCACGATCCACAGCTCCGCTCGGCCCACGTGCGACTGCAGGCTCAGGCGCTGCCCCGGCAACACCGTCATCAGGCTCACCGTGCATGGCGCGTTGTGCGCGTACTGCCGAAATGAGCCCCAGGGCCTCTCCACGAACGCGATCGGCGGCATCGCCGCCGGAATCCCGCGACCACTTCGTGTTTCCGTGGGTGTTGAGTGTTGATTGTTCATTGTTGAGTGTTGAGCCCGTCCCTCGTGTTGAATGTTGAGTGTCGATTGTTCATTAGTGAACGTTGAGCCCGTCCCTTTCCACCATCATCGCCCTTCCCTCCCGCCGGACGACCACCATGCGGAAGTTCCTGTCCGCGATGGCCCCATAGTCGTGCCCCGCATCCGCGGGATAGACGCCTATATATACCAGCGGCACATCCCCCGTATTGATGGTGCGGTGAGCGGCGTGACCGGGCACGTACACGACCCGCCCCTCTCCCAATGGCTCGAGCCGCGACTCGCCCGTCGCCTCGTCCTCCAGCAACATGCGCCCCTCGCCGCGGAGCCCGATGTACACCTCCGCCGCCTCGCGCCGCGAATGCAGGTGCCCCTTGGTCATGAAATACTCATCCCCGACCCGCCCCGGATACAGGACGCCCAAGCCGTAGTGGAGATCACCCGAGCCATTCCCCGCCCCCACGCTGGAGACCGTGTACACAAGCGGATCACCCAGGGCCAGCGCCGCCTCGTATCCCGCCGCATCCGCGAAACACCCCTTCAGGTCCGACAGCCTGCGCCGCACCACCGGTGCGCCGACGATGGCGCCCGCCCCCAGATCCAACCGCGCCGCCAGCTCACCCCACATCGTGTGCCCTCAGGTTCTCGATCATCTCGTCCTGCCCCGAAATGCCCATCATCCCCAACGCCAGCATCGCCGCCCCCGCCACCGGACTCAGGATCGGCCGACGGACCACCGCCGTCGGCAATCGCCTCACGATCGCCGCCTCGATCATCGCGCGGTAGGATGCGTCCTTCGTCCCCACGCCCCCGGTGATGACGACATCCGGCCCATCCCCCGTCGGCAGGCGCCCGTGATTCGCCGCCACCATCTCCGCCAAGGCCTCCGCCCCACGCTCGAGGATGGCCCGCGCCACCGGATCCCCCGCCACCGCAAGCCCGCTGACCCTGGGCGCCAGCCCCGCAATCTCCGTCCGGCTCAGGCCCTCCTCGTGCACCCGGCGCAGGATCTCGGAGACCGACGCGATCCCCAGCCACTCGAACACCGCCGCCCGCAATGGGCTCTCCGGTTCCCGGCCATCGGCCATCCGCACCGCCGCCACCATCGCCTCCCGCCCCAAAAAATAGCCGCTCCCCTCGTCCGCCAACAGCGCCCCCCACCCCCCCGTCTGCCACCAGCGCCCATCCCCCGCCCGCCCATAGCACGACGAACCCGTCCCCACGATCAATGCGATCCCCGGCCTCCCCGCCAAGCCACCCGCCAACGCGATCCGGATGTCGTGATCGATCTCGACCGCCACCCCACCCAACCCACACTCCCGCAACATCCCGCGAAAAACTTCACGCGATGCCTCGTGCGTCACCCCCGCCATCCCGGCGAATACCGCCCCCACGTCCCCCGCCGTCGCCCCGGCGCCATCCAGCGCCGCACCGATCGCCGCCTTCATGTTCCCCAGCGCCTCCCCCTCCCCCGCGTGATGCACGTTCGCCAACCCCGCCTCGCCGCGCCCCACCACCCTCCCGCACGCATCGACCAGACAGGCCCGCGTCCGAGTCCCGCCACCGTCTATCCCCAGCGCCAGCGCGCCCCCGCGGTCATCGGCATCCGTATCCATCCGTGTCCATCCGTGGTTCAAACCGTCGGCATCCGAGGGCACCACCCTGCGAAAAATAGGCTTGCCCGTCAACCCAAAAAGTAACATTTTATATCATCTATCACATTTATGATCGCCCACGAAAGACACCGCCTCCTGCTCCGCCGCCTCGAGGAGACCGGCTCGATCGAGGTCCGCGGGCTCGCCGACGAGCTGGGGGTGGCGGCGATGACGATCTGGCGAGATCTCCGTCTCCTGGAGCGCCAAGGCCTTCTGAAACGCGTCCACGGCGGTGCGATCCGCGCCGACCGCGCCCAGGAGCCAGAGTTCCGCCAGAAGGAGGGTCGCGCGCTGGCGGAGAAGCGCCGGATCGCGGCCGCGGCGGCGCGCCTGTTCGCGCGGTCCGGCGACGTGATCCTTCTGGAGGGGGGGACGACGGTGGCCGAACTCCTGCCCCATCTGCCACATCGCGGCCTCACGGTGATGACCAACAGCCTGCCGATCCTGTCGCGCGCGCAGGCGCTGGGCCGCGGATGGCAGGTCCATTGCAGCGGCGGGGTGCTGAGCCCGGTCTCGGGCAATTTCGTCGGCCCGGAGGCCGTGCGTTTCTTTCAGGGGAAATACGCGGCGACATTCTTCATGAGCGCGACCGGCCTCGACGCCAAGATCGGCGCGCTGACCGACCCGAATCCCGTCGAGATCGAGGTCAAGCGCGCGATGGCCCGCGCCGCCGAGCGCGTGGTGCTCCTCCTGGATTCCGGAAAGATCGGCCTGCGCTCCGTCCAAGAGGTGCTTCCCCTCCGCGATATCGACTCCCTGGTGATCGACCGCGGCGTCGCGCCCGCCGACCGCCGACGGATCGCCCGACTCGGGCCTCGGGTGAGGGTCTGCTAGCTCGAAAATCCGGGTGTAGCCACGGTCGTCAGACCGTGGATGCGTCGGCCGGGCGCACGGGCCCATCTGTTACCGGATGGGCTACATTTTCCGCCCCGGCGGGACCCCACCGTCCGGGGCATGGGATCTGGCTCGAGAATCGCCGGAGGCTGCAACGACGAGCGCGAGCGAGCCGGGCGCTGGCCCTGTTATGACGCGTTCTGGAACGGTCCAGCGCCCTTGACACCCGCGGCTCGCGCGGCCCATGGTCGGGCGTGGCGGATGGCGGTGACAGGGCGGCGCCCGAAGGGCCGGCGATCGCATTCGATGGCGTGAGCAAATCCTTCGACGGGGGCGCGACGCACGCGGTGCGGGATATCGACCTGACGATCTCTCGGGGCGAGCTGCTCGTCCTGCTGGGATCTTCGGGTTGCGGGAAGACGACGACGCTGAAGATGATCAACCGGCTCATCGAACCGACCGCGGGGATCGTGCGCCTTGGTGGCGCGGACGTGCGCGACAGGGACCCGGTGACGCTGCGGCGATCCATCGGGTACGTGTTTCAGGGCATCGGGCTGTTTCCCCACATGACGGTGGAGGAGAACGTCTGCGTCGTGCCACGATTGATGGGCGCGGGCGACTCGGCGCTGCGCACGAAGGCCAGAGAGCTGCTCGGGCGGGTTCACCTCGATCCCGGGGAATTCGGCTCGCGCTACCCGCGGGAGCTATCCGGCGGCCAGCAGCAGCGAGTCGGCGTGGCCCGGGCACTCGCGGCGGATCCCGAATACCTGCTGATGGACGAGCCTTTTGGGGCGCTGGATGCGATCACGCGCAACTCGCTGCAGCAGGAGATGCTCCGGCTCAAGGCGGAACTGCGAAAGACCACCGTCTTCGTGACGCACGACCTGTTCGAGGCGCTAACCCTCGCGGACCGCATCGCGGTGATGCACGAGGGACGCGTCGAGCAGGTGGGCACCCCCCACGAATTATTCGGGAGCCCTGCGACCGACTTCGTGCGCGGCCTGATGGGGCGCGCGGCGGCGCAGTGGGCCGAATTCCGGAGATTCTTCGATGGATGAATCGTCCGCATGGTCGTTCCTGTGCTCCCGCGCACCCGAGCTGGCCCCAAAGGTGCTCGAGCACCTCTCTTTGGCGGGCTCGTCGCTGGGATTGGCGATCGCGCTGGGCGTCCCGCTCGGCATATGGGCGCACCGGTGGCCGAGGGTGCGCGGTGCCGTGCTCGGCGTCACGGGGGTGGTTCAGACGGTGCCGAGCCTCGCCCTCCTGGCGCTGCTCTTGCCCCTATTCGGTATCGGGGGCAGGACCGCGATCGTCGCGCTCACCCTGTACGCCCTGCTCCCCATCGTGCGCAACACCCTCACGGCGCTGCAGGGGATTTCACCGAGCGTGATCGAGGCCGCGAATGGCCTGGGATTCTCGCGGGCACAGCGCCTGCGCCTGGTCGAGCTGCCGCTCGCGGTACCGGTGATCGTTGCCGGGATAAGGACCGCGGGCGTCATCACGATCGGCATCGCCACCCTTTCGACATACATCGGGGCGGGCGGCCTCGGCGACTTCATCAACCGCGGGCTCGCCATGAGCAACTTGCGGCTGACGATGCTTGGCGCGATCTCCGCCGCGATCTTGGCGCTGCTGCTCGACGGCGGGCTCGGGCTCATCGAGGCTTGGCTCCGGCCCGGACGCAGGCCGCGCGCCTTGGCCTGGCAATGCGGGTCATACCTCCTCGCCCTGGCGCTCGCCGCGGGCGCGCTCGCGCTCGCCCGCCGTCCCGTGCCACCGGCCGCCGACACGGTCGCGACGATCCGCGTGGGCTCGAAGAACTTCACCGAGCAGTTCATCCTCGGCGAGATCGTCGCCCAGCACCTGGAGCGGGAAGGCGGCTTCCGCGTCGAGCGCGTCTTCAACCTGGGCGGCACCATCATCTGCCACCAGGCCCTGACGAATGGCGAGATCGACCTCTACCCGGAATACACGGGCACGGCGCTGCTCAACGTCCTGAAACTCCCGATTCCCCAGGATCGCGAAAAGATCCCGGACATCGTGGGCGCCGCATTCCGGGAGAGATTCGCGTGCCGCTGGCTGGTGCCGCTGGGATTCGATAATACCTACGTGCTGGCCGTGCGCGGCGCGGACGCCCGGAGGAACGGCTGGCGCAGCATTTCCGATCTCGCCCCGCACGCGCCCGGCCTGCGGGCCGGGTTCACCTCGGAGTTTGTCGAGCGCCCCGATGGCTATCCCGGCTTGCGAGCACGCTACGGCATCGCGTTCGCCGCGGTCCGGGATTTCGGGCCAGAGCTGATGTACGAGGCCATCGGGCGCGGGGAATTGGACGTGGCCTGCGCCTTCTCGACCGACGGCCGCATCCAGGAGTACGGGCTGGTTCCCCTCGAGGACGATCTCCACTTCTTCCCGCCCTACGAGGCCGCGCTCGTGGTGCGCGAGGCGACGCTCGATAAACACCCAGACCTCGGCCCCGCGCTGCTCCGCCTCGCGCGGAAACTCGACGACGCCACCATGCGGCGCCTGAACCACCAGGCCGACATCGCCGGCAGACGCCCGCGCGAGATCGCCGCGGAATTCCTGCGTGAGGCGATCGGCAACAAGTGAATCCGCCGACCTGGGACCGCTTCCAATTTCTCGGGCTAAATCCCATGCCCCGCACGCGCGGCACCGCAGGGGGAGAGAATGAGCCGGACGACCATCTCGAGTCTTCCCCCGCGTCCCTGCGCGAGATTCCCATTTTCGAGTCAGTCGTACGCGGAAATCCAATCGGCCGGGATGTCCGCCTCCTTCTTGGCCACGACCGCATAATAGTGCAGGGCCTTGCCATCGATGGAGAGGCGGTGCCGATAGCGCTCAAGATGGTGGACGCGTATGGTATCGCTCATCAGCATGTCCTTGACCAAACGCGAGAACCCGGAGCGATCCTCGCTCTCCAGAAAGGTCTCCTTGATGTTAAAGGCCACCCAGCCATCAACCTGGACGAAGTTGAACGCGCCGGCAAAGGCCGCCGGCGGGATGTCACCAAAACCCAGCGCCGCGACGGTCGTCATCGCATCCACCCGCCAGGCGGCCAAATCTTCCGCCGTCCTGGCATCCAGATCGCATAGGTCGGCGACATAATAGGCGTCGTAGATCCCGGGGCGATCCCGCTCGCAGGCATCCCTGGCCTCCGCCACGATATCCACACCGATGATCCGCGCGACGCCAAGCTCGAACAGCCGCTCCCCCACCATGCCGTTCCCCGCCCCAACGTCGAGGACCCTCATCTCGCTCATCTCGACGAGATTCTGCTGAAGCACCTTCCTGAGCAATTCGCAGACCTTCGACGGCGATGTGCACTTGAGGCGATCGTAAAACAGTTGCTCGTAGAGTCCCTTGTGCCGGTATTGCGCGGCATAGTCGTGAAAGCGGATCGCCTGCTCCCCGCTCCCGTTGTCCAGAATGAAGTACGCCTCGTCCTGATCGAGCGCATGCGGCTCTGTCCGCGGCAGCCGGATGCGATAGGAGTTCCTTGGAGTAGGATGCGGCATCTCAAATTCTACCTTGGGCGGCCGATCGCGCCCAGCCCCGATGGCCGCGGCGTGATCGCTAAAAGCGAATTCTCTTTGTGGCGCGCCAGGGCAAGCCGTGTGCTTTTTCGACCAATGACATGACACGAATCTGGGCGACGCTGCTGGACTTCATTTTCAGAAAAAACGGTCCGACCTCGATGTCCTCAGGGAGTTCTATCGCCAGGAGAACGACGAGGTGTGGCTCCTTCGTCGCTGGGCGCAGGCCCCTTGACAGGACCATCGGCCATCCGCCGTACCGGGGCAACAAATGCGTTGCGCCGGACCGCACCTTCTGATTCGCTCTTGGCCTGGAGTCACACATGAAGCATCCCATCTCGCCCACACGCCGCCGCGCGCGCCTCATGGCCGCGCTCCTCTGCGCGACCGCCCCCCTGGTCGCCGCCGATCCCGAGGCCGGTTTCCAGAGCCTGTTCAACGGCAAGGATCTATCGGGATGGGAGGGGAATCCCGCGATCTGGTCGGTGCGCGATGGCACCATCTCCGGAGAGACAAAGGCCGACCCCAAGCTGACCCATAACACCTTCCTGGTGTACACGAATGGCGGCTTCGGCGACTTCGAGCTGCGGTTATCCTACCGCATCATGGCCGGAAACTCGGGGGTCCAGTACCGGAGCCGCGGTCTCGATCCCGGCGAGTGGGGGCCGATCATCACCGGGTACCAGGCGGACATCGAGGTCGGCAAGAATCACACCGCCATCCTTTATGAAGAGAAGGGCCGCGGGATCTTGGCCAAGCGCGGCCAGAAGGTCGTGATCCCCGAGGCCGAGGGCAAGCCGAAGCCCGAGGTCGTCGGCGCGCTCGGCGACGCGGCCGTACTCCAGACCAAGATCAAGGACAAGGATTGGAACGACTACGTCATCATCGCCAAGGGCAACCACCTCCGGCATTTCGTGAACGGCGCACAGATGATCGACGTCATCGACAACCAGGCATCGAAGGCGGCGAAGGACGGTTTGCTGGCGCTGCAGGTGCATGTCGGGCCCCCCATGACGGTCCAGTTCCGCGACATCCGGATCAAAGAGCTGCGCTGACACGTGGCGGGCGTTGCATGCGGCCGAGAATCATTTGCCCGGTCGTGGCCGCGATCATCGCTTTGGCGGCGCTCTTGGGAATGGCGTCGCACGCGCACCAGCCGCCCCTGCCCGATGGGGTGGTGAAACAGACCTCCCGCGTCGTCCTGACGGGCCGCGCCGTCACTGTCGACATCTACGCGCAGACAGGGGCAATAAACGCGCCGGCCGTGATCGTCGCGCACGGTTTCTCGCGGGGCCGGCGTCACATGGCCGGCTGGGGCGGCATGCTGGCCGCCAGCGGCTTCATCGCGGCGATACCCGATCAGCCGACGTGGGCCGACGCCCCGCGCAACGCCCGCGCCCTGGCCGAATTGTTGGATAAAATGCGCTCTGGGGAACTCGCGCAAGCCGCCACGACCGGCCGCCGCGCGGCCATGGTGGGCTTCTCGCTGGGCGGCCTCAGCACGCTGATGGCCGCCTCACAGGCGAAGGCCGACGCGTGGGTGGGGCTCGATCCCGTGGACATGGGCGGACTTGGACGCCGGGCGGCCACCGGAAATCACATCCCCTCCGCCGTCCTGCTCGCCGAACCGGCCCCGTGGAACCATTACGGCACCGCACAACGGATCATCAGATCGCTCCCCAACCCGCCGTTCTCGCTCCGCGTCCGCGGCGCCACGCACTGCGATGTCGAATGGCCAAGCGACTGGTTGGGGCGCATCGCCTGCGGCCCCACCGAGACGGCCCGTCGCGACGTCTTCGCGCGGTACACCCTCGCCTTCCTCCGCGCCACGTTGATGGAGGATGCCGCCGCGGCGACGATCCTGCGTGCCGCCCCCACCGATCCCGCGATTGCCGGCGACAATAGACCTTGAATGTCCCGCGCCCATGCGCCCGCGCTCATCGTCATAAGCTCTCGGCCGCCAGGCGCCTGCCCCGGCGACACACTTTTTTGAGAGACCTCTTGAAACTGGCCCAGAGAACAGCATGATTCTGCTTATGCTCCGCCGACGAACCTCTTTGGCCGTGACGGCGTTATTGGCCGTGGCCTCGGCCGCCCGCGCCGACACCATCGGCTGGTGGCGAATGGACGACGCGGGCGCGTCGGCCGGCGCCACGATCGGCACCACCGCCAGCGAGGTCAACTCGCCCACGCTGGACGCCACCGGCACCAGCAATGCCCGGTATGGCTCCGATGTCCCCAACGCCTTCATTTTCGATCCCCTGACGGGCACCTACCACGCGAACAACTTCTCACTGGACGCGAGCACCAACAACGCCCGTGTTCAGATATCAAACAACGCGCTTCTGGATCCAGTGACCCCCGACGCCTCTTTCACCATCGAGATGTTCATCAAACTCGAAGGGGAACCGGGGAGCTATGACACCTTCCTCAGCCGCGTGCAAAACGGGCCGATCAGTCCCGACACATCGTCCAGCAGCGACCGCCTCGGCTGGCAGATCGATTTCGATCATGGCACCGGGACGAACTCGTACGGACGAGTCCGCAGCCGTTGGGACACGCCGGGGGATCCTCCGCTGGATTTCAATCGCGTGGTCAGCGGACGGCAGCTCTTCGTAGATACTGACGCCGGCACCGGAAACCCCGCGGATTACGTCAACGCCGACCCGTTTCTGGAGGGTGATGGAACCAACGACCTATCGAGCCTGCTGTGGCACCACGTCGCACTGACATTTAACGCGTCCAATCAGGTGCTCACGATCTGGACCGACTACACCCAGGGCAGTTCCCAAACGCTCGTGGACACCTACCAGCATCCGGCCGCAAGCCTGGTCTTCGGCAAATTCGCCAATGCTGATTATGGCCTCTTGATCGACGAGGTCCGCTATTCCTCCGGCGTGCTCGGATCCGACCAGTTCCTCGTCGCCACCGCAATCCCGGAACCCGGGAGTCTGGCGCTGATCGCCTCGGGACTCGTCTCGTTCGGTCTCCTCCATTTCCGGCGCCGTTCCCGATGGATGCCGGCTCGAAAATTCCGCCCGTAGCCGCGGTCGTGAGACCGCGGGCGCGCTGGTCGGGCTGGGGCGACTTCAGATCTTCGGCATGTCGAGGGCCACGGCGATCCCATGGATGACCGCCGCGATGCGGACCGCATCGTGCACGTTGTCGTGGGTCATGCCGGCCGCGAGCACCGCTTTCTCATGCGCCTTGAGGCAGAGCTGGCATCCCGCCAGGGCCGCGCATGCCAGAGAGAATAGCTCGAAATTCGCGGCGCTGGTGGCGGGCTGTTTCATGCGCATCATGCGGAGGTTCGCCGGGCGCCCGTTGTACTGGTCGCTCTCCATGAGGTGGCGGAAGCGGTAGTACATCGTGTTCATCCCCATCAGGGCGGCGGCCGCCCTGGCGTCCGCCAAGATGCCATCCCCGGCGCGCGCCGACGCATCGGCGGCCACCGCCGCGGCCAGTTCCCGTTGGCGCGCGAACAGGGCAGCCGCCAGCGCCGTGCCCCACGTCAGATCCTCCGGCAACGATTCCCCGCCGAGGATCTTCTGCGCGTTGAGGCGCAGGTCCTTTGCCTCGTCGGGGAGCCGATCCAACAGCGCCGCCAGTTGTTCCATCGGAAGGCCCCTCAGACCTTGATGGTGGCGTCGCCCTTCTGCCAGTTGCAGGGGCAGAGCTCGTCGGACTGCACCGCATCCAGGACCCGGAGGACCTCCTTGACGCTGCGCCCGACACTCAGGTTGTTCGCGCAGGCCCACTGCACCACGTCATGCGGGTCCACGATGAACGTCGCCCGCAGGCACACGCCCTCGGATGGGTCGAGGATACCCAAGTCGCGGGCCAGTTTCTGCGCCGCGATCAGCGGGATCTGGATCTTCTTGAGGTCCGCGTGGTCCCTGCGCCACGCCAGGTGGCAGAACTCGTTATCCGCGCTCCCGCCGATGACGACCGCGTCGCGGTCCGCGAACTCTTTGCCCGCCTTGTCGAACTCCACGATCTCCGTCGGGCACACGAATGTGAAATCCTTCGGGTAGAAGAAAAAGACCTTCCACTTTCCCGAGAATGAGTCGTTCGTGAACTCCTTGATATCGTCATTGGTCGCGCCGCACGCGGCCTTCACCTTGAATTGCGGAAACTTCTCGCCAACCGTGATCATGAAATAGCTCCTGTCTTTGGTTCCTGTTTGAGCCTCCGAGCATCCCTCAAAACGCGCCGTCGTCAATTGGGGTAAATACCCCACCGCCGCAGCCGGACCTGAAATTTGGAACCACGGATATCGCGGATGCCGCCGATTTGCTTATAGGCTGGGAATGGGTTGCGCCGACGGCCCGTGAGGCAGACACTCTTGTCTGCCCCGGCTGGTCCAGGGCCGCCGACGCAGGCAGGAATGCCTGCGCCACGCGGAAGAGTTTCCCCCTGACTGATGCGGCGCGTCCTCCCGCCAGAGGCGGGCGCCCACCGGGACGGGGCCGCTATTCCCCCGCACCCTTGCGTTTTCCCTTGCCCTTGCCTTTTCCTCCCCCGCCCTCGAAGTTCGGCGCCTCGGGCACCTCTTCCTTCGGCATCCAGGTCGCCAACTGCGCCTTCAGATCGGCATGCGTGGGATCCCCCGCGAGATTCTTCCATTCCATCGGGTCGGCGTCGTGGTCGTAGAGTTCCTCGGTGCCATCATGGTAACGGATGTAGCGCCAGCGGTCGGAGCGGACGCCGTGCTCGCCGCGCCCGTGGGTGGTGAGCGCCATCCGGTCCCACGGGGCCTCCGGATTCTCCAGCAGGGGGCGGAGGCTCGCGCCCTGCAGGTGCCCCGGCGATTCGATACCCGCGAGAGCGCAGAGCGTGGGATAGATGCCAAGGAAATCCACCGGCCGCGGGGAAAGTCCCCCGGCCTTGGTCACGCCCGGTGCCACGAAGATCAGCGGCGCCCGGGTCGCCTCCTCCCAGAGGGAGAACTTTCTCCAATGGTGTTTCTCGCCGAGGTGCCAGCCGTGGTCGGACCAGAAGACCACGACGGTCTGCTTGCCGCGCGGCGCCTTGTCCAGCGCGTCGAGGAGCCGCCCGATCTGGTCGTCCACGAACGTGATGGTGGCGAGGTATGCCTGAACCGCCTCCCGCCACTGCCCCGAATCGATGACCGCCTTGTGGTCGCTGCCGGGATTGGCCATCTTGAGCCCGATGGGCGGGATGTCGTCGAGGTCGTCGTCCGGCACCTTGGGGAGCGCGATCTTGTCCTTCGGGTACATGTCGAAGTATTTCTTCGGCGCGTACCACGGGAGGTGCGGCTTCACGATCCCGACGCACAGGAACAGCGGCTTGTCCTTCGGCGGGCTGGCCAAGTGCCCATTGGCCCAGGTCACCAGTTTATAATCCGGCATGTCCTCCTCAACCACACCCTCCAGACAGGCCCAGTCGAAGTGGTCCCGGCCCAGGCCGTTGAATCCCTTCTCCGGGCGCCCGATCTCGGCGTTGCCCAGTTCCGGCCTCGGTTCATAGGCGTCCCAGTATCGCTGCCCCGCCTTGGTGTGGTGGTAGATCTTGCCGCCCGCCAGGATGCGATAACCGTTGTTCCGGAAGTGCTCGGTCAGGGTCAGCGTGTCCTTGAGCGCGACCTCGAAGCCGTGATTGTTGGTATAGACGCCCTCCTTGGATGGCCGGAGTCCCGACATCAGCGCCGCGCGCGAGGGATTGCAG
>JAANMX010003984.1_pt1 | contig 12218 bp, 10 predicted proteins | sample 7279681 | NCBI WGS metagenome assembly JAANMX01 (sample SAMN14094542, study PRJNA606508) | bioreactor metagenome | isolation source: A lab-scale SPAN reactor treating ammonium-rich wastewater day 351 | place: Ireland: Galway | collected 2018-01-01
CCACCGGGGGTGAAAATGTAGCCCCTCCGGTGACGGAGGGGCCGCGCGGTGGGGTCCACGGCCTCACGGCCGTGGCTACGTCTGGAATTTTCGAGCTAGCGGCGCCGGTTCCAGGCGTCGGTGCCGTAGCGGGAGGTGGCGAGGTCGGCGGCTGTGGTGCGCTCTTCCGAAGAGAGGGTATCCGGGGGCGCCTGTCCACCAAACAGGGTGGCGATCTCGCGGCACAGGGCATCGGGGAAGGCGGCGGGCAGGACCGGGGCGAGGATGCTGCCCTGGTGGAGGACCCCATCTCTGGAGCGGCGCTGGGCGGCGCCGGCGAGTTTCATCCCGGCCGACCCGATGACATCGAAGCGGACGGGTTTCTGGAAGCAGGACGCGGAGTCGACGGGTGCGCACCCGTGGGAGAGGGTGCAGGGGACCCCGGAGATCCGGAGCGCCCGGGCGACCGCCTCGTGCAGGAGCCGATAGCTGGCGCCGGTGCCGGCGACGGCGAGCGGGTGATCGGGTGGCAAGACGATGGTATAGGTGATATCCGCGGCATGATCCACCACGCCACCCCCCGTGAACCGCCGGACAAAGGGACGGCCCACGGGGACGACCGAGAAAGGCTGAAAATAGCCGATTGAGACGGCGGGCACCGTCCACCCGTAGAGACGCAGGACGGGACCTGCACGATGGCGAAGCAGCGCCTCGTCGGTCGCCATGTTCCAGGCAGGTTCGCCGGGACCGTCTCGGATGACCCGGAGCATGGCGCTAGGAGGGTTCGACGCCGACGGGATTGACCAGCGAGCCGATCTTTTCGATCTCGACGATGACGGTATCGCCGGGCTGGAGCCATCGCTTGGGCTCCCGGGCCATCCCGACGCCGTGGGGCGTGCCGGTGAGGATCACGGTGCCCGGGAGCAGGGTGGTGCTGCCGCTGAGGAACGCCACGAGCGCCGGGACGTCGAAGATCATGTCGCCGGTATCGCCGTCCTGAAGGATCTCGCCGTTGACCGTCGTGCGGATGCGGAGTCCGGAAGGGTCGGGGATGTCGTCACGGGTGACGATGCAGGGGCCCAAGGGGCAGAAGGTGTCAAAGCTCTTCCCGCGGCACCATTGGGAGCCCCCCCACTTGATCTGCCAATCGCGGGCGCTCACGTCGTTGGCGCAGGTGTATCCCAACACATACTCCAGGGCGCGGTCGCGCGAGACGTTCTTGCATGGGCGGCCGATGACGACGGCCATCTCGCATTCGTAGTCCACCCGCTCGCTCGGAAGGTGGCTCGGGATGAGGATGGGATCGGCCGGGTTCTGCAGGGCGGCGGTCGATTTCATGAAGAGCACCGGGTGCTCCGGCAGGGGGGCCTTGGTTTCCTCGGCGTGGCGGCGATAATTCAGGCCGATGCACAGGATGTTGGGGGGAACGATCGGTGCGAGCAACTTGCCCGGCCGGATGGGATCGTCGGTAAGTTGGAAATCTCTCAGCGGGGAGCCCTCGACGCGGCGGAAGGTGCCGTCCCGCATTTCCGCGGCATACTCCGGGGTGCCGCTTGGCCCAAGGTGTCGATAGAGTCGCATCCGGAGATAATAGGTGCGGCGCGACGGACAACAACTCCCAAGACGCGTGCCCCGCGGGCGGGGCACCACCGGATGTGAAAATGTGGCCCCTCCGGTCCCGGGGGGCCGGGCGGTGGGGCCCACGGCCTCACGGCCGTGGCTACGCTTGGAATTTGCGAGCGCGGATCCCGTGCCCCGCAGGCGAGGCAGCACCGGGGCCGAAAATGTAGCCGAACGCGCAAGCGTTTGGCGCGTGGGCCTTGGTGGCACGGGCCAAACGCCCTGGGGCGTTCGGCTACGGGAATTTTCGAGCTAGCGTTTCCCGTGCCGTTCGACCCCGTCGCCGGTGAGGGGGACGAAGCGGACGGGGATGATGTTGGATTCGGAGAGGGTGCCGTCTTCGCGCTTCTCGATCACCTTGAGTTCCTGGTGCCCGAAGGTCTCGCCAACCGGGATGACGAGGCGGCCGCCGGCCCTCAACTGATCCAGAAGGGGTTTGGGGACGTGGTCTGGGGCGGCGGTCACCATGATGCCGTCGAAGGGGGCATGGGCGGGCAAACCGAGGTACCCGTCGCCACAGATCACGCGCTCGGGCGGAATGCCGAACCGGGCGAGGCGCTCGCGGGCCTCGTCGGCAAGGGCTTTGACGATCTCGATGGTGAAGACGTTGGTGGTGACGTGCGCGAGGATGGCGGCCTGATAGCCGCTGCCGGTGCCGATCTCGAGGACCTTATGGCCGGGCTGCAATTGGAGCAGTTCGGTCATGAGCGCGACGATGTAGGGCTGGCTGATGGTCTGGCCGTGTCCGATGGGAAGGGGGTAATCGCCGTATGCCTCTTCGATCAGGCCCTCGGGAACGAAAAGGTGCCTCGGCACCGCGCGCATCGCGTCCAAGACCCGAGGGTCCTGGACCCCCCGCGCGATGATCTGCTGTTCCACCATCAAGCGGCGCCCCTTGGCGGGATCGTCGGCCCCGCTCGGGGCGCACCCCAAGGCGGAGGCCAGCAAGACGCCCCCGGCGAAGAGCCCCATGCGGGTTGCCTGAGACACGATGCCCACCATATCACCATCCAATATACGCCCGAAGTCTGATTCCTCCAAGGGGGTCGGGGTCACGGGCGCGGAAATGGCTGTCCGCGAGCGTGGGTGAGCGAGGCATCGGCTCGCTCACGCTCGCCGCTACGGCCTTTGGCCCCTGGCCGTCCTCAATGGGTGGGCACCCAGGCCAGGCGGATGGCCTCGATGGCGATGTCCGACTTGCGCGGGGGGAGCGCGATTTCCTCGATGAGGACATCGTTCTCGTCGGGGGCGGCCTGCAGTTGCGCCATCTCCTCGGCGAATTTGGCCTGGAGTTCGTCGCGTTGCTGGCGGAGGGCATCGAGGGATTCCTTGGCGCGGCCGATGTCGTCGCGCTGTTTTCCGGCGCGCGACATCCGGCCCATGGCGGTGCCGACGCTGCGGATCTTGGTCACGGAGATCCGGCGCGTGCCCAGCAGCGCGCCCAAGACCGACGCCCCCGTGCTGAGCATCGATTGCATCTTGGCCTCCTGATATTCGGATGTCTCCTTCGCCACCCGGCCTTCCGCCGTGCGGATCTTCGACTCCAGGGGGGCCAGTTTGGCGGCGTGTTTCTCGCGCAGCCCCGCGAGGGCCTTGTCGCGTTCGGCGCGGAGAGCCTCGCGAATCCGGACGCGGAAATCCCCCTCGGTTTCTCCGGGATGGGAGGTGAGTTTCAGGGCGGGGCAGCGGAGAAGGGTGAACTTTTTTTGCTGGTACAGATATTGGGCGAGGGACTTGGCCCAGGCGGCGTAGCTCTTGGATTGCAGGGCACAGGCGGGCAGGTCGGCAAATCGGGCGCCGGCGGGTGGGGTCGGATGACCCTGAGGCGCCGGACCTTGGCGCAAATCGCCCTGGTCCCAATCGGCGTCCTCCGGGCGATCGGGGATGTCGAGCATCGCATGGTACGTGGCCCATTCATCGATGCTGGCCGCGGCGCTGACGAAGTGCAGTTTCGCCTCCGCGAGCAGGGCGGGCCGCAGTTCGACATCGGCGGCGGAACTGTCGGATAGGAGGTGGGTCTGTGGGATGTCGCCGGGGACCGGGGGAGGGGTGGCCGAGGCGGTGGCGCGCGCCGCTTCGGTGCCGGGCGGGACTTGGGGCGCGGGCATGGCGGACTTCCGCGGGGCCATGATCCTCTCGATCTGGGCGCGGGTCATGGGTCCGCCGAGGAAGGACAATGCCCAGCGGGTTTGGAAGAGGGCGGGGGCATCGTCGTGGACGTTGTTCATGAGGAAGACGCGCTTGCCGAGGCCGGAGAGCATCTTGTCGATGGTCGACCGGTCAAAGGCGCGTCCGGCGCCCTGGGTGGCGCCCTCGAGGCCGTCGAGGATCCTGGCCTTGTCGCGCTCGGTCTGGAGGCGCCCGAGGAACCAGGTGCCGCAGTTGGAGAGGCCCTTGTAGTCGAGGTCGACGGGGTTCTGTGTCGCGAGGACGCAGCCGACACCGAAGGCGCGCGCCTGCTTCAGCAGGGTGAGCATCGGGCCTTTGGAGGGCGGGTTGGCCGTCGGCGGGAAGAATCCGAAGATCTCGTCCATGTAGAGGATCGCGCGGAGACTCGACGTGCCCGGCTGGTTGCGCATCCAGGCGATCGTTTCGTTCAACAGGAGGGTCACGAAGAACATGCGCTCCGCGTCGGAGAGATGCGCGATCGAGAAGATCGAGATCCGCGGCTTGCCCTCTGGGGAATATAGGATCCTCTGGATGTCGAGGGGCTCGCCCTGGGTCCAGACGGCGAAGCCGGGAGAGGCCAGGAGGCCGTTGAGGCGCATGGCGAGGGCCGTGCGGTCCTTGGCGGGGTAGAACGATTCCAGATCGAGGACGCCCAGCCGATCAAATGGCGGTGTCTGGATGAGCCGGATCAGGTCGGCGATCGAGGCGTCGCGCCCCCCGCGCCATTCCGTTTCAAGGATGTTGGCGAGGAGCATGTGCTCGCGGCTCTGGAGCGGGTCGGCGTCGATGCCCAGCAGCGCGAGGAGTCCCGACGTCGCCCCGGTGATCCGCTCCCGGAGCACCTCCGGGTCCTCGCGCAGTTTTGGCGGGGGGGCGGCGAAGGACTTGAGGACCGACACCGGTAGCCCCGCCTGCGAGCCCGGGGTGTAGATGGCGGCATCGGCGGCGTCGCGGAAGCGGGCGATGCGTTCCGGACCCTGGTCCCATGCGGCCAGACCTTCGCGCCAGGCCTGCGCCGTCTTGGCGGCCAGCGCCTCGGGCGCAATGCCTTGCCTGGCTGCCTCGGCCGGGTCCACCCAGGGGGCAAAGTCTTCCGGGCGCAGTTCGGGAAAGGCGAGCATCATGTTGGCGAGGTCGCCCTTGGGGTCGATGACGATGGCGGGGATCGCGTCGATGGCCGCCTCCTCCAGCAGCGAGACGCAGAGGCCAGTCTTGCCGCTCCCCGTCATGCCCACGCAGAGCGCGTGGGTCGTCAGATCCTTCGCGTCGTAGAGCAGCGGGACTTCCGTCGCCTTCCCCGATGCCGCGTCGAATTCCCGGCCGAGATAGAAAACCCCCAACTTCTCGAAGTCTGTCATGGGGCGAATCTTTGCGCCCACCGCGCTCAGTGCAATTCTGAAATGTCGCCGTTGCCGCCCCCGGGCGCGGTCCCTGGCTCCGCCGGATCCAAAGCGGTGTCGCCGCTGCGCTCTGCCACCGCAGCCAAAAAATGGGCCGACTACTGACCTCTGCGCCCGCGGAAGAGATCCGTCAGGCGCGTCTTTTGCGTCGTGCGCTCGCGGCGGATGTCCTCGTACTTGATCGGCTGGACCTTCCCATTCTGTGAGGCAAAGAGCCGGGTCGTCGTCGTGTCCACGACCGGTGGCGCCATCAGCGCGCCGGCCGGGTCGAAATCGGTCCTCGGCCGGACCTCCACCACAAAATTGACTTCGCCGATCCGGAGCACGTCCCCCTGATGCACCCACGCCTCCATCCCCATGACGCCGTTCACCCATGTGCCGTTGATCGACCCCAGATCCCGCACACGAACGCCATCCGAGGTCACCTCAAGCTGACAGTGGTATCGCGAAATCGTGGGATGGTTGATCAGCACGTCACAGTCCGGCATGCGTCCCACCCTCCCGCCCTCCTGAGGAAAGGCGAACATCTGCCCGTGAAACCCCTGCCCCGTCCCACGGATGCACACGACCACCTCGCCAGGATTCAAGATCCCCACCACCGCCCTTGTCGTGCCAAGTGCCATATGGAACGATAGATTTTTGCACGCATACGGGCGTGCGCAAGCGCAAAAATGGAATATTTTGACAAATATTGTTGCAGTGGTCGTCACGTAACGCAACGTCCTGGGGTTGAGTTTGTTGTGACAATTTGGGCAGGTCAGCGCCGATCGTGTCAGCGCGGGGGGCGTGGGGGAGGTCGGTGGTCGATGTATTACAAGAGGTTCCGTTCCAGCCGCTTGCAGGAATCGCAAAATCTATTTCTTCGCGCTTCATTCGCCTAAAACGGTCTGTTTCAGCAGGTCATCTTGCACATCGACTCGCACACGATTCCGTGGTGAAACGGCGTGAAATCTGAGGCGTGCGATCCTTAAAACGGGATTCTCTTGGTCGGCACGGGATCAACGCTCGAAAACGAAGGCACGGGATATTTGGTCCTCGGTGTCGCCACCCGCGGGGTAGAGTCCCGGGAACAGGAATGGCTGCGCCGCAGTCGGCCAGCGGAGCCGCAGGGGCCCTTTCGGGGTGTCGGAGAAAGCGAAGCCCTCGCCCACGACCGCCCGGATCAACCGCTGGGCGGTGCGCTCGGGGATCCGCAGTAGGCCGGCGACCGCGCCGCGCCGCAGGGCGTCGATTTCCGCGAGGTGGCCGACCAGTTCGGCCGAGCGGGAGGGCAGATTGCCCTTTGCCTCCTCCATCCTTGCGACGGTCTCCAGCCGCCCGCGGAAACGATCCAGCCTCAGCAACTCGCCCATGAATCGCACCTGGTCCACGCACGTCTCCAGCATGTTGCGGCAGAGGGCGCGAAGCGCCTGCGCCGAGAGGCCCGAGGCGCCGGGTGCCGGTGTGTCGGCCTCAGCGAGCCAGCGCCAGTAGGCGCCACGCGCGCGGGCCAGGCCGCGGGAGAGGGCCCAGAGCCCAGCGGCATCCTGGCCGCAGGCCCTGAGCCAAGACTGGGTGAAGAGCCGCGCCACCCGGCCGTTGCCATCGGCGAACGGGTGGATCCAGACCAACCGATGATGTGCCGCCATTGCGGCGATAAGGCCCCGCGGGGTTGGTCGCACCAGCGGCGCGTACGCCGCCTCAAAGGACCCCAGCAGCGGGTCCAGCTCGTCGGGGTCGGGGGCGTCGTGTCGCCCGACCCTCACCCGGTCGCGGCGCAGCTGTCCGGGCGGCACGTCCGTCTGGGGGCCGCTCCCGATGTCGGCGACGCGCGCCGCGGGCGAAAGCCGGCGGAAGATCTCCTCGTGGATCTTGCGGATCCATCCGGCCGAGGGGACCTCGGCGGGCGCGGGCGGGCTGGCCTCCAGCGCCGCCTGTGCCTCAACGTGCGCGCGGTGCAGCTCCTGGTTTAGCCGGCGGGAGGCGTCCCGGCGGAATCGCCCGCTAAGCGCCCGGTCGATGTCCTGGGGGAGCGTCCGGTGGCCCTCGATCAGGTTCGAGTAGTAGCCGTTCATGGACCGGACCAGTTCCACCACCGGCGCGCGCAGCGCCGGCCTCAGCCACCCGCCCAGCCGGCTAGACTCCGCGATGAGCGCCGTGGCCAACTCCTCCAGCGTCCCATCGTCGTCCTCCGGCACGATGGGCGCAAAGGGGCATGCCTCGGGTGGCATCATGCCATCAATTTGGCGGATCTTGTGGCGGATGGCAACAAATTATAAGCAACAGGAGGTAAGTGTCTTAGGAAGCAATGATATCGTATGTTAACGCAATATGGCGGATCTCTTGGCGGATCTGTATCCCCAAGGTTTGCCCCCAAAGGTGCCGGTGGGGGGGGGCCATGGCGGCATTTCTCCGGCGGCGCGCCAAGGGACTTTCGAATGTGTGTCTGCCGCCACTCTCCCCGGCATGGGGAGTTCGGCCAAGGTCCAGGCCGCATTGGGGATGGAGGACAACGACTTTCTGAAGTGGGTTCGTGCCGCCGACGATGAAGACCTTGAGGCGGTGGTTCTGGAAATCTTCAACGAGGGCAACGGCAAGCGAATCGTCGCGCAAGCGGAACTGGCCCGGCGGGGACGGAAGCAACAGGCATCGACCCGCAGCATCGCCCTCTGGACGCTGATTGTCGCGGGCGTCGGGGTGGCCGTGACCGTCGCGGGGATCGTGCTGGCGCGGGTCGGGCAAGGGCGCAAGCCTCGGGTCTCCGGGGTATCGTCTCTCTTCCCGCCCCAGCGCAGTTCAGGGTGGTCATTCGGGTCAGTGGTCATTCGGGTCAAACCTTGACAACTGACAAGGGCAGGGAGTGTCGAGCGTGATTCCGCGGTTGCGGGTGGTGGGCTACCGTGGGAGTATGGGTGGGGAAGCCGCCGAGAATAGCCCGAGTGGTGGAATGGCAGACACAAGGGACTTAAAAATCTGAACTGGGTTGGTTCACAGCGCGCCTCGGCGGGTCTCTGCGGGCCATGTAAAGTGCGTAATAGCAATGTATTATTTGCCAGTCGACCTGAAAACGGGGACACCGCAAGAGCTTAATTCGAGAGAGCGAAAGTGGCACAAAAAGTGGCACAACAGTCTTGGTTGCCTATTGAATTAGCATGGGGGCTTGGCTGCCTTGGATTTGGCGTCTTTCTTGTTCCGGTAGCCACCTTCGTATCGATCATTCACGGCGCCGGCCGGGCGCTGCTGGTTGCGTTCAGGGTCGACCTTGCCAAGTCTGTGGGGCGCGAAGAACGGCCTCGCGGGCGGGGCGACATGCTCAGGATCACCGGCGGCCCGGGCGTGATGCTCAACGGGATCAGGGCTTTCGGCGACAGGGACCGAGGACCTGGGGCGCGCGGCGGGCGAGATGGTCCCGCTGGCCAAATCCCACGCCAAGCATATCGAGAACCTCCGCAGCCTCGTGGCCAACGGGTTGGCGCGCAATGCCTCCCGCGCGCGGCGGCCTATTCTGGGCATCGAGTGTCAAGCGTCCGTCGCGTGTGGGTGCGCCTGCAACGTCATCCCGATGCGCGGGGTGCGGAGTGAGCCCCAGAGCCTGGTCACAAGCCCGGCAGCATCGGGTGCGCGGGATCGTCAGAAAGGGGACTCCGTCTTCCGCGCCGCAGTGTTGGCACGGCGCCCGCGGCATCGAGGAGATGTCGGGCTGTGGCGTGGAACCATCGCAGAACGTGGGCGCGGAGTTCCATGGAGACCTTCCGGTTGCGGGGGCCCGCGAGTTGGTCGATGTGCCAGCGGCCCTGCCGATCTCTACGGAGCCCCAGGGTGGCGCGTCCAGGCTGTGTGACGCGATAGACGTAGTAACCCCCGGAGGCGATGCGCTTGGCGAAGCTGGCGACGCAGTTTTGTTGCTGGCGCGCCTCTTCACGCAACTGCCCCAATTTGGTAATCGGCTGAATGCCGTCGCCCGGGGGTAGCGGGGGCGCCGGGAACGCGCGCTGTGATGATGGCGGGCCGGCGAAGTGCAGGAACTGAGCGACCAGTTCGTTGTGCCGACGGCGCAGGGCGCGGACGGAATTGACGGGCCGCGGGGAGTTTGCGCCGGGAAGCATCTGTGCCATGCGGGCGGCGTCTTCGAGCAGGTGGGCGATCGTGGGTTCGGGCGCCTCGGGTGGTTGCGGGCGCTGGCCATCTCCATTCTTTAGCCGGGCGATCTCCTCAATTACATCGCGCAGTGCCGCGGGCGTCAGGGATGGGCCAAGGATGCGCGAGCCAGCGGCGAGGATGACGGTGGCGGGCAGCTCGCGCAGGTGACGGAGTGACTCGGCAGCGGCGGCATCAGCCGCGAGTTTCCGGAGTTCCAGCAGGGGCACGGTGCCGCAAGAGTCCGGTGGCACCTTCTTGAGCAAGCGAATCGAGCCCTCAGTGGCCGGAAAACCAAGCCACCCGGCGATGTCGCGCTGGCGGTGGCGAACGCGCTCCAAAGCGGCGCCATCGATGTCGCGCGGGGGGTGATCAACGAATGCCCCGGCTGATGCCAGGGCCCAGGCCAGTGCCGGGTTCGAGTGAATCAGATCGAACATGGCGGGCTCGCGGGCCACCAGCCGCAGCAGTTGCCATTGGCCGAAGCGGAAGCGCCCCAGTCGGGTGCGGATGTTCTCCGGGATCCTTTCGATGGCGCGCCGAGCCCAGTCGGTCGATGATGCTGTGTCTGCTCCGTCCTCAAGATCACCGCACCACCCGACCGGCAACCATTCCACGAGCGAATGCCCGGGCTCTGGACCCGCGAGGCCGATCAGGCCTCGGCCCACGTCGAGGTGGGGGATGTAGTCCTCCCATGGTCCACCGCGGGTGTGTCTTCTGCGCGCGAATGGATCTGGCCAATTGCGGACGTGGAGCAGCCAGCGATCCAGGGGGACCAAGACATCCCCCTCCCAAGACTTCGAGCCGCCATCGAAATCGGCGTTTATGCCAAGCGCCCACGCGCCCCGCCCTGCAATCGGAGAGTGCCTTGCCGCAAGGCCGAAGGCACGCTCTCTGAGAGCGGAGGCGCTGGTCGGTGCCTGATCCTGGAACCGCATGTGCCAGTTAAGATAGCCGATGTCTCGCGCGGCCAATCAAGAAGTAATTTGCTGCGAAGGACACGGCATACTCGGGGGGATGCACCCATGCACTCCGATGCCGCCAATTCGGGACTTACAGGACACCCGCAGTATTATTTTATCAAGCTGAATATAAAAACCCAACTTATGTCCGGATGTGGGCGCCAAATGGGTTGACTTCTTGCGGCGCTTCCTTAACCGTCTGCGCTCGTGGGAAATGGTGTTTGGAGAGCGTTGGACGACCTGCGGGAACCGATAGTTGGCGGTTGCAGTCGGCTACCCTCAGACGCCTAGGCAAGAGGCCGTTTGGGGAGGTGGGGAGATGGCCGAAAATCGCTTAAGAGAGCCGGGCGCTGCGGTGGAACTCCGCGGGGGCGCAAGCGAGGCCTTGGGGTATCTCGATCTTCCACCGGGGGCAAAGGTTGGCCAGTACACGATCGTGAAGCGGGTGGGGGCGGGCGGCTACGCCGTCACGTACTTGGCGCGGAATGATATCGGCCGTCAGCTTGTCTTGAAATTCTATAGGCGGGGCGAGGGGTGGGATCTGTCCCGTGGGGGTGGGCCGCGGCGAGAGGTGTCCCGGCTCATGGAAATTCCGGCGCACCCCGGGATTGCCCGCCCGCTGGAAGTATTGGATTGGGGTCGTTTTGACTGCTTGGTTCTCGAGTATGTCGAGGGAAAAACGCTTGAGGAACGGGCGTCACGCACGCGCCTAAGCGCCCACGAGGCACTTGATCTGGCAGATCAGATCGGGGAAGCCCTCGTCCACATAGGAAACTCCAATATCGTTCACTTGGACATCAAGCCCTCGAATGTGATCATCGATCCGCAGTCAGGCAGGGCGACGCTGATAGACTTTGGCATCGCGAAGCGCCTGGAGGCCGACGGGGCGCTGGATGCCGGGCGAGGGGAACCGCACACCCCGGGATTTGCCAGCCCGGAGCAGATCGCGGGAGGCAAGATCGATGCGAGATCGGACATATGTTCATCGGGGCTGACGTTGATTTGGGCATTGACCGGTTTCTCCAACACGAGCCTGTCCGACTTTGATGGTGTCCGGCGTTACGCCGAGATGGCGCTGGCAGGGGTGGACGTGCCGTTGCGCAGTCTTTTGCTCCGGATGATCTCCACACGCCCCGAGGGACGGCCGGCTGATGCCGCCTGCCTGCTTCGGGAGATCGCGCAGTGTCGCGAGATGATGAATGGCTTCCGCTTGGGGGATGTTCTCGACGGGCGACGCTGCATACAGCGAGTCGATGCGGGGCGTCTGATTGCTGCCACCGCGAAAGCGATTGACGCTCGGGGAAACGGATTCGTGGCGGAAGAGTTGGATGCAAGGGGCTGCTGGGTATGGTTTCCCGCCCAGAAGGTGCCGGGCGGCAGGTTGACGCTGGACGCAAGAATGCTGCTACGGCGAAGAATCCGTGAATGGCCCGAGTTTCAAATCGAGTTGCCACCGTTGGCTATCGAGGACCATGCAAGCCCGGAGGAAATGGCGCGCGAGGCGGCGAAATCCGAGTGGGGGCCATCGGCAGGGAGACCTGGTCCAACACGGGAACTTGCCGCGTTTGCGTTTGAGCTTGTTGTGGGCGAACGACCCCCTTGCTGCCCGGAAGACATCGACGGCGAGCACGTGCGGCGCCTGGGCAGGGGGTGGGTCAAGCTATTGCGGATCGCTCTATTTGATGAGGGGGTCCACTTTGCATCATGTGTCCGATTCAGCGATGCCCTGCTGAGGGCGAGTCGCGGGAATCTGCTGCCCAAGCTGGTTAGGGTGTGCGCCGTCGGTGCCGTTCTGGTAGGACTCTGCATCGGGGCGGTTTCGCTGCTTGATGGTGGGGCCAAGGCCCGAATCGATTTTTCGCCGCTGCCTCCCGCCGAACCCCCCCGCGTCCGCTACCGGTTCCTGCGCTGACAGCACGCGTGCTGGATCAAACCGGCACGCTCAGTTCCGGCCAGCTTCTGTCTCTGGAGC
>JAANMX010003986.1_pt1 | contig 12207 bp, 10 predicted proteins | sample 7279681 | NCBI WGS metagenome assembly JAANMX01 (sample SAMN14094542, study PRJNA606508) | bioreactor metagenome | isolation source: A lab-scale SPAN reactor treating ammonium-rich wastewater day 351 | place: Ireland: Galway | collected 2018-01-01
GGTTGGGGAACGCACCAGATTAGCGACGCTGATTGAGTAGCCGAGTCTTCGAGGCGTATCGAAATCGAGGAGCGGGTCTACGAATGCCTGCGCAGAGGACCCGCTTAGGTTTCGATACAGCGGGAAACTGCCCCCGCCTATACTTCGACAGGCTCAGTACACCGCTAAACCGGCGCTAGTCTCCGACGATTGTAAACTATACCCTAAACCGATGACTCCATTGAGCCTGGCTCCGGTCTGTGCTATACTGCCGTCATCTGAAACCTCTGACTAGACCACTGACCACTGACTGATCTACCCGACACGGACATAAACTGACATATTATCACCTTGCCACCCGGTCATTTTGTCACCTTGTCAAGTATAGCATTCACCCTTCCCCCCTCCACCGGAGCGCGCCGTGCCTGCCCAACCCAATATCCTCGTCATAATGACCGACCAGCAGAAGGCGACGGCCAGCCATCTGTGGGGCAATCCCTTTTGCGAAACCCCCAGCCTGGCCCGCCTGGCCGCCGAAGGGGTGCTCTATGCGCACGCCATCACCCCCCACCCGCTCTGTATGCCGGCCCGGGTCTCTTTTTGGACAGGCCGCTACGCCCACAGCACAGGCAGCCGACGCAATGAGACGCCGATGCCGCCCGACGCCCTCCACGCCTTTAAGCTCTGGAAAGAAGCGGGCTACCGCTGCGGGCTGATCGGCAAGAATCACTGCTTCGTCGAACAAAGCGATCTGGACCTCTTCGATACCTGGTGTGAGATCGGCCACGGCGGGCTGCCCGCAGAGCCGACCACAAAGGGGATGGAATGGTTCCGGCCCCTGGACGGCATCCACGCCGCCCACGAACTGCGCCGCACCCTGACCCCCCAGAACCCCCGCTTTGGCTACGCCGTCTCGGATCACCTGCCCCTGGCGGATCACAGCACCGGGCTGGTGGCCGGGCAGACTGTGCGCTTTTTGGAGGAGCAGGGGCAGCAGCCCTTTGCCCTCTGGGTCTCCTTCCCCGATCCCCACGAACCCTGGGTCTGCCCCCGCGGCTATTTCGAGGAGATGGAGGATCGGGTGCAGCTTCCCCCCTGGCGGCCCGGCGAATTCAGCGACGGCACAGCCCCGGAACGCAACCGGGCGCTTTACGTAATGTTGGGTGTGCGCAACGAGGAGATCGACGATCTGCGCGGGCTGCTGGCCGCCTATTACGGGATGGTACGCTTTCTGGACGACGGGGTGGGGCAGATTCTGGACGCGCTGGAACGCACGGGTCTGCGTGAAAATACGCTTGTCGTCTTCTGCTCGGATCACGGCGACCTGATGGGGGAGCATCGGATGCAGTGCAAAGGCGGGGTCTTCTACGATGCGCTGGTGCGGGTTCCGTTGATTCTCTCCTGGCCGGGCCACATTCCCCAGGGCGTGCGCGACGATTCCCTGGTCAATCTCATCGATATTGTGCCCACCTGTCTGGCCTTGCAGGGGGCGCAGATTCCCCCCTCGATCCAGGGCGAACCCCTGCCCACGGTCACCGACACCCCGCCCCGGGACGGGGCCTTCTCCGAATACGGCGCGGGCGGGCCGCTCTTTCACCTCTCCGATCTGGCCCCACTGCCCGAACCCCACGGGCGGCGCACCCTCATCCAAACCCTGCGCTGGCGGGAGGCCGAGGGGCGGCGCAAAATGGTACGCACCCGGGAATGGAAGTATGTCCACGACCCGATGGGGGATCGGGACGAACTCTACGACCTGGCCGCGGACCCCTGGGAGCTGACGAATGTGCTGGACGATCCCGCCCACGGGGACGCGCTGGCCGATCTGCGCCTGCGCCTGGCCGATTGGAGCATCCGCACCGAAGACAGCCCACCGGTTGCCCTGCCGGAGGAGAAGTATTACCACCTCAGTTGATTCATCTTCTCCCCAACATCTGCTACAATCAGGAGACGGCAGACCTATCTCAGAATCTCATCATTCCATCATCCCATACTTTTCATCGCACCCTTACATCGAAATAAAAAGGAAAGTCCGTTGTTAAAAGCAGGCATTTTTTTAGACATGGAAAATCTGAGCCGAAATGGCGGGTGGGGTATCCGTTATGAAATTATCAAAGAGCTGGTGGCCGCCCAGGGGGAAATGGTTGTCCTGCGTGCCAACGCCTATCTGGCCGTGGATGTGGAGCGGGAGGGCGAGGACCCGGCCTATCGCCAGCGCTCGTCCGACTACCGGGCCGCCATCCGGCGCACAGGCTTTCACCTGATTCACAAAGAAGTACGCCGCTATCGGGACTCGGAGGGGGAGCTGGTGCTGAAGGCCAACGCCGACCTGGACCTGGCCGTGGATGCCCTGCTTCAATCGGACAATCTGGACTATGTTCTGCTGGGCAGCGGTGATGGCGATTTTTTGCGTCTGGTGCGCGCCCTGCAAAATCGGGGCAAGCGGGTGGACCTGCTCTCTTTTGCCAATACCAGCAGCGATCTGGTGCGCGAGGTGGACAACTATTTTAATGGCTTTCTGATTCCGGGTATTGTGCCCCCCGAAGGCGGGCGGGAGAGCCGGATGCGGGGGGTGATGCACGCCGTCCACGAGGACAGGGGCTTTGGCTTCCTGACTGTGCGCACCGGGTTGGGGCCAGACGACGTGCGCTACGACGTATTCTGCCATATCAGCGACTTTACCCGCAGCGGCCAACCCATGGACAACGTATCCTTTGCCAGCCTGCGCAGTCGCCGGGCCGTTATCGAATTCGACCTGACCCCCACCGAAGATGGCCGGGTGAAAGCGGTCAACGCCAGGGAATTCCGTTGGGCGGGTCGTTTTGAAAGCAGCCCAATCAATGGGGAGAAGGAATGATTGCGATTGCCGACGAAAGGCTGGCCCGGCAGATTCAATTTCTGCTGGAGATCGATGGGCTGAAACAGGTGCTGCGCCGCTCCCTCATTCTTGGCTCCGCCCGGCGGGAGAACTCAGCGGAACACTCCTGGCATCTGGCGATGCTGGCGCTGATCCTCCACGAACACGCCAACGAACCCGTGGACCTGCTCTACACGATCAAACTGCTGCTGATTCACGATATTGTGGAGTTGGACGCGGGGGACACTTTCGCCTACGATTTCGAGGCGGGCAAATCCAAAGCGGAACGGGAGCAGGACGCAGCCCAACGCATCTTTGGGCTGTTGCCCACGGACCAGGCCGGTGAGTTGCGCGCGCTCTGGGAGGAGTACGAGGGGATGCAGAGCGCCGAGTCCCGTTTCGCCAATGCCCTGGATCGGCTGATGCCGATGTTCCACAACCTGGCCGACGGGGGCACTACCTGGCAAACCGGTGGGGTGCGCCCCCAATTTGTGGCGGATCGGGCCGCGGCCATCGGCGAGGGTTCTGCCGCGCTTGCCACACTGGCCGGGGAGATTCTGCGCCAGGCCCAGGCCAATGGGCTGTTTGGGGAGGCGAGTTAGAAGTACACCCGACAATGTGCGGTTGCAAACCGCACCTACAAATTAGGGTAACTGTTCAGCCACCCCACCCTACCCCGCCCCATTCCAGGGAGGGAACTGGATCGACTCCTCCCCCACTGTGGGGGAGGTCGGGAGGGGGTGAGCACCTACAAAGTAGGATCAACTGTGGGTTTTCGCGCATGGCGTCTCTGGTTTCAAAAACAGCCGGACCTGAGCTTCTGGCTGCTCTTTGGTCTGCTCAATTGCCTGCTCTTTTTGCCCGGCCTGTTGACCAGCGAGGGGGGCGCGGGCTTCGGGGCGGCCCTGGCAGACGCGCCGGCACAGCTTTTGTATATCCTGGCCGTCTGGCGGCCTGGGCCGGACGTGGCCCGGCTGCATCTGGAATGGCTGCTGCTGATGGCGGCCTGGGTTGCTCTTCCGTGGCTGCGCCGGGGCGCCGTGCGTCTGCTCTTCTTTGCTGGCTATCTGGCTGCGCTGGTCTACGCCATCTACGAAGCGGCCTTGCGCGCTCTCTTTCAGATGGAGCCGGTCTTCTACAGCCAATACCGGATGCTGACCGAAGGGCTGGCCTTTGTGGTGGACAATGCCAGCTTTCCGCTCTATTATTATATTCTGGCCGCGGTCGGCAGTCTGTTGGCCCTGGCGCTTCTGTGGGCTGCCATTTACTGCGTCACCAGCCAGCCCATCAGCCAGCACATTTCCCCCTTCTCCCAGGCCCTGTTGGGCCTACTGGTCTGCTTTGGCCTGGGGCAGGCGCTGATCTACCAGCATCACCTGGCCCGACCCGAAATGGTAGTGAGCAGTCTGGTCTACAAAGTGCGGGCCAATGCCCAGGCATCCCGGGATATCTACGAGACCGTGCGCTCCTTTGATGACCGCTACGTGCGCCGGGCCTATGACTACCGGGGACAGAAGCTGGTGACTACGCCCAATGTCTACCTGATTTTTGTGGAATCCTACGGCAGCGTACTCTACAAACGACCAGACTGGCTGCGGGCCTATAGCGCGCTGGCCGATGAACTGGAGACCGCCCTGGACGAGGGGGGCTGGTATGCCGCCAGCGGGCTAAGCAGTGCGCCCACCTGGGGCGGTGGCTCGTGGATCTCCTACACCAGCGCGCTCTTTGGCCTGACCATCGACAGTGACCCCGAATACGAGATGCTGATGGAGCGCTATCAGGCGGACGACTTCCCCGATCTGGGCGGCTTTTTGCGGGGGCAGGGCTATCGCTATTACGGCCTTTCGTCTATGGCCCTGGAACTGCCCGACGCGCAGTGGAGCCGCTATCTCAATTTCTACGGCGCGGACCGCTGGCTGCGCTACCGGGACCTGGACTACAGCGGGCCGAAGTACGGCTGGGGTCCGTCGCCGCCGGATCAATTTTCGCTCCACCGGGCCAGAGCCGCGATGCGCGGGGAGACCGACCAGCCCTATCTGCTCTTTACCATCACCCAGAACAGCCACTACCCCTGGGCGCCCCTGCCGCCCCGGCTGGCCGACTGGCAAGCACTTAACGTAGCGGGAGAAGACCCGCCGCCCATCGACGCCGAGGGTATCCCCCACGAAGTGCGGCGTCAGAATTATCTGAACGCGGTGGAATACGAGCTGCGGGTGCTGGTCGATTTCATCCTGAGCGAAGAAGCCCCCAACGCGCTCTTTGTGCTGGTGGGGGATCACCAGCCGCCCCGGGTCTCGCGCAAGGAAGATGGCTGGGATACGCCCATCCACATCATCAGCCGCAACCAGACCCTCGTCAATGGGCTGACGCAATACGGCTTTGAAGCGGGGCTGGATGTGACAAATCTGTCGCCAGTTCTGGGCCACGCGGGGATTCATTCCCTGGTGGCCCGCCTGCTGCTGGAAAATTACGGAGATCGACGGCTGGCCCTGCCCGCCTATTTGCCCCAGGGAATGCCCTTTGTGGGCGTGCTGGCTACCCAGCCAGAGGAAGGAGAACCAACGCCATGAAACGTACCCTTCTGTTGTTTGCTCTGCTCATCGGGCTGGTGGGATGCAGCCCGGCCACCCCCGCCCCGGCCCCCACAGCCACGCCGGAGCCACCCCCGCCTGTGGCCGCACCGCTTGCCGCCCCGCAGAGCGGTCTGCGCACCTTCGCCATTCTCCCCGCCGAGTCCAGCGCGGCCTATCGGGTAAACGAGGAGTTCTTTGCCGACGCCCTGGGCAAATATGGCATCAACGCCGGACAGTCTGTGACGGAAGGCCGCACCCAGCAGGTAAGCGGTTTTCTGCAACTGGACCTCGCCGCGGCCCAGCCCCTGGGCGAAAACCGCTTTGTCGTGGACCTGGCCTCCCTGACCAGCGACCAATCCCTGCGGGATGGCTGGCTGCGGGACAACGCGCTGGAATCCAGCAAATACCCGGAAGCGGTTTTTGTGGCGTCGTCGATTGTGGGCGGGCCGACTGACTACACGGACGGCGAGGAAGCCACCTTTCAACTGGCGGGTGAATTGACCGTGCGTTCCATCGCTTTGCCCGTCACATTTAACGTGACAGCCACCCTCCGCGGCGATACCATCCAGGGCGTAGCCGAAGCCGCGGTCAAAATGAGTGACTTTGGGATCAATCCCCCCAACTTTGCCAACACCCTCGTCGTGGCCGATCTCTTTACCATTCGTGTGGAATTCAGCGCAAAGGAGCAGTAGTCTGTGAACGATTTGACGATTCTCTGTATTGGCAGCTTTTTCAAAGGCAATGCCTTTCTGCGCGAGTGCAAGCGCCAGGGCTGTCGGGTGATTCTGATTACTATCGAGAAGCTGAAGGACGCTGCCTGGGATTGGGAGAACATCGACGAACTGCACTATATGCCCAAAATTGTCCTGCCCGACATTACCAACGCGGTCAGCTATCTGGCCAGAGATCGGCGTATCGACCGCATTGTGCCCCTGGATGATTTCGATGTGGAGACGGCGGCGGCCCTGCGCGAGCATCTGCGCACCCCGGGAATGGGCGACACCACCGCCCGCTACTTCCGGGACAAACTGGCTATGCGGGTGCAGGCCAAGGATAGCAATATCCCTGTGCCCCCTTTTGTCCACGTCCTCAACTACGACCGGCTGCGGGCTTTTATGGCCGAAGTCCCCCCGCCGTGGATGTTCAAACCCCGCTCCCAGGCCGGCTCCATCGGGCTGAAAAAGGTGGAGAACAGCGAGGAACTGTGGCGCAGTCTGGACGAACTGGGCGATCTTCAATCCCATTACCTGCTGGAGAAATACCTGCCCGGCCCGGTCTATCACGTGGATTCGATTGTCTCTGAGCGGGAGGTCGTTTTCAACATTGCCCACCGCTACGGGCGACCGCCGATGGATGTCTTTCACACCGGGGGCATCTTCACCACCCACAGCCTGGACTACGACGACGCGGAGACCCAGGCCCTCTTTGCCATCAACCGCCAGGTGATGAGCAGCCTGGGGATGGTGCGGGGCGTCACCCACGCCGAGTTTATCCGCTCGGAGCAGGACGGCCACTTCTATTTTCTGGAAACCGCCTCCCGGGTGGGGGGCGCTAATATCGACGAACTGGTGGCTGCGGCGGCCGGGGTAAATCTGTGGGCCGAGTGGGCGCGCATCGAGCTGGCCCATCTGCGGGGCGAAGCCTACGTGCTGCCTCCCATCCGCCAGGACTACGCCGGGCTGATCCTCTGTCTGGCCCGGCAAGACAGACCAGACCTGACAGCCTATAACGACCCAGAGATCATCTGGCGGCTGCAAAATAAGAAGAACCACGCGGGGCTGATCGTTGCTTCTCCCCAGGCGGAGCGGGTGAGCGCCCTCTTGCAGAGCTATGCGGCCCGCTTTGCCCAGGATTTTCTGGCCGTCCTACCCCCATCCACCCAAGCCCTTGCCTGATGTGCCACCCTATCCTATCCCTCCCTATTCCAGCAGCCTGTCGGAGTAGCACAGAATGGAACGCGGATAGGGCGGAAAGTACGGAAATAGCCGGATTTTTCTCGATTTTATCCGCGAAAATCAACCCTTTCCGCGTCAATCGACTCCTCCCCTACGCTGGGGGAGGTTGGGAGGGGGTGCGCAGTTACGCAGATTCTGACCTACAATGCCGATGACGACAAACCTGCACCTGACCGCCAATCCTGCCAATCGTTTCCCCCTGGGCAATCCGGGGGAAGGTCCGGCGCGCAGCCGCCAGCGCCGGGTGGCCGAGCGGGCCAAATCCCTGGCGGTTGGGCTGGCCCGCTACCGGGCTGCCACTCTTATGCCCGGGGCCTTGCGCGAGCCGCACTATCTGTGCGACGAGAGCCACAACAGCAGCCGCCCTCTGCTGGAACGGTTGCGTATTCTGGGCCTAATGGCGACCAGCCTGGACCAGTTCTGCGTGGATCAGGGCGGGGACGAGGAGGACGACGAAGCCGCCTTTGACCAGCCAGCGCTCTTTTCCGACGAATTCTGCGCCGCGGTCACGGCCCTGCTCTCCCGCTCTTCCCGGCTGCTGCGCACAGAGCTTCTGCCGGGGCTGGCCCAGGAACGGGGCGCGTTGATGCGTCAGCCCGCCACATTGACACGGGAGCAGCGGGTCTGGCTGCGCTCTTTTTTCCAGGCGCAGATTTTCCCCCTGCTCACGCCTCTGGCTATCGATCCCGGCCACCCCTTCCCCTTTATCAGCAGCTACAGCCTGAACTTTCTGGTGCAGTTGCGGGGGCTGAAACCCGGCTCGCCCAACGCCGCGCCCAGCTTTGCCCGTATCAAAGTGCCCCGGCTACTGAGCCGTTTTGTCGAAGTGCCCCGGCTGGAAGGGGACGAGAGCGGGGATGAGCGCAGTTTTCTGTGGAGCGAGGAGGTCGTGCGCTTCTTTTTGCCCGATCTCTTCCCCGGCATCTCTGTGGAGAACGCCTGGCTCTTTCGGGTGCTGCGCCCGCTCCCCATCCTTTCGCCCGAAGTGGACAACTTCGCGTCCCAACCCGTTCTGCACCAGCGCCACCTGCTTTCGTCCGTCGTGCGCCTGGATGTGGAGGCGGATATACCGGAGCGTGTGCTGAACTGGCTGGCCCATCACCTGGGCGTGCCCGAAAATGGCATCTACCCCATCGACGGTCATATAGCCCTCTTTCAACTCACCGATCTGATCAATCTGGTGGAGGGGAGCGAGGCCGTGCGGGCGTTGATTTGAGGGCTGGGGACTGGGGAGTGGGGACTAGGGATTGGGCGATATCTCCCAGTCCCCGATCCCCAATCCCCGATCCCCAATCCCCAATCACCCTCCCCTGCATTTTGACACCCTCTGCTGCCTGTGCTAGGATTCCCCCAATTCCACAGCGCAATGGCGATGACGAAAGCCAGGGTACGCAGGAGTCTTCTTCCAGAGAGTTGCCGGGTGGTGCGAGGCAACAGAAGACGGGCGTGTCAGCACTTTCCGAGCTACCGGCAGGCAATGGCCGGGCGGGTTGTCCCGTTACAGACTACTAGAGGCAGTCGGTCCATCCGGCTGTGAACTCAGGTGGCACCACGAATTTTCCTTCGTCCTGTATGGGGACGGGGGATTTTTTTATTGGGGAGATAGGGACTGGAGATTGGAGACTGGGGATTGGGGACTCGAAGATGATGGGATGGTGAGATGATGGCGAGCCGGCCAGAATCTCATCATCCCATCATCTACCACCTGCCACCTTCCACCTTCCACTTTCCACCTTCCACCTTCCACTTTCGACCTGCAACAAAAGGAGATTTGCAATGCTCGACATCAAATGGATGCGTGAAAACCGGGAAGCCCTGGCCGAAGCTATGGCTAAACTCAACGACACCACCGCGCCCTGGGAGCAGGCCCTGGCCCTGGACGAGCGCCGCCGGGAGATTCTGACCCGTGTGGAGACTCTGCGCGCTGAACGCAACAGCGGATCGAAGGGGATCGGCGCGCTGATGCGGGAGAAGAAGACAGCCGAGGCCAACGCGCTGAAGGAGGAGATGGGGCGTATCGGCGACGAAATCGACGGGCTGGATGGGGAGCTGCGTACCGTAGACGCTGAGTTCGAGGACGCGATGCTGCGCATTCCCAACACGCCGGAGCCGGATGTACCTGTGGCCGCGGATGAGTCGGGCAATCAGGTGGTGAAGGAGTGGGGCACGCCGCCCACCTTCGACTTTGCACCGAAAGCCCACTGGGACCTGGCCGAGGCCCTGGACATCATCGACTTTGAGCGGGGGGTGAAAATTGCGGGCAGCCGCTTTTATGTGCTCAAAGGCCCCGCAGCCCGGCTGCAACGGGCGCTGATCAACTGGTTTCTGGACGTACACACGACGGAACACGGCTACACCGAAGTCTACCCCCCCTTCCTCGTGCGCACGTCGTCGATGCTGGGTACAGGCAATCTGCCCAAATTTGGCGATGTGCTCTACCGGGATGCGGAGGAGGACTACTGGCTGATCCCCACCGCGGAGGTGCCGGTGACGAACCTGCACCGGGAGGAGATTCTGGAGGCGGGCACACTCCCCCGCTATTACGTCGCCAACACCCCCTGCTTCCGTCGGGAGAAGGTCTCGGCGGGCAAGGACGTGCGGGGTATCAAGCGGGTTCATCAGTTCCAAAAGGTGGAGATGGTGAAGTTTGTGGAACCCCAGCACGGGCGGGCCGAGTTGGAGAAGCTGACCCGGGACGCAGAGGAGCTGGCCGAGCGGCTGGGGCTGGCCTATCGCCGGGTTGCCATCGCCACGGGTGATCTTTCCTTTGTGGCGGCCATCAAATACGACATCGAACTGTGGGCGGGCGGCTGCCAGGAGTGGCTGGAAGTCAGCTCGTGCGCCCTTTTCCGGGACTTCCAGGCCCGGCGCGCCAACATCCGCTACCGGCCCGCGGAGGGCAAAGGCACCGAATTTGTCTATACCCTCAACGGCTCCGGGCTGGCCCTGCCCCGGGTGATCATCGCCATTCTGGAAAACTACCAGCAGGCCGACGGCTCGGTGGTTGTGCCGGAGGTGCTGCGCCCCTATATGGGCGGGCTGGAACGCATCGGGTAGGGCGGACTGTCAGTCCGCCCCGTCAACGTAGCGCCACTTACTGAACATCTGACCGTATGGGCGGATGATAGCGCTTTCTGACCACAGAAAACACAGAATAGACGGAATGAGGAGACAACGACTCAAAATTTCTGTCTTTCCGTCTATTTCGTGTTTTCTGTGGTTCTATTTCTTGTGTTAGCCAGCACAGCCTGAGTAGTTACCTTTTGCCAGTCTATCTGGATGCGAGCTGAACAATGAAAGATGGGGTTCTGCGTGCGCAAAAGGACCGCCTGCTGGAGCCGCTGGCCCGGATCGTCGGCTCATCCCTATCGCCCAATCTGATCTCCATCCTGGCCCTGCTGCCCGGCCTGCTCTCGGCCGCGGCGATTGTGCGGGGCGAGCTGGGCTGGGGGATCGCCTTCTGGCTGCTCAACCGCCTGTTGGACGGTTTGGATGGGGTGGTGGCCCGCATTCACGGCACCCAGAGCGACTTCGGCGGCTATCTGGACCTGCTGCTGGATTATGTGATCTATCTGGCGATCCCTATCGCCTTTGCCTGGGCCGCGCCGACCCCTGCCCACACCTGGACGCTCATCGCCCTGCTGGCCTCCTATCAGATCAACAGCCTCTCCTGGACGCTCCTTTCCTCCCTGCTGGAAAAGCGCAGTCTGGCCGGTCAGAACCGGCTCACATCTATCGAAATGCCCGCCGGTCTGATCGAAGGGGCCGAGACAGTCGTCTTCTACACCCTCTTTTTTCTGTTGCCGGGCCAAATCCCCCGGCTCTTTGGGCTGATGGCCGGGCTGGTGATTGTCACCGCGGGGCAGCGGGTCTGGTGGGCGTGGGGGAAGTTGGAATAGGGGGTTGGGGACTGGGGACTGGGGGACTGGGGACTGGGGGATTAACGGAAATGGGTGAGCAGGTGTCCGGGCGAAGATATTTTGATTTTTTTTGGAAACAGGGCGCGAAGTTCAGCGCGGCGATCTTCTGGCTGGCCCTGCTGGGGGGCTATGGCTGGTATATGCGCGCCACCGGGCTGTCGGTCCAGGAGTCAGCCCGGCAAGTGCGGGATTTTCTGGGTGAAAGTGGCTGGGGTCCCCTTTTGTACGTGACGCTCTACACCCTGCGCCCGCTCATCTTCTTCCCTGCCACTCTGATGACGGCGATGAGCGGCTATCTCTACGGCCCTCTGCTGGGGAGCGCCTATGCGCTGATCGGCGGCAACCTGTCGGGAAGCCTGGCCTATTTTGTGGGTCGCTTTTTCGGCGGCGATCTCTTCGCCGAAGAGGCCGCGGACGCCAGCAGCTTTATGGCCCGCCACGCGGCCAACCTGCGGCGCAACGGCTTCGAGGCCGTGCTGGTCATGCGTCTGATCTATCTGCCCTACGATCTGGTCAACTATCTGTGCGGTTTTGTGCGTGTGCCCTGGCTGCAATACGCCGCGGGCACATTCCTCGGTGTCCTGCCCGGAGCCGTGACTTTTGTCCTGATCGGCTCGGTCTTCACCTCCCAATCGGCCAGCCAGCGCTGGCTGCTGGCTGGCTTTTCCCTGGGGATGCTGCTGCTGGGGCTGGCTCTCTCCCGTTGGCTGAAGGGGCGGCGTTAGCAGGCTGTCGGAGAGGCGAGAAATAGAACGCGGATGACGCGGAACGGGCTGATTGTCGCGGATAGAATCGAGAAAAATCCGGCTTGTTTGTACTGATCAAGCAGATCGTGGAATCTGTAGGTGCGGTTTGCAACCGCACTTCTCCGGGTGAAAGTGCGGTTGCAAACCGCACCTACGTTTTATCATCTCGTTGATCAGTAC
>JAANMX010003997.1_pt1 | contig 12163 bp, 8 predicted proteins | sample 7279681 | NCBI WGS metagenome assembly JAANMX01 (sample SAMN14094542, study PRJNA606508) | bioreactor metagenome | isolation source: A lab-scale SPAN reactor treating ammonium-rich wastewater day 351 | place: Ireland: Galway | collected 2018-01-01
GTGCAGAACTGGTATCCCGGCGACGAGAACGGCGTCGGCGGCATCTACAACTTCGTCACCAAGCGCGCCGAATGCCGCGGCGCGCGCAGCAAGGTGACCTGGACGCAGGTGGAAACCGGCAGCGCGATCACCTGGAAATATCCGAGCTGCGTGCTGACCGGCGACGACAGTGTGGGCGAGTTCCACTCGGTCGCGCTGACCCACCACTACCAGCAAGCCGACACCGGCACCAAGATGATCCACATCGGCAAGCGCACCAAGTCGAAGATCGTCAGCAAGGGCATCAGCGCCGGGCGCGGGCAGAACACCTACCGCGGCCTGGTCAAGGTCGCCGCCGGTGCCGACGGCGCGCGCAACCATACCCAGTGCGACAGCCTGCTGATCGGCAAGACCTGCGGCGCGCACACCTTCCCCTACATCGAGGTGAAGAACCCCGGTGCCACCGTCGAACACGAGGCGACCACCTCGAAGATCAGCGACGACCAGCTGTTCTACTGCCGCAGCCGCGGCATCAGCGAGGAAGACGCGGTATCGATGATCGTCGACGGCTTCTGCAAGCAGGTGTTCCGCGAACTGCCGATGGAGTTCGCGGTGGAAGCCAAGAAGCTGCTGGACGTGACGCTGGAAGGCGCGGTCGGATGAGCACCCTTCCCGAGCGCAACCTACGTTTCGTGGATGCCGACGAGCAGCAGGCCGCTGCGTCGCGCCACTGGCATGCGCGCAGCCCCGCCGAACGCCTGCAAGCTGCTCTTGCGCTGCATCGCGAAGGCAACACCTTGTTCAAGGGCGGCAACCCCGCCTTCGTTTTCCAGTGGGAACTGCGCCATGTCCGCGCCCACTGAGAGCCCGCTGGACAAGGACTGGCAGGACTTCCTGTCCGCCCTCGAAGCCCACGGCGTGGAATACATGCTGGTGGGCGGGATCGCGCTGGGCGTGCATGGGCATGTTCGCTACACCAAGGATCTGGATGTCTGGTTCCGTGGCACCGAAGCCAACGCGGAAAAACTCATCGCCGCCATGCGCAGCTTCGGATTCCCGGATCTGACTGCCGCCCCCGCCGCGTTCTGCAAGCCGCGCGCGATGCTGGTGCTGGGCAAGGAGCCCAACGCGATCGAACTCATCAATTTCGCCGACGGCGTTGATTTCGACGCCTGCTACCCCCGCCGGATCATCGTTCCGCTGGGCGGCATCCATGTCGCCGTGATCGGGCTGGACGATCTGCGCGCGAACAAACAAGCCGTTGGCCGTCTGCAAGACCTGGCCGATCTGGAACACCTGCAAGGAGCCGGCGACTCCGGCCCTGGAGACACACATGCTCAAGATCACTGACCTCCACGCCACCGTTGCCGGCAAGGACATCCTCAAGGGCCTCTCGCTTGAGGTGAAGGCCGGCGAAGTGCACGCCATCATGGGGCCGAACGGTGCCGGCAAGTCGACGCTGGGCAACATCCTGGCCGGTCGCGACGGCTACGAGGTGACCGCCGGCACGATCGAGTTCGACGGCAAGCCGCTGCTGGACCTGGAGCCGGAAGAACGCGCCGCCGCCGGCGTGTTCCTGGCCTTCCAGTACCCGGTGGAAATCCCCGGCGTCAACAACACCTATTTCCTGCGTGCGGCCTACAACGCCCAGCGCAAGACCCGTGGTGAGCCGGAGCTGGATTCGATGCAGTTCCTCAAGAAAGTGCGCGGAAAGCTCGCGGTGCTGCACTTGAAGGACGAGCTGCTGCATCGCGGCGTGAATGAAGGCTTCTCCGGTGGCGAGAAAAAGCGCAACGAGATCTTCCAGATGGCGCTGCTGGAACCGAAACTCGCGATCCTCGACGAAACCGATTCCGGCCTCGACATCGACGCGCTGAAGGCGGTGGCCGACGGCGTCAACGCCCAGCGTTCACCCGAGCGCGCGTTCATCGTCATCACCCACTACCAGCGCCTGCTCGACTACATCAAGCCGGACGTGGTGCACGTGCTGGCCAACGGCTGCATCGTCGAGAGCGGCGGGCCGGAGCTGGCACTGCAGCTGGAAGCACACGGCTACGACTGGATCAAGAACCGGCTGACGCCGGAGGCAGCCTGATGAGCGCCCTGCTCGACTCGCTGGCCAGTGGCTTCGAGGGCGATGCAGTGCGCCGCGCCCTGCTCGACGACGTCCTGCGCGACGGCCTGCCGCAGCGCGCGGAAAGCTGGAAGTACACCTCGCTGCGCCAGCTGGAGCGGCGCAGCTTCGCGCCGGCGCAGGCGGTGGCGGTCGATCCCGCGCTGCTGGCGGCGATCCCCGCGCCGCGCATGGTGTTCGTCAATGGCCGGCTCGATGCCGCGCTGAGCGATCTGGCCGACCTGCCCGCAGGACTGGACGTGCGCGCGCTGTCGCAGCTGCTGCAGGGCGACGACCCGCGCGCGGTCAATTTCCTCGAACGCCGCTACGCCCGCCCGGACGAACCCTTCGCACGCCTCAACGCCGCGCTGGCGCGCGAGGGTGCGGTGGTGCGCGTCGATGCCGGGGTGCAGGTGGAAGCCCCGCTGCATCTGGTGCAGGTCGGCACGCCGCAGGACGGCGGCGATGCGGCCTGGCATCTGCGCCATTTTGTCGAGCTGCGTGAAGGCGCGTCGCTGTCGCTGGTCGAGCACGAACTGGCCGCCGGCGAACACGCCCACCTCGGCAATGCGCTGCTGCATGCGCACGTGGCGAAGGACGCGAAACTCGCGCATGTGCGGCTGCAGGACGCCGCCACCCGTGCCAGCCTGTTTGCCCGCACCGACGCGGTGCTGGCAGCCGCCGCCGGCTACGTCCGCACCGACCTGGAGCTGGGCGCGGCGCTGTCGCGGCACGAGCTCAACGTGCGGCTGGAAGGTGATGGTGCATCGCTGCAGGCGGACGGCGTGCTGCTGGCCGACGGTCGCCGCCACCTCGACACCCGTCTCGGGATCGAGCACATCGCCCGCGACAGCCGCTGCAGCCTGACCTGGCGCGGGCTGGCCGGCCAGCGCGGACGCGCGGTGTTCCACGGCGGCATCACCATTCATCCGGGGGCCGACGGCACCGAGGCCGACCTTTCCAACAAGAACCTGCTGCTGTCCTCCGACGCCGAAATCGACACCCAGCCGGTGCTGGTGATCCACGCCGATGAAGTGAAGGCCGCGCACGGTGCGACGGTGGGCCAGCTGGATCCGATCGCGCTGTTCTATCTGCGCTCGCGCGGACTGCCGGAGCCGCAGGCACGCGCGCTGCTGACCGGTGGGTTTTGCCGCGAGGTGGTGAACACGATTGCCGACGCCACCACCCGCACGCTGGCGGAGGCGACGCTGGATCGGGCGCTGGCGAGGCTGGGGGCGTGAGCGTGAACGGCAAAGAGCAACCCCTCCCCAACCCTCCCCTGCAAGCAGGGGAGGGAGAAGTGCTTGATGCTCCCCTGCAAGCAGGGGAGGGAGAAGTGCTTGATGCTCCCCTGCAGGCAGGGAAGGGAGAAGTGCTTGATGCTCCCCTGCAGGCAGGGGAGGGAGAAAAGCGCATCGACTGGGCGGCGGTGCGCGCCGACTTTCCGATCCTGCAGCGACAGGTGCACGGCAAGCCGCTGGTGTATTTCGACTCGGCCAATACCGGGCAGAAGCCGGCCTGCGTGATCGCGGCCACCGACGACTTCTACCGCCGCCACAACGCCAACGTCAGCCGCGCGGTGCACGCATTGGGCACCGAGGCCACCGCTGCCTACGAGGGCGCGCGCGACAAGCTGGCGCGCTTTCTCAACGTGCGCGGCGACGAATTGATCCTGTGCAGCGGCACCACCTTTGCCATCAACCTGGTGGCGTATTCCTGGGCATTGCCACGGCTCAAGACCGGCGATGTCATCCTGCTCACACGGATGGAGCATCACGCCAATATCGTGCCCTGGCAGCTGATCGCCCAACGCACCGGGGCGGCCATCAAGGTGGCCGAGCTGCTGCCCGACGGCAGCCTGGATCTCGACGCGCTGTTCGCGGCGATGACGCCCGACGTGAAGCTGCTGGCGCTGGCCCACGTCAGCAACGTGCTGGGCACCGTCAATCCAGTCGCCGACATCTGCCGCGAGGCACGCAAGCGCGGGATCACGACGGTCATCGACGGCTCGCAGGCCGCGCCGCACATGCCGGTGGACATCCCGGCGATCGGCTGCGATTTCTACGCCGTCACCGGCCACAAGATGAGCGGCCCCACCGGCACCGGCGCGCTGTGGGCGCGGCGCGAGCACATCGACGCGATGCCACCCTTCCTGGGCGGCGGCGAGATGATCAAGGAAGTGCGCTTCGATGGCACCGTGTTCAACGACGGCCCGCACAAGTTCGAAGCAGGCACGCCCAACATCGCCGGCTTCGTCGGCCTGGGCGCGGCCTGCGACTATCTGACCGGGATTGGCATGACGCAGATCGCCGCGCGCGAACAGGTGCTGCTGGCGCATGCCACCGAGGAACTGTTGAAGATCGACGGCCTGCGCATCTACGGCACCGCCGCGCACAAGGCCGCGGTGATCAGCTTCGCCATCGAGGGCACGCATTCGCACGACCTCGCCACCCTGCTGGATCTGGAAGGCGTGGCGGTGCGCAGCGGCCAGCACTGCGCGCATCCGCTGCTGCAGTGGCTGGGCGTGGGCACCACCTGTCGCGCCTCGCTGGCGTTCTACAACAGCTTCGACGAGATCGAGCGCTTCGTGACCGCACTGCGCAAGGTGCGCAAACTGCTGGGCTAACCCCGGCCCGCCAACCGGAATACCGCCACCGCTGCCGTCAGCTGGTGCGCCTGCTCCTCCATCGAACGTGCCGCCGCAGTGGCTTCCTCCACCAGCGCCGCGTTCTGCTGGGTGGTCTCGTCCATCTGGGTGACGGTGGTGTTGACCTGCTCGATGCCGGCGCTCTGCTCCTGCGAGGCGGCGGAGATGTCGGCCATGATGTCGGTCACGCGCTGCACCGACGACACGATCTCGCCCATGGTGTTGCCGGCCTGGCGCACCAGCGCCGAGCCGTCGCCCACCTTGCCCACCGACTCCTCGATCAGCTGCTTGATCTCCTTGGCTGCGCCTGCGGAGCGCTGCGCCAGCGCGCGCACTTCGCCGGCGACCACCGCGAAGCCGCGGCCCTGCTCGCCCGCCCGCGCCGCTTCCACCGCCGCGTTCAGCGCCAGGATGTTGGTCTGGAAGGCGATGCCGTCGATCACCGTGATGATGTCGGCGATCTTCTTCGACGAGGCCTCGATCGCGCCCATCGTGTCCACCACCTGTTCGACCACCTTGCCGCCCTGCGCCGCCACGCCGGCCGCGCCCTGCGCCAGCTGGTTGGCCTGCCTGGCGTTGTCGGCGTTCTGTTTGACGGTGGAGGTCAGCTCCTCCATCGACGCCGCGGTTTCCTCCAGCGAGGCCGCCTGCTGTTCGGTGCGGCGCGACAGGTCGTCGTTGCCGCTGGCGATCTCGCTGGCGGCGGCGTTGATGTTGCCGGCCGCCTGCTGGATGCCGCCGACGATCTCGGTCAGCTGCGCCACGGTGGCGTTGGCGTCGTCGCGCATGCGCGCGAACACGCCCTGGAAATCGCCTTCCATGCGCGCGGTCAGGTCGCCGCGGGCGATCGCCTGCAGCAGGGCAGAAATTTCGGACAGATTGCCGTCGGTGATCTCCATCAGCCGATTCAGGCTGCGCACGATCTCGCGGAAGTCGTGCTGGAAGCGGTCGGCGTCGCCGCGCTGGCTGAAGTCACCGCTGGCGGCAGCGCTGCCCAGCTGCTGGATCTGCGCACTGATCGCGGTCAGGTTGCGCTTGATCGTGGCCATGGTCTCGGTGACCTCGGCCAGTTCGCCCGGCAACGCCGGCATGTCGCTGTGGAGATCGCCGATGGCGTACTGACTGGCCAGCGCAACGATCTGTCGCTGAACCTCGATGTGCCCGGTCACCAACGCATTGGCACCGGCCACCATGCTGCCGTAGTCGCCGGGGAAGGCACGCTCGTCGATCCGGTAGCTGATGCCGCCGGCCCCGTGCTGGCGCGCCATCTCGCCCTGCGCCGCGATCACCGCACGGATCTGCTCGCGCATGCCGCGCTGAGCATCCAGCAACTGCCCCAGCTCATCATTGCCCAGCTGCGGAATCTGGGTGTCCAGATTGCCTTTGGCAACATCCACCGACACCCGCACCGCCTCGCCCAACGGGCGCAACACCAGGTTGCGCAGCAACAGGTACAGGCCGGCGCACAGCGCCACCGCGGCCAGCAGGCCGATCAGCACCACCAGCACCAGCTGCGAACGCGCCTGCGCGGTCAGCAGCGCGCGCGGCACCAGCACGCCCAGCGCGAAGCGGCGGTTGCTCTCGCCCACGCGCAGCGGCGCGTAGACCTTCACCATGCCCTGCGCGTCGGCATTGAAATCCGCGTAGAGCCGATCCTCCGCGATGGCCGCCAGGATCGCCCTGGTGGTCGCGTCGTCGCGCTTCTTGCCGATGCTGGCGGCATCGGGCGACGCCACCACCGTGCCCATCGGCGACAGCAGTTCGGCGCGCCCCTCGCCCAGCGGCCGCAGCTGTGCGACCCGCTGCTGCAGGGTGGAGAGCTCGAAGTCGGAGGTCACCACGCCCAGCACCCGATCACCCTCCATGATCGGAATGGCAATCGTGGTCAGCATCAGGGTCTTGCCGCCCACTTCGTACGGGTACGGCTCGATGATCACCGGCCGCTTCAGCGTCCTGGGGGTGACATACCATTCGCCCAGCTTCGGGTCTTCGTAATCGTGCAGCGGCTCGCCCACCACCTTGCCGTCCACCCGCGCGTAGTAGCTCATGAAGCGGCCGGTGGCATCGTGCATCGGCGCATCGACGAACGCCGCGTCCTTGCCGTCGAAAGCATCGGGTTCGAACAGCACGCACATGCCGGCGCGCTCCGGGTGCATCTCGACCTGCTGCTTGAACGTCTCGTCCACCACCGCGCGACTGACCTGGCCGCGCTGGGTCTTCAGGTTCTCGGCGATGGTCTGCACCGCGTCGTAGGACTGGCTCATCTCCACCGCGACGCGCTGGGTCTCGAACTGGGCCAGGTTCTCCAGCGCCGCCTGCGCCGATCCCAACAGCGCCCGGCTGCTCTTCCAGTAGCTCACCGCGGCAGTCAGGCCGAACGCCGCGATGGCGATCAGGGCGACCCCCAGCATCAGGCGGGTGGCAACGCTGCCGCTGCGGGAGGCGGGGGATTTTGACATGGCATGAACCTGCGGAAGTTGTGATCGCCGGACCGGATGTCACCCGCGCGCCCCGGCAAAACCGCCGCGACTGACCGCCCAGGGAAACGCGGCCCGATCCGCTCCCTCATCACATCAACGGCAGGAATGCGTCTTTCTTGATCTCTCGCCGCGCATCAACGCGCCCGGCAGCCGGCCAGCAGGTCCCGCCCGGGGCGGTACACCGACGCCTGCACATCGAACATGCCCAGCACGGTGGAGAACAGATGGTCGTGGCTGGCCGGCCGCTGCGCCGCATCGCGCAGGCAGACCGCATCGATCCGCTCGCCGGCGACGAAACCGGGCGACATCCACAGCGTCATCGGCACGTGCAGCTGCGGCTTGGGGGCGATGGAATACGGCGCGCCGTGCAGGAACAGCCCGTATTCGCCCAGCGACTCGCCGTGGTCGGACAGGTACAGCATCGCCGCGTCGTGGCCCTGCTGCTTCGCCAACAGGTCGATCAGCTCGCCCAGCACCGCATCCGAATACAGAATCGCATTGTCGTAGGCATTGACGATTTCCTGTTTCGAGCAGCGCCCCAGTTCGGCGCTGCGGCAGACCGGCGTCCAGCGCTCGAACTTCGGCGGATAGCGTTCGAAGTAGTTCGGGCCGTGGTTGCCCAGCATGTGCAGCACGATCAGCGCATCGCCCGGGACGGCGTCGATCCGGGCCTGCAGCCCGGACAGCAGGATCTCGTCGAAACAGCGCCCGTCCGCGCACAGCGTGGCGGCGTCGGCCGGCCCCAGCGTCTCCGAACGCTGGCGGATGCAGATGCCCTTGCAGCCGGACTGGTTGTCGCGCCAGAGCACGCCCACGCCGGCACGGGCGGCCACATCCAGCAGCGATTCATGGCCACGGATGGCGTCGCGGTCGTAACGCTCGCGCCCGAACGGAGAGAACATGCACGGCAGCGACACCTCGGTGCTGGTGCCGCAGGCGGTCACGTCGGGGAAATTGACCACCCCGCGCGCGGCCAGTTCCGGCGTGGTCTGGCGGATGTAGCCGTTCAGGCCCCAGTGGTCGCCGCGCACGGTTTCGCCGACCACCAGCACCAGCAGGCGCGGCCTGCGTGCCAGCGCTGCGGGCGGCCGCTGCGCATCGGCGCCGACCACCTGCACCGGCCCCCTCGCCTTCGACGGCTTCAACACCCGCACCAGCGAAACGATGTAGTTGCCCGGGGTGATCCGGTAGCGCAGCGCGGGGTCGCTGCGCATCAGCGAGAATACGCCCTGCGAGGACGCGCCCAGCGCGCCGCCGGCCAGCAGCGCCATCGCCAGCAGGAAGCCGGCGCGGCGCAGCAGCCCGCGCTGCCAGCTGCGCGCCGGCAGCGGGCGGGTCAGCAGCACCGCCGCGGCCGGCAGCACGCCCAGCAGCAGCGCGTGCAGCAGCATCCGCGGCGACACCAGCTCGCGGCTTTCGGCCAGGTCGGTGTGCAGCACGTTGCGGATCATCTCCGTGTCCAGCACCACCGCGTAGCGGGTCATGTACCAGTGGGCGAACGCGCTCACCAGCAGCAGCAGGGCCAGCAGCGGCCGCGCCAGCCGGCCCCAGCACAGCAGCCCGAACAGCAGCGCGTGCAGGGCGAACACCGCCACGCCCAGCGACAGCAGCACCTGCAGCGAGCCGCTGCCGGCCTGCACGGATGCCCACAGCGGCCCGTTGAGGACGAGCACGCACCAGGCGCTGGCCAGCGCGGCCAGCGCTTCCGTCGATACCCGTGGCCGCCACCAGCGGACCGTGTCGCCGTTCGGCATTACCAGATCGACACCTGCTGCCCGTCCGCGCGCACCATCGCGTCGCCGGCCTTGCAGCCGAACGCCTGCGCAAACGCCGGCATGTTGCTCGGCGCACCGATGGCGCGGAAGTTGCCGGGGGCGTGCTCGTTGCTGTTGACGATCAGCTTCATGAAGTCAGGCGTCATCTGGTCGCGCCAGATCGTGCCGAAGCTCAGGAAGAAGCGCTGCTCCTCGGTGTAGCCGTCGACCTTGTCGCTGCCATGCTTGCCTGCATCCTTCAGTGCCTTCTGCATCGCATCCCAGGCCACGTTCAGGCCGCCCAGGTCGGCGATGTTCTCGCCCAGGGTCAGCTTGCCGTTGACGCGCAGGCCCGGCAGCGCCTCGTAACCGTTGAACTGCTGCACCAGCTTGTCGGTGCGGCCGACGAAACCCTTGGTGTCGGCCTCCGTCCACCAGTTCTCGAAGTTGCCGGTGGGCCCGAAGCGGCTGCCTTGGTCGTCGTAGCCGTGGATCATCTCGTGGCCGATCACCGCGCCAATGCCGCCGTAGTTCATCGCGTCGTCGGCGTTCGGGTCGAAGAATGGCGGTTGCAGAATGGCGGCGGGGAAGGTGATGTCGTTGTTGAGCGGGTTGTACTGCGCGTTCACCAGCTGCGGGGTCATGCCCCACTCGCTCTTGTCCACCGGCTTGCCGATCTTGCCGAGTTGCCACTGGTAGTTGAACGCATTGGCAGCCTGCACGTTGCCGTAGAAGCTGTCGCGGCTGGTGGCCAGGCCGGCCCAGTCGCGCCACTTGTCGGGATAGCCGATCTTCGACTTGAAGGTCGACAGCTTCGCCAGCGCCTTCTGCTTGGTGTCGGCGCTCATCCAGTCCAGCTTCTCGATGCGCGCCTTCAGCGCGACCTGCAGATTGCCCACCAGGGTTTCCATCTTCGCCTTGGCCTCGGGCGGAAACGCGACTTGCACGTACAGCTGGCCGAACGCCTCGCCCACGCTGCGGTTAACCGCGCCCAGCACGCGCTTCCAGCGCGCCCTCTGCTCCTTCTGGCCGGCCATGGTCTTGTTGTGGAACTCGAACGATTCCTGCGCGAAGGCGTCGCTCAGATACGGCGATGCGCCGTCGACGGTGTGGTAGCGCAGGTAGGCCTTCCAGGCATCCACCGGGGTGTCGCCGATCATCTTGTCCACTTCCTTGTGGAAGTCCGGCATCGCCAGCGAGAACATCGCCGGCACCGCGACGCCCTGCGCCTCGAAGAACGTCGTCCACGGGAAGTTCGGGGTCAGCTTGTCGGCGTCCGCCGGCGAGATCGGCTTGTAGTACAGCGAGACGTCGCGATTGATCTGCTCGGCGCTCAGGGACACCTTCGCCAGCCGCGTCTCGAACGCCACCACGGCCTTGGCCTGCTTTGCCGCGTCGGCCGCCGGCACGCCGGACAGCTCCAGCACCTTGGCGACGTGGGTTTCGTAGGCGGCCAGCTTGTCGGCCTTGTCCTTGTCGAAGTAATAGCCGCGCTCCGGCAGGCCCAGGCCGCCCTGGGTCGCGTAGGCGATGTTCATCGACGAGTCCTTGAAGTCGGCCTCGGGTCCGAAGTCGAACAGCACGTTGCGGCCCTGCGCCGCACTGGTGCGCAGGTAGTCGGCAACGGAGGTGCCGTCGGTCAGCGCGTCGATCGCGGCCAGCTCCGGCTTCAGTGGTTCGATGCCCTGCGCGTTGATCTTCGCCTCGTCCATGCCGGTGGCCCAGACGTCGCCGACCAGTTTGTCCACGCCGGCGGCACCGGCCCTGGCGGCGGCCTGTTCGGCCAGCTGGTGCTGCACCGCCAGCGAGCGCTCGGCCAGGGCGTCGAAACCGCCCCAGCTGCTGCGGTCGCCGGGGATCGGGTTCGCCGCGTACCACTTGGCGTTGACGTAGCCGTTGAAGTCCGCGCAGGCACTCTTGCCGGCGTCGATGTCGCCGGCCTGGAAGCGGATGTAGGGCGGTAGTCTGGATTCGTCCAGAGTGTAGGCAGGTGCACCCGACTTGGCCGTACCCGTATCCGCAGCGGCGGCCGGCTCGGTCGGCTTCTGGCAGGCACCCAGCGCCGTGGCGATGGCGAGGGACAACAGCAGGGACTTCGGGGTATTCACGGCGGGCGGCTCCGACGGGCAGACGGGTAAAGAACCAAAGAAAAAAGACGCGGCACCTAGCTGCGCCTTCGGACTGTATCGACTGGCCCGCGCACGGGAGGGTGCCGGAGGTCATGCCGCCTGCACCATCGCGCACTCACGCTCACGCCATGCAGATCTGGACACCCCGGTCATCTGCCGGAAGTGGGGGGTGGTGGGTTAACCTGCGGCAACGCAACGAAATGGGCAAACGCATGCGCGTGCATTTCCACGGGGCGGCCGGTGAAGTCACCGGCTCGATGCATCTGGTCGAGGCCGCCGGCCGGCGCATCCTGATCGACTGCGGACTGGTGCAGGGCAGCCCGGAGGCCGACGCGCGCAACTTCGCGCCGTTCCCGTTCGATCCCGCCGGCATCGACGCGCTGATCCTCAGCCATGCCCACATCGACCACGTCGGCCGGGTGCCGCGGCTGACCCTGGCCGGGTTCGACGGCCCGATCTACGCGCAGGCCGCCACCGTCGATCTGCTGCCGATCATGCTGATGGATTCGGCCACGCTGCAGGAAAACGACGCCGAGCGCAGCAACCGCAAGCGCAAGCCGGGCCAGCCCAAGGCGATGCCGCTGTACACCCGCGAGGACGTGCGCGGCGCGCTCTCGCAGCTGCGTCCCCTCCCCTATGCCGCACGCACCGAGCTGTTCCCCGGCATCGAGATCGCCTTCCGCGACGCCGGCCACATCCTCGGCTCCAGCATCGTCGAGCTGTGGGCCGACGGCCGCAAGCTGGTGTTTTCCGGCGACCTCGGCATGCGCAACGCGCCGATCCTGCGCGACCCGGTGCAGATCGCCGAGGCCGACCTGCTGCTGCTGGAATCCACCTACGGCAACCGCAACCACCGCGAGCGCGACGCCACCGTGCGCGAACTGGGCGAGATCTTCGACGCGGCCTGGCGCGACGGCGGCAACGTGCTGATCCCGGCGTTCGCGGTGGGCCGCACGCAGGAACTGCTGTACTGGTTCGCCCGCCACTGGAACGACTGGGACATGTCGCGCTGGCGGATTTTCCTCGACAGCCCGATGGCTTCGAAGGTGGTGCAGGTGTAC
>JAANMX010003999.1_pt1 | contig 12161 bp, 6 predicted proteins | sample 7279681 | NCBI WGS metagenome assembly JAANMX01 (sample SAMN14094542, study PRJNA606508) | bioreactor metagenome | isolation source: A lab-scale SPAN reactor treating ammonium-rich wastewater day 351 | place: Ireland: Galway | collected 2018-01-01
GAATAAACTGCACGATGGCAGCATTACGAAAGAAAGCGCCCATGCCGCGCTGCCGCCACGCGAGGAATAGCGACGTGACCGCAACGATGGCGAGGGTGATCTCCGCTGTATAGGGAACGATACCATTCAGACCGCGCAACTTGTTGGCGGTATGCAGCGGGGAGAAGGCGGCGGGGTCAGCGAGATAGAGGGGAAGCGTGACGAGCGCGAAGGCGAGCAGCGCAACCGCCGAGAGCGTAAGCGCCCTGCGCCAGCCTGCCCGTTCGGCAATGGCGGCGGCGAGCAGGGGCAGTAAGGGCAGCCAGTTCATGCGCGAAGAGAGCGCCAAGCCGACGAAAAGGGCGGCAAGCAGCACGGGCAGGATACGGGGGCGCGCTGCGGTTATGATGAGCAGCAGAAAGGCGACGATGATGTAGGCAGCGTTGGCGACAAAATCGCCGCCGCTGATGATTTCATGCAGGAGTTTGGGCGCAAGCAGAAAGATAGAAAGCAAAAGCGCAAGCAGATGGGGCGCATCCAGCAGCCAGCGGCGCAGAGCCAGCGTGAAAATCAAGAGCCAGACGGGGGTTTGCCAGATACTGCTGCCGAGCACTACGAAAGGGGCGGCAAGCAAGAGCGCGCCGGGCAGGGGCGTAATCGGGTTGTCCAGATAGGTGCGCTGGTGGTACGGGTATTCGCCGCGCAGCAGGCTCGCGCTTGCCTGATTGAGCGCCTCGTCGCGATCGCTTTCGGGGAGGGGAGGTTCTTCACGGACCGGCAACTGGCGATCTCCTATGAGCCCGCCGAGAGGTGGGGCGGCCCGGTCCCCGCGGACGGAGCCGGCAGGCTGAAGCGGACCCGTCGACTGTTGGCGGAAGGCAAGCCGGTCAAGATCGCCCTGTTTGGCGACAGCATATCCGTGGGCGCCAGCGCCAGCGGCCGAGGTGGGCGCGCGCCCTACGTCCCGGGCTGGGGCGAACTGCTCATCCGCGGCCTGCGCGCGGCATACAAGAGCCCGATCACCTTCGTGAATCCGTCGAAGGGCGGCGGCAGCGCCGCCTGGGGCCTGAAGGTGGCTCCATCCTCCCTCGCGCCGGAGAAGCCCGATCTCTGCATCCTCGGCTTCGGCATGAACGACGGTCGCGCCACGCCGGTGGCGACGTATATCGACAACCTCTGGCAGATCATGTCCCTGGTGCGCGACGAGAACCCGGAAACCGAGTTCATTCTCGTCGCGTCCATGATGCCGAACCCCGACTGGCGGTCCCTCGAGCCGATGGACGGCTACCTCGCGGCGTTGAAAGAACTCGAAACGGAGACCGTCGCCGTCGCCGATGTCTGGTCGATCAGCGAACACCTCCTGAAAACGAAACGCTACTGCGACCTCAGCGCCAACCACGTCAATCACCCCAGCGACTTCATGGTCCGCCTCTACGCGCAGGTCGTGCTGGCCTTGCTCGATTCCCGGGACTCGACCGCGCGAGAGGCCAGGTAACCTTTGCGACGTGACCATGAAACACCCCCTCACCGCCCTGCTCCTCGTGCCGCTGGCCGCTGCCGCTCTCGGCACGGGTGTGAGGTGCACCGACGCCCGTCGCGCGGGCCCCGGCACCCCCGCGCCCCGGCTGGACCAACCCGCCGCCGGCGCGACGAGCGTTTCGCCCTTCCCCCGCTTCCATTGGGAGCGGCTGCCCGGCACCCTCGACCACCGCGCTCCCCTGGCCTACGACATCGAGATCGCCCGCGACGCGGAGTGCCGCGATGTCGTGGACCGCGACCGGGTGAATCTGGCGCGCTACATCGCGGACAAGCCCCTCGATCCCGGCGCCTATCACTGGCGCGTTCGGGCGGTGCCACCCGCGGGCGAGCCGGGGCAATGGAGCCGGGCCTCCCCGTTCACGATCGCCCCGTGTGACGAGACAGTTCGCGTCGGCCTGAACGGGTCGGGCGAGGCGCTGCCCGCGCTGCGGGAGGCCTTTGCCAGAGCCGCCGCCTTGTGCCGCACCGGACGCTCGGTGCGCATCGTCGTCCCCAAGGGCAGCTATACCCTGACCCCCGGCAAACCCCCCGACATGGACGTCACCGAACGCGAATGCTTGAAACTGCGTGACGTGTCGGATGTCATCGTGGACTTCGGCGGCTCCTCGTTCGCCATCCCGCGCTGGGGATGCGCCTTCACTCGCGTGTCCGGTTGCCGCGATGTGGCCTTCCTCAACGCCACGGTGGACTGGGACGGCGAGTTGGCCTTCACGCAGGGCATCGTCACCGCCACGGATGCCGCGTCCGCAAAAATCACCGTGCGCCTCGAACCCGGCTTCCCGGAATTCGATGCGCCCCACTTCCTCAAGGGCGCCGGCTTCGGGCTCCTGCTGCACCCCACGATCCCCGGGCGCATGAAGGCGGGGGCGCCGATCCACTTCGGCTTCAAGGCCCATGCCGAGGTCAGGATCGGCGACCGGCTCTGGGAGCTTCCCGTTCCCGGCAAGGGCAACACCCGGTATTTCGAGATTGGCGACCGCTTCGTTAAATTCGCCCGCGACAACGGCGGCACCAGCCTCTGCGACAGCCGCGATTCGGAGCGCCTGACCTATTACGGCATCACCAGTTACTCGACCCCGGGGGGCGGGCACTACACCTCGTTTTACGACAACGAGCTGGCCATCTTACACTGCCGGGAATGGATCAAGGAGGGTCGCTGGTTCGGCGGCAACGCCGATGGCGTCCATGCCAAGGGCCACCCCACGGGCCCCTGGGTGGAGGGACTGGTGGTGGACGGCGTCGGGGACGACAGCATCGCCTTCTACACCCGCCCCTCCAAGATCCACGCCGCCCATGTGAACGGCAACCCCCGCGTCTTCCTCTTCCACCGCGACTCATTCAATCTCGAACCCGGCGACCAGGTGACGTTCTTCAATCCCCGCCGGGGCGTGTTCTACGCCCACGCGGTCGTCGAGGCGTCTGCGGTGGAAGGCGGCCACCACCGCGTCGTCTTCGACCGCGACCTGCCGGTGCCTGAGAAAATGGGGCCGGACCCCCTGATGACCGACCAGGTGTGGAACCGCAGCAAGACCTGCGGCGATTTCATGATCCGCCACTGCCGCCTCACCAACGTGCGGCGCTACGGGGCGGTCTTCCGCGCCCTGGGCGGCGTGATCGAGAACAACCACATCGAGGCCACCAGCTCCACCGGCATCCTCTCGATGAACGAACCCCCATGGCCCAACGGCCCCATGTCGTCGGAGATCCTCATCCAAAACAACACGCTCAAAAACAACGGACTGGACCTGACCCGCGGCAGCGCCATCGCCCTCATGACCCGCAAATTCCGCTACGAACCCGCCGAGGGACGCGGGCCCTACAACATCCTGATCCGCGGCAACACCGTCGTCGACTGGCAGTCGCACGCCCTCCACCTCTCCGGCGCGGAGAACGTCATCGTGGCCGACAACACGATCCTCTCGGAGAAAGAGCCGTTCGTCCATGGCACCAACATCGTCTTCCGCGTGCACAACGCGAAAGACATCACGTTCCGAAACAACGCCGTGCGCGACCAGCGGCCCGGTTACCAGATGCGCTCGATCGAGCAAGCCGAAGGGCTGTGGGACTAGCTTCGAGCGTGGGGACTCACGAATTATATAACAACGAAGGAACAACCATGAGACACCCCCTCACATTTCTCCTCGCCGCCCTGCTGCTCGCGCCGCTGGCCGCATTATGCGCCGACGCCGCGCCGACCCTAACGGCCGAGTCCCCCAACAAAGAATTATCACCCGCGGTTGCCGAAAGATTAAAATACGGCAAACTCCAACCGGCAAAGGGCACCCCGATCGCGCTTCCGGAGAGGAACCCGAAAACCGCTTGGTTCGAGACGGCCAAGCTCGGGATTTTCTTTCCTGCGGTTCTTCGGCCCGACCACGGTCGCGCCGGACGGCAAGGCCCTGTACCTCTTCGTCGATGGCCGTCCGAACGGTTGCCTCGTCTTGCGCGGGATCGTCAGCAAGATCCGGAAGGCCGAGGTGCTGGCAACGGGCGAAGAACTCGACTTCCGGCGTCTCTGCGGGAACTCCGAACTTCCGGGCGACTACATCATCGATGCTCCGAAGGCCGCCGATCCTCTCATGACGGTCGTCAAACTTTCTTTCGACGAGGTGATAGAGCTCGGCAAATAGCCTTTGCGGATTCTCCCGTTCGTTCATTTAGACCCATTCGCCGGCGATAATGTCCAATGGCCATGAAACACACATTCAGAACCCTCCTCACCGCCCTGCTGCTCGCGCCGCTGGCCGCGCTGCATGCCACCGAGCCCATCACCAACTCCGTCGGAATGAAACTCGTGCCGATCCAACCGGGCACCTTCACGATGGGCCAGGACGGACCGCCCCTCTCGGGGAATGACAAAATGGCCGCGCTTCATGAGGAGTTTCGCGCGGCGGATTGGGATGAAAAACCGGCGCATCGCGTGACGATCACGCAGCCTTTCCACATGGCCGCCACCGAGGTCACGCTGGGGCAGTTCCGGCGGTTCATGGCCGATTTCCGCCAGGGCAAAGGCGCGGACGATGAGGCGGTGGGCGGCATCACGTGGACGCAGGCGGTGGCGTTCTGTGAGTGGCTGTCGAAGAAAGAAGGCAAGCCCTACCGTCTGCCGACCGAGGCGGAGTGGGAGTATGCGTGCCGCGCGGGAACGGAGTCGATCTTTCACACGGGCGACACGTTGCCCGCGGGACATCAGAAGTGGTTTGGGGAGCAGGGGCGACGCAGCCTGTACTTCCCGGACGGGAAGATGCCGCCCGAGTATGCGTGGCGCGATGGCGCGCCTTCGCCTCGCGTGGGGCAGACGGCACCGAATGCCTGGGGCCTGCATGACATGCACGGAAACGTCGCCGAGTGGTGCCTCGACTGGTATGGGCCGTATGAGAGCGGCGGACAAACCGACCCGCTGGGCCGCAGCGAGGGGGATTTCCGGGTGTTTCGCGGCGGCGGGCATTCCATGCTCGCGCAGATGCTGCGCTCGGCGAATCGCGGCGGCTGGGTTCCGGATTCCTCGCTGCCGTGGGTCGGCTTCCGCGTCGTGCTCGGCGATCTGCCGAAGGGAAAACCGCTCCCGCCGCCGCCCGCGCCGCTGAACGCGCAGCATGTCAGCCAGCAAGCGCCGACGATCGTGCCACAGGCCGCCGAGGTGCCGTTCATGGAAGGGCCCCGTTTCTATCGCCGGATTCCAGAAGGCCAGGTCGGCCCGCTCTTCGCCCGGCACAACCACAGCCCGGGTCTCGCCGAGTGCCCGAACGGGGATCTGCTCGCCGTGTGGTTTTCGTGCATCACCGAGCCCGGGCCCGAGCTGTGCAATGGCGCCAGCCGCCTGCGCTTCGGCAGCAAGGACTGGGAAGCGCCATCTTCCTTCTGGGACGCTCCCGATGTCAACGACCACGCCCCGAAGCTCTGGTGGGACGGCGACAAGACCCTCTTTCACCTCAACTTCGTGCACCACGCGCAGAACACCTTCCGCACCTCCACCGACAGCGGCGCCACCTGGTCAAAGGCGAAGCTCTTCCCCATGGGCGGGGAGTTTGGGAACAGCATCATCCGCACGCGCGAGGGCGTGCTCGCCATCTCGCTCGACGGCAGGTCGCTCGTCATCAGCCGGGACCACGGCCAGACGTGGACCCCGACCGGCAAACCACGCGGCAAGGCCGAGCTGCGCCCCGGTGGCAGCGGCCCATGCATCGCCGGCATCCATGCGCCGCTCGTGCAGCTCGCCGACGGAGGCCTCATGGCGATGGGCCGCCTCGACAATGTGGACGACCAGGAGCGCTTCGGTTTCAAGATGCCCGTCAGCTACTCCAGCGACCTCGGCGAGACGTGGAGCTATGAAGCCAGCGAGTTCCCCGCGGTGAGCAACACGCAGCGGCCCGTGCTCCTGAGGCTCAAGGAAGGCCCCATCCTGCTCTGCTCGTTCACCGACCAGGCCCGCGAGCTGAAGAAGAGCGCCGCCAAAGGCATGACCTTCCAGAGCGACGGCGGCGAATTTACCGGCGTTGGCCTCTTCGCCGCCGTCAGCTACGACGAGGGCAAGACCTGGCCCGACCGCCGCCTCATCACGCCCGGCAATGCCGCAAAGGCCGACACCAACGGCTACCTCGCGCTCATCCAGGCCCGAGACGGCCGCCTCCACTTGCTCACCAGCAGCAAGCACTACACCTTCAACCTCGCGTGGGTCAAAGCCCTACCTTCCGCGCCGAAGAAATGAAATCGATTCCAGTAATGAAAATGCCAACCATGAAACCCACCCTCACACTCCTCACCGTCCTCCTGCTCGCGCCGCTGGCCCTGGTGCACGCGGCAGACCGCTTCATCGTCGAAGACGGGCAGCCACGCGCGGCGATCGTTGTCGCTGAGAAGCCAACGCGTTCGGCGAAGCTTGCGGCGGGTGAGTTACAGGCATTTGTCGAAAAGATCTCCGGCGGACGGCTGCCTATCGTCACGGTATCGGCGGGCGATCTGCCGGTGATAATCTATGTCGGCGAGAGCGAACCGGCGCGGCGCGCGGGCGTGGACGCCGAAGGATTGGAGCGGGATGCGTTTCGCGTCGCGTCCGGTCCCGACTGGCTGGCGCTGGTGGGTAGGGATTGGGATTTCACCCCGGTCGAACCTTGGGCGCGCAACCATGGCGATTGGCAGAAGAACCGGGAGGCGGAATGGCTGAGCCTGGCCGGGCATCCCTGGCGGAACCCCGTCGCCGCGTCGCTCTACAAGGACTACAACAAGACGCTCGACATCTGGAACCTCGATCATCGCGGCACGCTCAACGCGGTTTATGCGTTCCTGCGCGATCTGGGCGTGCGATGGTACCAGATCGTTATCAACCCCGATGGCCGCGTGAGCGACCTGGACCGCGGCGTGGCCAAGGCGCGCTGGCAGGACTGGTCCTCCCAGGCGGAGGTGGCCGTGTCCCGCGACGGCGCCTCCTGGTCCGCGGAGATCCGTCTGCCGGTGACCGCTTCCGACGAAGACCCGCTGCACGAGATCATGGGCAGCATGCCCTTCAAGGTCAGCGAAAAGGACCAACAATCCGGTAAGGGGGCCAACCTGCCATGGCACTTCAATCTGTGGCGGAAGCTCGCCGGCTCCCCTGCGGAGACGATCAGCGTGTTTTCGCCGCCCGATCCGGAAACGAAAGACCTGCACGACACCCTGCGATTTGCCGAAATCTATGTGCGCTGAAGGCCCTCTCTGAAGCAATGAAACCCACCCTCACCCTCCTCGCCGCCCTGCTGCTCGCGCCGCTGGCCCCAGAAGCCGCCGATGCTCCGAAGCAGAAGCCCAACATCATCGTCATCCTCGCCGATGACCTTGGCTGGGCAGATTTGTCGTGCTACGGCAGCACGTTTCACGAGTCGCCACATCTCGACCGCCTCGCCGCGCAGGGCATGCGCTTCACGCAGGCGTATTCGAGCAGCCCCTATTGCTCGCCCTCGCGCGCGGCGATCATGACCGGGCGATATCCGGCCCGGCTGAAGATCACCGACTACATTCCCAGCAACGGAAAGACCGGCAAGTTCCTGCCGGCCGAGATGAGAATGGAGCTGCCGCTGGAAGAGGTGACCATCGCCGAAGTCCTCAAGGACGCCGGTTACGCGACCTGGCACGTTGGCAAATGGCACCTTGGCGATCTGGGCTACTATCCCGAGGACCAGGGCTTTCAGGTGAACATCGCCGGTAATCACAGCGGCGCGCCTCCGAGCTTCTTCTGGCCTTATGGCGACAAAGAGGGCGTGATGGTGGCGCGCCCGGCTGCGAGGGATCAGGGGAAGGGCTATCACGCCACTCCGGTGCCAGGACTCCGCGAGGGCGGCAAGGAGGGCGAGCACCTGTGCGACCGCCTTACCAGCGAGGCGATGAAGCTCATCGAGCGACACAAAACGGGCCAGCCCTTCCTCCTCTACCTGGCTTTCTACGACGTGCACACGCCCATCATGGCGAAGCCCGAGCTCGTGAAGAAATACGAGGCCAAAGCCGCCCGGCTCGGCTTGCCATCGGTGAAAGATGCGCCCCGCTACACCGAGGACAACCGCGCCCACGGCGGCGGCACACCGCAGATGCCTGAACAGCAGGTGAACCCAATTTACGCGGCGATGATTGAGACGATGGACACGAACGTCGGCCGCCTCATGGCGAAGCTCGACGAACTCGGCATCGCCGGCGACACCTTCGTAATCTTCACCAGCGACAACGGCGGCCACAGCGTCACCTCCAACCGCCCGCTGCGCGGTTGCAAGGGCTGGCTTTACGAAGGCGGTGTGCGCGAGCCGTGGATCGTCAAATGGCCGGGCGTGACCAAGCCCGGCAGCACCTGCGATGTGCCAGTGATGAACACCGACATCCTGCCCACCGTGCTGGAAGCCTGCGGATTGCCGACGAAACCAGAATTACACAAAGATGGCGTCAGCCTCGCCGCGCTCCTCCGCGGCGACACCCAGACGGTGCATGACGCCCTCTTCTGGCACTTCCCGCACTACGGCAATCACGGCAGCGGCCCGTGCAGCAGCGTTCGCGCCGGCGACTGGAAACTCATCCATTGGATCGAGGACGACAGCGTCGAGCTGTTCAACTTGGCCAACGACCTCGGCGAAGAGACCGACCTCGCCGCCCAACAGCCTGATCGCGTGAAAGACCTCCGCGCCCGCCTCGATGCCTGGCGCAAGGAGACCGGCGCCAACATGCCGCGCCCGAAGCCTGCCGGTCAGGCTGTCGTGCCCGACACTGCGGACGCTCAAGCCGACTTCGCTGTCGTTGCCAACGCCCGCGTCGAGAAGCTCGACACCGGCTATCGTCTTCGTGCCGAGCCGAAGCAAGCCGCCTTTGCGCTCAAGCGGCTCGAACAGCCGCTTACCGGCGCCAAGACCTTCAAAGTCCGTTGTGTCAGCGCGCCCGGCCAGGCCTTCCCGAAACATTACGAAAACGGTTTCCTCGTCCTCAGCGACGGCCCGGCACCGAAAGACCAAATCCACGTTGGCGCCTTCTTCGGCGGGCAGAAGAGCCTCGCCATCATCGAAGGCCCGCTGCAAGCCGCCGGCCGCACCGCGAAGCCTTTCACCGCTGCCGCGCCACCGCTGGAGTTGCACATCCGCGTGGACCTCGCCAGCGGCCAGATCGTCCTCGAAGCCGCCGGCCAGCGCCTCGAAATGAAGCTGAAGCGCCGGCTACAACAAGTCACGCATGTCGGCTACAGCAGCCTTAACGCCATTACCGATTTCAGCAGATGGGAGCAGCAATGAAACCCACCCTCGCCCTCTTCACCGCCCTGCGGCTCGCGCCGATGGCCCCAGAAGCCGCCGATTCATCAAAATCATGAAAGCGCCGCCAGTTTCTCGATCACTGCTCGTGTTGGTCCTCGCAGCATTCGCCCTGACTGTTCGTGCGGGTGATGCACCGCCAGCTTCCGCGCCGATGACGAGGCCGAAATGGGAGGCGCAATGGATTGCGCATCCGGGGGTGCCGGGCCATGCGTACTCGGTCCAGCATTTCCGGCGGGTCATCGAGTTGAAGGCGGTGCCGAAGACTTGGACGGTTCACGTGAGCGCCGATCCGCGGTGCCGGTTGTTCGTGAACGAAGTGGAGGTGTGGACGGGCCCGGCTCGCAGCGATCTGGAACACTGGCCGTTCGTGACGCTCGATCTCGGGCCGCACTTGCGGGCGGGAGTCAACGTGCTCGGCGCGACGGTCTGGAACCACGGCGAGTATAACCCGTGGTCGCAGATCAGCCATCGCACGGCGTTTCTCCTGCAGGGCGACGGGCCGGCGGAGACCGCGGCCAACACGGGCGCGAAATGGAAGGTGTTTGCGGACGCTTCGTATTCTATCGCCGACAAGACGCGTTATCCCGGCATCCCGACGGGCCGGCCGGTGCGGTTCGATGCGCGGACGCATCCGTGGGGCTGGACGAAGGCGGGCTTCGACGACCGTGCGTGGGTCGCGCCGGAACTGCTCGGGCGCGGCGCGACGCGGGGCGTGAGCGATGCGGGGTCGCCGTGGTGGCTGGTGCCGCAGGCGGTGCCGGCGCTGGAGCGCGTGCCGCAACGGTTCGCCGCGGTGGCGCGTTTCACCGGACCGGTGCCGGGCGCGGCGTTTGTCGAGGGCCGCGAGCCGTGGCTGGTTCCGGCGAACTCGTCGGCATCCATTTTGCTCGACCAGAAGGAACTCACGACGGCATATCCCGAGATCGTGGTGGCCGGCGGGCGCGACGCGGAGATCCGGATGAAGTGGGCCGAGGCGTTGGTGGACGCGAAGGGGCAGAAGGCAAACCGCAACGCTGTCGAGGGACGGACGATCACCACGCCCGCCGACGCGTTCGTGCTCGACGGTGCGGAGCGCATCCTCCAGACGCACACGTTCCGGACGTTTCGCTATCTCCAGCTCGACGTGGAGACCGCGTCGGAGCCGCTGACGGTGCGCGACGTGCGCAGCGTGTTCACGGCGTATCCGTTCCGGGAGAACGCCGCGTTCAAGTCGAGCGACGCGTCGCTGGGTGACATCTGGCGTGTCGGGTGGCACACGCAGCGGCTTTGCGCCGGCGACACCTATTATGATTGCCCCTACTACGAGCAGCTCCAATACGTCGGCGACACGCGGATCCAGGCGCTCATCTCACTCTACGTTTCCGGCGACAGCCGCCTCATGCGGAGCGCCATCGCCGCGTTCTACAACTCGCGGATGCCGGAGGGGCTGACCGCGAGCCGCCATCCATCGGCCCAGCGGCAGGTCATCCCCCCGTATTCGCTGTTCTGGGTGGCGATGGTCCATGACTACTGGATGCATTGCCGCGACGACGCGTTCGTGCGGCAGATGCTCGACGGCGTCGAGGGCGTGCTGACGTGGTTCGAGCGGCGGCTGCGTCCCGACGGATTGCCCGGCCCGATCGAATGGTGGAACTTCGGCGATTGGGCCGAAGGCTGGCCGCGCGGCGTGCCGCCGGGCGCGACCGAGGGCGGCTCGGCGTTCATTGCGCTGCAATACATCCTCGCCGCGCGCCAGGCGGCGGAGCTGTATGCCGCCTTCGGCGAACCGGAACACGCCGCGCTCTGGCGGGCCAAGGCGGATCGCGCGGCGGGCGCGGTGGAGAAAGAGTGCTGGGTCGACGCGAAAGGACTCTACGCCGACACACCGGAGAAGCAGTCGTTCAGCCAGCACGTCAACAGCCTCGCCGTCGTTTCCAAGACCGCGACCGGCGCGCGCGCGAAAGCAATCGTCGGGCGAATTCTGGACGACCGGAGCCTGACGCAATGCACGTTCTACTTCCGGTTCTACGTGATCCGCGCGATGGCGGCGGCCGGGTTGGGCGACCGTTATCTGGCGGAACTGAAACCGTGGCGCGACATGCTCGCGCTGGGCCTCACCACGTTCGCCGAGAAGCCCGAGCCGACGCGCTCCGATTGCCACGCATGGAGCGCCTGCCCGAACTACGACATGCTCGCGCTGGTCTGCGGCATCACGCCTGGCACGCCCGGTTTCCGCCGCGTCCGCATCGCGCCGGCGCTGGGGTCGCTCGAATGGGCGGAAGGAAAGCTGCCGCACCCGGACGGCGAAATCGCCGTGCGCTTGAACCGAAAGCCTGGCGGCGGCATCGAAGCGGCAATCACATTGCCACCGGGAGTGGGCGGCGTGTTTGTGTGGAACGGCAAGGAGCGTCCGCTCGCGCCGGGCCAACAGACTGTCACCGTTGAGGGTAAGGGTGAACAGAACAAATGAAGCGCTTCTTCTTCCTCTTTGCGTCGTTTTGTGTTCTTTTCGGCCAAATCCTCGCCGCCGAACCGATCACTCTCGATCTCACCAAACGCACCTGGCAGGGGATTCCCGGCCGAGAACGGACGGCAAAGGGCCGCGTGTTTATCTCGTGGTTCACTGGCGGGCCAAGAGAGCCGGCACCAGAGAACGCGGTTGTGCGTTCACACAGCGACGATGGCGCGACGTGGAACGACGGTCTTTTGCTCGATGAACCCGGCCGCGTTTCCTATCCCGACGGCGTCCAAGACAAGGACGGCCTGATTTGGATCGCCTACGACCGCGATCGCGGCGGCGCAGGCGAGATCCTACTCGCGAAGTTCAAGGAAGAAGACGTGACCGCAGGCAAGAACGTCGCCGGTGCCGTCAACCTGAAGCAGGTGGTGAGCAAGCTCGACAAGCCC
>JAANMX010004001.1_pt1 | contig 12160 bp, 10 predicted proteins | sample 7279681 | NCBI WGS metagenome assembly JAANMX01 (sample SAMN14094542, study PRJNA606508) | bioreactor metagenome | isolation source: A lab-scale SPAN reactor treating ammonium-rich wastewater day 351 | place: Ireland: Galway | collected 2018-01-01
TTCCGAAAACTTATCGGAAATACTAACGCCACCCATCAGAAATTTATGATCAGGATTCCGCAGACAAACATGAATAATGCCCCGCCACAAAAGGAAAAGCGGAAGCGGTTTCATTTGATATTCAGGCAGAATATAGGCACGTCCCATTTCAATAACTTTCCGGAAAAAAGGATGAATTTCCTGATCAAATTCAAAAAGAGAATTGGTGTAGAAGCCGGTAATTCCCTGTTTTTTCATAATATCTTTCCCAAGTCCCATTCGGTAGGATCCCACCAGTTTCCGGGCTTCGCTGTCCCAAAGAAAAAGGTGGTTGTAATGTTTGTCAAATTCGTCCAGATCATAGGGCAGATTGCTTCCTTCGCCAATTTTTCTGAAGGTCAATTCGCGCTGCCTCCCGATTTCCCTCATAATAGAAGGAATTTCATGATAGGCTGCAAAATAAACCTCATAATTTCCGTTGGAAAAAAACATTTTATCACTTTTTTTCAGCTCATTAATCTCCTTTACAAGATCTTCCTGCGGCGTTTCTTCAATAATATTCTGAATAATATTGGACTCTTTCAGTATTGGAAATTTAATATTCAGGTTGGGAAGTTTTAGAATTTCCGGCAATGATTTTCTCCGGTCATAATAGGATTTCATCATATACACTTTCCTTTTCAGGAATTCTCCCAGTTCCTCAATAGATTCCTGCTCTTCAATCATACGCAGCGAAATGCTTTTCCCGATTCTCAAACGGATCGGTTTGTCGCGGTTCAACATCATTTCCGAAGGCAACATCAGGGTCTGCAGATTAGGATGCAGTTTGGAAAGCTGATAAAATTTCTGGCTGTTTTTTGCATGAAAATACATGGGAATGACAGGGCATTTCGCTGCCCTGATCAGCTTCAGAGCCGGAGTCTCCCATGTTTTATCCAGTATTTCACCATACGGATTATTGGTGTTGGAAACTTCGCCTGCCGGAAAAATCCCTATACAGCCACCGTTTTCCAGATGTTTTAGTGTCGCCCGCATTCCGTTGGCAGAATTGTGAAGCTCTTTTCGCCCTTCAAAAGGATTTACCGGAATAACATACGGTGCCATCGGTTCAATTTTCGACAAGAGAAAATTTCCCATTATTTTAAAATCAGGGCGTATTGCCGAGATAATTTTCGTCATCAAAATCCCGTCGATTGCGCCCAGAGGATGATTAGACACTATAATAAAAGGCCCAGATTTGGGAATTTTGCAGAGATCTTCTTCAAAGACAATGTATTTCAAATTCCTTTCCCGGACGAAAGCGTCAAAGAAATCTTTCCCTTTTTTGTCTTTCAGTTTATCATATAAGGCATTCACCTCATTAATCTTGGTAAGCCACATCACTGCAGAAGCAATCGGGCTTTTCAGAGGCCCCGCCTTGTCAAGTCCGGCAGCTTTTATCAGATCTTGTCTGGAAATTAAACTCATTTTCAGTTAAAAGTTTTTTTATTGAGTAACCATTTGAAGCGTATTCCTTGAAATTTGCTCCAGCAGTACTTTTTTATTTTTATAAAATTTATGCAGATCTTTCAGATCGGTATTTCGAACAGTGAAAAGCGATACATCTTTTACCAGTTCTGTATGAAAATCACGAGAAAGTTCGGCATTAAAAACATCGATATTTCCGAAAGGATCCTCCAGGCATAAAGCTAATGAAATTGCTGAATTTTGCATGAGGGATACCCGAATTTTAGACTGGTTCAGAAGCTGGAAAATATGACTGATATGATCTTCAGCAATGAATGAAAAATCGCGTGTCGCAATCCGAATCAGGGTTTGTTTATTTTTCAGAATATAACTTTCAGTAAGTTCATTCTTCGCAGTGAGGCTTATTTTGGTTCCTTTTTCTTCCGGTTTCAAAAAAGATTTCACAAAGAACGGAATATTCTTCTGTTGCAGCGGTTGCAGGGTTTTCGGATGGATGACCGATGCACCGTAATAGGCCATTTCTATGGCTTCTTCGTAAGAAATGTTGGAAAGCAGCGAAACATTTTCAAATTTCCTGGGATCGCCGGTCATCACGCCGGGAACATCCTTCCAGATCGTCATCGCTTCCGCGTCGGTACAATAGGCAAAAACCGCAGCGGTATAATCGGAGCCTTCTCTGCCAAGCGTCGTGGTAAAATTGTTGGCATCCGACCCGATAAATCCTTGGGTCACATAACTGGCGTTTTCAGGCAGCGCACGTATCAGTTCTTCGGTTTGTTGCCAATTTACTTCGGCTTCCTGATAAGTATCGTCGGTTTTAATAAAATCCCTCACGTCCAGCCATTGGTTTGTAAATCCTTTCTCGTTCAGGTATTCGCTGAGGATTTTTGAAGAAATCAATTCTCCGCTGCTCACCACCTGATCGTACACAAAACTATAATTCGGTGATTTATTTCTTCTCAAAAAAGCTTCCAGATCATCAAAAAAAAGAGCTATTTCCTGAAAGACAGAATGTTGATCACAGAAAATTCCTTTAGCGATATCAATATGATTTTGTTTAATAATGTCAATTTCCTGTTTATAATTGCCTTTCTGAAAATAGAGTGCCACCACCTTTTCTAACGCATTGGTGGTTTTTCCCATCGCAGAAACGATGAGAATACAGTGCTCAAAACCTTGGCTTTCCAGAACCAAAGCAACATTTTTTACACTCTTAGCATCCTTCACAGATGCACCTCCGAATTTAAAAACTTTCATTTAAAAAACTAACAGTCACCAGAATATAATTATTTTTCCATCCGAAAATCACAATAGAAAAAGTTTTCAAAAATAGTGTTTTAACACGAGAAATAAAAAAAGCTGACAACTGGTAAAGCAAAGCCTAAAACACAATGCTTTATATTGCGAAGAATCCGCTTCTTTATGTGATAGAAAATTCCGAAATTTGTGCAGAATCAAAATATTACAAATGTCAGAAAAAGTATTACAAACTCTGGGGGAATTTATTATCGACAAACAGGAAGATTTTCAGTATACCACGGGAGAACTCTCCAGACTGCTGAGTGCCATAAGGCTTGCGTCAAAAGTCGTGAACCGCGAAGTAAACAAGGCAGGTATTGCGGACATCATCGGAAAAGCCGGAAATACCAATATTCAGGGCGAAGATCAGCAGAAACTGGATGTTCTGGCAAATGAAATATTTATTGCAGCACTTTCTCAAAGAGAAGTGGTCTGCGGAATCGCTTCCGAAGAAAATGATGATTTCATCGATGTAAAATGCGGCCCGAACGGCCACATGAGCAAATATGTAGTATTAATAGATCCTTTGGACGGTTCTTCCAATATCGACGTGAACGTATCCGTAGGAAGTATTTTTTCCATTTACAGAAGAATTTCCGAACCGGGAACTCCTGTAGAACTCCGCGATTTTTTACAAAAAGGAACCGAACAGATTGCTGCGGGATATGTGGTGTACGGTTCTTCCACCATGATTGTGTATACCACAGGAAACGGCGTGAATGGTTTTACGCTGGATCCGAGTTTGGGAACGTATTATCTTTCTCATCCGAATATGACATTTCCGGAATCGGGGAAAATTTATTCTATTAATGAAGGAAATTATCTCAAATTCCCTCAAGGCGTCAAAAATTATCTGAAATATTGCCAAATGATAGAAGGCGACAGGCCGTATACATCACGTTACATCGGATCTCTGGTCTCGGATTTCCACAGAAATATGATCAAAGGCGGAATTTACATGTATCCGTCGTATGCCAACGCACCGCACGGGAAACTTCGCTTGTTGTACGAATGCAATCCGATGGCGTTTCTGGCAGAACAAGCCGGTGGAAAAGCAACCGATGGTTTCAACAGAATTCTGGATCTGGAACCTACAGAATTGCACCAAAGAGTTCCTTTTTTCTGCGGAAGTAAAAATATGGTGGAAAAAGCAGAAGAATTCATGAGGATAGATGCTACACAAGATTAAATAATGCAAAGGCGCCCAGGCGTCTTTTTTTCTTTAAATCAATACAAAAATGAAAACGGCAACCTACCGCCAGTACATTTTACAATTCAAAACTCCAGGCGGAACTTCGCGCGGCGTTCTCAATACCAAGGAAACCTACCTTCTTGAAATATTTGAAAATGGAAAAAAAGGAATAGGAGAGTGCGGGCTTTTCCGCGGATTGAGTTGTGATGATGTTCCAGAATACGAATCAAAACTGCAATGGCTTTGCAGTAATATTAATGAAGATGCGGCGGTTCTCCAAGAGGAATTGCGCAACTTTCCTTCGCTTTGGTTTGGGTACGAACAGGCCATGCTGAACCTGAAACACGGCGACAGTCTATATTTTCCCAGTGAATTTACGGAAGGTAAAAAAGGCATCAGAATCAACGGACTCATTTGGATGGGCGATGCGGAATACATGCAGGAACAGATCCGGGAAAAATTGCAACAGGGATTTGGTTGCCTCAAACTGAAAATCGGGAGCGATTGGGAAACGGAACACCAAATTTTGAAAATTCTCAGAACTCAATTTCCCGCGCAGGATCTGGAATTGAGGGTAGATGCCAACGGTGCTTTTTCTCCGGAGCAAGCTACAACAGTATTAGAAGAACTCGCTAAACTTAAAATTCACTCCATTGAACAGCCGATAAAAGCCGGAAACAGAACGGCGATGAAACAACTCTGCAGCCGGACTCCCGTACCCATCGCGCTGGATGAAGAACTGATCGGAATCAATCAGGTCCCGGAGAAGCAAATATTGTTAGAGGAAATCCGGCCACAGTTTATTATTCTGAAACCCTCATTGTCAGGAGGTTTTTCCGGAAGTGATGAATGGATTTCTGCGGCTGAGAAAACCAAAACCGGATGGTGGATTACTTCCGCGCTGGAAAGCAATATCGGCCTGAATGCCATCGCCCAGTACGTCTACACCAAAAATAATCCGATGCCTCAGGGACTCGGAACCGGAAATGTTTTCACCAATAATTTTGAAACGCCAATTGTGCTGGAAGGAGATGTGTTGATGTATGATTCTGAGAAGAGATAATGTTCTCGTAGGACAAGAACTGGAGATAATGAAACCAAAGGATCATCATACTGCTGAAAAAAGCTCCCGAAGCTTCCATCAACAGGCATTTATCTCAGCGTTTTTATTTATTTATTTCGGTCCGATGATTTTCCAATTCATTATTGGCTTTTCAAGCCCAACGAAACGCTGGTAATTAAACCAACAAAACCAAAGTTCCAGTATTTGAAAGTGAAGTACAGCAGGAGATTCAGCCGGTGAAACCTAAACTAGCCGATGCCGGTATTGCAAACACGGTTGAAAACAAATATATGACCTTCACCACGACGCCGACGGCAAAAACTTTGAAAATAATGGTCAACTTCGAAGATGAAAAAAAGGCATTTGAAATCACTGATGCATAGCTTCAAAAATCGGAAATGTTTAACCCAAAACAATTTCATGATTTTAAATTTTAATACACAGACCGGAACATTTGGGGTTCCGGTTTTTTTTTGACATTTGTCAAAGGAATCTATTTTGTAGCGGCCGAAATTTGCACGTTCAATTTTACAAACAAACAGAAAATGAAAACTATACACAGATTCCTTATGGGCGCAGCTTTTTCGTTGCCGCTCACGCTTTATGCGCAGCAGGCACCTACGCTGCAGGAACTTATCAGAAGTGCGCTGCAGAATAATGAAACGCTCAACCAGCAGGTTTTAGAAAATAAGTATACGAAACTCGACGACGAAAAGCTGAATGATGTGTTTCTCCCAAAAGTGGAGATTACCGGGAAAACAGGTTATATGTACACGTCGGCGCATATCAGTTCACCGGAAATTAAAGTTCCGGCGGTGCCTCCGGTTTTTCCGGGAGCCGTGGTGCCAGAAGGACAGTTGAGCAATAATCTCAACATTTCCGGTCTTTCCGCCTCTGCAAAGGCCGAAGCCAGTATGGTAATTTATTCCGGCGGAAAGGTGAAATATCTGAGAGAAGCCAACCGCGAGAAAAATCTTTCGGAAGAAGTGATGATGCAGAAAACCAAGGACGACGTCATTACCGAAATTTCCAAAGCATACGACCAGTTGTCGCTGGTTTACGAATCCAAAAAAGTTCTGGATCAGTCTAAAAAACGTTTGGAAATCAATAAAAAAACTGCCGACAAAGCCTTGGGTTACGGTTTGATTACGCCTTACGACCACAAAAAAATAGAACTTGCACAGGCCACTTTGGATTCCAAAATGGTTGAATATGAAGGTAAGAAGGAGCTTCTGATCACTCAGATTCATCTGTTGACCGGCATCGAAAGGGAGCGTATTGCCATGATTGAACACGACCTTCAGCCGATAAACTACGATGTTCTGAACGAAACCGTTGAAAACAGGGCAGAGGTGAAGGCGCTTCAACACGGTATTAACGCGACAGATTTTAAAATTAAAGCCGAAGAGAGATGGTGGGTTCCGAAAGTGCAGGCGCAGACTTCGCTCTCGTATTTTGGGCTTTACAACAACCACATTTCAACTTCGGATGAAATTTTTCCCGGTACGGGAAAAAAACTCGATTTGCATCCGAGTGCCATAAACGTATTTCCCATGTTTACCGCAGGAATAGGCTTTAAATGGGAGGTTTTCGACGGTAATGAAGGCAAACACGCCATTGAAAAAGCCAAAATAGATAAAGAAATTCTGGAGAGCAAACAGAAAGACGCGATTAAAAAATTGAACTTAAACCTCGCCAACAACCAAACCAATTACAACATCGCGAACGCACAAATCAAACTGAAAGAAAAGGCAAGACAGATCGCGGCCAAAGGTTTGGAACAGGTGGAAAAAGAATTCAGATACGGCACCAAAACCTCCGCGGTACTTATCGAAGCAGAAACAGATTTACAGAATGCCGAACTGGAACTGCACACCGCGATTTTCAATCAGAGAGTTTCCGCCATTGAACTGATGAAATCTACACAAAACCTTAATCCTGAAAATCTTTAATTATTTAAAAAAATTAAAAAACAAACAAACGAAATGAAATCTACATCAAAAATACTTTCTGTCCTTACCCTGTTAACTTTGGTCAATTGCAGCGACAAGCCCGCAGAACGTGCCATTGAAGGTAAAACCAGAAAAGAACTCGTCACTTTTTCACCAAAAGTAACCGGCCGAATCCTGGAAATTTATGTGGAAGAAGGGCAAACCGTAAAAGCCGGTGATACGCTTGCAAAACTGGATGTACCTGAAGTTTCTGCAAAAATTGCACAGGCCAAGGGTGCAACTTCCGCAGCCAAGGCACAGGCTCAAATGGCAAGAAACGGTGCGACCGGCGACCAGATGCGACAGTTGAGAGCCAAACAAAAAGGGCTTCAGGAGCAGTTCCAGTATGCGCAGAAAGCCTACAACAGGGCTAGAAATATGTACCGCGACAGCTTGCTTTCGCCACAAAATTATGATGAAGCCTTTGCGAAATACCAGGGCGCCAAAGCACAGTTGGATGCTGCAAATGCGGAACTCCACGAAGTTCAGATCGGTACGCGCTACGAAAAAATAGAAATGGCGGAAGGACAGGCGAATCAGGCGATGGGCGCACTGCAGGAAGCGAATGTAGCTTATTCCGAAAGATATGTGATCGCTACAAACGATATGGAAATCGAAACAGTTTCTTTGAACAAAGGAGAACTCGCTACCGCCGGTTTTGCGCTTTTTTCAGGCTATATTCCGGACACGACTTATTTCAGATTCACCGTTCCGGAAAGTAAAATTTCATCTTATCAAAAAGGAAAAACCGTAAAAATGGTTGTGAATTACAACCAAAAAGAAATTACCGGGCGCATTGTCTCCATCAAACAACTGGCAAAATACGCCGATATCACGACGGCTTTTCCGGATTATAATCCTGAAGATGCGGTTTATGAGATTAAAGTAATTCCGGATAATCGGGCCCAGTTGGGTAATGTTCTGGTGAACTCCAATGTGGTTTTAAAATAAGTGACGGAATTATTATTCTATTAAAAATGAAACAGTTAAGATATTTACTGAAAAGAGAGTTCCGGCTCTTTTTTACCAATAAAACCATGCTTTCGGTGTTCTTTATTGCACCGGCATTCTACGCATTGCTCATCGGTTTCACGTATAAAAAAGGGAAAGTTGAAAACATTCCGGTGATCCTCATCAACCATGATAAAACGCCGCTTTCCGACCAGGTAACCCAAATGTTTGAGGATAATCACACCATAAAAGTCCTGAATTATATTGATGAACCGGCTCCCCTGAAAGATGAGGTCATCAAAACCGAAGCTGCCGCTGTAGTCATCATTCCGGAGCGGTTTGAAGCGCTGATGCTTCAGAAAAAGTATCCGGAAATTACGGTTTACGTCAACACATCCAATGTCCTCACCGCAAATTTTGCTACCAAAGCGATTCAGCAGATCCTCGGAACATTTTCGGCAGGTGCGGAGATCAAGGCGCTGCAGAAAAAAGGAATGAATTCGGAAATTGCGAAAACCCAGTACGAACCGTTTAAGGCCAATTACATCACGCTGTTCAACACCACGAGCAATTACCTGATTTTTATGTGGCCCGCGATGATGGCGGTGGTACTGCAGCAGGTGATTTTGATGGCTATGGCCGTGACTTTTGCTGAGGAATTCAAGCGCGACAGTTTTAAACGTGACTTTGCCGGTAAACACAAATATGCAGTTTTGGTGATGGCGATAAAATGCCTTCCGGTGTGGATTTTTGCCAATTTCAACATCCTGTTTTTCTACCTGTGCAGCCTTTATTTTAAAATTCCGTCACCGGTGAATGTGCCCAACTTCTTCCTGCTGACCGCAATTTTCGTGGTAGCATCAACCAATTTGGGCGTGCTGTTCAGTATTTTGGTTCCTGATGCGCTGAAGGCGACGCAATATCTGATGGTGATTGCTTCTCCGGCGTTCATTGTAAGTGGATTTACGTGGCCAACATCGGCGATGCCTCAGTTTGTGCAGTATTTCAATTCCATTATTCCCCTGACGCCTTATCTCGAGGCATTGAAAATCATGGTTGTGGAGCGTGGTTCAGATTATTTAACCCAAAAATATTTCATCCATCTTTTGATCCTGGCGTTAGTGTATTTTGTATTAGGCTGGGTTGCGCTTAAAATTAAAATCAATTCACTTTATAAAAAGTACCAGCTCTCAGAAGATGATGAAAGCGATGATTTTGATGAGATTACAGAATCAGAAAACAATCTCAACGAAAACGGCTCAACACCGCAAGAAATATAAAGTTTTCATTTCTTTATAGTTTGTTTGTTCGTCCGGGAAGCAATTTCCCGGACGTTTTTTTTTGATAAATGTCAAAGCCAAAGTTCAAAAGAAGCCGGAACTTTGCCTTAACAAACAACAGGACAATGAAAAAGAACTTTTTACTGCTGCTGATTTTCCTTTCGGGGTTTTTCTTTTCGCAGGAATATTCACCGGATATTTTGGGGAGAGGTTTCGAGCAGAAAACATTGAATTTTCCAAACGATTATGAAGGGAAAGTTACCGCAACAGTCATCCGCAAAAAAGCGGAAAGTCCTACCCATAAAGCTGTGTTGTATATTCACGGGTTTAACGACTATTTTTTTCAGAAAGAAATGGCCGAAAGATTCAATGAAAAAGGGTTTGACTTTTATGCTTTGGACTTAAGAAAATACGGGCGTTCGTATCTGCCGCATCAAACTTTTAATAATGTCAGAAATCTGGACGAATACAATGCCGAAATCGATGAGGCTTTAAAAATCATTGCTGCAGAACATCATAACAAAATTCTGCTGGCAGGGCATTCAACCGGCGGGCTGATCACGACACGTTATATGAAATATCACACGGAAAACCCTAACATTGCCGGACTTTGGGTGAACAGTCCCTTTTACGATTTCAATATGGGGTTTCTGGCGCAAAAAATTGGGATTCCCATCATCAGTGGTTTGGGAAAACATTATCCTGACACGAAAATTGACGGTGGATTTTCCACTTTCTACGGTGAAAGCCTGCATAAAAATTTTAAGGGCGAATGGAATTATGATTTAAAACTGAAACCCAATGCCAACGGGAAAGTAAATTTTGGCTTTATCCGTGCTATTCACCGTGCACAGAAAGACATCGGCAACGCAGAACTCAAGGTTCCGGTATTGGTGATGCATTCTGAAAAATCGGGCTATCCAAAAGTCTTGAATGAGGAAGTGACTTCTACCGATATCATCCTGAACGTGAGGGATATTCATAAAAATGCTGAAAATTTAAAGGGAGATGTCACGATAATTCCCATTAAAGGCGGCATTCATGATTTGGTGCTTTCCAAAAAACCGGTGCGTGAAAAAGTGTATGACGAACTTTTCACTTGGCTACAAAAGATTGATTTTTAATAGTTTATTTTTAATGTTCAGTTTGTGAATAATGCCTCATTTTTTGGGGCATTATCTTTATTTTTGTACAAATTGAATCCTGATGACTTTTCCCGAAATGCTTTCCACCTACATCACCATCGACGATGATATCCGCAGTTTTCTGGACACCCAGACCGAAAGAATATCTGTGAAAAAAGGAACCGTTATCAGCGATCAAAACACTCTAAACCGCAAGGTGTATTTTGTAGAAAAAGGGCTTCTGCGCTCGTTTTATTTTGAAAAAGGAAAAGACATCACCACTAATTTTTACCCCGAAAACAGCATCCTCGCGAATAAAGACACTATTTTTGAGAAAATTCCGGCACGGCATTCCATTGAAGCGATAGAAGATAGTGAGATTGTCTTTTTCCGGTACTCGAAAATGGAAGAACTCTGCGAAACTTCGCTCACCATCGCCAATTTCAGCCGCCGTGTTTTGGGACTTCTGATGACGAATATGGAAAGGCGCATCAATTCCTTGCAGTATATGACGGCAAAGGAAAAATATATTCAGCTTTTAGAAGATAACTCTGATATACTTTTGCGTGCGCCGCTTGGGATGATAGCTTCTTATCTTGGCATTTCTCAGGAAACTTTGAGTAGAATCAGCAGTGAGGTTTAAAAAAGTTATCAAAGTACAGACAGAGATGCTGCTTGAGTGGCGGTGCGAAAAATAATTGTACCTTTTGCAAAGATTTTATTTTTCAGGCGGGATAAAAGAATAACCAGGAACAAAAAAAAGAGACTTTTCTACAAGTCTCTTCAGTATTTTTAAAAACTTTTTACGATAAATTAATAATGTTGAAAAAGCTGCCGAAGTTTCCGTTCAACAGAGTTTTCATTGTTCGTGCTTCGCACGCAACGAAAACTTAGCTATTATCGGCAGTGCTTTTAACTAATCCAACTGTCTAAAGTTTTATATAAAACCCATTTATTTTTTTTATTGAGTTTGTAGATATAAGTTGCTCCAGCTCCACAAAGTAATCCGCAATTATATCCAATTTCAATTACAGCAATATTTTTTTGTTTGTTAAAAATTGGCATATTTATATAACTTACACATTCATACCTATCCATAGTTTTTTTCCAAAACTGATCTCTTGATTCTTCATTATTTATTGTTGTGTCCAGTTTAATAAGCTGTCTATTTTTTAATTCATTTTTCCATATGAATTTGTTTCCATCTTTATATTGATTTTGCATAAAATCCAAATCATTTTTTTTGAATTCAGATTTAATTTTTTCGATAAAAATACTGTCGCCGTTTGTTGCAATAAAGGTTTTTCTGTCGATTATGTTTTTGCAAAATTCTGAAGTTCCATTTTGAGAAAGTATTTCATTCGTGAAATTATAAATCAATTTTTCGGAAATTTCATTTTCTATTTTGGTTTGATTTTGTTCTTTAGCAATTTCAGTTTTTTTATTGCACGAAATTATTAGTAATAGGGAAATTACTGTTTGTAAAAAACTTGATTTCAGATTGATACGCATTTTTGGAGCATTGCAGATAACGGGAAAGGGCTTGGCGAAGGCGGGGATAAGAAAGACGGAAATTCCAACTAAACCCGAACCGAGCAAAAACCATTTTCGTTTTTTCAAAATTACAAAAAATAAAAAAAACGAAATGGTTTTTTGCGGCTAAAAGTGCCGAAATCTTCTAAATGAAAACTCTCCGGCCCGCTTTTGCAAAACCCATGTTGAACTAAACCTTCGGTAGCTTTCCCAATCGCATAAATCAGTTACTTTGTAAAGTTAATTAAAAAATCAATAGAATGGCAACAAAAAAAAGAGTT
>JAANMX010004005.1_pt1 | contig 12142 bp, 8 predicted proteins | sample 7279681 | NCBI WGS metagenome assembly JAANMX01 (sample SAMN14094542, study PRJNA606508) | bioreactor metagenome | isolation source: A lab-scale SPAN reactor treating ammonium-rich wastewater day 351 | place: Ireland: Galway | collected 2018-01-01
GATCGCCAGCATCTCTGCTGGCAGGCGGGCCGCCAGGGATGGCGGTGTTCCTGGGATCGCCAGCATCTCTGCTGGCAGGCGGGCCGCCAGGGATGGCGGCGTTCCTGGGATCGCCAGCATCTCTGCTGGCAGGCGGGCCGCCAGGGATGGCGGCGTTCCTGCTGGTGTTCCCTGTGATTCGAACTGTGTTCATCGCGATTCCTCCTTCTATTCCCCAAACAGACCGGTCTGGATGGCCGCGGTATCGTTCTTCTCTTCCACGGCCAGTCGGGCGATCTCCGGCCAGCTCTGCACGAGACCGTTGTAGGACAATGCCTCGGCGGCCCGTTTGCGCCGCTCGCAGAGGGTGTAGAGACGGTAGGCCAGCTCCCGGGCGATTTCGGCCCCACTGCCCAGACCGGCCACCAGCGTGGCTGCGGCCTGTTCGCCCCCGCTCTCCAGCACCCGCACCAGGTGATGGACCATCTCCCAGACGGTGAGACGGCTGTCCGTGGCCGGGTTCCAGTCGGCGGGCAGCTCGGAGGGGCGCAGGAGACGCACCCGGCCCTGGCGGGTCGCCACAATCCCCGCCTGTTCCAGCCCGTTGAGCGCGGTGTTCTTGGCTTTGGAGAGGGTCTCGGCGTCGCCAAAGGCACCGTCGGCAAAGCCGAACTGGTCGAACCAGGCCAGTGCCCAGCGGGTATCGTCGTCGAAATCCCCCTCCTGCTCGGCCAGCACTTCGTCCAGCATCTGGTTGATGAGGGTGAGGGCCTCGCGCACGGAGAGGGCATTGCCCGCCGCGTCGAGCACCCGGCTGTAGCGGGTGTAGACGGCCATGCCCGGCCCGATGGCGGCCTGGGCCAGGTCCACCGGCGCAATGTTGCCCCGTTGCAGATGGGCCAGGGCTGTGGGCAACTCCCCGCGCAGGGCGTTGATAAAATCCCGGCGGGTGGCCACAGGCGCATCCGCGGGACGGGCGCGGCAGACGAGGATGACGCTGGAGGCCAGGGCGTTGGTGTCCATTCCGATCATTCGATTGCTTAGTTCGGTGCGCATCGGCCAAGTGCCGGTCAGGGCAAAACCGGCTTTGATGACAGCTTCCAAAAAGGTCTCCCAGCCGGTGGAAGCTGTATCGCCGCTGCGGGTTTCGGCCTGTTTGAAGGCGTAGTAGATGGTGACGGGAAAGGCCGGGTGACTTTGTTGAGCTAGTTGACGCATTGCTTTCGTCATACCGTGCAGAAAAAAGCCTTCGGCCATCATTTTGCTGCCGTGACGATAAGGTGTAGCTACCAATTCCTGTTCTTTGGGTACGGCTAGGGTGGCGAAAAGACTCGGTAAAACAGTGCGCAACGAGCGGCGTAGCCAAACGTAGAAAAAATCAGAGAGATCGGCGTAGCCGATATTGTCGTAGTAAGGGGGATCAGTGGAAACAATTTTGTGCAAACTAATGATCTGTTCAGCCGCATCAGCAAAAAAACCTGATCCATCTAAAGTAGCGGGTAGACATCCATCTATTACCTTTATAATCCAACCAATACCCCCATAAAAATTCCCCGAAGATTCACTAAAAGGGTTGCCCTCAGCGTAGTCCCAAGTCATTGGTAAAGCTTGACGGCTGAACGTATTGATCACCCCACTTGCAGTAGGTGTTGGATCCCACCTGCCAAGTGTAGAGTGTCGATCAGACATTTTGTCCACACCAAACGCCAAATACACACTGACCGCATCCGCGTACGCGGTCGCACCCCGGCCCCCCTCTTCCAGCCCCCGGCTGTCGTCGGGGAGACCGGCTGCCCCGGCGTCAGCTTTCACCCGCTGTCGGGCCTCCCCCACCAGATCGGCGAAGGTGGTCAAGGCCACGAGTTGGCGGGGGGTGAAGAGGTCGGCAAATGTCATGAGTCCATAGTTCGGCGTCTTGAAGTCACGGGGATTCACCGGTAAATCGTTCTCAGGCTTCCAATGCGGTTTTGCTTCTGCTGCGATGGCTTCCATCTCCGGCGTCGGCGAGAGATAGACCCGGCCCCGATCGCCTTCAGCCACAATCGCCATCAGCTTTGCGCCCATCCGCCCGGCCTGGCCTTCGCTGCGGATGTAGTCGTAGGGGATGGGCGTATCGGACAGTAGACATTGAAAGGCCGCCCGTTTGCCTGCGGATGTGCCGTTCTTGGCCGCGGCCGCGTTCTTCGGCTTGCTCACCTTCACCGTAAAGCGGTAGCCGCCACCGGGAGCGCCAGCATCCCTGCTGGCAGGTGGGCTGCCGCCAGGGATGGCGGCGCTCCCAGGGGCGCTCCCAGGGGCGCTCCCAGGGGTGATGACCGGCTGGACGTAGGCTTCTTTGCCTGCTTTGGTGGAGAGCATAAAGGTGGAGGCCAGGGGCACGGCGATATGGGCGTAGGCCGGGTTGGGGCTGGCGACTGTGCGCGCCCACAGCCAGGCGATGACGGTCAGCGCCCGCCCGGCGTAGGGCTGGAGGTCGGGCCGCTCGGCGACCATTGCGGGGGTGATTGTGATTTGGGGGTAGAGGTGGCCGATGCGTTTCTCGGCTTCGTCCCGCATCCACTGGCCGTAATAACGCACGTCCTCGGCCAGACCCGCGGCCCCCCGCCACGTCTGGGCCAACAGCCTGGGAGCGCCAGCATCCCTGCTGGCACGCGGGCCGCCAGGGATGGCGGCGCTCCCAGGATTGACCGGCGGCCGGTTGGCAAATTTGGGCGGAATCTCAATCATCGCTTTGTTGATTAGCACGGCTACCGGGTTGAGGTCGCTGGCGTAGCTCTCCAGCCCCAGCCGTTGGGCTTCCAGGGGCAGGGCACCGCCCCCGGCAAAGGGGTCGTGGAAGGCGGGGAGGGGCGCTATTTTGCCGGATTCCATCAGCGCGGTGATTTCGGCGTCTTGCAGGCTGGGCCGGCTGGAAGCCGGCGCTCCCAGGCAGGTGTAGGCCCAGCTTCGGCGGATTTCGGCCCGGGCCTGGTCCAGGACAGTTTCGTTGGTGGTATTCTCCCACAGCACCAGTTGCTCGATGATGCGAAAGAGGCGCTGGCGTTCCCGCTCCTGGGCTTCCAGGCTGGGGAAGCGCTGCGGGTGGGCCGAGGGGTCGTCCACCATCTGGGCGAAGATGACCGCCCGGGCCGCGGCCAGGGGGCGCCGTGCCCACCAGAGATGCAAAGTGCTGGGGTGGCCGTGGCGGATGGACTTCTCCCGGGCGCTGGCCGTGTTGATGGCGTCCAGGGGCAGGGCGACTTCGATGAGCTTTTTGGGGTGGGTCATGGCACTTCGATTCCGGCGATGGCGCCCACTGTGCGGGCGAGATGGAGAAAGTCTTCGTAGCAGCTACGCACAGCTTCGATGTGGGCACCGATGGCGCCATCCGCTGGTTTGAGCAGAAACATCGGCTTGCGCGCCTCCTGGGCCAGAGGCATCAGACTGCGGTAGTGTTTGAGCAGGGCCAAGCGCTGGGGGTCCGGGCTGGGCGGAACTGCCCCGCTCTGGCCGAGCACAGCTTCCTGATAGACGGTTGGGATGCGCTGCATCCAGCGTTCATAGGCGCGCACGGGCCGATCCAGACGCACCGCGTGCTGCATCACCACATAGCCGGCGGGGGTCATCTCGCCGGGTGGGATGGAAAAATGGACATCTTCGGGTTTGCGCTCCTTGCGATCCTGCCATTCTCTGCGCCAGCGGCGCAGGGTGGGGCCAAGATTTTTCAATCCCTGGATGGAAAAGAGATCGGGCGCCAGGGGCAAGACCACCTGTTGGGCGCAGAGCAGCACAGCCCGGTTGAGCGCGCCCAGATTGGGGCCCACATCAATCAGGACGATCTGGGCCTCCCGCGCGCTGGCCGCGGCTTCCATAATGCGCCACAGGGCAGAGAGAACCCGAAAGGCCCGGGGGTTGCGGTCCAGGGCATTGGGCCATTGGGCCGAGAATTCGTCTTCCACCAGGGAAAGGGCCAAATCGCCGACCAGCAGCCCCAGCTGATCGGTAATGGGTTCTATGTGGGCAGCGCCCACATCCCCCTCGCCCACAACCAGTGGCCGCAACGCGCCATAGACTGTCTGGGGATGCGCGCCGTCGGGCCAGAGCTGTTCCAGCCGTTCTTCCTCCAAAAACATAGCAGTCAGATTGGCCTGGGGGTCAAAATCGACTGCCAATACGCGCACACCCCGTTCAGCCAACATCCAGGCCAAATGATAGACCAGAGTCGTTTTGCCCACGCCCCCTTTGTTGTTGAGAAAGGCCAGGGTTCTCATAGGCTCCTCCGTACCAACGCCAGCAGATGGCCGGCTGTGGGCTGAAACTCCGGCGGGGGATTGCTGTTCTCCCGCAGCAAGCGCCTGGCCAGGGCGATACCCACCCCAAAGCGCTGGACAAATCCAAGCGCGCGCAGGGCCTCGGCCAGATTCGGGTTGCGATAGTCGGTAATGCCGGGCAGTCCAAAATTTTCCGTAGTGACTTCGCCAAAGGGTCCGCCGGGGTTCAGAATTTCGATGCGGTCGCTAAACCAGTAGACGCGCACGGGGGCATGGCTGCCCTCGTAGGTGCGATGCAGGATGGCGTTGCGTGTCAGTTGTTGCAGGGCGGCCAGTGGATATTCCGGGTGGCGTTGCTCGACCGCTGCGCCGACAATATCCACCCGTACCCGGTTGTGGGCAGCCAATTTCTCGTCGATCTGGCGAATCTGGTCGGAGATTGTGCCGGTGATCGTCTGCTCGTCGATGATAGGATCGCTGAGTTCCTCACCTGCCACACGTAGAAATTGAATATAGCCACCGGGCAGAAAGGCCCGTGTATCTTTGCCGAGGACAAGCAGACCCAATACGGTTGGCGTCGGGTCCGAGTTGCTGGCAATCATTTTGGCCGCGGCCAGACGCTCCTCGTCGCTGCGTTCATTGGCCGCCAGCACATCGGGGGCCAGCAAAGAGGGCAGATATTCCTGCTGGAAGCGGCGCAGGTCCAGGTCTTGCATCTGGGCGTGGCTGATGGGGTGTACGTCAAAGGGCTTATCCAAAAAGCGGCGCTTTTCGTTGAGGATGCGTTCGTCCTGGGCTGATGCCAGCCCGCGGCGCGGCCCGATGCGAATGAAGATACGCCCTTTGTAGCGTACCGGCGGCGAGTCGGCTGGCCAGACGGTGATGACGGCCACATCGCGGCCGGAAAGATGCTCTTTGCCAACGGTCAATGTGGGCGGCGGCGTGATGTTGCCGTCGGTCTTAATGTCTGCCAAAGAGCGCAGAAGCTCATCGGTGACTTCCAACCCAACGGGAACGCCTCTGTCGCTGACGCCGATGCAGACAACCCCGGGGCGTCTGTGATTGGGAAGGTCATTGGCAAAGGCGCAGACCGCCTCGCGCACACTTTCGGGCGCACTGCCCCGGAAACTCTCCTTGCGCTCGACCCGATCAGATTCCAAATCTGCCATCATCTCTTCGAGTTCATCGCTTGTATAGGGTTTCATCTCGGCTCCTCGGATCGCGCCAGCAACTCGGCAAAGGTATAGTTCACGCTGGCCGCGCCGAAATCCGGTTCCCGTTGGAAGGGGCGGCGCAGGTAGTGGACCCGGTGGGTACGGTCGTCTATGAATTCTACCATAGCCAGGATGAAGTCGTCGGGTTTGTTGAGGGAGTAGAGGATTTCGTTTTTGGTGACGGTAATCGTCTCCGCGCCGGCGATGCGCCCTTTGACTTCGAGAAAGCGCAGACGGCCTGTGCCGGGAATGTGGCTTTCGATGTCATAGCCCAGTTTGTCGAACTCCCGATCCACCGGCGCGAAGCCCAGCCCGCGCTCAACTTCCATCACAACCGCTCTGGCCCGAGCCGCCGCAATCTGGGTGTCCACCGGGGCGGAAGGGATGGACGCGGTGGACCGGGGATTCCAGCTGTGCAGCAGGCCAATAGGGATCACCAGCAGCCCGCCCATCACCACCGGGGGCAGGGGCGAAATCTGCCGTTCCAGGGCCAGCTCGGCCATACGCCGGGCCAGACGCTCCTGGAGGAGATCGGCCCGTTTGGCCGCCTCGCCGGAATTGAGCCGGGCGTTGGGTTTGCCTGTCTGCTCCTGCAATTTCAACTGTTGCGCCCGGTGATCCCAATAGCTGATCTCTTTGGTCAGCCGATCTTTGACCGCGGCTTCGGTCTTGGCGATGAGCGCCAGCCGGGGCTCCCGCACCTCGGCCAGATGTTCGGGCACCACCTGGGCAATCGCATAGCCCTGGGCCTGCTGTTCCAGCCCCTGCCCAATCCAGCCGCACTCGGGCCAGTCCAGAATCGTCGCCACATCCGCTTCATCCGCGGCCAGGGGGCGATAGTCCAGATAGGGCGCGTAGTGGAGATGGCGGGTCTGGCCCTCGCCGTCGATCTCCACATAGAGCATACGTCGGGAGATGACCCGCCGCTCACCGGAACGGGTCAGGCTGCCATCCTGGATGGCGTGTTCCAGATAGAAGATCAGGCGGGGGCGCAGGCTCCGGTCGTTCTCATCCACCAGCAGCGCGCCCCGGCGCAGCAGGTCCCGGTGGCGTTCCAGCGTCAGGTCAATGGTGGCGTCCAGCAACGGGTGGCCGGGAGAGACAAAGGCGGCGGCGGGCTGGCCCGGCGGCGCAATCTCTTTCTTGTCAAAGGTGATGCGTTCGTAGCGGGCCAGCACCGGTTCGCCCAGACCGATCATCCGATCCCGCTGGCGCACGGGCGCGGGCACGTGGGTCACTTCGTAGCGGCGACCTTCCCGCTGGCGCAGGCTGCCACCCAGCCGGGCAAAGGCTTCCACAAAGAAGGATTCGATGTAATGGGGTTGCAGACGGCGGGCCTCGGCCCGCTCCATCTCCTCGCGAATGTTCTGCACCCGGCTGATGTCCATCACATCCGCGGCCAGGGCCTGCTCTTCCAGCAAATCCTGAATCTGTTGCCGGTCAAAGGCGTCGGCCAGGGCCTGGCTCAGCCGGGCGCGCACCTCCGGCTGCTCCCCATAGCGGATGGCCCGGATGAGCAGATCGCGCAGGGGCTTGCCCTCAAATTGCAGCTTGCCCAGCACATCAAAAACCTGGCCGCCCAATGCCTGGCGGGCCTGCTCGATCTTTTCCAGCAGCGTGCGGTAGACGTCCCCCTCCCGCGTCTCGTCGGCCACCAGATTCCAGAGATGGCAGACTTCAGTCTGGCCGATGCGGTGGATGCGGCCAAAGCGCTGTTCCAGCCGGTTGGGATTCCAGGGCAGGTCGTAGTTGACCATCAGATGGGCGCGCTGAAGGTTGATACCCTCGCCGGCGGCGTCGGTGGCGATGAGTACCTGCACTTTGGGGTCGTGGCGGAAGGCTTCCTGGATGCGGGTGCGCTCCTCCCGTTTGATGCCGCCGTGGATGGTGACAACCGCGTCGCTGCGCCCCAGCAGTGTGGTGATGCGGCTTTCCAGATAGTTGAGGGTGTCCCGGTGTTCGGAAAAGATGACCAACTTCTGGTGAACCGAGGGGGTCGGCATGGGCAGGGCGGGGACTGTGTAGGATGCCCCACTCTCGGCCAGACGGTTGGCGATGGCCGCCGGGGTAAATATCTCGCCGAGCAGACCCGCCAGCTCCCGCCATTTGCGATCCTCGCCGCTACGCCGCACAGCCAGGGCCAGGGCCTCCAGCCGTTTGAGGGTCTCGATTTCGGTCTTCAACTCGGCAATCGTGCGCGCGGCGGTGGCCTGGTCCAGAATCTCATCCTCCACCGCGGCCACTTCGCTCTCCGGTGCTTCCTCCAGGTCTTCCCAATCTTCGTCGTCCAGGTCGCGCCAGGTCTGCGCAACCTGGGCCCCCCGTTGCAAGAGTTCCATCTCGCGCAGACGGCTTTCCAGCCGCTCCCGTCGCCGGGTCAAGGAGCGGTAGATGGCTTCGGGGGACGAGGCCAGCCGTCGTTGCAGAATGGTCAGGGCAAAGCCGACTGTGCCCGCCCGTTTGTCGTTTTGCAGCGCTTCGGCCCGGTTGAACTCCTCGCGCACGTAGTCGGTTACCTCTTTGTAGAGTTGGGCTTCCTGATCCGAGAGTTTGTAGGCGACAGTGTAGGCGATTCGTTCGGGGAACAGAGGGGTGGCGTCGAAGGTGGCGTCAAACTTGACCAGCTTCTCCTTGACCATCCGCCGCATCATATCCCCCACATCCGCGGTGTGTACGCCGTCCCGGAAGCGCCCCTCAAAGCGGTCGCCGTCGAGCAGGGCCATGAAAAGCTGGAAGTCTTCCTCTTTGCCGTTGTGGGGCGTGGCTGTCATCAGCAGAAAATGGCGGGTCAGGGTGGAGAGCAGTTGGCCCAAGCGGTAGCGCTTCGTATATTTGATCTCCCCTCCAAAGAAGGTGGCGGAGAATTTGTGGGCTTCGTCGCAGACGATCAGGTCCCAGCGGGCATCCGGTATTTGAAGTTTTTGCTGCACATCTTCGTTGCGGGCCAGTTTGTCCAGCCGGGCGATGACCAGATTGGCCTCCAAAAACCAGTTGCCTGTGCGCGCAGCTTCCAGTTTGTCGTTGGTGAGAATGTCAAAGGGCAGATGGAAACGCCGGTAGAGTTCGTCCTGCCACTGCTCGGCCAGGCTGCCGGGGCAGACAATCAGACAGCGTTGCAGATCGCCCCGGGCGATCAACTCTTTGATCAGCAGCCCGGCCATAATCGTCTTGCCCGCGCCGGGATCATCCGCCAGCAAAAAGCGCAGGGGTTGGCGGGGCAGCATCGTCTCGTAGACTGCCGTAATCTGGTGGGGCAGGGGGTCTACATCCGAGGTGTGTACGGCCAGCACAGGATCGAAAAGATGGGCCAGGTGGATGCGCTGGGCTTCCGAGACCAGCCGGAAAGTCCCACCGTCGCCGTCAAAACTCCAGGGACGCCCCTGCTCCACTACTTCCACGCGACTTTCATCGTGACGGTAGAGAAGTTCGTTGGCTACTTTCCCGTTGGCCGCTTTGTAGGTCAGTTCGAGCGCAGCCGTGCCGTACCACTGCACGCTGACGACAGTAACCAATGAACCGGGGAGTATGCCGCGCAGGGCGGCGTTGGCAGTGAGTTCTTCGAGCCTCGACACGTAGCCGCTCCTACACTTCTGGACTGTACCTGTTGAGCCACCCCAGCCGACCCCTCCCCATTCCAGGGAGGGAAGTGGATCGACTCCTCCCCCACAGTGGGGGAGGTTGGGTGGGGGTGAGCAGTTACTCTGGGCGGGGTTCGCCCGCCACTTGTTGCTTTGTGAATAGAGTTTCTGGGCCGAGAAAACCCGACCTACCCGGTCTGCTCCACATACGTCTCCAGCCCGATGTTGGAGCCGCAGAGGATCAGCCCCACCCGCTTGCCCCGCAACTTTTCGCGTAGTGGGCCGAGGAGGGCGGCTGTGCTGGCCGCGCAGGCCGGCTCCGCGGCCAGTTTCAGGCTGTGAAAGAGCAGACGCATAGACGACTTCAGTTCGTCGTCGCTCACCAGCACAATCTCGTCCAGAAAGTGCCGACAGAGGGCGTAGCTGTAGGCTTCGGCCCGGGGTGCGCCCAGGCTATCGGCAATCGTGCGCACCCGGTCGATGGCCTGGGGCCCGCCCGCGGCAAAGCTGCGGCTCATCGAGTCGGCGCCCGTCGGCTCCACGCCGTAGATGGCGCAGTCCGGCTGCATCTGCTTGACAGCCGTGGCGATGCCCGCGGCCAGCCCGCCCCCGCCAATGGGGATAATCAGCGCGTCCAGGGGCGGTGCGTCCTGGCAGAATTCCAGCCCGACGGTGGCCTGGCCGACGATTGTGGGGCGGCTCTCGAAGGGGTGGATGAATGTGCGCCCCTCCTTGGCCTCGATGCGGCGCACTTCGGCAAAGGCGGTGTGTACATCGTCCACCAGCGCCACCTCAGCGCCGTAGCTACGCGCTTTTGCCACCCGGAAGGGCGGTGCGCTTTTGGGCATCACCACTTTGGCACTGCTGCCGAAAAGCTGCGCGGCATAGGCCACGGCGATGGCGTGGTTGCCCGCGCTGACGGCTGTCACCCCCCGCTGCCGGGCTGCCCCGTCCAGGGCCAGCAGATTGTTGACCGCGCCCCTGGGCTTGAAAGTGCCGGTCTTCTGGAAGAGTTCCAGCTTCAAATAGAGTTCGGTCTCCGGGCCGACCAGTGCATCGCTCTCCGGGCTGGCCCAGCGCCAGACAGGGGTGCGCACAATATAGGGGTCGATGCGCTGGCGGGCGGCGCGGATTTCGTCCAGGCTGGGGATGTCGAGGGGTGTGGTCACGGATGGCCTTTGGGTGGTTGGGAAGAAGTGAGCCTCTTTAGTCGTCGTCAAACTCCACACTATCTCTCTGCTCGTCGTCCAGATAGTCGTCATTGTCATCGAAGAAGTCAGAACCCCTCATATCAATTATAACAGTGAAACCGTCTGGACCGACGGCTTTGGTCAGTTTGGTCACAATCCGGCCCACGTCGTCATAGGGCCCGGAATGGAAGAAGGGCTTGCCGTCTTCTCCGCCCAGAGGGATGTCGATGGTACATACATCTGGATCCACATTGCCAAGCACCTGCATAGCCTGGGGGGTGTCCCGGTTTGGCTGAAAGCCAAACTGACGGGCGTAGGCGATTGCATCGCGGACGATTTTGGCAGCCAGATGGATATCGGCCTGGATCATCCGCTGGTGTTCCCCCATTTCGCGGACAAATTTCCGATACGAAGTTTCATCCACCAGTCTGCCAAAGGCGTTCTTCACACCCAGGCAGCCCCGGTCCACCAAAAAATTGCCGGTGGCGATGTAGCCGTTGGGCGAGCGGCGGGCCACAACGATCGATGAAAGGGTCTGGGGTTGGTCCCAATCTTCATTGAGCAGGACTTCGTACAGGGGCCAATCTCCCGCCTTGCGCAGGGAAGGCATCATCAACTGGCTGGCCGCCCTCGCCAAACCCTGCTGTCTGGATTTGCGTTTGGCCGCCTTCTTCTGTAACTTCTGCTGTCGTTTGCGTGGGTCTTGCGCCATCTCTGAAATTCCTTTCTTGATGTTTCTGCGGGAGACTCTTTGTCTTTCTCCCATTTTATTCCGTATCGGCGAGGAACTTAGTCGCAGACGAGATTCCGGGAATCGGCCAGACGATGCTGGGAAAGCCGAAAAATGTTGTGGCCGTTTCCCGGAATCTGACCCGCGACTTATTTCTTGACAGTTACTTACGCACATGCGTCAGCTGGTCGACCGACCAACTGAAAGGTGAAACGTGAGGTGTCATCACCTGATCTCACGTTTCACATCTTCACGTTTCACATCTTCACGTTTCACATCTTCACGTTTCACATCTTCACGTTTCACGTCTTCACGTTTCACGTCTTCACGTTTCACATCTTCACGTTTCTGCACACCAATCGTGGCTTTCGCCCTCTTATGCAATCAGTGTCCCCTTTGTGCTGGGCACGCCCTGGCGGCGGGGATCGATCTGCGTGGCTGCGTCCAGCGCCCGGCCCAGGGCTTTGAAAAGGGCCTCGGCCTTGTGGTGATCGTTGCGCCCGTAGAGGACTGCGGCGTGCAGGTTCAGCCGTCCGTGGATTGCCAGGGTTTCGAAGAGGTGAAAGAGCAGGTCTGTGCCCAACTGTCCCAAGCTGGGGGTGACGAACGCCGCGTCAAAGACGCAGTAGGGCCGCCCGCCCAGGTCGATGGCAACCAGCCCCAGGGCCTCGTCCATCGGCACGTAGCTGTGGGCTGTGCGCACAATTCCCCGCCGGTCTCCCAGGGCCTGGTCCAGGGCTTTGCCCAGGCAGATGCAGACATCCTCGGCGGTGTGGTGGTCGTCGATGTGCAGGTCGCCGACGGCGTGGACGGTCAGGTCAAAGAGGCCGTGGCCGGCAAAGAGGGTGAGCATATGATCCAGAAAACCGATGCCGGTCTGGATGTCGGCCTTGCCCGCGCCGTCGAGGGTCAGGGCCAGGGTGATTTGGGTCTCGCCGGTCTTGCGCTCGATCTGGGCGCTACGTTGTGGGTACATTTTGTTTTAACCATTCCAAAAATGAATCAAACCCGAAATCGTCAGTCAACTCCAAACGTCGTCTGTTTTCGATGTGCAGATATAGAACTGCTCGATCTGGAGTTGCATCCGTCGTAACTGCTCAGGCATCCACGGCTTATTAACCACGGAAAACACGGAACACACTGAAAAAAGCGAAGAATTTCCGCGTATTCTGTGTATTCAGTGGTTATTTCTGTCGTTGGC
>JAANMX010004013.1_pt1 | contig 12116 bp, 9 predicted proteins | sample 7279681 | NCBI WGS metagenome assembly JAANMX01 (sample SAMN14094542, study PRJNA606508) | bioreactor metagenome | isolation source: A lab-scale SPAN reactor treating ammonium-rich wastewater day 351 | place: Ireland: Galway | collected 2018-01-01
GTGAGGTACGGGGAAGCGGCGAGCAAGAACGCATTCCAGGCGAGGAGTTGGGGGTCTTTCCACAAGGCCCATCGGGGAATCCGTGGCGGCGTGGGCGGCCGTGCGCCTTGCCTACCCCCTTCCGACAAGGATTCTGGCCTGTCCTCCGAACCGAGCGCCGCCGCGGTTCCGGCATGAAGGGCTGGCCTGTTCTTTCGGGGTGATTTTGCCCAAGCTCTCCTAAGCACCCCTATATCTTACTGGTAGCCATTGAGAGCGTAGCTACAAAACTGTACGTAAGGATGTCCCCTTTCCGTAGGGTTTACTGTACGGCCCATGTCGGAACCGTCCGTCGTACCGAACGTCTCGCGAGCCGGCCAGATCATGTTCGTCAGCCTGTTCTTGAGCCGCGTTTTGGGAATCGTGCGCGACCAAGTCATGGTGTGGACGTTCGGTCGGACCGAGATGACGGACGCCTATCGGTGGGCGTTCCAGATTCCCGACATGCTGTTTTTCTTGATTGCGGGCGGGGCGCTCAGTTCGGCATTCATCCCCGTTTTCAGCGAGTACCTTCACACCGACCGAAAGAAGGAGGCTTGGCACATCTTCAGCGTCGTGACCACGGCCATGTCGCTCATCGTGGCCGCTTTCATCGCGCTCGCCTTTGTGTTTACGACGCCGATGAGCCAGTGGGTCGCGCCCGGACCCCAGGCCGACGCCGTCCGAGAGCACATCGTCTCCATGAGCCATATCCTGCTGCCTGCCCAGTTCGCCTTTTTCATCGGCGGGCTGATGTTCGGCGCGCTTTATGCTCACCAAAGGTTCGCGGTGCCGGGGCTCGGCCCCAACGTATACAACATCGGGATCATCTTCGGGGCGCTCGTGATCTCCCATTTCGTGGTTCCGGGGATCTACGGGATGTCTTGGGGGGCGCTCGCAGGCGCGGTCGTGGGCAGCTTCTTGATCCCGCTTTGGGCGATGCGCCAAATCCAGCCCGAGTTTCGCCCTTCGCTCGACCTCCGGCACCCAGGGGTCAAGAAAGTGTTCAGGCTCATGGCGCCGGTCGTGTTTGGGCTTTCGTTGCCGGGAGTCTACGGGATGATTATGCAGGCGTTCAGTTCGTTCTTCGAGCACGGAACGGCCACTGCCATCGAACTCGCAAATCGAATCATGCAAGCCCCGCTCGGTGTTTTTGGGCAGTCCCTGGCGATTGCGGTCTTCCCGGCGCTGAGCCAGTTCTTCGCCCAACAGAAGATGGAAAGCTACAGGCGCCAACTCTCGACGACGCTCAGGACTGTGATCTTCCTCACCGTTCCGATCTCGGTGATTCTCGTGATGCTCGCGCCTGAAATCGTCGCATTGCTGTTTCAGTACGGCGCGAAGTTCAGGCAGCAAGACACCGAAATTGTGGCGAACTGCCTCAGAATGTTCGGAATCGGGGTGTGGGCCTGGTGCCTGCATCCCGTGCTGATGCGGGCGTTCTTTGCGATTCAGCAATCCTTCGTTCCCACGATGATCGGGACGGCGACGACGGCTCTGTTCTTCCTCATCACCTGGGCGCTGATTCGTACTTCGCTCGGGTACTTGGCGCTTCCGCTTGCGAGTTCGGTGAGCGCGATCTTCCTTGTCGCGGTGCTCTCGTTCACCGTCCAAAGCCGAGTTGGGGGCCTCGACCTTGCCGAAATCGGCTCGACGCTGCTCAAGTCGCTTCTGGCTTGCATACCCTTGGCCGTCCTCCTTGGGGCGATGGCGATCGGGTTGCCTCAGGGAGTGGGATTGAGCACGAATCTTTGGGCGCTCGTCAAGGTTGTAGGCGGAGGGTTGGCGGGCGTTGCGATCTACAGTCTTGTGGCTCGGAAGCTCAAGATGCCGGAAACGCAGTACATCGACCGAGCGTTATCGCGGCTCACGCGCGGGAGCCCCCCAGCTAAGCCTGAGGGCGGGTAACCTTTCCCCATCTCGACGACCGAAAGGACCCTCCTATGGACGAAGTAGTCATTCTTGCTGGAATCCGAACTCCCATCGGCGCGTTTCAAGGCACCCTGGCCTCGTTGTCGGCCCCCAAGCTCGGGGCGATCGCGATTAAGGCGGCCGTCGAGCGGGCCGGGATCTCACCGGACGACGTGCAAGAGGTTCTGTTTGGGCAGGTTCTTCAGGGAGGGGTCGGCCAAGCGCCCGCAAGGCAGGCCGCGCTTTTTGCGGGGCTGCCCCAAAGCGTGCCGTGTACGACCGTGAACAAAGTCTGCGGATCGGGGATGAAGGCGGTGATGATGGCCGCTCAAGCGATTCGTTCCGGTGACGCCGAGTTCATCGTCGCCGGAGGGATGGAGTCGATGAGCCAAGCGCCGTACTTCATGCCTGCCGCGCGGAACGGCTTCCGAATGGGCGACGGCAAGGTCGTCGACATGATGATTCACGACGGCCTTTGGGACCCTTACAACAACGTCCACATGGGGAACTGCGGCGACCTTTGCGCGAGGGAGCTCAACTACAGCCGCGAGGCCATCGACGCTTTCTCCGCCGAAAGTTACCGGCGTTCGCTTGCGGCTCAGGAGAACGGCGCATTGGCTGAGGAGATCGTGCCGGTCGAGGTGCCCCAAAGAAAGGGCGATCCAGTGGTCGTGTCCGAAGACGAAGAGCCGAAGCGGGGCAACGTCGAAAAGCTCGGCAGCCTCCGGCCCGCGTTCGACAAGGAGGGCGTTACGACGGCGGGCAACGCAAGCTCGATCGATGATGGGGCGGCGGCGATCGTCGTCGCTTCAAGGGCCGCCGCCGAGAAGAAAGGACTCAAACCCTTGGCGAGGATCGTCGGGTACGCCCAACACGCCCAAGACCCCCAGTGGTTCACCACGGCCCCTGCCGAGGCGATTGGGAAGCTCCTGAATCGGACGGGGAAGAGTGTGGGCGACATCGACGTTTGGGAGGTCAATGAAGCGTTTGCGGTGGTGGCAATGAACGTAGCCGACAAGGTGGGGATACCCTACGATAAGCTGAACGTCAACGGCGGGGCGGTCGCGCTGGGGCATCCGATTGGGATGACGGGCGCTCGGCTGGTGTTGACCGCCCTGCACGAACTGCGGCGACGCTCCGGACAATTCGCATTAGCGACGCCTTGCATTGGCGGTGGAGAAGCGACGGCGATCTTGATCGAGGCTTTGTAGCGGCTGCATGAGGAAGCTGAAGCCTTCGCCGAATGAACCTGTTGGCGAACTCAAGCGCGTCCTCATTCGGGAGTGCGGCGAAGCTCTCGTAGATTTTCGCGAGGCTTGCCCTGGCCTCCTTCTTACGTCCCCGGTGTTCGGCTACCAGAGGGCAACCCTCGTGCGTGCGACCGTCGCAGAGATGCTGAACCGGGCCCTACGTTTTCTTCCGAAGGGCTATCGGCTGGGGATCATCGAGGGGTGGCGGCCCATTTATGTCCAGCGAAGAATGTACTTGACGTCGAGGATGAGGTTTCAGAACCTCCACCCGGAGTGGAACGAGGCGACGCTCACTCGAACAACCAATCGGTTCACCCACCCGCCGGGCGCCGCAGCGCCCCCTCCCCACAGCTCCGGCGGCGCAGTCGATGTGATGCTCGTCGATGGCAACGGAGAGCGCCTTGACCACCACACGCCCTATGCCCCGTTCGATCGGCGATCTTTTCCAAGCAACGCCAAGGGCCTGAGCGAGACCGCCCGAAAGCACCGAGCCATCCTTTGCGACGTCCTGCTCGCAGCCGGGATGACCAACTACCCGAGCGAATACTGGCACTGGAGCTATGGAGACCAAGGGTGGTCCTATCGTGGCCCCGATCAAGCGGCGAAAACTCCGAAGGACGAGTTCTTGCGGTCCCACGAATGGAAGCCGTATGCGATCTACGGGCCCATCGTCGCCCCCCCAGGTTGGACGCCCTGCGCCGAGGACGACATCGACGAACCGCTCGAACGGTTGTGGGCGGGCGGAGAAGGGAGCGGTTTCCCCACGAAAGGGCAGTCGGAAACTGGCAGTTGAGGATTGGAGGCGCCGAGCGGATTCGAACCGCTGAATGAGGGTTTTGCAGACCCTTCCCTTAACCACTTGGGTACGGCGCCGTCGCGGTGAGAGTGTATCTCAAACGGCCCCCCCGGAGGGAGGACAAGGCCCTTGGAAACGGCTCCGCTATCGGGGAGTCCGCCTGCAAGGGCCAAGCGAGAGGGGCTCTCAGAGATGCCGATCGATGAGTTCGGCGATTTTCTGCTTCGGAACCGCGCCGATCAACTGTCCGACGCGCTGCCCATCCTTGAAGACGAGCAGAGTGGGGATGCTCATGACGCCGAAACGACCCGCGAGTTCGGGCTCATTGTCCACGTCGACCTTGAAGACCTTGGCTCGGCCATTGTATTCCGAGGCGATCTGTTCAACGAACGGCGCGATCGCTCTGCAAGGGCCGCACCATTCGGCCCAGAAGTCGATCAAGACCGGGACTTCGGACTGCAAGACCTTCGATTCAAAATCCGCCGTGGAAAGCGCGAGTTCTGTTGCCATACGTGTTGTTTACTCCTGTCGCAACCCCATCCAAGACAAGGTATACCTGAGTTGATCTACGACGGAGCCAGAGAATAGATTGCAGTAGGGCCCGTGACCATTTGCGGGGCGAATTGCGTCTAAAATGAACGAAAGCGCAGTACGCGCAGATCTGGAGGGTTTGAGACTTTGAATCGAAGACTGAAAATGTTGACCGCGATGGCCGCCGGCGTTTTTTGCGTGACGATCGTGAACGTCACCGCTCAAAGCACGGCTGGAACGCAGACCGTCATCGAAAACGGGCTGGTGGGGATTAAGCTGCTCGATCCTGGCCTGAAAGTCCTGAACATGTACGGCACGCCGAACGAGATTTACGGAATCGGCGCAGGGGGTGGCGCCGTCGGCCCTGTCGGCGGTGGAGGCCTCGGCGCTCCGAGCGCTGCCGGAGGCGGGCGAGCCGGTGGGGGCGGAGGCGCTGGCGCAACCGCAGGTACCACGATGAGCAATCGGCCCGCCGATCCTTTCGCTTTTGGAAACGATATGCTTCGCCTCCAAGGTCCCTCGATCGTCCCCGAGGGGATGGAGCAAGGTCCTCCCTCCGGTGGAACGCGAGGCGGCCCGATGAGCGGCCCCGGCGGCGCGGGTAGCATTGGCGGCGGCTCGGGCGGCGCAGGTGGTGCCATGGCGGGCACGAACGCGGGCGGAAGGATCATCTTCACCCGATGGGTCTATAACCGTTCCGGAAGCAAGTACGCGTTCATCGTCAACAACGACAACAACGTCGTGCAGATCGAGGCCGTCGGTATCTCGGACGCGAAGGTCAAGACTGCGCGGGGCCTTGGCTTCGGCGCTAACTTCGCGACCATCGTCAAGAAGTACGGCGCACCCGATGGCTACGAAATCAGCGGCGACACCATTGTCGTCAAGTACCTCCAGCGAGCCAAGGTTGCGTTCCGGCTCTCTCGGCTTGGGAAGGACAAGCCGCACGTCGTAACCGGCGTGGTGGTTGCAGGCGGCAAAGGCTAGGCAGATGTGGCCGACGAGCGCGACGAAATCCGCCATCGCGTAAACATCGTCGATCTTGTCGGCCAAAGGGTCTCGCTGAAGAAGCGAGGCAAGAGATGGGAGGGGCTCTGTCCGTTTCACGACGACAAGCACCCCTCCTTTACTGTTTCTGAAGACACCCGGACCTACCGTTGCTGGGCGTGTGGCGCCTGGGGCGATATCTTCGATTGGGTCATGAAGACCCAGAACGTCGATTTCGCCGAAGCGCTCGCACTCCTCGCCCAACAAGCCGGCGTCGAACTCCGTTCTCGCGGGCAAAAGAAGCCGCCCGGCGAACGGGAAACCCAGGACCGGATCATGGCGGAGGCGGTCGCCTACTTCAAGGAAAACCTCTCCCGGCACCGACCTGCCCTCGACTACTGCGCGTCGCGAGGGCTCACCCAGAAGGTGCTCGAAGCCTGGGACATTGGCTTTGCGCCCGCGGTCGACGCCGGGCTCGCAGAGAGACTCGCGGCGAAGAAGCTGGGCCTTCCCCTTGCCAAGGACCTTTACGTGGTCGCGCAGGACGGGACGGGTGGGTACTTCGACCGCTTCAAGGGCCGCCTCATGTTTCCCATCCGGGACGAGCGAGGGAAATGGGTCGCATTTGGGGGAAGAATCCTTGGCGACGGGCAGCCCAAGTACATCAACAGCGGCGACACGCCCCTCTTCAAGAAGAAGCGAGTTCTGTACGGGCTCTTCCAAGCAAGGGACGCGCTCAGCCAGGGCAAGCCCGCAGTTCTCGTCGAGGGGTATCTCGACGTGATCGCCTGCCACGTCGCGGGAGTCGATTCGGCGGTGGCTTCGCTGGGGACGGCGCTGACCGAAGATCAGGCCAAGCTCTTGCGCCGGTTCACTGAGGAGGTCGTGATCCTCTATGACGGGGATGAGGCGGGCCTGAAAGCTGCGGAATCAGGATGCGCGGTGCTCGCCGAGGCAGGGTTGCGGGTCAGCGTTTGCGACCTTCCTCCCGGGCAAGACCCCGACTCCCTGGTCAAGGCGCGCGGCCCCACGGGGTTGGACGAAGCGCTCGCGGCCGCCGTCGAGCCGATCGTCTTTCGCGTAAGTTTGGTTGAGCGTAGGGTTCACCCCGATTCGCAGGAGTTTTGGCCGTCGATCTACCGCGTGTTGGCCACCAGCGACAACCCCTCATTGGTGGAGCGCATGGCGACGATTCTTGCGGGCAAGTATCTCCCTCACCAGAGCTCCACTCAGGCGGTCTCCACGCTGCTGAATGAGGTTCGAAGGCTGCGCTCGGGCAAGAAGCCCGTCCAGAGGAAGGCAGCCTCCACCAAGCCCACCCTCCCCAAGCAACCCTCGATGTCGCAAGCCGAGATCGGAGTCCTTCACGCCTTTGTCGAGGAGCCTCTGCGCGAACGAGCTTACTCGAGCCTCAAGAGGGAATCGCTGTGGTTCTCCGCCGCTGCCCAAGAGTGCCGCGCCGCGATTCTCGATGCGTTTCCGGAAAGGCCGCCCTCGGGTCCGCCCAGGGAGTGGATGCACGCGATCGAATCCGACGACCACCGCCGAGCCCTCACCGACATCGCGGCGCGAGAAGAGACGGTCAACGAGCGGTACCTTGACGGATGCGTGGCAAAGCTCGAAACGCAGGCCGAGCAACGGCGAATCGATGAGCTCAAGTCGGGTCAAGAAGGCGACGAACGTCTGCAAGCCATCATGGAAAAGCTTGCATCGATCAAGACTCCGCGTGAATAACCTCGCAAAAACCCTTGGGATTTGCGCAAACCTGTGATAGAGTACTTAGGCGACGCTTTTCGTTGCGAACAGGGGACCTAGGCTCGTCATGCATCTGGAAACCGATCAGAATCTCGCAGAATCGGTGCGGAATCGCTTTGGCGCGGTGTTTCCCCTTGCCGGACCCCTCTCTGAGCCTCAGGGCCACGAGGACCCCCTTCGGGGCACGGCTGCAGGGAGTCTCGACTTCACCGACCTCGATGAGGACGAGTTCGATCCCCTCGATGAAGCGAACGAGATTCCTGAAAACACCGAACTCGACAGCGCGCTGCTGGAAGACTCGGTTCGAATGTGGCTGCGGAAGATCGGCAAGCGCCCCTTGCTCACGCCTGAGCAGGAGATCGAACTGGCCAAGCTGGCTCAACTGGGATGCGAGAAGTGCAAGTGGGCGATGATCGAAGCGAACCTTCGGCTGGTCGTCAGCATCGCGAAGCGGTTCATGGGCCGGGGTCTCTCGATGCAGGACCTCATTCAAGAAGGCAACATGGGGCTGATCCGCGCGGTCGAGAAGTTCGATTATAGAAAAGGCTACCGGTTTAGCACCTACGCGACTTGGTGGATTCGTCAGGCCATTTCGCGGTCGCTAAGCGACAACTCCCGGACGATCCGTGTGCCCGTTCACACCCTTGAGGCCGTCAACCGGCTCACCAAGGCCGCCACGCGCTTGCAGCAGAAGCTGAGGCGCGAACCCACCGAGTCCGAACTGGCCGAGGACCTCGGAATCGCGCCCGAAAAGGTGCGCGAGTTTTTCCGGGCGATCGCGGAGCCGATTTCGTTGGAGACCCCGATCGGCGAGCACGACGACGCGATTCTGGGCGAGCTGATCGAAGATCGCGGAACCTCGAACGCGTCCGATTCGGCGATTCGAGCGGTCGTTCGTTTGCGGATCGAAGACGTACTGAAGACCCTCTCCGCCCGCGAGAGAGAAGTCATCCTTTTGCGATTCGGTCTTACGGATGGCCGGCCCTATACGCTCGAAGAAGTCGCCCAATGCTTCCGAGTTACGCGAGAGCGCATTAGACAAATCGAGCAGAAGAGCCTGAAGAAACTGAAACATCCTTCGCGGTCGAGGCGACTCCTCGAGGTCTTGGAATAGGAGAACCTTCTGGGGTTGAGCGCACCCAGAAGCGGGGGTAAGCCGTACTAATGAACAGGTCGAGCAGGAAGCGAATTGAAGGAGGAAGCTCGGAGCCGTGACGAAACTGGATGTGATCCTACCGGCAGGAGGGAAGATTGACGAGAATTACGCCCGCGTGGTCGGAACGCGCCGGAAGCCCTTGGTCAAGTTCGACGGCCGGACGGTCTTGGATCGCACGCTTACGACGTTGCGCGATTCTGGCCGAGTGGGCCGGATCGTCCTGGTCGGCCCGGACGACATCTTGAACCACCCTGACGCGGCTCCAGCGGACGTTAAGGTGAAGGAAGGCTCGACGGGTCCAGAGAACATCTTCCGCGGCCTCGATAGCCTGATCGAATTGGGCGAGCAGCCGGAGCGCGTCCTTATCTGCACGGCCGATTTGCCGTTCCTTACCGTCGAAAGCATAGGAGCCTTCCTCGATAAGTGCCCTACGAATCGCGATTTTTGCATTCCACTCATCGCCTATGAGGACTATGCTGAGTCCTACCCTCAAGCTAGCGCGACGTTTGTAACTCTTCGCGACGGAACCTATACGACCGGATGCCTGTTCAACGTGGGCACTCGGGCGCTTCAAAAGGCGATTCATCACGTCGATCAGGTTTTTGTGAATCGCAAGAGCAAGTTCGGGCTCGCCCGATTGCTGGGCTGGCGGTTCGTCGCGCTCTACCTGACGAAGCGGCTTACCATACGAGATATCGAAGATAAGGTAATGGAGCTTCTGCAATGTTCGGGAGCGGCCGTGTTGGATTCCGCACCCGAACTTGCTTACGATATCGACTACATCGAAGACTACTATTACGCAATTAACTACTTGCGGTCTTCGAGAAAAGTGGCGGCCATCCACTAAGAAAATGCCGAAATCCGAAGTTGACGGAATCTTGGGCCTTTTCGGGGGATTGGGCCCTGTCCGGCAGTGAACGTCAAGCTTTCGTTCCCAATTTCCTATCGGGTGTCTTCGGCTCCACCCGAGCAAGAGGCGCCCCTTAGGAGGGTCGTTGGGACGGCGCTCCCCGGCGCCTTGAGTTGGCCCACGTCGCCGACATACTGCCAAGACCGTGCGAACACGGCCTCCCGGACGGCGTCATAGGCAGCAGCCGAACGATAGAACTCCGTAGGCGGCGTCCAGGCTCTGCGGATGTCGGGGTCGATATCGAGTCGCACGCCGGATTATGACCCAAAGGGTGGGATGGCAATGCGGCTGCCGCGAGTCGCGATTCGTCGGTTTTCGGGAAAAAGGGTTGTCGAATCGGCGTATACTGTAGTAGGGTATAAAGTATGATGCCGCAGGACGCCGTACTTCACGGTCTTGTGCGCGGCCCGATTGGGCAATTGGCTCTTGCTATGGGATGAACTGGATTCGGTACGGCTTCGCTTTCGCTTCGTTGGGGATCAGCGGAATTGCGATCGTAGGCTGGGTTACCGGCGAGCACCTGCTGGCGAGCACGAGTACAGAGTACATTCCGATGGCTCCCAGTACGGCAATCTGCTTTGTCGTACTTTCATTGTGTGTTATTTTCGTGCGCAGAAAAGGTGCTACGTTTTTCAATGTATTGGGTCTCCTTGCGTCCTCGTTAGTGGTCGCCTATTGTCTTCTGCTCCTAGTGATCGGGTACGGGGTCGGCGTCGATGTATTGGAGCGCTGGCTAGTCTCTCAGCCCGAGCGCTTTGGGCAGGTGTTGACCGGACGAATGTCAATCGTCACGGCGCTTTGCTTCGTGGCCTTGGGGGGCTCGGTTAGCCTCAACCTCTTTGCGTCGATTCACAATCGGTCCGATCGTACGCTCGCGGCGTCGCTTGCGCTGGGATCGCTGGTCATCGCTTCCTTGGTCCTCATCGGGTACGCGTTTGGACAGCCGTTGCTGTACGGCGGGGCTCACATTCCGGTAGCCGTAACGACGGCGCTATCGTTTGTGACTCTCTCCGTCGGCGCCATCTATGCCGCAGGGCCAGAGAGCTGGCCTCTTCGACATTTCTTGGGACCCGCTCCGAGGGCCATTTTGCTGAGATCGTTCCTCCCTATCGGTGTGGGGGCGATCATCGTGTACTCGGTGATTTGCTTTGCACTCTTGCGCGAGGACGAAGCGAACACGGTTCTGCTCGCCGCCGCCACTTCGGCGCTAACGGGGGGCGTCATCGTGGTGACTACCGCCCACATCGCGGGGCGCATCGGCAAGGCCCTCGAGATGGCGGAGAGCCTTCGTCTGGACGCTCAGGAAGAGCTGCTATCGCTGAACGCCGAACTCGAAAGGCGCGTCGCTGACCGAACGAGCGAACTGGAATCCGCCAACGCGAATCTGGAGTCATTTTCGTACTCCGTGTCCCACGATCTTCGTTCCCCCTTGCGGTCGATCTCGCTCCACGCTGGGGTTCTGAGGGAGGAGTTGGGTGCGTCAGCCAAAGGGGAAATCGCGGAGTCCCTCGAAGGCATCGAAAGCTCGATTCTCCGCATGGACGCCCTGATCACCGACCTTCTCAATTTCTCAAAAGTGTCTCGGATTCGGTTGGAGCGCACGACGGTCGATTTGGCGGATGTAGCGCGGCAGCTTTCGGTATTGGTTACCGCGAGGCACAATCCAAAAGCGCGTGTTTCGATCCCCGATTCGATGCTTGCCCAGGCTGATGTGCACTTGATTCATATTCTCCTCGAAAACCTCTTATCGAACGCGCTCAAGTACTCCTCCCAGGTCGAAGACCCTCGAGTTGAACTCGGATCGTTCGTCGAATCGGGTGAGACCGTGTTCTATATCCGAGACAATGGAATAGGGTTTGACGCTACGCTCTTTGAGAAGGCGCTTAGGCCCTTTGAGAGATTGCATTCCAATCGGGAATATGCGGGTACCGGTATAGGCCTTTCGATATGCGAACGGATTATCGGAGGACACGGCGGAAGGCTGTGGGCGGAGAGTGAAGAGGGTAGGGGAGCTACCCTCTTTTTCACGCTGGAGGGAAGGCCGGCTGATGAGGATTCGTGAGGCCCCGAAGTCCCTTCGCGCGCCGCTAAGCCGAATTGAGTTCGAAGGCTGTAGAATGGGCAGCAATGGCCTATCGCGACTTTCGGGAGTTTCTCGACGCTCTTGAGAGAGCGGGCGAGCTGAAGCGGATCGCAGAACCCGTCTCGCCCTATCTTGAAATCACGGAGATCGCGGACCGAGTTATGAAGTCTGGCGGCCCGGCGCTTCTGTTCGAGAATGTCGCCGGACCGCCTCATCGGCTTGGCACGTCGAACCCCCGCAGCGCGGTTATGGGCGAGCCGCCTTTGGAGGCTTCGCTGGGGCAGAGCCAGAGGTTCGGTTTCCCGGTTGCGATCAACACGATGGGCTCGCGAAAGCGCATGAGCATGGCTCTGGGGGTCGCTGACTTCGAGGAGCACACCGAGCGGATCGCCGCGCTGTTGCCTCCTCCAATTCCCAAATCTCCCGGTGATGCCCTGCAGTTGGCAATCCGGGCATTCAAGGAGCTCAAGACTGCGATCCCGAAGACGGTCAGCCGCGGTCCGTGCCAAGAGATCGTGCTGAAGGGCGACGAGGTGGACCTCACCCGGCTCCCGATCCTCACTTGTTGGCCGGAAGACGGCGGGCCGTTCCTCACTCTGCCGCTCGTGTTTACCTATGACCCCAATACAGGCAAGCGGAACGTCGGCATGTACCGCATGCAGCTCTACGATCGCAACACGCTCGGGATGCACTGGCAAATGCACAAGACGGGCATGAGGCAC
>JAANMX010004017.1_pt1 | contig 12099 bp, 11 predicted proteins | sample 7279681 | NCBI WGS metagenome assembly JAANMX01 (sample SAMN14094542, study PRJNA606508) | bioreactor metagenome | isolation source: A lab-scale SPAN reactor treating ammonium-rich wastewater day 351 | place: Ireland: Galway | collected 2018-01-01
TGTATACCATGAATGATGGCGGTAATTCCTCTGAAATTTTTGAAATCGACAAATCCTCAGGTAAAATTTTAAAAACCATTGAAACCGGACTCACAAACATTGATTGGGAAGCAATTGCGAGTGATTCGCTGCATTTTTACACTGGCGATTTCGGAAATAATGCCGGAACACGAAAGGACCTTAAAATTTATAAAATTCCGTATGACAATACCGTTGCAGCACAAGAAATTCCTTTCTTTTATCCGGAGCAGCAGGACTTCAGCAGAAAAGTCATCAATAATGATTTCGATGCGGAAGCGATGATTGTTCTGAACGGAAAAATTCATGTCTTTACAAAAGAATGGGTGTCGAAATCGACCACGCATTACGTACTGAATCCAGAACTTGCTGACAATCAGCCTGCAGAAAAGACCGAAAGTTTCAGAACAGGTTTCGTCGTTACCGATGCAGCATACTTTGATGGAAAACTTTTTTTAATTGGTTACACGAAAAATACTGAGGTTTTTCTTTCAGTGTTTAAGGAATCAGAACCCGGCGTTTTCTTCAGCAAGCAACCTAAGAAATATTACCTCGGTTCCTCGTTAAGCGTTGGCCAAATCGAAGGAATTGCTGTGGATGAAAGCGGTGTTTATATTTCCGGCGAAGAATTCCGCACACCTTTCGGAACAGCAAAACAGGCTTTCTATTTTATTCCGGCAGATAAAATCCTCTAAGCATTCAATCTGTAATTAACTTCGATTCTCCGGCAAATTTTAATTATATTTGTCGGTATTTAACTTTCAACATCTTTATTCATAGTACGTGGCCAATACCGTAGAAGAAATCAAAAAACCCATTTCAGGTGAAATGAAACTTTTCGAACAGAAGTTTTATGAATCTATGCAGAGCAATGTACCGCTTTTAGATAAAGTAACGCGGTTTATTGTAACGACCAAAGGCAAGCAGATGCGGCCAATGTTCGTTTTTCTCTGCGCGAAACTGGTGGGCGAAGTGAACGAAAAAACCTTCCGCGGCGCATCGATGATTGAGCTTATTCACACCGCGACTTTGGTGCACGATGATGTAGTGGATGAAAGTTTTAAAAGACGTAATTTCTTTTCCATCAACGCTTTGTGGAAAAATAAAATTGCGGTTCTGGTAGGCGACTATCTGCTTTCTAAAGCCGTTCTGCTTTCAACAGATCATAAGGATTTTGATCTGCTTGCCGTAATTTCCCGTACGATACGCGAAATGGCTGAAGGGGAGTTGCTTCAACTTGAAAAAGCCCGCAAACTTGATATTACTGAAGAAGTTTATTACGAAATTATCCGTCAGAAAACGGCGACCTTAATTGCGGCGTGCTGCGAAATCGGCGTCGTATCCAACAATGTGGATGAAACCATGGCGAAGAAGATGATGGATTTTGGAACGCTTACCGGAATGGCTTTTCAGATCAAAGACGACCTTTTTGATTATCTTACCTCAAATATTATTGGTAAACCTGTAGGAATCGACATTAAGGAGCAGAAAATGACGCTTCCGCTGATCCACACGTTGAAGACCGCTAACGCAGTTGACAGAAAACATTATTTCAACACAATCAAACGGTATAATAATGATACCAAACGCGTCAAAGAACTGATCGCTTTTGTGAAAAGTTCGGGCGGACTGGATTACGCAATTTCGGTGATGAAAGATTACCAGCAGCGCGCGAAAAATATTCTAGATGATTTCCCTGATTCCGAAGCCAAACATTCGCTTAATCTGATGCTGGATTACGTGATCGAAAGAAAATTCTAAACTTATTCCAGGATTTTTTTTAGATAAAGCGCATTCTTTAAAGCCGCTGTTCCCCAGGTATTGTTGAAGAATATAAATACATCCTGTTTGGCTTTTTTAATTTCCTTTGCCAGTTTCTTTAATTCCTCTTCCGAATATTCAGATTTGAAAAGGACAGGCACACCGTGAAGTCTGTAATAAACCGATTTACTGTTGTTGATGATAAAATCATCAGGAATATTTTTCGGGAAACTCACACCGGAAAACACAATGTTTCTCTTTTTTAAGGTTTCAAAAATTTCATCATCCCACCATGATTCATGGCGGAACTCAACAACATTTAGAAACCGGGAATCTGCAGTTGCAATTAGCTGTTCCAGATGTTCTTCACTGTAATGAAAACTCGGCGGCATCTGAAAAAGAAATCCAGCCAGCTTTTCCTGTATTCCCTGATGGAGATGATTGCAGAAATCAGCAGTTTCCTCGGCAGTTTCTTTTAACCGCTTGATATGTGTGATTGTTTTCGGAATCTTGATGAAGAATTTAAAATCTTCACCGGTCCTTTCATGCCAGTTGGCCAGCGTTTGGGGCCGCGGTCTCCGGTAGAAAGTGGAATTTATTTCGACCGTATTAAATTGAGTAGCGTAAAAGTTGAGCTGTTCTTTGGACGGAAGTTCTTCCGGAAAGAAAAAGCCTTTCCAGTCGCGGTTTGAAAATCCGGAACAGCCAATATAAATTTTATTCTTCATATTTAATAAGACCTTCTGTCAGCGATTTCCACTGGAATTTACTTCCGGCAATCATTCCGCCTACCGCTACAAGACTGTTCCGGATTTTTTCTATAATGGTGAGATCTTCGGTATTAGGTACTTCATTTCTGCCGTGAACTTCTGCGGAAATTTTATTTCCTTCTCTTTTAATGAGGAAATTTGAAGTGGCCTTCGGATCGAAAAAATGCGCGGTTGTTTCATCCGGTTTTGTAGGATCAGAAGTTGGTCTGACTCTGATGTATACACACTCGGAGTTGTCTGAATGTTCTTCTTCAAATTTTTCAACCTGCACCCAATCATAACCGTCACCAGTTGGGTTATGAAGGCCTGGAATTTTAATCCTGAAATAATCGCCGGTTTTTGGATGATCCAGTGATAATTCGCCTGTGGCATCACGCAATGAAAATTCCGCCTTTTCAATACCTGCGAACAGTTCCCATGAATTTACATCCAGAAAACGCCTTTTCACTTTATCGAAATGCTCTGTTGCCAGTTGAACGGAATCCAGTTCAATTTCCGAAATGGTGTCGCTTTTGGCACCGGTTTTCTGCGGCGGAATTTTTTCTTTCATCGTGAGTGGTTTAATGAATTTTACTTGCCGAATTCTTCAATAATACGTCTGTTGAAAGCGGGTAAATCTTCCGGTTTTCTGCTCGTCGTCAGGTTTCCGTCAGTAACAACTTCTTCATCAACCCAATTTGCGCCGGCATTCTGCAGGTCTTTAGATATCGCTTTAAATGAAGTCATTTTAACCCCGTTCAACACTTCAGCATCGATTAAAGTTTGTGGACCGTGACAAATGGCAGCAACAGGTTTCTGGGCAGTGAAAAACTCTTTTACGAAAGCTACAGCATCTTTGTCAGCACGCACCGCATCGGGGTTTAATACGCCGCCCGGAAGTAGGAGTGCGTCATAGTCGGAAACCTTCGCATCGGACACTGTTTTATCGACAGCCACAGAATTGCTCCATTCGTGGTCCTTCATCGCTTTGATTTCTCCTGATTTCAGCGAGATGATTTCTACTATAGCACCTTCTTTTTTCAGGGCTTCTACCGGACTTTCAAGCTCCGACTGTTCATAACCGTCCGCAGCAAGAACCGCAATTTTCTTATTGTTTAAATTCGACATGTTTTTTATTTTAATTGGTTAAAAAAAGGCAACAAAAATATGTTGCCCGGGATGAATACATAACTTTTAAAAGTTATTTTGCTTTAAGATTGATTTCAGACTTCGCCAGTTTCGTTAAATCTTTATCAGTTGTTTTTTCTTCATTCAACGTTTCGAGCATTAAATTCAAAACTTCTTTCTGGCCGAGTAACTTCGCATACGTTGCAATGGTACCGTAAGAGGCGATTTCATAATGTTCAACTTTTTGTGCTGCTGCAATAATTGCTGCATCGCGCACTGCGCCCGGTTCAGTTTCTTCCAGAATGCCTTCAGCTTCTTTAATGAGACCGTCCATCGCGTCACATTTTACAGCTTCAGGTTTAAGTTTTAATGCTTTAAAGGCATCTTCCAGTCTTTTAACCTGATTTTTTGTTTCTGCTAAATGTCCGTTCACCGCATCTTTCAGTTTCTTAGAAGTTGCGTTCTTTGCCATTTTAGGAAGATTTTTTACCAATGCTTTTTCAGCCCAGTAAAGGTCTTTCATTCCGTCGACCATAAAATCTTTGAGTTTGTCTGCCGCGTCTGCTTTAGGAGCGACTTTACCGCCTGTAGTGGTTTTCTTTGCCATAATACTATATTTTAATGTTTGGTTTCGATTTAATTCCACTGAATCTTTAAATCTCGACCTCATAAAAATGATGGCTCCGAATAAAGATTAGCTTTTGGGAATGTTTAAATTTACCCTGTTTAACCTCAGCGAATTCAGGATTACAGACACCGAGCTGAAACTCATTGCTGCGGCTGCAATCATCGGACTGAGAAGAATTCCGAAGAACGGATACAGTAATCCTGCTGCAAGCGGAATGCCAAACACGTTATAAATAAATGCGAAAAAAAGATTCTGTTTTATGTTTTTGAGCAGATTTTCGCTTAAAATCTTCGCTTTGGCAACACCTAAGATGTCGCCTTTCAGCAGCGTAATTTCAGAGCTTTCAATCGCCACATCGGTTCCGGTACCCATCGCAATCCCTACGTTTGACTGGGCAAGCGCGGGTGCATCGTTGATTCCGTCACCTGTCATCGCCACGATATTTCCTGCTGCCTGAAGCCTCTTGATTTCTTCCAGTTTGTCCTGTGGAAGTTGGCCCGCAAAATATTTTTTGATTCCAAGGGATTGGGCAACGGCTTTTGCGGTATGTTCATTGTCGCCGGTCATCATTATCACTTCCACATTATTTTTCTGAAGATATTCGATGGCCTGCTTTGAAGTTTCTTTAATTTGATCTGAAAAGCTCAGGAATCCCAGTACCTGATCTCCGGAAGCCAGGTAAGAAACGGTTTTCGCTTCATCCTGTTTTTGTATGACTTCATTTTTAAGGTTTTCCGGAATCTTAATGTTAAAGTGATTCAGCAAAGCTTCATTCCCGAGAAGGACAGTGGCTCCGTTGATGGTTCCTTTAATACCTTTTCCGGAAATGTTCTCGAAGTTTTCCACTTTTTCAAACTCAGAATTCGCTTTTTTAAATTCATGTAAAACGGCGCTGGATAAAGGGTGTTCTGAATTCTGATTCAGTGCTGCCGCCAATTTCAGGATTTCGTTTTTATCGGCATTTTCTGTCATGGAGATTTCATCCAGACTTGGTTTTCCTTCGGTCAAAGTTCCAGTTTTATCTGTAATCAGAATATTGACTTTCTGCATCTGTTCCAGCGCTTCAGCGTTTTTAATGAGGATACCGTTTTTCGCGCCTTTGCCGATGCCGACCATCAGACTCATTGGTGTAGCCAGTCCCAAAGCGCATGGGCACGCGATAATCAATACTGCCACCGCATTGATGAAGGCGAGGATTAGCCGGTTTTCACCACCGAAAATATACCAGAGGAAAAAGGTAATGACTGCAGCGGCAATTACCGTTGGGACAAAAATTTTCGAGACCTTATCTGCCAGTTTCTGAATCGGGGCTTTGCTTCTGCTGGCCTCATTCACCATTTTTATGATCTGGGAGAGCAGGGTTTCATCACCTACCTTTTCAGCTTTCATAATGAAAACACCATTGCCGTTGATGGTTCCGGAAGTAACGTAATCGCCGGTTCTTTTCTCTACGGGAATCGGTTCTCCTGTGATCATACATTCATCAATATTGGAATTTCCTTCTGTTATTTTTCCGTCCACGGGAATTTTTTCGCCCGGTTTTACGCGCAGAATGTTGCCAATTTTTACTTCGGAAAGTGAAACTGTTTTTTCGTTTCCGTCGGTGATTAAGTGAGCTTCATCCGGTGAAAGATTCATGAGTTCTTTAATAGCGTTGCCAGTTCTTTTGTGCGCTCCGGCTTCCATTAACTGTCCTAAAATTACCAAGGTAAGTATCACACTTACCGCTTCAAAATAGAGTGGAACCTTCCCATCATGAACCATTTCGTGAGGAAAGATAGCCGGAAAAAACAGCGCGGCAATACTGAAAAGAAATGCAGCCGCAACCCCCAGCGCAATGAGTGAAAACATATTAAGATTCCACGTTTTAAAGGATATCCAGCCGCGTTTCATTAAAAACCAGCCGGCATAAAACAGCACCGGAAGCGTTAAAACCAATTCTAGAATTCCCTGTATCTGATGAGAAAAAGGGAAGGTAAAAAACATACCGCCCATGGAAAGTATGAAGACAGGAACCGTGAAAACCAGTGCTGTAATAAACTTATTTTTAAGAATATTAAAGGTTTCATCTTCGCCGTCACTGTCCTTCCCCGGAATCTGTACGAGATCCATTCCGCAGACGGGGCAGCCGACATTCGAGTCGTAAACCTTGTCACCTTCACAAAACATTGGACAGTAATATTTTCCCGCCTGGCTGTCAGAATGTTCAGGCACATCATGGGAATGTATGGGTGAATGTACCTGATGCGAAGCGTTATTGATTAAATCCTCTGTAATTTCTTCAAGATGCATGTGGCAAACGGGGCAACCAGTATCTGAATCATAGGTTTTGTCACTTTCGCAGAACATCGGACAGAAATATTCGCCAACTTTATCTTTAAAGTTTTCGGGTAGATTTGTTTTCGAGAAAGTCGCGGGCTTATTCTTATAATCTTCCCGTTCCTCAATGGGAACCAGAAACATATTGCAGACTGGGCATCGTTTGCCGGGGGCGAAATATACTTTTTCCCCCTCGCATTCCATGGGGCAGTAATAAACGGAGCTCGGCGAGATTTTTTCTGAAGGATGAGTATGATGATTTTCCATATGCTAATTTTAATGTTCAAATTTCTTAAAATGAAAATGAACACTGTTATAAATATAGGGAAGAATCTTATAATTTTCAGATTTCGTCGAGCGGAATACGGTTTTTAATTTTAAGTTTTTTAAATCCTGAAGGGGTAAATCCAGTTACATTTTTGAATTGAGCAGATAAATGCTGAACACTTTTATATCCCAGTTGACCGGATATTTCAGTCAGTGAAAATTCGTCGTATAAAAGCAGTTCTTTCACCTTTTCTATTTTTTGAAGAATGAAATACTGCTCCAGCGTCACGTTTTCGTTCTGTGAAAACAGTTTTGAAACTGCACTGTAATCGCGGTGAAGTTTTTCCGAGATCCATTTAGAAAGGATAAAATCTTCCGGAATATCCAGACCATCGACGAGTAAAATTATCTCATTTTTTACTTTTTCAATGAGCTGCTGGGCGGAATCTTCCAATATCTCAAAACCGGATTCCCTTAAAGATTCATCCAGTTTACGGAGTTCAGTGGAATTTAAATCCTCAGCGGTCTCAACTTCCCCAAGCGCTACGGCAGTGATTTCGAGGTTTAAATCCTTAAAGACTCTTTCTACCGCAGTGATGCAGCGGTTGCAAACCATATTTTTGATATAGAGTTTCATTCGATGCTTTTCAGCCGGTCAGCAATGAATTCGATCTTTGTTTTTCCGTGTTTGGTCGGTTTCCCTTCATCATCTACACCTACGAAAATAATTTTATCAATGGTGATAATGGTTTGGCGGGTCATCATATTCCTCACGTCGCAGGTTAAAGTGATTGAGGTGTTCCCGAAGTCTGTCGCTTCAATTCCTATTTCAATAATATCGCCCTGTTTTGCGGAACTGATAAAGTTGATTTCAGAAATATATTTGGTTACACATCGGGGTGTTTCAAGCTGTACGATGGCGTACAGAGCGGCTTCTTCATCAATCCACTGCAGCAGTCTTCCGCCGAAGAGCGTATGATTGGGATTTAAATCTTCAGGTTTAATCCATTTTCTGGTATGATAGTTCATCTTTATAAATTTTATGTTAGATTATCTGGTGAAAACCAGTTTTGTTTTGGTAGAAAGTTTTTCATCAATACGGTAGCCTTCAAGATTGAAACCTTTCACTTCATTCAGTGTTTTTACCTGGTGTTCCGCACAGTAACGCACCACCAAACCGCGCGCATGTTTGGTATATACGACGACGGTTTTTGGCTTTCCTTCTTTCAGTTCATAGAATTCAAAATCGATAACGGGAGCTTTCAGCTGCGTTTTATCTAGAACTTTGAAATATTCGTTGCTGGCAAGATTCAGGATAAGGTCTTTCGATTTCAGTTCGCTGTTAAGCTGTTCCGTAATCTTTTCGCGCCAGAACTCGTAGAGATTTTTGTAGTGGTCGAATTTAAAATTCCTGCCCATTTCCAGACGGTAAAGCATCACTTTATCCGAAGGTTTCAGCAAACCATACAACCCAGAAAGAATACGGTAATTCTTCTGAAGATAATTGACTGCGTTTTTATCCAGCGTTTTTGCATCTAGTCCACGGTATACTTCACCGGTAAAGGCAAACATAGCGGGTGCAGACTCTTTTGTTTTTGGTTTAGCGTTCCATTTCTGGTTTCTCTCCCAGTTCTCATCAGCGATTTTGCTGGAAATTTCCATTAAATCAGCCAGATATTTCGGTGTTTTTTCTTTTAAATGCGAGTGAATAAATGCCGCTTCCTCAATAAATCCCGGAGTAGTAGACTTCAGAAATTCCGTAGAATTTCCAATATTCATGAGTTTGGCGGGGGAAGTAATAATTTTCATAAGGTTGGTGTTCAGAAGAATGAGTTCAAAACTCTGAATATTTTTAAATTGTTTTATGGGTGAGGACTGAGTATGTCATAATCCGGTCATAACATATTTTATCGGATTAAATCTCTCCTTTGCCCTGTCGGATGATTTCGGGTTCGCCGCTCGTTAAATCTACGATGGTAGAGGCAACATTATCCCCATAACCTGAATCGATTACAATATCGACCAGATGGTCGTATTTCTCCGCGATCAGTTCGGGATCCGTAGAATATTCAATGACTTCATCGTCATCTTTAATGGAAGTTGAGGCGATGGGGTGACCCAGTTTTTCCACGATCAGTTGTGGGATAGGGTGGTCGGGAACACGTATCCCTACTGTTTTGTTTCCTTTGTAGGCAAGTGGAAGGCTTTTATTCGCTTCGAGGATAAAAGTATAGGGCCCGGGAATCTTACTCTTTAAAAACCGGAATGCCGGAGTGTCAATAGCACGTGTAAAGCTCGATAAATGGCTTAAATCGTTACAGATAATAGAGAACTGCGCTTTCTCGAGTTTTATTTTTTTGATCTGGGCGAGTTTCTCCATAGCCCTGATATCGAAAATATTGCATCCCAAGGCATATACTGTATCCGAAGGATAGATAATGATTCCGCCGTTGTTCAGTGTTTTAATCACCTCAGCGATAAGGTTTTCCTGAGGATTATCCGCATATATTTTCAAGATTTTAGCCATACACAAAGTTATTAAAATATGATGAAATAAAAATTATGGTGTGAGGACTTGCGCGGAATCAAAATATTCGTATATTTGCAATCCAATATCGCGGGGTAGAGCAGTAGGTAGCTCGTCGGGCTCATAACCCGGAGGTCGCACGTTCGAGTCGTGTCCCCGCTACTAAGTTTAAGTTTTCTGCAAGGCATCGCGAGCCGCAGAAATTTCTGAAGATACATCGCGGGATGGAGCAGTAGGTAGCTCGTTGGGCTCATAACCCAAAGGTCATCGGTTCGAGTCCGGTTCCCGCTACTAAGAGAGAATTACGAAAGTGATTCTCTTTTTTTGTGGTTGGTGGTGAAGGTTTTTAGAGATCATAAATGAGGATTTTAATACATCAGTCACATGAGAACAGCTATTATATAAAAGGACAAGGTCGCATAAGCTTTTTACTGCAATGTAAATAAAGCATGTTTTAATATCTTTGTATCAAGAAAACAGAACTATGACCGACCTTCCCGGCAAAGCCATCCATGATTTCCATTTTACAGAACGCAGAAAGAAACTTTTTGTTTACGACGAATTCGGGCCCAAGGTAGAGATGCCTGTTTCCTATTATTTCAGGAATTTCAAAAAAATGCAGGAACTGGAGAGAGTGGCCATAGAGAACTGCCGCGGGAAAATACTTGATATCGGTGCAGCCGCTGGGTCCCATGCCCTTGAGCTTAAGAGAAGAGATTTTGATGTTACAGCGCTTGAAATTTCGCCTTTGGCGTGTGAAGTGTTGGAAGACAGAGGCGTCCCCAACGTGATCTGTGAGGATTTCTTCGTTTTTGAGGGACAGAAATTCGATACTTTACTGCTGCTCATGAACGGCATCGGGATTTCGTCGACTTTAAAAGGTTTCGGGGATGTTCTGAAGAAAGCTGGCTCATTATTGAATCCTGATGGTCAGATTATCTTTGATTCCTGCGATATTGCTTATATGTACGAAGATGGCGCAATGCCCGACAGTCATTATTACGGAGAAATAAAAACGCGCTATGAATTTGACCGTCAACTCACCGACTGGTTCCATTGGCTGTATCTTGATTCTGAAACCATGACAAGGATTGCAGGTGAATCGGGCTTTCACTCAGAGGTTATTTTCGAAGACGAAAATGACCAATATCTCTCAGTGTTGACTAAGATCTCCTAAAGCTTCTGCGCATCGTAATCGCTTTCATTGCTTAGGCGGTCAATGGCTTTTACTGCTACGGTATTCAGTTTTTTACCGTTTCTGGTAAGCGGAAGTGTTTTGGTAGTGTAATCCCGATCCAGGATTTCTGTTTCCCAGGTGTCACCGTATTTTGCGAACAGTACCCAACGGAAGACCTCAGCATTTTCTCTGGAGTTCCAGGTTACTTTGTACGCGTCAACGGATTTAACTGCTGAGAGGGTAGGCGTCATTAATTTTCTGGTTTTAATCCAGGGCGTTGAGGGCACCAGAGCATCTTCACTATAAAGTTTTTTCACCGCGTTCAGCATTTCGGGATTCTTTTTTAAACCATCGGTGCTGTAATGGATTTCTCCAGCGCCGTTCTTTGGCAGCATGCGGCGGATGGTGTTCATCTGTCCCGTAATTTCACTTGTTTTATTATCTGCTTTTACCCCTACTGTATTCAGTCCCGGCCACAGGTGGATATTTTTGATGTTTTCGTCCTTCCACCATTTCAGGAGAGCAGAAAAACTCTGCGCGCCGCCTTCTTTCCAGTAAAGCTGAGGGGAGTAATAGTCGCACCAGCCTTCATTCAGCCATAGTTTGGCGTCGGCATAGAGTTCATCGTACTGCGACGAACCTGTCACGCCTGCAGGATAACCCGGTTTCCAGATGCCGAAAGGCGAAATCCCGAACTTTACGGTAGCTTTCTCGGCATGGATTTCATCGTGAAGCCTTTTAATAATCTTATTGACGTTAGCCCTGCGCCAGTCTGCCCGGGAAAGGTTGCCGCCGGAATTCCGATACTGATTCCAGGTTTTGTCATCAGGAAAGTCCCTGCCGCCGTGGTATTCTTTGTAAGGATAAAAATAATCGTCGATATGTACGGCATCGATATCGTAGCGCTTTACCAAGTCTTTGATGACGCTGGAGACATGGTTCTGTACCCTTTCATCAGAAGGATCCATCCAGTACATGCCGTTTCTCAGTTTATAGACGCTCTGGGACATCACCGAGGCCATGCTTGAGGAAGATACAGTGCCGCCAGTGGTGTGGTGAGCGCGGTAAGGGTTCATCCAGACATGAAGTTCCATGCCGCGTTTGTGGGCCTCTTCAATCCAGAATTCCAGGGGGTCATAATAGGGGGAAGGCGCTTTGCCGGTCTGCCCAGTAAGGAAATAAGACCAAGGCTCCAGATCACTTTTGTACATCGCATCTGCGGAAGGGCGCACCTGGAAGATCACCGCGTTGAAGTTCGCTCCTTTAAGCATATCAAGCAACTGAACGGCCTCATCTTTCTGCTGTTGGGTCGTTAGGTTGTTTCTCGTTGGCCAGTTGATGTTGGCGACTGTAGCAATCCATGCCGCACGGAATTCGCGGTTGATTTCGGGAAGGTTGACTTTTACTATGTCGGACCCTGACGCCGCAGGAGCTGTGGGAGTTTTTGGAGGCACAGGTTTGGTGACCTGGGTTTTTGTCGTCTTACCTTTGCTCTTCACCTGAGGCTTCTGCGTGGAGCAGGAAT
>JAANMX010004018.1_pt1 | contig 12097 bp, 13 predicted proteins | sample 7279681 | NCBI WGS metagenome assembly JAANMX01 (sample SAMN14094542, study PRJNA606508) | bioreactor metagenome | isolation source: A lab-scale SPAN reactor treating ammonium-rich wastewater day 351 | place: Ireland: Galway | collected 2018-01-01
GCCTGCGTGCGCACGCAGGCGCTCGTGCACTTCGCGCATGAAGCGGTGGAAGTGGGTGCGGCGCTTTTCCTTGATCGGCAGGCCGGCGAAGAACAGGTCGATCAGGAAGGTCTTGCCGCGGCCGACGCCGCCCCACAGGTACAGGCCATGAGTGCCGCCCTGCGCCTTGTTTGCGCCGAACAGGCGATCCAGCAGGCCGCGCGCGGGTATCGGCTGCAGCAGCGCGACGTGGATGCGGTCGAGTGCGCGCAGCGCGTCGTGCTGGGCCGGATCGTCGCTCCAGTCGCCACGCGCCACGCCCTCGGCATAGCGTTCGGAAGGAAACAGGGTGTCGCTCATGCCGCGGGTGGCGACGGCAGCCAGCCGCGCACGCCGTTCTTCAGCGCGCCGCGCAGATCCATCAGCTTGCGGTGGAAGAAATGGCTGGTGTCCGGCATGGCCACCAGCTGCGGCGGGGTCGGCAGCGAAGCCACCCAGTCGTGCACGGCCGCGGCATCGACGATTTCGTCGGCATCGCCCTGGATGACCAGCCACGGCACCGTGGGCAGCGCGATCCCGTCGAAATCCCAGCTGCGTCCCACCGGCGGGGCGATGCTGATCAGCGCCGCGGCGCCCAGCTCCACCGCGCCGCGCAGCGACACCCAGGCGCCGAAGCTGAAGCCGGCCAGCCACAGCGTCGTGCCGGGATGCTGCGCACGCGCCCAGGCGACGACGGCGCGCAGGTCGTCCAGCTCGCCCTCGCCGTTGTCGAATTCACCCTCGGAGCCGCCCACGCCGCGGAAATTGAAGCGCAGGGTGGCGACGCCGCATTCGCGCAGCGCGCGCGCGGCCATCGTCACCACCTTGTTGTGCATGGTGCCGCCCTCGGTGGGCAGTGGATGGCAGACGATGGCCAGGATCGGCTGCGGCGGCGCTTCGGCCTCGTCGAACGCGGCCTCGATCCGGCCGGCGGGGCCGGGGATGGACAGGGCCGTGTCGGCAGGCGCGGGCTTGGCGATGTTCTCGGTCATGGTGGACATGATGCCGCAGCCGGCGTGAAGCGGCTTCCGCAAACGCAAACGCCGCCCGCAGGCGGCGTTTGCAAAGGCGGGCGCGCGGCTTACTTGCTCTGCGACACCATCCACTCGACCACGGCCTTCATCTGGTCGTCGTTCAGCGCGGGGTTGCCGCCCTTGGCCGGCATTACGCCCGCAGTACCAGTGAAGCCTTCGGTGGCCTTCTTGATCAACTCTTCCACGCCCTGCTGCGCCACGCGTGCGCCGATGCCGGCCGCGTCGAGCTTGGGCGCGCCGCCCACGCCGGCGGTGTGGCAGCCCGCGCAGGGGCCGTTGTTGAAGATCTCGGCGCCGTCGGTGCGGCCGTCAAACGGCACGTTGGCGGTCTGCGCAGCAACCGCAGCAGCGGCGGCGGCCGCCTGGGCCGCGGCACCGGTGGCACCGGCGTACACCGCGCCGACCGGAGCGATGCGCTCGCGCAGGCTCTGCTGCGCAACCGGATTGTCCGGATACTCGACCTTGCTGTTGAGGTGCCGGGCGAACAGGATCAGGCATAGCGCCAGCAGCGCCAGGAAGGCGATCACCATCGAGAAACGTTTGAGGAAAGCCAGATCGTGAGTCCGCATGTTGCTCTCGCGCAGTCGTGGCCGTTCGCGGCCGCCAAGCACCGGATTATTCCAGAACCGGCGCGGCGGCGCGACATACGGTGACAGGATGGCGCGCTTGAACCCCCGTCAATGGCTTCGGAAGCCGTTCCTCGGACGCTGTGACAGGGGATTTCAGCTGTTGCGGATCGGTGCCGTCTGGTGCCATTTGCGCGTAAACCATTGCCCGGATTGGACAGGGGCTACGCCCGATCCATGAGTCCGCAGCAGGGCCTACTCGCCCGCCATCAACCGCTTGGCGCCTTGTTCCAGGCCAAGCAGGATGGGATCACTGACGGAGGCCGGGAATCCTGCCGGCAGCATCGATTCGATGCTGCCGATCACGTGGGGCGTCTGCCTGGCGACTTCCTCGATGAGCGTTTCCACCGTTCGTCCGCCATCGTCCAGCACGCCATACCGCTTGCCAAGCGTCACCCAATGCCGAGGCAGGATGTCCTTCATCTTCCAGTGCGCATTGGTGGCGCGGATCGCCATGGCCATCTTCACCCTGTGCGCGGACAGCTTGTTGGGTCTATTGCCGATGACTGGCCAGGCCGACATCACGTCGTACAGTGGGGTGAGCGTATAGGCACCCGTTGGCAGAATGAACAGGCTGAAATTCTTGGCGTGGCCATCGGGCGCGCGGAGCATCCAGAACAGGAGCTGTGTCAGGAAGAAGGTGCGTCGATCCCGCTGCGGTGATGCGGACGTTGCCAGCAGCCCCATGATCCGGTCGATCCCCAGGCCACCATCCACTTCGTATTTCAGGGCCGCTGGCGTGCCGGTTGCTTGACAGAAGTCTTCCTGCGGCAGTCTCGCCAGCCACCTTCCCCGGGGGCCATCCAACCAAGCACGATCGAAGCGCGTGACTGATAGAACGTTCATGTCCTCGAATTGCAGCGGTTCGCAATCGGCAACTGGCAGCCCGTAGGTGGCCAGGATCCGAGAGCACAGCCACTCGTTTTCGATGGAGTGGCTCAAGTCAAGTTTCATGTTCCCGACCAGGCCCATCGGCAGCTTGAGGATGTGCGTGGTCGGTGTCGCGCCATGTGGCCGGCACCACTGGCCATCCATGTTCAGCAGGGCGGTTTTTTCCTGCGCCCCGGCGATGGAGATCCTGAAATCGTCGTTGTCGTCCTGGAAAGAGGTGCTCGCCAAGGTAGGGGGAGCCACGGCACCCCGCAGGATGGCGGCGACTTCGCGTTCTTCCAGCGGCGTTGCTTCGACAATGCCCACGTCACCGGGAGCCCTGTCATCCGGCAGGATCTGCAATGCGCCAACGCAGTCCCGCCCGATCTGGGCAAGCAGGTCGAAGGCGTCGGTGGACTTGGCGCGGAAGCGGTTGGCAGCCCGGATCCGGATGGCCTGACTGTCCGGTAGAAGGTTGTCGAAGTAGGCTCGAACCACCTTGCCGCGATGCGGGGTTGTTCCCGGTGTGAAAGGCAGGGAGAGCGACAGTGGCCGTCCTTGCGGCGAGGCTTTCCAAGCCTCGGCGTATGCGAGGACATCTTCGCCGCCGGATCCCCAACGCCACGTGCCCACGAATTCCCCGTTCATCCACAGGCCCAGCGTTCGCCGGCGCGATGTCGTCCCCTTGGTTGTCGTCACCATTGGGGAATCTCTTCGCCAGGACTGCTTTCACGATCCATGACGGATGCTTTTCCCTGCAACACCATCTCCACGCCCAGAATGCTCAGCAGATGCAGCAGCCGTTCGGCACTGACTTTCTGTGCGTTGCGTTCCAGTGCGGAAAGGGTTTGCTGAGTGACACCGAGGCGAGCGGCTGCTTCACCTTGGGTGAGGCCTGCCTCCTTGCGAAAGGCTTTCAGCAAGGCGGGCAGTTGCTCGGCGGCATGAACGACATACGGGCGCATAAATACAAACCAAGAACTGTAATCGTGAGATACAGCTTATAAGCAGTATTGTGTAAATACACAACAAAATTTGTATTTCGTCACTCTTCGCGTGCCCGCCGAGCCGGGGCGAACGCCGTGGGTGGCGCGCTGACCATGATGGCGCGGCGTCAGCCGGAGAGTCGCGCAAGGTACGACACCGCGTCCAGCTCGCAATGCGCGGTGATGGGCCCGCCCAAATTGAACAGCCGCGGTTTCTTGCGGAAGTCGAAGAGGCGATACAAACGGTAGCGATCGGCATCCTGTTCGGAACGCGCGACTTCATTGCGGCTGACGTAGAACGGCGTCAGCTCGCCAAACGCGGTGGTTTTGACCTCGATGAGCCGTTCGCGACCATCCTCCTCATAGGACAGGACATCGAAGCCAAGTCCGTCACCTTGCGTCACGGCGACATGCTCAACCCGTTCGCTCAGGATCTTCCTGCCGGCATCATGCAAACGACGGACTTCCAGTTCCAGTACGAAAAGCTCACCCGCGCGACCCAGCGAACGATTGCGGCTCTCTTGGGCGAGGTAATCACGTCGGATGCTGGAGAAGTTCGGCTGGTATGAAGGGGGTTCTTCGCGGACTTTGCCCGGTTTGGGTGCGGGCACCCAGATGTGTTGCATTGCTTCGACTGCAGTGGCGAGCGCGGGTTGCAGGACAGCGGCCTGCGCGGCCTCCTGCAGCGCCATATTGCGCTGTACCTGTTCTTCGGCAATGTCCAGCAGCAAGGCCTGATAGTTGCCGCGCGGCTTGTAGCCGTTGATATAGGGATAGCCCAGGGCCAGCATCACGGCGCTGATGTTGCCGTGCTTGAACTCGATGGATGGGCGGCTACGGTCGTCCAGTTTCTGCATCAGCGCTTTGGCGTGATCCGTTTTGCTGTAACGCTGGCCGTTAAGCTCGAGCGTCAGCATGTCCAGATAGTCGGCAACGCAGGCTTCGACTTCCAGATGAGACCAGTTCTCGCCCTGCGCCATGCATTCGCCCCGCTGCCGTGAGGATGCAAGCGTAGCCGCAAATCTTTGCGAGGCGTCATCGGGATGGCGCGCCTGGAGGGATTCGAACCCCCGACCAATGGCTTCGGAAGCCACTACTCTATCCGGCTGAGCTACAGGCGCGTGTCGCGCGATGCGGGGCATCGCGGCCGCGCATTCTCGCATGATTGCGAGCGGCTGTGCCGCTGGTAGGCTTGCCGGATGCATTCGCAAATCGATGCCCAAGATCCCGAGCCACGTTGGCGCGAACGCCTGCGCCAGTACTGGGCGCTGGTGCGTGGCGACCGCCCGATCGGCTGGCTGCTGCTGCTGTGGCCGACCTGGTGGGGGCTGTGGATCGCGGCCAAGGGCGTGCCGCCGTGGTGGCCGTTGATCGTGTTCTCGCTGGGCGTGTGGCTGACCCGCGCGGCCGGCTGCGTCATCAATGACTATGCCGACCGCTGGCTGGACGGTAGCGTGGAGCGCACCAGGCACCGGCCACTGGCGACCGGTGCGGTGTCTGGGCGCGAGGCGCTGGCGGTGTTCGTGGTGCTGATGCTGGTGGCGTTCGCGTTGGTGCTGACGCTGAACCGCCTCGCCATCTACATGAGCGTGGTCGGGGTGTTCCTGGCCGCCAGCTATCCGTACCTGAAGCGCCATACCTACCTGCCGCAGGTGTACCTGGGCATGGCGTTCGGCTGGGGCATCCCGATGGGGTTCGCCGCATTGACCGGCAGCGTGCCGCCGCTGGCGTGGGTGCTGTACGTCGCCAACATCTTCTGGGCCACGGCCTACGACACCTGGTATGCGATGGTCGATCGCGACGACGACATCCGCATGGGCGCGAAATCCACCGCGATCCTGTTCGGCGAGATGGACCTGGCGGCGATCGGCGTCCTGTATGCCTGCATGTTCACGGCGTTGGCGCTGGTCGGGCGCGATGCCGGCATGGGTGCGTGGTACTGGGGCGGACTGGGCGCGGCCCTGGTGCTGGTGGCCTGGGAGTTCGGGCTGGCGCGTGGGCGCGAGCGCGACGCGTGTTTCCGCGCGTTCCTGCACAACAACTGGGTGGGGATGGCGATCTTCGCCGGCATCGCGCTGGATTTCGCGCTGCGGGCCAAGGCCGTGGCGGCCTGAATCGGGATCGGCTCACTCTCACGCCACCCGCGCGCAAACCCACGCCTCCACCCGTGCGACCCCGGCCTTGCGCAGCGCCGCGGCGGCGGCGTGCAGGGTGGCGCCGGTGGTCATCACGTCGTCGATCAGGGCGACGTGCGCCGGCAATGGAACCTCCGGATTCACGGCGAACGCGCCGCGCAGGTTGCGCTTGCGGGCGTCCGCATCGAGCCGCGACTGCGCGGCGGTGGCCTTGCGCCGGTGCAGCAGGTCGCTGCACAGCGGCAGGGCCAACGCCTTCGCCAGCGGGCGCGCCAGCTCCAGCGCCTGGTCGTAGCCGCGCTGGCGCAGGCGGGCGCGATGCAGCGGCAGCGGCACCAGCGCATCCGGCCGTGGCAGTGCGGCGAAGCGTTCGGCCATGCACTGCGCCAGCACCCGGCCGGCGGCGAAATCGCGGTGGAACTTCAGCCGCGGCAGCAGCCGATCCAGCGGGAAGGCGTAGTCGAAGGCGGCGTGGACGGCATCCAGTGGCGCGCTGCTGGCTTGCAGGCACTGCCCGCAAATCCCCGCATGTGGCAAAGGCAGGGCGCAGCGGAAACAGGCATGGCCCTGCCAGGGAAGTTCGGCATTGCAGGCCGCGCACAGGTCGCGGCCCGCCATGCCGGCGTCGCCGCAGGCCAGGCAGCGCGGCGCGAACAGCCAGCACAGCGGCGCGCGCAGGCGTCTGTCAACTTTCAGTTGCTGTGCTTGGTTGACGGCATCCGGCATGCCTTCCAGACTGCCGGCTTCCCCGCATCGCGTCAGTCGGAAAACCCCCATGCCCGAGGTCGCCGTTTTTCCCGTTCGCCACGATTGGAGCCGCGCCGAGGTCGAGGCGCTGTTCGAGCTGCCCTTCCCCGAATTGCTGCATCGCGCCGGCAGCGCGCACCGTCTGCATTTCGACCCGGCCGAAGTGCAGGTCAGCACCCTGCTGTCGGTGAAGACCGGCGGCTGCCCGGAAGATTGCAGCTACTGCCCGCAGGCGGCGCGCTACCACACCGGCGTTGATGCGACCAAGCTGATGGAACTGGATGCGGTAGTCGAGAAGGCGAAGCAGGCGAAATCCGCCGGCGCCTCGCGCTTCTGCATGGGCGCGGCCTGGCGCTCGCCGAAGGACCGCGACATTCCCAAGGTGGCGGCGATGATCCGCGAGGTGAAGGCGCTGGGCCTGGAAACCTGCGCCACGCTGGGCATGCTGTCGGGCGAGCAGGCGCATGCGCTGAAAGGTGCCGGCCTCGATTACTACAACCACAACATCGACACCGACCCCGAGCTCTACGGCGACATCATCCACACCCGCGAAATGCAGGACCGCTTCGACACCCTGGAGCGCGTGCGCGACGCCGGCCTGAAGACCTGCTGCGGCGGGATCGTCGGCATGGGCGAATCGCGCCGCCAGCGCGCCGGCCTGCTGCAGACGCTGGCCAACCTGCCGGCGCACCCGGATTCGGTGCCGATCAACCGGCTGGTACAGGTCGAAGGCACGCCGCTGCACGGCACGGTGGCGCTGGATCCGTTCGAATTCGTGCGCACCGTCGCAGTGGCCCGCATCCTGATGCCGGAATCCATGGTGCGCCTGTCCGCCGGCCGCGAAAGCATGAGTGACGAATTGCAGGCGTTGTGCTTCACTGCCGGCGCGAACTCCATCTTCTACGGCGAGAAGCTCTTGACCACGGGGAATCCGGACACCGAACGCGACCTGGCCCTGTTCGCGCGCCTTGGCCTGCGGCCGATGGCGGTCGAGTCCGCACACGACGATGCCATCGACGCCTGCACCGCCACGGTGCACGCCGGCATCACCGAAGCCGCCTGACCGTGCCGCGCGACACCCTGCCCGCCCGCATCGCCGCGCAGCGCGGACAGCGCGCCGCCGAGCAGCGCATCCGCGTCCGTCGCACGGTGCTGCGCCGCGACGGGGTGCGCTGCGAGGTCGTGGGCGCGGACGGCGTGCAGCGCTGGCTGCTGAACTTCTGCGGCAACGACTACCTCGGCCTGTCGCAGCAGTTCGCGGTGGCCGGCGCGCTGCAGGACGTCGCCGCGCGCGAAGGCGCGGGCGGCATCGCCTCGCACCTGGTCTGCGGCCACCACGCCGCGCACGACGCGCTGGAGCGCGAGGTCGCCGACTGGCTGGGCGTGCCGGCCGCGCTGCTGTTCGGCAGCGGCTATCTGGCTAACCTGGCGGTGGTGCAGGCGCTGCTGGGCAAAACCGACGTCTGCGTGCAGGACAAGCTCAACCACGCCAGCCTGATCGACGGTGCGCGCCTGGCCGGCTGCGCGCTGCGCCGCTATCCGCATGCCGATGCCGAAGGCGCACTGCGGCAGCTGCGGATGACCCCGGACGGCGCGGCGCTGCTGGCCACCGACGGCGTGTTCAGCATGGATGGCGACGTCGCGCCGCTGAAACAGCTGGCGCTGGTCGCGCGCGTGCAGCACGCAACGCTGTACGTGGACGACGCGCATGGCATCGGCGTGCTGGGCGAAGAAGGGCGCGGCAGCATTGCCGATGCCGGCCTCGATGCCGCCGCAGTGCCGCTGCGGCTGGTCACGCTGGGCAAGGCGCTGGGCAGCTACGGCGCGGTGGTGGCGGGCGATGCCGACCTGGTGCGGCACCTGGCCGAAACCGCGCGTCCCTACATCTACACCACCGCCCTGCCGCCGGCGCAGGCGGCGGCCTCGCTGGCGGCGGTCAAGCTGGCGCGGCGCGAACACTGGCGGCGCGAGAAGCTCGCCGCGCTGGTGCAGCGGCTGCGCGCGGGTGCGCAGCGCCACGGCCTGCAACTGCTGCCGTCGGACACGCCGATCCAGCCGCTGGTATGCGGCGACGATGCCACCGCCATGGCGATGGCCGCGGCGCTGGAGCGGATGGGCTGCTGGGTTGCGCCGATCCGGCCGCCGACCGTGCCGGAAGGCAGCGCGCGGCTGCGCATCACGCTGTCCGCCGTGCACGTGGACGCCGATGTCGACCGGCTGGTGGAAGCGCTGGCGCGCGCGCGCGATTTCGCCGCCACCAGCGCGCCCGCGAAAACGCCATCGCCCCTGCAGGCGCGGCTGTAGCCGCAGCTGTTGTGGCCGGCTGTTCCAGTCGCGGCTGAAGCCGCTCCTACACGCCGCCGATGCAGACGTACTTGAGGTCGGTGTAGTCGTCGAGCCCGTGGACGGAGCCTTCGCGGCCCATTCCGGACTGCTTCACGCCGCCGAACGGCGCCACTTCGGTGGAGATCAGCCCGGTGTTGACGCCGACGATGCCGCATTCCAGCGCTTCCGACACCCGCCAGCTGCGGGCCAGGTCGCGGGTGTAGAAATAGCCGGCCAAGCCGAACTCGGTGTCGTTCGCCATCGCGATCACCTCGTCCTCGGTGCTGAAGCGGAACAGTGGCGCGACCGGGCCGAAGGTTTCCTCGCGCGCCAGCCGCATGCCGGCATTGGCATCAAGCAGCACGGTCGGTTCGAAGAACGTGCCGCCCAGCGCGTGCCGGCTGCCGCCGGTGGCGATGCGCGCGCCCTTCGACACGGCATCGGCCACGTGTTCCACCACCTTCGCCAGCGCCTTGGCGTCGATCAGCGGGCCCTGGTCGGTTTCGCCGCGCAGGCCGTCGCCCACGCGCAGCGCGCGCACCGCGGCCACGAGCTTGCCGGCGAAGGCGTCGTACACGCCGTCCTGCACGAACAGGCGGTTGGCGCAGACGCAGGTCTGGCCGGTGTTGCGGAACTTGCTGGCGATCGCGCCGGCCACCGCGGCGTCGAGGTCGGCGTCGTCGAACACGATGAACGGCGCGTTGCCGCCCAGCTCCATCGAGATCCGCTTCATGCCGCCGGCGCATTGCGCCATCAGCGTCTTCCCGACCGCGGTGGAGCCGGTGAAGCTGAGCTTGCGCACCTTCGGATTGCCGGTCATCTCCGCGCCGATGGCGGCGGCATTGCCGCTGGTGACGACGTTGAGCACGCCCGGCGGCAGGCCGGCGCGTTCGCCGATCACCCCCAGCGCCAGCGCCGAGAACGGAGTCTGGATCGCCGGCTTGCAGACCACCGTGCAGCCCGCCGCCAGCGCCGGGCCGAGCTTGCGGCCGAGCATCGCCGAAGGGAAGTTCCACGGCGTGATCGCGGCCACCACGCCCACCGGCTGGCGCAGGGTGAGGATGCGCCTGTCGGCGGCGTGGCCGGGGATGGTGTCGCCGTCCATGCGCTTGGCCTGTTCGCCGAACCATTCGAGATAGCTGGCCGAATACGCCACTTCGCCCTTCGCTTCCGCCAGCGGCTTGCCCTGCTCGGCGGTCATCAGCCTGGCCAGATCGTCCTGGTGCGCCAGCATCAGGTCATGCATGCGGCGCAGGAGTTGCGCGCGATCCTTCGCGGTCCTTTTCGCCCATGCGGGGAATGCGGCGTGGGCGGCATCGATGGCGCGGCGGGTCTCGTCGGGGCCCATGTCCGGCACCGTGCCGAGCAGTGCGTCGTCGGCGGGATTGCGCACGTCGCAGGTGCCACCGCCGTCGGCATCGCACCACTGCCCGGCGATCAGCGCGCGCTGGCGCAGCAGGCCGGGATCGGACAGGGAAGCAGGCAGGTCGATGGCGTTCACGTGGAACTCCGTGGGCGGGGTGCACACGATACGGCGGGCGGCGTGAGCTTCGCGCGATAATGCGCGTCCATCCTGGCAGGCGCGCCGTGCGATGCATGGCGCCGGGCCGGACACGAGCGAGACGGATGAACAGCTTGAAAGTGGAAATCGTCGGCAACGGCCCGCCGCTGGTATTGCTGCACGGCTGGGCGATGCACGGCGGCATCTTCGCGCCGTTGGTCGAGCGCCTGCGCGCGCATCGCACCCTGCACGTGGTGGACCTGCCCGGCCACGGCCACAACCGCGACTGCGGCGTGCCGCTGGAACTCGACGCCTGCGCGCGCGCGCTGCTCGACGCGGTGCCGGATGCGCCGTGGTGCGGCTGGTCGCTGGGCGGCCTGATCGCGCTGCAGGCGGCGGCGACGCAGCCGGCGCGCGTGCCGGCGCTGGCGATGGTCTGCGCCACGCCGAAATTCGTGGTTGCCGACGACTGGCCGCAGGGCATGCCGGCGAATGTCTTCCTCGGTTTCGCCGCCGGCCTGCGCGCCGACTGGCGGGGCGCCATCGACCGCTTCATCGCGCTGGAAGCGTTCGGCTCCGACCAGATGCGCGAGGAGCTGCGGATGCTGCGCGACGCGGTGCTGGCGCACGGCGAGCCGTCGCCGCGGGTGCTGGCGGAAGGACTGGGGGTGCTGCAGGACAGCGACCTGCGCGGCGTGCTGCCGGCGCTGTGCGTGCCCAGCCTGTGGCTGGGCGGACGCCGCGACCGGCTGGTCAATCCGGCGGCGATGCAGGCCGCCGCCGAACTCGCGCCGGCCGCGCGCTACGTGCAGATCGAACACGCCGGGCATGCACCGTTCCTGACCCATGCGGGCGACGTGGCGGATGCGCTGCTCGGCTTCCTCGCGGAGGTGCGCGCATGACGGCGGCGCTGTTCGATGCGAAGCAGGTGCGCCGCGCGTTCTCGCGCTCGGCGGCCGGCTACGATGCGGTCGCGCAGCTGCAGCGGCTGGCCGAGGCGCGCCTGATCGAATCGCTGGACTACCTCGACGATCCCGCCTTGCAGCGCCCGCCGCCGCAGAGGGTGCTGGATCTGGGCAGCGGCACCGGCCACGCCAGCGCGGTTTTGCAGAAGCGCTGGCCGAAGGCGGAAATCCTCTCGCTCGATCTCGCCCTGCCGATGCTGCGGCAGGCGCGAGCCGCGGCGAAGCCGGCATCGCGCTGGCTGTCCAACCCGTTCGCGCGCGCGCCGGTGCAGGTCTGCGCCGATGCGCGCCGGCTGCCGCTGGCCGACGGCAGCGTCGACGTGGTGTTCTCCAATCTGTGCCTGCAATGGGTGGAAGACCTGGACGCGGTGCTCAACGGCTTCCGCCGCGTGCTCAAGCCGCAGGGCCTGCTGCTGTTCTCCACCTTCGGCCCGGAAACCCTGTGGGAGCTGCGCGGCGCGTTCGCGCAGGCCGACGCCGCCCCGCACGTCAGTCCGTTCGTGGACACGGCCGGGATCGGCGATGCGCTCATCAACGCCGGCTTTTTCCAACCGGTGGTGGACCGCGACGAGGAGATCACCGTGTATCCGGACATGCCGGCGCTGATGCACGAGCTGCGCGCGCTGGGCGCGACCAACGCGCTGGCCGGCCGCCGCGCCACCCTGACCGGGCGCGGGCGTTTCGCCGCCGCCGCCGCCGCGTATGAAGCGCATCGCCTCGATGCCGGCCTGCCGGCGACCTGGGAAATCATCAGCGCGATGGCGTGGGCGCCGGAGCCGGGCGCGCCGATCCGCGAGGGCGGCTTCGGCCACGACCTGCCGGTTCCCTTCTACCGGATGCCTCGTCGGGAATTCGTTCGCGACCTGCTCTAGGGGTGCCGACGTTTTCTT
>JAANMX010004019.1_pt1 | contig 12097 bp, 8 predicted proteins | sample 7279681 | NCBI WGS metagenome assembly JAANMX01 (sample SAMN14094542, study PRJNA606508) | bioreactor metagenome | isolation source: A lab-scale SPAN reactor treating ammonium-rich wastewater day 351 | place: Ireland: Galway | collected 2018-01-01
ACCCCCTGATCGTGGCCGACCCAGACCCGCCGCCCTCGCGGGGACAATCATCTGAGGCACGGCCCCTGCTACGCGGGGACTTCATGTGAGTCTCGTCGCTGCCCGGACAGCGGGGGAGCCACACCACTAGACTGACCCTTCGACGCCGGGGCCCACCGGTGGACCCCGCGGACAGGAGCCCAACGGTGCCCGTGCTCGATGTGATCGGCTGGATCCTCCAGACGATCATGGTGATCGGTGCCGTCTACGGGAGCTATCACGTATTCGTCGGCCTCAACGCCTTCGGCGAGTTGAAACTGCCGGAGCCGCAGCCGGGCGAGAAGCAGCATCGCTTCGCGATCCTGGTCTGCGCCAAGAACGAGTCGGCGGTGATCGACCAGCTGCTGGTCACCATCGAGAACCAGGACTATCCGCGCGAGCTCTACGACGTCTTCGTCGTCGCCGACAACTGCACCGACGACACCGCCGAGATCTGTCGCAAGGCAGGCGCCTTCGTCTACGAACGCACCGACCCCGACCGCAAGGGCAAGGGCTTCGCGATGTCCTGGTTCTTCGAGCGGTTCAACGTCGACCACGCCGGTCGCTACGACGCCTGCGTGGTGTTCGACGCCGACAACGTCGTCGAGGTCGGCTTCCTGGAGGCGATCAACACCCGGTTCAACCACGGCGAGACGATCGTCGTCGGCTATCGCACCGGGAAGAACCCGTCCTCGTCGTGGGTGGCCGGCTGCAGCACCCTGTACTGGCTGCTGCAGACCCGCTTCTTCCACCTGCCCCGCAACCGGTTCGGCTGGTCGCTGTTCTCGGTCAGCGGCACCGGCTTCGGCTTCCTGCTCTCGGTGCTGGACGGCAAGGGCTGGGACACCCACACCCAGTGCGAGGACATCGAGTTCACCCTGAACGCGGTCGCCGACGGCCATCGGGCCGTCCTGGAACCGCGCGCAGTCTTCTTCGACGAGCAGCCGCAGGGTCTGTGGACGTCGATCAAGCAGCGCTACCGCTGGGCGCTGGGCGGCGTCCAGATCGTGCCGATCTGCACCCCGCGGCTGTGGCGCCGGGTGCGCTCCGGTGACCGCCGGGCCATCGACGGCCTGATCTACAGCGTCGGCCTGCTGGTCTCGGCGATCGCCGGCTGGAGCGGCATGGCGTTCAGCCTGATGACGGCGGCGCGGACGGGCAACTGGGGTTTCCTGGTGCTGGCCACGGCCGCCTTCGGGGCGTTCGCCTACGTCTTCACCGGCATCTTCGGCTGGATCACGGTGATCCTCGAGGACGCCCGCTGGCCGGGCATGTGGAAGACGATCGTGCTGTTCCCGATCCACCTGTTCATCTGGTGGGTGCTGATGCTGGTCGCCTTCGTCTACCGGGATTCGACCTGGCACGACATCCCGCACACGGTGCGGCTGAGCCTGTCCGAGATCGAGGCCGAGCACCACACCGGACGGCTGCCGCTGCGGCGTCCGGCACCTCCCGAGGACAACGCGGGCTGAATTCGCCGTCCGTCATCCCGGCTCGACGCCGGGATCTCACCGGCGACCCGCGGCCGGTCGAAACCCTCAGGCCGCCGGCTGCTTCCACTCCCACACCGTGCCGGGGCGTCCGCGGCCGAGCACCATCCGCTTGTCGCTCACGGTGAGGCCGCGCAGCGACGCCAGCCGCCGATTGAGATTGCCGCGATCGGGGGCGATTCCGCTGAGGGTGTGGGTGATGCCGACCGCCGCGGACACCGGGAATTCCGGGCCGGTCAGCGCCCGGGTGAACTCCAGGTCGCGCCACAGCATGTCGACCAGCAGCGGACGGCACTCGAAGAGCATCACGTTGTGGTCGAAGGCCAGCTTGGGGACGTCGTCGAAGCCGTACCAGTCGGCGTCACCGTCGCCGACCGCCCACATCGCCACCGACAGCGAATAGCCGCGCGGATCGCGGTTCGGCTGGTCGAAGACGGTGAGCTGGCCCAGCGCGGAGACGTCGAAACCGACCTTGTCGATGACCGCCCGGTGTGCCGCGGCCGCGAGCCGCTCACCCTCGCGCAGCAGGACGCCGGGAAGCGCCGGGACGCCGAGGTACGGCTCGGTGGTGCGGGGCTTGGTGGCGACCTCCACCCGCCGCAGTTCCGCGTTGTACCGCAGGGCGATGACGTCCACCGAGACCAGGGATCCGACGTTCACCATTGGGTCGCCTTCTCGTCAACAGCGCTTCATTAGTAGAACCGACTATAACCGTCCGGACCCGGCTTGTCAGGCACCGGTCGAGGGTTGCCGCGCCGGACCGCCGGTCGTCGCTGTCACAATGACCGGGTGCTGCTCACGTTGACCATGACCGGACCGGACGCCCCGGCGCTGGGTCATCTGCTGCACAAGCATCCCGACCGGGTCCAGACCTTCACCCTGCCGGTGGGCCAGGCCACCGTGTTCTACCCGGAGTCGGCGGCCGACCGGGTCACCGCCGCCCTGCTGCTCGAGGTCGACCCGATCGGCATGGTGCAGCGCCGGCTCAGGTCGCGCGAGGGGCGCTCCCTGACCGACTACGTCACCGATCGCCCCTATGCGGCGTCGTCGATGCTGGCGGTCGCCCTGGGCCGGGTCTTCAACACCGCGCTGAACGGCCGCAGCGACTCCTATCCTGCGCTGGCCGCCGGCCCGGTGCCGCTGGAGATCCGGGTGCCGGCGGTGCCGGCCCGGGCGGCGTCCGGAACGAGGACCGGTGCCCAACTGGTGCGTCGCCTGTTCGAGCCGCTGGGCTGGACCGTCACGGCCGTCACCCGCGACTTCGGCCCGGACGGCAGCTGGGGGCCGGCGCCCTACGTCGACCTGACCCTGACCGGACGGGTGCGGCTGGCCGACGCGCTGTCCCAGCTGTACGTGCTGCTGCCCGTCCTCGACAACGCCAAGCACTACTGGGTGGCTTCGGACGAGGTCGCCAAGCTGGTCCGCCGCGGCGAGGGCTGGCTGGCGTCCCACCCGGAGCGCGACCTGATCGTGCGCCGCTACCTGAAGGCGCGCCGCGACTACGTCGAGGACGCCACCGCCCGCCTGCAGGCGTTGGAGGAGGCCGTCGACGAGGCCGATCCGGACGAATCCGAGCCCGAGTCCGACGGGGAGGGGGTCAAGGCGCCCACGCCGTTGCGGCTGCAGCGGTTGCGGGCCGTGCTGGACGCCGTGCGCGAGATCGGCGCGCACAGAGTCGTCGATCTGGGCTGTGGCGAGGGGTTCTACCTGAAGGAGCTGCTCGCCGACCCGGCGATCGCCGAGGTGGTCGGGGTGGATGTGTCGCCGCGGGTGCTGGAGCGGGTGGAGCGCCGGCTCGGTGTCGAGCGACTGTCGGACCGGCAGCGGGAGAAGCTGTCGTTGTGGCAGTCGTCGGCGACCTATCGCGACGACCGGTTGGCGGGGTTCGACGCGATCCTGTTGGTCGAGGTGATCGAGCACCTCGATCCGGATCGGATCGGCGCGCTGGAGGCGAGCGTCTTCGGCTCCGCCCGTCCCGCGCACGTGATCCTGACCACCCCGAACCGGGACTACAACGTGATCTACGGCCTGCCCGACGGCACCTGGCGGCACCCCGACCATCGCTTCGAATGGACGCGGACCGAGTTCGCTGCGTGGGCCGAGGGCGTGGCCGCCCGCTACGGCTACCGGGTGGAACTGCGGGGGGTCGGCGCGGTGGACGCCGACGCCGGCTCACCGACCCAGCTCGCGCTGTTCAGCCGGGTGGAGGCGGACCAGTGAGCGAGCTGCAGATCCCCGCCCTCAGCCTGGTGGTGCTGATCGGCGTCTCCGGGTCGGGCAAGTCGACCTTCGCCGCGCGGGCGTTCGAGCCGTACGAGGTGCTCAGTTCGGACTACTGCCGGGCGCTGGTCAGCGGCGACGAGACCGACCAGTCGGCAAGCACCGACGCCTTCGACGTCCTGCACTACATCGCCGGCAAGCGCCTGGACCGCGGACTGCTCACGGTCGTCGACGCGACCAACGTGTCCAAGGAGGCGCGGGCGTCGCTGGTGCGACTGGCGCGCGACCACGACGTCCTGCCGGTGGCGATCGTCCTCGACGTGCCGACCCAGGTGGCGATCCAGCGCAACACCGTCCGCGCCGATCGGGCCTTCGGCGACGGCCCGATCAAGCGGCAGGCGGCTCAGCTGCGCCGGTCGATCCGCGGGCTGGCCCGGGAGGGCTTCCGCAGGGTGCACGTGCTGTCGTCGGTGGACGAGGTCGACCGGGCGGTGGTCGTCCGGGAGCGGCTGTTGAACGACTTCCGCGACCAGCACGGACCGTTCGACGTGATCGGCGACGTGCACGGCTGCCTCGACGAACTGCTCGTGCTGCTCGACCGGCTCGGCTACGCCGTGGCCCGCGACGAGCAGGGCCGGGCGGTCGACGCCGAACATCCGCGGGGACGCCGGGTGATCTTCGTCGGCGATCTGGTCGACCGCGGACCGTCCTCGGTGGGCGTGCTGCGGCTGGCGATGGGCATGACCGCCGCGGGCCACGCGCTGGCCGTGCCGGGCAATCACGAGGCGAAGCTGATCCGGGCGCTGGACGGCCGCAACGTCCAGGCCAGCCACGGGCTGGAGCGGACGCTGGCCGAGCTCGCCGACCAGACCGACGAGTTCCGGGTGGCCGCGCGGGAATGGTGTCGCGGACTGGTCTCGCACCTCGTCCTCGACGACGGGAACCTGGTGGTGGCCCATGCCGGGCTCAAGGAGGCCTACCACGGCCGGGCGTCCGGACGGGTGCGTTCGTTCGCGCTCTACGGCGACACCACCGGCGAGACCGACGAGTACGGGCTGCCGGTGCGCCTGCCGTGGGCCCAGGAGTACCGCGGGCGGGCCCTGGTCGCCTACGGCCACACGCCGACCCCCACCCTGGAGTGGGTGAACAACACGCTGTGCCTGGACACCGGCTGCGTGTTCGGCGGTCGCCTCTCCGCGTTGCGTTACCCCGAGCGCGAGACGGTCTCGGTGGACGCGTTCGGCGTCCACTACGAGCCGGTGAAGCCGCTGGTGCCCGAGGCCGAGGTGCGCGAGCCGGACGAGTTGCGGCTCGACGACGTGGCCGGGCGGCGCTCGATCGAGACCGGTGCGATGGGACGGGTGACGATCACCGCCGAGGACGCCGCGGGCGCCCTGGAGGTGATGAGCCGGTTCGCGTTGCACCCGCGGCTGGTGCCCTATCTGCCGCCGACCATGTCACCGGTGGCGACGGCGAAGCGGGCCGGCTATCTGGAGCATCCGGACGAGGCATTCGCCACGTTCGCCGAGTGGGGCATCGAGGCGGTGACCTGCCAGGAGAAGCACATGGGCTCGCGGGCGGTCGTCTACCTGCGCCCGGACGGCGGCTCGGTCTACACCCGGACCGGCCGCTCGTTCTTCGGTGCTGAGCTGACCGCCGAGCTGCTCGATCGGGTGCGGGCCGCGGTGGCGTCGGCCGGGCTCGATCGGGAGCTGGAGTCGGACTGGCTGCTGCTGGACGCCGAGCTGCTGCCCTGGTCGGCCAAGGCCGGTGCGTTGCTGCGCGAGCAGTACGCCCCGGTCGGTGCTGCGGCGCTGATGGCGTTGCCGCCCGCGGTTTCGGCGCTGCGATCGGCGGCCGATCGCGGGCTCGACGTCGGGTCGCTGCTGGGGCGGACCGAGGCCCGGCTGGCGAATGCCGGTGCCTATGACGCGGCCTGGCAGCGTTACGTCTGGCCCACCGATGGGCTGGACGCCGTGCAACTCGCGGTCTTCCAGGTGCTGGCGGCCGAGGGGGCGTCGTTCGCCGATCGCGACCATGAGTGGCACCTGGGGATCGCCGACCGGCTGGTCGCCGCCGACCCCGGGCTGTTCCGGACCACCCGGCGGCTGGTGGTCGAGGTTTCTGATCCGGAGAGTGTCGCGGGGGGCGTCCGGTGGTGGGAGGAACTGACCGCGAAGGGTGGCGAGGGCATGGTGGTCAAGCCCCTGGTGAACCTCGTGCCGGTCACGAAGGGCCGGCGTCCGCAGCCCGGGCTGAAGGTGCGCGGGCGGGAGTACCTGCGGATCATCTACGGCCCCGACTACACCGAGCCCGCCAACCTCGACCGGCTGCGGAACCGCAACCTCAGCCGGAAGCGCTCGCTCGCCCTGCGGGAGTACGCGCTGGGACTCGAGGCGGTGGACCGGCTGGTCGCCGGCGAGCCGCTGTGGCGCGTCCGCGAGGCGGTGTTCGGCGTCCTCACCCTGGAATCCGAACCGGTCGATCCGCGGCTCTGAGACCCAGTCGGCCGAAGCTCGTCCCGGGAGTGTGCCCGGATCAACGCGGCCGATGGATGTCCGCACCGTTCCGGGCGCGTGGGCCGGATCGGTCTCCGTCGATGGCGAACCGCCAGCCGTTCCGTCGTCAAGGGCACCCCCAGATCTGTGGATGGCGAAATTAGATTCGAACAGGCTTGTGGATAACTGTTCTTACGTTCGAAAACTGTCGGAGCTGCCGTGTATCGTCGGAGCCATGGATGAGGTGCTCGCTCAGCTCGACGACGGCCGATCGCTGGCCGAGATCGATGCTGCCGTCGATGCCCTCACCGACGATCGGCTGCGGCTGCCGACCGATGGCGAACGGTTGGCGCTGCTGCTGGCGTCCGTGCGCGTGGCGTCCCGGTTGCAGGTGTGGCAGCAGCGGCTCGCGGCGCAGATCGAGGCGTCCGAGGCGGCGTGGCGTGAGCACGGCACGTCCGCGACGTCATGGCTGGCCGAGGCCGCCCGTCTCACCCCGCGCGAGGCGCGCCGGATGATTCGGTGTGGCGAGGGGCTGGAGCGGTTCCCCACGGTGGCCGAGGCGGCCGGTCGGGGCGACGTCCTGGCATCGCAGGCAGAGTCGGTGACCGCGGTGCTGGCGCAGTTGCCGGAGGAGTTCCCGGCCGAGACCGTCACCGAGGGTGAGGCGCTGATGGTCGAATTCGCGCAGACCCACAATGCCGCCGAGCTGCGGCGGCTGTCGTCCCATCTGGTCGAGGTGCTCTCGCCCGAGACCGCCGACGCCCTGGAGGCGAAGCGGGCGGAGGAGGAGCATCGCCGAGCGATGGCCAACCGGCACCTGTACCTGGGCAGCGACGGGCAGGGCTCGATGTTCATCCGGGGCAGCCTCCCCAAGCTGCAGGGCGAGTCCTTGGCTCAGATCATCGAGGCCTACGTCGCGGAGCAGAAGCGGGCGCTGGACGCCCTCGACCCGCTCGGCCCGCGTCCGTCGATCGGCATGCGCCGGGCGGACGCCCTGGTCGCGCTGCTCGAACGGCATGCGCAGCGCGAACTGGCTCCGACCCACGGGGGCGACCGGCCGCGGGTCGTCGTCACCCTGTCCTGGGACGAACTGGTCGCGCTCTGCGCCGGCCAGCACCCGGCAGCAAACCCCAGGGTTCGACTGCTCGGCACGGGCGAGTTGCTGTCGCCGCGGGTGGGCCGCCAGCTCTTGTGCGACGCCGACGTGCTGCCGGTCGTGTTCGGCGGAGGGTCTCAGCCGCTCGACGTCGGACGCGCCCAGCGGCTGGTGACACCGGCGATCCGGGCCGCGCTCGAACTGCGTGACCGGGGATGTGTCTTCCCCGGGTGCGACGTCGCACCGCGCGACTGCCATGCCCATCACATCGTGCCCTGGTGGGCGGGCGGCATGACCGCGCTGTGGAATCTGGTGTTGGTGTGCCCGCACCATCACGGCATCGTCGAACCCGGCCACGACCCGGCCGCCGATCGCTGGCAGGTGCGGCTCCGTGACGACGGCACACCCGAGGTGCTGCCGCCACGCCGAGTCGATCGAGCTCAGCGGGCTCGGCTGCACGCGCGGTTCCATGCTCGATGTCCCGACACCAGTTGAGGACGGCGGCCAGGCGTTGGCCGCGCGAGTTTGCCGGCGGACGACCTGGTCCGGTCCCGGTTCACAGACCCGCGTCCGCCAGGAGCCGAGTCACGGGCTCCTGACCGATCGGGAGCCTACCGGGGCTATGAGGTCCGGCCAGGGGTGATGCGCAGCGTGCGGAGCTGGAACGGCCGGAACTCCAGCACCACCGACGCGTGGACGCCGTCCGTGGCCGACCAAGCGACCGGTTCCCCGGGGCGTTCCAGCAGGTCGGCCTCGTGGACCGACTCCACGGCCGGCAGGTCCATCACCAGCCGAGTCGTGGTACGCCCCCCGGCGGACTCGTAGAGCCGGACGATCAGGTCACCCGAGCGGCCGTCGGCCAGCTTGACCGCGCTGATCAGCACCCGCGGATCACTGGAGGTCACCAGCGGCCCGAGCTGGCGTCCGCGCGCCGGGCGGGCCGGGACGTTGAGCGCCCAGCCCAGCTCGGTGGCCCGGGCCGGGTCGGCCCCGAAGGCGAGCGCGAACCGCATTCGCTGGACGCCCAGGTCGGTCCGCGGATCCGGGAAGCGCGGCGCCCGCAGCATCGAGAACCGGACGTCGGAGACGACCGCGCCGCCGCGCCGCGACCGGGTCACGTCGAAGCCGTAGGTCGAGTCGTTGGCGAAGGCCACCCCGAAGCCCGGTTCCTGCACCAGGAACCAGCGCTGGGCATGGGTCTCGAAGCGGGCGTTCTCCCAGCTGGTGTTGTCGTGGGTGGTGCGGGCGTGGAAGCCGAACTGGGTCTCGGCGACCGCGGTGTCGGCGAAGACGTCGATCGGGAACGCCAGCTTGAGGAACTTCTCGGTCTCGTGCCAGTCCACGGTGTTGTCGATCATCAGCGCGCGACCGTCCGGCGCCAGGAACAGCCGCTGCTCGATGGACGACGCCCCGAACGAGCGGCGCACCACGATCGCGGCGCCGTCCAGCGACACCTCGTCGGCGGCGTCCAGGTCGCTGCGCATCTGCCGGTAGGCGTTGTCGACGTCCCAGGCGTCCCAGATGTTCGGGAAGTCCTGGTGCAGCTGCAGCAGGTTGCCGCGCTCTCCGGCCGGGATCGCCTCGCGTCCGGACGCCAGGTCGACCGCGCTCACCACGTGGCCGTCGGCGTCCACCTGGACGCGGAGGGAGCCGCTCGCCAGGACGAATCCCCCGTCCGATGCGTTGGCCGAAATCGTCGCACGCGGTGCCGAAGTGCTGATTCCGCCCGCCGCTACGCCCAGCTGGGTGACCGGGGCCGCGTTGACCAGGACTTCTCGCTGGTCGGGATTGGCGGCCTCTCGTTGGTCGAGCTTGTCGAGACCCCTGCCGCCCAGGTTGGAGCTCTCGACGGGCTCGCCCGACGGGTGGGGTCGGCCGGTTTCGACAGGCTCAGCCGACGGGGTCGGGCTGGGTGGGGGATCGATCAGCTCAACTTCCAAAGACCGTAGTGAATCGGCGATCACGGCTTCCAGGGTCGCGGCGATACGGGCGTACCGCTCGGCGGCTTCCCGGTGCACCCAGGCGATCGACGTGCCGGGCAGGATGTCGTGGAACTGCAGCAGCAGCACCTCGCGCCAGGCGTCGTCCAGCACGTCGTGTGGGTACGGACGCGCCGCCCGCAGCGCCGCCACGCTCGCCCACAGCTCGGCCTCGAAGAGCAGCTGCTCGCTGCGCCTGTTGCCCTGCTTCATCCCGTGCTGCGTGGTGTACGTCGCGCGGTGCCGCTCCAGGTAGAGCTCGCCGCGCCAGACCGCCGGCTCGGGCAGCTCGGCCCTGGCACGGGCGAAGAAGACGTCCGGATGCTCCCAGGCCACCCGCGCGCTGCCCTCCAGGTCGGCCAGCCGGCGAGCCCGGGCGACCATCTCGCGGGTGGTCCCGCCGCCGCCGTCGCCCCACCCGGTCGGCGCCAGCGAGGACGACCCGACCGACTTCTCCTTGAAGTTGCGGTCCGCGAGGGCGACCTCGGCGCCGGACAGCTGCGAGTTGTAGGTGTCCATCGAGGGGAAGTGGGTGAAGATCCGCGAGCCGTCGATGCCCTCCCACTCGAACGAGCTGTGCGGAAAGGTGTTCCGCTCGTTCCAGGAGATCTTCTGGGTCAGGAACCACTCGAAACCGGCCCCGACCAGCAGCTGCGGCAGTGCCCCCGAGTAGCCGAAGCTGTCCGGCAGCCAGGCGCCGCGGCATTCGATGCCGAACTCGTCGCGGAAGAAGCGCTGCCCGTACAGGAACTGCCTGATCAGCGACTCGCCGCCGGGCAGCACCGCGTCCGCCTCGACCCACATGCCGCCGACCGGCACGAACCGCCCGTCCGCCACCGCCTGCTTGACCCTGGCGTAGACCTCGGGACGGTGCTCCTTGATCCAGGCGTACTGCTGCGCGCTGGACATGGCGTAGACGAAGTCGTCGTGCTCCTCCAGCAGGGTCACCATCGAGCTGGTCGTCCGGGCCACCTTGCGGACGGTCTCGCGCAGCGGCCACAGCCAGGCCGAGTCGATGTGGGCGTGACCGACGGCGGTGATCCGGTGGGCGGACGGCGCGGCTGGACTGGCCAGCACCTCGCCGAGTTGGGCGCGGCCGGCCGCCGCGGTGCCGGCGACGTCCTCCAGGTCGACGGCGTCCAGTGCCCGGTCGAGCGCGAACAGGACCTTCGCCCGGCGGGCGGAGGTGACGTCCAGTTGCTGGGCGAGCTGCAGCAGCACCTCGACGTCATGGACCAGCTCGAACACCTCGGTCTCGAAGATCACCGCATCGGCGCGCCGGACGCGGTACAGCAGCTCCTCGCCCGCGGTGTCCCAGTCGCCCTTCTCGGTGGGCTGGAAGGGCACGTAGTCGAGCAGCACCGGGTTGGACGCCGCCTCGACGTAGAACTCGATCGGCTCGCCCCCTGCGGCGTCCGCGGTGACCGGGATCCACTGCGCCCGCGGGTGCAGCGACCGCACCGGAGAGCCGTCCGCGCGGTAGACCAGGCCCTCGGCCTGGAAGCCGGTCATGTTGACGTCGAAGCCGAGGTCGAGCAGCACCTCGACCCGGCGTCCGGCGAACGCGGCGGGCACCTCGCCGGTGACCCGGAACCAGGTGGTGTCCCAAGCGCGACCCCACGGCGTCCCCGGGGCGCACGGCTGGTACGCGGCCGCCAGCCCCGCGGCCACCGCGATCGGTTCGCCGCCGACCCGGTGGGCGGCCAGGGCCAGCGGGTGCGGGCGGGAGTGGATCGCGGGACGCAGCCGCTCCTCCAGGACGCGCGCCACCCGGGCCAGCGTCAGGTCCTGATTGTCGTGCATCAGACCTCCACGGCTGCGCCGACGGTGGAGGGCGCGAGGGTGACCCGGGGATGGCGCCCGGACTTGGCCAGCTCCATGTAGCGCTCCCAGAACGCGCCGCCCGGCGCCAGGTCGCGGCGGGTGAACACGGTCGGATCGAGCAGCAGCCCGGGCCGCTGGGTGGCGACACCGGTCCGCCGGCGGCGCAGCTCCCGCATCGCATCGCGCAGCACCAGGCCCTCCTTCTTGATCGTGCCCCGCTCGTCGATCAGCCCCAGGTCGTACTCCAACTCGGGGAAGTCGGCCAGCGAACGGCTGACGTCGTGCGAGCACCACCAGGTGATTCCGAACAGTTCCGGCGTATCGGCGAGCTGGTCCGCGACCGGTGCGGCCGGCCGGTGGTCTACCAGGACGAGCACCTGACCACCTTCGAGGCCGAGCACCGGCTGATGGCCCGCGGCTTCTCCGGCAAGGAGCTCAAGAACCGCCTCGACGCCGAAGCGGCCAAGGTCATCCTCGAAGACTACCTGGCCGGCCGGCCCGATCAGGCGCGCAACCACCCCGGGGACTGAGCCATTTCGCCCCCGGTGCGGTGCCTCGGCCTGCCGCCGGTCGGCCCACGGTTGAAACCGTGGTCTCGGCACACCAAACCCTCCCGGCGGGAGGGTTTCGCAAGGCGTAGACCCGCAATTCATTGCGGGGCCAAGACCGAGTCGGTTGCCGCAGCCGGCGCTCCATCCTCCCTCATCCTGACTATCTGTGATCCGCCGTTGCGCGTCACCGGAAGCCGTACATGGCCGCGACCAGGTCGGACAGGTGGGGGAAGAGGAAGATCAGCAGCGCCGCCAGGACCAGGAACGGGCCGAAGGGCATCGGGTCGCGGCGGGAGAGGCGGCCGGTGGCGATCAGCAAGACGCCCACCACCGCGCCGGAGACGATGCCGATCAGGAAGAAGGCCCCGAACCGGCGCCAGGGGCCCAGGATCGAGCCGAGCGCCGCCGCCAGGAGGAC